>ERZ1023458.6-NODE-6-length-216253-cov-108.157286_pt1 | contig 216253 bp, 201 predicted proteins | sample MGYA00380527_ERZ1023458 | MGnify/ENA primary metagenome ERZ1023458 (study PRJEB33173, sample SAMEA4830409) | metagenome | study: EMG produced TPA metagenomics assembly of the PRJEB25223 data set...
CTGCTGATTGTTTGATGGTGTTTTTAATTGTCTCTGAGTAGGTAGAATGTGTATTTTCTTGCCAAGTGGTCAAGACTATGAACAATCACTGTATCGCCATGTGGAAGTTTCTATATCTAACCATAATAAGCAGTAATCTTAGTTTGGAGATATTGCCATTTTTATTTATTTTAGTTTATATTTGAGATAAATTAAATTATCAAAAATAAGACTTTTTATAAAAATGTTTTTAATAAGAAACCTAATAAAACACTGTAAAAATATAAGGTTTTCATTGCAATCAAGGCTATATTTATAAGCTTTTAGTATCCTATTAACCTTCCCATGGAAATTTTTCAATATAAAAATCATCAACAACAGTTAGTATTCCCCCTTTTTTGCAGACAAGATCTTTTTCATAATTAACCCAAAATACACCAAAGACTTGATCTATATCTATTTTTTCAAGAATTTCCATACTTATATCAAAGGGAAAATTATTTTGTAAAGCAATGTAGCTATCAAAAAACCAAGAACTATCTTGTTTCGTGTACATTTCCACACATCCATCTTCTAAATAATCTTTAGCAAGAACTCTCATAAATTCTCCATCAATATCAAAAGCAGCGTGTAGCTTATCTGTATCAGTTTCTGTAAAATACCCAAGATAAATACGATGCATAAAATTACTCCTTAAAGGTTATTTTGGTAATGGAATATTGGGAATGCTCCAACGCTGACCCAGTTTTATTAGACCAGCACGATGGTTGGATGTACGCCAGCATAATTGCCAGAAGCAAAATATTTTATAAAATTACTTATGATGTCTCAAAATTAATATTATACGCTCATTTAGTTATCGCCACCAATAAAAAACTTTGTTATAATCCAGTATTTTATACTCTTTTAATTTAAGTTTTTTACAAATGATGTCTATCATTTTTGAAAATTAATTTAAAGATATTATAAATTAATTTTAATCAGTGTGTTTAGCGGTGAGAATATCAATCAACAAGCATATTCTTAATAAATAGATTTTTAATCAAGGTACTAAGGCAATATTATGGTCGCAATTACCCTACCTGATGGTAGTATCAAACAATTTGACGGTAACACCACCGTGATGCAAGTGGCTCAAAGTATCGGTGCTGGGCTTGCCAAGGCCACCGTGGCAGGTCGGGTGAATGGTCGGTTGGTCGATGCCAGCGACCCCATCACCACCGATGCCACGGTAGAGATAATCACCCCAAAAGATGATGCAGGTGTGGAGATTATCCGTCATTCAACCGCCCACCTTTTAGGTCATGCGGTCAAACAGCTCTACCCTGATGTTAAAATGGTCATCGGGCCTGTCATTGATGATGGCTTTTATTACGATATTTATAGCGAACGCCCTTTTACCCTTGATGACATGGCAAAGATTGAAGCTCGCATGACAGAACTCATCAACCAAGATTATGATGTCATCAAAAAAATGACCCCACGAGATGAAGTCATCAAAACCTTTTTGGAGCGTGGCGAGACTTATAAACTTCGCTTGGTGGAGGACATGCCTGATGAAACCCACATGGGCTTGTATCACCATCAAGAATACATTGACATGTGCCGAGGCCCACATGTGCCCAACACTCGCTTTTTAAAGGCGTTTAAGCTCACCAAAATGAGCGGTGCGTACTGGCGAGGAGACGCTAAAAACGAACAGCTACAACGCATCTATGGCACAGCATGGGCGGACAAAAAACAGCTTAAAGCCTACTTACAACGCCTAGAAGAAGCCGAAAAGCGAGACCACCGCAAAATCGGTAAAGCCTTGAACTTATTTCACATGCAAGAGCAAGCCCCTGGCATGGTGTTTTGGCACCCCAATGGCTGGACAATCTGGCAAGTACTTGAACAATATATGCGAAAAGTACAAAAAGACAACGGCTATCTTGAAATCAAAACCCCGCAAATTGTGGACAGAAGCTTATGGGAAAAATCAGGGCATTGGGATAACTATGGCGAGATGATGTTCACCACCGCCAGTGAAAAACGAGATTACGCCATCAAACCGATGAACTGCCCTTGTCATGTGCAGGTGTTTAATCAAGGCTTAAAATCCTACCGTGATTTGCCCCTACGCTTGGCTGAGTTTGGCTCATGCCACCGCAACGAGCCATCAGGGTCTTTGCATGGCATCATGCGTGTGCGTGGCTTCACCCAAGACGATGCCCACATCTTTTGCACCAATGCCCAAATTCGCTCAGAAGCCCTTAATTTTATCAAACTTACCCTTGATGTGTATAAAGACTTTGGGTTTGACCACATTCAAATGAAGCTGTCCACTCGCCCAGAAAAACGGGTTGGGGCAGACGAGTTGTGGGACTTGGCAGAACAAGCCCTAGCCGACGCCCTAGATAACGCTGGGCTTGACTGGGAGCTACAAGCAGGCGAAGGGGCGTTTTATGGTCCTAAGATTGAGTTTAGCCTACAAGATTGCATCGGACGGGTTTGGCAATGTGGCACATTACAGTTGGACTTTAACCTACCTGAACGCTTGGACGCTGAGTTTGTGGGAGAATCAGGCGAGCGTGAACGCCCTGTCATGCTCCACCGTGCGATTTTAGGGTCATTTGAACGCTTTATTGGCATTTTGATTGAACATTATGCAGGTCTCTTCCCTGCGTGGCTTGCCCCCCAGCAAGTGGTTGTGATGAACATCACCGACAAGCAAGCTGACAGCGTGGGCGATGTGGTTAGCAAGCTAAACACCAAAGGCTATCGTGCCATCAGTGATTTGCGTAACGAAAAAATTGGCTTTAAAATCCGTGAACGCACCTTAGAACGCATTCCGTTCATGCTGATTTTGGGTGATAAAGAAGTGGAGAGTGGTACGGTCAATGTGCGTACTCGCACGGGTGATAACTTAGGCAGTATGAACCTTGACGACTTTATCAAAATATTAGATGGGGCGATTGAGAAAAAAGGTCGGCTAAATTTGTAAACAGAATAAGTTTATTAAGAAAAATCCATTCAAAACATTGAATGGATTTTTTTAAAACCATGTTTAACGAAGTTAATTTTGTTGACAACCCATTTGTCTTTCCATTTATCTTTATGGATATCATGAAAATCATCACACCATCATTATGTCTTTGCTTTATTTTTTTACTCATTCAACAAATGATTGTTGGCTTATCCACCTATTTTATTGCAAATCTTGCCATAGACATTGCTAAAAATGATGATTTTTTGCTAAATTTATCTGGTTTTGTTTTATCGTTAATCATTGTTTATATTCCTGCTTATTTTGCCACCATTTATTTAGAAAAATCAAAATTTGACCTACTAAATAATTATGTGCAAAAATTTACGACAACTTTTTTTGGCAAAACTGTCTTGCTTAATAATAAAGAACTAAAAGACCAAAGCACCGTTTTTGTCAGTCAAGAGAGTAAATCAGTGATAGATGACATGCTGGACTTTGCATTTGATGGTGTGGCACTGATTTTAAATTTATTGATTAACATCTTAATCTTGGGATTTTTTCTTGATTATGATTTATTAGTGGCGTATGCCGTTGGATTTTTATTGGTGGAATTTTTTATTTTTTACCATAAAAATCAAATATCTAAGATGTCAAAAATATCTCAAAAATCCAGAATATATTTTATTGCCATTTTAAATAAAATTTGGGACAATGTGATTATTTCTAATCAATATAATGTTGGAATTTTTAATCGTATTTATAAAAATAATTTTAACCGCTCAAAAAAATATCATATTTATAGCCAATCATTCAATCAATTAATTTCTAGTTTTGGTATGATTTTGTTTATGATTCCTGTATTGGGCTTGATTGTTTATTTATTTATCAAACACCACAATGATTATGTATTTTTATCATTGTTGGTTGCAACATTACCAAGACAAATACAGCTATTACAAATGGGGCAGGCACTTGTTTTTCACCAAACCAATTTTTCTGGCATTAAAGCCAGATTTATTGGTTTGCAAAATTCGTTAAATATGCCTGATATTGACATATTAAGCAGAATTAACTTTAAAGAGATTTTTGTTAATAACATGCCATTGAGTGATTTTGATTTAAATCATTTGCCAAAAAATGGCAGAATGACGATTAAAGGGCGTAATGGGGCAGGTAAAAGCAGTTTTTTATTGTATTTAAAAACATTATTATCAAACAGGGCTTTTTATTTGCCTGTCAGCCATGATTTATTTTTTCATCAAAATCATAAAAAATCCACAGGTCAAAAATTATCATCTCAATTAATGCAAATTAATAATATAAGCGATGTTGATGTCATTATTCTTGACGAATGGGACGCAAACTTGGATGGCATCAACAAAAGTCATCTTGATGAGTTAATCAATGAATTGGCAAAACAAAGGTTGGTTATTGAAGTCAGACATTAAAAACCCCTTGAAATCCCTGTCATTTTTAAGTAAAATAAGGGTCTATCTTTTTATTTGGAGTATGACCCATTAAACCGTCAAACCGTTTAAACATCAATGAAGAAATCCGTGCCAAAGAAGTTCGCTTAGTCAAAGAAGACGGCGAGCAAATGGGCGTGGTAGACATTCAAACTGCCCTAAAAGCTGCTTTGGATGTAAATTTGGATTTGGTTGAGATTGTTGCTGATGCAAAACCGCCTGTCTGCAAAATTATGGATTATAAACGCTATTTGTACGAACAAAAACAAAAAGCCAAAGAAGCCAAAAAAAACCAAAAGCAGACACAAGTTCGTGAAATTAAACTGCGTCCAGGCACTGAAGAAGCTGACTATCAAGTCAAATTGCGTAAAATCGTTGAGTTTCTAGAAAATAAAGACAAAGTCAAAATCAGTATTCGCTTCCGTGGCCGTGAAATGGCCCACCAAGAAATTGGTAAAGCTCAACTTGATCGCATCATCGAAGATACCGCTGAGATTGCCAGCGTTGAGCAAGCTCCTAAGGTAGAAGGCCGCCAAATGGGCATGCTGTTAGGTCCTGCCAAGAAAAAATAGGCATACCAGACAGAGCATTGATCATCATAGTATCGGAGTGTTGAAGCTTCGATACTAAATCTCATTAAAAGACTGGTTATCACGCTAAACATGATTGTTGGTATCTTCAAAACCCAAACGCATGACCAATGCGTCCATACTTTGATTACCAAAACGATAATAGTTTTTACGCACACCAAATCGTAAAAATCCTAAGCTTTGATAAAGCCTAATAGCAGCGGTGTTATCACTGCGTACTTCCAATAACAGTTGTTGGCATTTGGCATGCATCACCTCAGTAATCAACCCAGTCATTAGCTGAGTGGCAACCCCTTGTCTTTGAAAATTTGGATGAGTACCAATACGATGCAGTTCACTGTTTTCAAAGACACACTGATAAATACAATACCCCTTAATTGTCATCATTCTCCAATCAATATCAGATTTGCTATTGTCTGTCTGTATCAACATTTGTGTACCAAATTGACCCATCATCTCTACAATTGCTTGTGCATGCCAAGCATCGCCATGCATGACAAGCCGCTCAATCTCCGCAATTTTTTGACACAAATCGTTGAAATCACTCTCAGAAAGTTCTGATTTTTTTATCGCCATATAATTCACAGCCACACTCCAAAACACAGATAACGCACATAACTTTGGGCTTTATGATACAATAAAGACAATTTATGCAACAGTCAATTTAAAAAATATTAGGTATAAGCAGTTAGGTAGCCCAGCAATGACTCAAACAACAAAAAAAACCAAATGGAATGACCCCAATGCTGATATTGAAGCATCAAAATATCAAAATCCCATTCCCTCACGCCTATTCATTCTACAAACCGTGGCAGATATCACCAATCAAGGCAAGCCTGCCACGCAAGAAACTCTTGCCATACACTTTGGATTTTTGGATGATGAAGATAAATTTTTTGCACTCACCAATCGCCTTAAAGCCATGCTCCGTGATGGGCAGCTTGAGCGTATCGATGGCATCCATTTTAGCATCGCACCATTGCCAACCATATTAACAGGTCAAGTTGCTTGCAATCCCAAAGGTTTTGGTTTTGTTGTGCTTGACGATATGCCAGATTTGTTTTTACACGAAAAGCAGATGCGTCTTGTGTTTGATGGCGATACCGTTGAAGCGGTAGCAACAGAGTATCGTGGCAAGACTGAAGCACGCATTATTCAAGTGATTAAACAGAGCCAACTTGAGTTTATCGGTAAATTAAGCTTGGATGATGAGGGTTATTTTGTACAATTATCAGGTGTCAATGCCCATCAGCCCATTACTGTCACTGCCGAGAATGTCCAAACAATGAATGCAGCAGTTGGTGATGATGTGAAGGTTTGCTTGATTGATTTACCCACTTATCAAGAATTTGCCACTGGTAAGATTACTGAGCTTTTAACCAGCTTAAACGACCGTGAATTAATTATTGAAACCACACTGTATAATTATGGCATTCCACATGAATTTAGCCAAGCCGCTTTAACACAAGCCTCAAAGTTTGACGAGCCAACCGATACAGATTTTAAAAATCGTGTGGATTTGCGTCATCTGCCCCTTGTTACCATTGATGGGGAAGACTCTCGTGATTTTGATGATGCAGTTTATGCTGAAAAACGCGCTGGTGGTAATTATCGTGTTGTTGTTGCCATTGCTGATGTCAGTCATTATGTCACACCGCAGTCAGCACTTGACCAAGATGCTTATGCACGAGGAACCTCTGTTTATTTTCCTCACCGTGTAATTCCGATGTTGCCAGAGGCATTATCAAATGGCTTATGTTCACTCAATCCCAAGGTAGACCGCTTATGTATGGTGGCTGATATTAAAGTATCACGGGCAGGTAAAGTGACAGGTTATGAATTTTATCCTGCCGTCATGCACTCACAAGCCAGATTGACTTATAATCAAGTCAATGCGTATTTTAATGACCCAACCAATGAAACCCTACCTGATGAACTGGTGCGTAATAGTGCGGTACTAAAATCCATCGATACCTTACACCAGCTTTATTTGGTACTCGATGCACGCCGTGAAAATCGTGGTGCGATGGCATTTGAAACCGCAGAAACTTACATTAAGTTTGACAAACAAGGGGATATCATCGATATTGTAGCACGCACCCGAGGCGATGCACATAAGCTCATCGAGGAGATGATGCTACTTGCCAATACTTGTGCTGCCAATTTTTCACTCAAACATGAATTACCCGTTTTATACCGCAATCATGATAAGCCTAATGATGAAAAATCAGCACGGCTACATGAATATGTTAAAAGTTTTGGGCTAAGCTTTCCTAGTGAAGCACCAACGCATGAAGACTATCAAAGAATCATCAAAGCTACTGCCGACCGACCCGATGCCATCAGTATTCATAGTATGTTGTTACGCTCGATGATGCAAGCAAATTATAGCCCTGATAATATTGGGCATTTTGGCTTGGCTTATGATGAATATAGTCATTTTACCAGCCCAATCCGCCGTTACCCTGATTTGATGCTACATCGTGCCATCAAAGATAAGGTGACTCACCGCAAGCCTGCAACACCCATTTATCACTCTTTAGATGACGCAGGTGAGCAAACCAGTTTGACAGAACGGCGTGCCGAAGAGGCGTCTCGTGATGTTGAAACTTGGCTAAAATGTCATTATATGCAGCGACATATTGGCGATGAATTTAATGCAACAGTAACCACAGTGACCAATTTTGGCTTATTTGTGACGCTTGATGCGTTATTTATTGAAGGATTAATTCACATCTCACAACTGGGTGATGAATATTTTACTTACGATGAGCGTGAACAAAAGCTTATCGGTGAACAAGGCTCAAGATTTGGCTTGGGTGATGGGCTTATTATTCAAGTTGCTGGCGTCAATATGGATTTATTACAAATTGATTTTCGCTTAATTGAGCAATTAAATCGTATTGACAAAAATGGCGACAGCCAAATGATACCCTCTAAGCCTGCTAATGACAAATCAGATACCAAAAATGAGAGGTCTAAAAAACATCGCCGCAAATCAAATCAGTCAAAATAATCTTATCAAAATCATTCAAAGCTTGCCTGCTGTGCCTTTGGGCAAGCTTAACAGCTGATAAAACACACCAAGGGTATCAACCAATCACTGCCCTGAAAAATCATATTCAGGGTAGCGTAAGTCATCAAATTATGCGTCCAAGAGTGCTTGTGCTGCCGACAAATTTAATGTTCCTTCATAAATCGCACGACCCGTAATAGCACCCAGCAGATACTCGCCATATGGCTTTAGTGCTGCGATGTCATCAAGATTGGTCACACCACCAGATGCGATGACTGGCAGACCACTAAAGCTGGCCAACTCGACCGTCTGCTCGATATTCACGCCCTGCATCATACCATCTTTGGCGATGTCGGTATAGACGATACTTGACACGCCAGCATCAGCAAAATGCTTGGCAAGCTCGGTTGCCTTGACATCAGTGACATTAGCCCAGCCATGTGTTGCCACCATACCATCTTTGGCATCAATACCTACAATAATATGCCCTGCAAATTCACGACACGCCTCTTCTACAAATTCAGGTGCTTCAACCGCTTTAGTGCCAATGATGATATAGGTTAGCCCTGCTGCCAAATAATGCTCAATGGTGCTAAGGCTACGCACGCCGCCGCCAAGCTGAATGGGCAACTGCGGATGTGCTTTGGCAATGGCAGTCACCACATCTTTATGCACAGGTACGCCATCAAACGCACCATTTAAATCCACTAAGTGCAGACGGCGTGCACCTTGGGCGACCCATTGGCTTGCCATTGCAACAGGATCACTCCCAAAGACTGTATCATCTTCCATGCGACCTTGCTTGAGACGAACACATTGACCATCTTTGAGGTCAATGGCGGGTATAATCAGCATAGACATCTGAATTTTCCTTAAAATTGTGTCAAATTAAGGGAGGTATTTTAGCAGTTATTGACTTATTTTTCATGGACAATTTGCCAGTTTTTATCCAAAATGAGATGACATTACTTAAAAATAGCGAGCGATATCTTGATGATTAGGCAACCCATTCAATCAAAATACCACTTAATTTACTGGGTTACTGTTTCCTCTTTTTTACTGTCATTCATTGATTTTTCAAATATTTTCATGAATTTTTGCCATAGAAATTGTCTTTAAGACTATAAATTTTGAGCGTTTTAGCGTATAATTGTTAGATTAATGGTGTGAACAATCGTTTTTTTGGCAAGAATTGAGCAATAAAGTCAGTTGCCAATTTTTTTCAAAGTTCATCAAAGTTTCATACTGACTCCTTTAGACAAAATCAGCCCGCCACTCATCGGTCGCATGGCTTTGGATGTTTTTAGGAAACTTGGTGTCCAGCCAATCAATCACCACTTGGTGAAGGCTGGTATGTTTTGGTCTTAATTTAAGTATCCGCTTATGATTACCATCAAAAAAGGCTTGGATCTGCCAATCAATGGCGAGCCCTCCAAGCAGATTAGCGAGCACACGCCCACTAAGGTGGCGTTAGTCGGCTACGATTATGTCGGCATGCGTCCGACCATGCATGTCAAAGAAGGTGATAAGGTCACCAAAGGACAGGTGCTTTACGAAGACAAAAAACGAGCAGGCGTCCTTTATACAGCACCAGTTGGCGGCACTGTCGTTGCTGTCAATCGTGGCGAACGACGAGTATTTGAAAGCTTGGTCATCGCCGTCGATCCAAATGCAAGTGAAGAAATCACTTTTAATGCTTATCGCTCTGAAGATTTGTCAGTGCTGGATCGCAAGACAGTTGTTGAGCAGTTGGTCGCTTCAGGTGAATGGACCGCCCTACGCACTCGTCCTTTTAGCCGTACACCAGAAATTAATAGCATACCTTCTGCCATTTTTGTGACGGCAACAGATACCAATCCTTTGGCTGTTGACCCTGCCACCGTATTATTTGAAGAAATACAAGCATTTAATGATGGCTTGGCAATTTTATCAACGCTATCCCCAAAAACCTATGTCTGTCATGGTGATATCGCACCTGAGACCTTAAGTAAAACCGCTGACGGTAACGATACCATCTATGAAGGGTTTACTGGTGTACATCCAGCAGGCAACGCAGGTACGCACATTCACTTTTTACACCCTTTGGCACGAGGCAACTCGGTTTGGACGATTAATTATCAAGATGTCATCGCCATTGGTAAGCTATTTACCACAGGTCGTATTTACACAGAGCGTCTGATCAGTTTGGCAGGTCCAGCAGTAGCCAATCCTCGTTTGGTGCGTACCACTCGAGGTGCTGATTTGACCGAATTGACCCAAGGTGAACTCAACGGCGATGATAACCGTGTCATTTCAGGCTCTGTTCTATCAGGTCGCACAGCTGCTGGTGCTACGGCATTTTTGGGTCGCTTTCATAATCAAGTCTCTGTACTTACCGAAGGTCGTGAACGCCCTGCACTTCACTTTTTTGCACCAGGGGCAAATCGTTTTTCAAAATTGCCAATTTATATTTCACAGTTTTTTAAAGGCAAAAAATACGATTTTACGACCAGTACCAACGGCTCGCCTCGTGCCATGGTGCCAATCGGTTTATTTGAAACTGTCATGCCTCAAGACTATCTACCTACCCAGCTACTGCGTGCTTTGATTGTCGAAGATATCATCAGTGCGGTTGAATTGGGTGCACTTGAGCTTGATGAAGAAGATTTGGCACTGTGTACTTTCGTATCGCCAGGCAAATATGAGTTCGGTGATATTTTGCGTGATAACTTGACCCGTATTGAGCAGGAAGGCTAACCATGAAGTTCATTCACAATATCTTTGACCGTATGGAGCCATCCTTTACCAAAGGTGGCAAGTACGAAAAATATTATGCTGTATTTGAGATGTTTGACACTTTCTTTCGTCAGCCATCATCTCAAACTTATAGTGCATCGCATGTGCGTGACGGCGTCGACCTAAAGCGTATCATGATTACCGTTTGGCTTTGTACATTCCCAGCGATGTTTTGGGGTATGTATAATGTCGGCTTTCAGGCACTAAGCGCCATCCAAGCTATGGGTATCACACCAGAAGGCTGGCGTACTATCATCACGAACATGGCAGGCTATGACCCAAATAGTATTTGGGCAAGTTTTGTTTATGGGGCGATGCAATTTTTACCCATTTATGCCGTAACCTTTGCGGTCGGTATTCTTTGGGAGATTATTTTTGCGGTTGTGCGTGGCCATGAAGTTAATGAAGGATTCTTTGTGACTTCGGTACTATTCGCACTCTCACTTCCCCCAGATATTCCGTTATGGCAAGTGGCTTTAGGCATCACTTTTGGGGTTGTGGTTGCCAAAGAAGTATTTGGCGGCACAGGCAAAAACTTTCTTAACCCTGCCTTGGCAGGTCGGGCATTTTTGTACTTTAGCTATCCTGCTTATATGTCAGGCGATGCCATTTGGACCGCTGTAGATGGCTTTTCGGGTGCAACACCATTAGGTCTGGCTGCCATAGGCGTTAGCCCAGATCAGTTTGTCGATGCCTACGGTCAGACCATCACTTGGATGGATGCATTTTTGGGCAACATGCAAGGCTCAATCGGTGAAGTGTCAACACTTGCCATCTTAATTGGTATGGTTGGACTTCTTTGGACTCGCATTGCTTCTTGGCGTGTGATTGCAGGCTCAGTCATTGGTTTGGTTGTTACTGCCTTACTGTTTAATGTGTTTGGTTCAGACGAAAATGTGATGATGAGCCTACCTGCTCATTGGCACTTGGTGATTGGTGGCTTTATGTTTGGTGCAGTATTTATGGCAACTGACCCTGTTTCAGCTGCCCATACTAACATTGGTCGCTGGTGCTACGGTCTGCTTATCGGATTTATGACGGTGGCTGTCCGTGTGGCAAACCCTGCTTTTCCAGAGGGTATCATGTTAGCCATCTTGTTTGCCAACTTGTTTGCCCCGCTGTTTGACTATTTTGTCACCCAAGCTAATATCAAACGCCAAAACGCACGGAGATTAAGCCATGTCAACCAAGAATAATAATGTAAGTACCGCAGCCACGGCACTGATTTTGTGCTTGGTCTGTTCGGTCATGGTTTCTGCGGTTGCTGTTGGTCTTAAGCCAAAGCAGCAAGAAAACGCCCGTCTGGATTTGAATAAAAATATCTTGATGGCGGCAGATATGTACGACCCAGAGACAGAGTCAGCCGATGTCATTGCAGAGCGTTTTGCTGATTTTGAAATACGCTTGGTCAACCTACAAACAGGTCAATTTGCAACAGAACAAGAAATTACGGCGTCTGGTATCAGTGATGTCAATAGCTATAATGTCTCAAAAGCAGCTCGCACACCCAGCTTATCTACTTCATTAACAAATGATATTGCCAAAATTGGCGGTAAACCAAATTTTGCCAAAGTATATTTGGCAAAAGATGCCAGTGGTCAGCTTGAGCAAATTGTGCTGCCCATTCATGGTGCTGGTTTATGGGGGCCAATTTTTGGTCTTTTAACCTTGGATAAAGATTTAAATACCATTAAAGGGGTTAATTTTTATCAACACAAAGAAACCCCTGGCTTGGGGTCGCGCATTGAAGAAGCACAATGGCAAGCCACATGGGTGGACAAAGAGCTGTATAATGAGGATGGTTCAAGAAAAATTGCCGTTGTAAAATCAGGCACAGCACGCGAAGGTCAAATTGATGGCATCAGTGGTGCTACCTTGACCATCCGTGGTGTCAATAATCTACTTCAGTACTGGATTGGCGAAGATGGTTATAAGCCATTTTTGGACAACCTAAGGGCTGGTCAAGCAGATAAGGGTGAAGGAGTATAATTATGGCTGATACCAAAAGTATTTTAACGACGCCAATTTTTAATAATAACCCAATTGCACTACAAATTTTGGGTATCTGTTCAGCACTTGCGGTTACCACAAGTGTTGCAAACGCTTTGGTCATGTGTATCGCATTAACCTTAGTTACAGCATTTTCAAGTTTTTTTATCTCCATTATCCGTAACAAAATCCCCTCATCCATTCGTATTATCGTACAAATGGTGATTATCGCTTCACTGGTTATCGTAGTCGACCAAATTTTACAAGCCTTTGCTTATGAAATCAGCCGTTCATTATCGGTATTTGTCGGCTTAATCATCACAAACTGTATCGTCATGGGTCGTGCTGAAGCCTTTGCCATGAGCAATCCACCTGTCCCAAGTTTTTTAGATGGTATTGGTAATGGGCTTGGCTATTCAGCGGTATTGATTTTTGTGGCAACAGTCCGTGAAGTCATTGGTAATGGCAGCTGGTTTGGTATTACTTTGCTTGAAAAAATCACCGAAGGTGGCTGGTATATTCCCAATGGTTTGTTGTTATTACCACCCTCTTCATTCTTTGTGATTGCAGGTTTTATTGCAATTATCCGTCTTTGGAAAAAAGACCAGCAAGAAGCTGCTGAATTTGTCATGAAACCTCAATCTAAAGGCTTATCACACGGAGGAGGTCACTAATGGGACATTATGTCAGTTTATTTATCACCTCAGTATTTATTGAGAATATGGCACTTGCTTTCTTTTTGGGCATGTGTACCTTTTTGGCAGTATCTAAAAAAGTATCAACGGCAATTGGTTTGGGTGTTGCAGTAATTGCCGTCATGGCAATCTGTGTTCCATTAAACAACTTATTGTATCAATTCTTATTAAAAGACGGTGCTTTGGCGTGGGCAGGCTATCCTAATGTTGATTTAAGCTTTTTGGGTTTATTAAGCTATATTGCATTAATTGCTGCGACAGTACAGATTTTAGAGATGTTTTTGGATAAATTTGTACCGTCTTTATACAACGCTTTGGGGGTATTTTTACCCTTGATTACAGTAAACTGTGCCATCATGGGTGGTGTATTGTTTATGGTTGAGCGTGATTATAATTTTGGTGAGTCTATTGTATATGGTATTGGGTCAGGTTTGGGATGGGCATTAGCGATTTCTGCACTTGCAGGGATTCGTGAAAAGCTCAAATATTCAGATGTACCTGCACCGCTTCGTGGTCTTGGCATCACCTTTATTACCGTTGGGCTTATGTCCTTGGGCTTTATGTCATTTGGCGGTATGTCGCTATAAATAGATAGGAGAAAGTATCATGGAATTTGGTACCGCAATTGGCGGTGTTATCATGTTTACCATTATTATCATGAGCTTGGTTGCTGTCATTTTGGTGGCTCGCTCCAAGCTGGTGAGTTCTGGCGATGTCACCATCCGCATTAATGACAATCCAGATAATGATGTGGTTACTCCCGCAGGTGGTAAGCTACTACAAACCCTTGCTAACGAAGGTATATTTTTATCTTCAGCATGTGGTGGCGGTGGCACATGTGGGCAATGTCGCTGTAAAGTAACTGAAGGCGGCGGTTCAATTTTGCCCACCGAAGAGGGGCATTTTACTCAAGGTGAAATCCGTGACAATATGCGTTTGGCATGCCAAGTGGCAGTCAAACAAGATATGAAGATTGAGATTGACCCAGAATTTTTTGATGTACAAAAATGGGAATGTGAAGTTATTTCAAATGATAATGTTGCAACATTCATTAAAGAGTTGACCTTGAAGATTCCTGAAGGTGAAGTTGTACCATTTCGTGCTGGTGGCTATGTGCAACTAGAAGCACCGCCCCATACTGTACATTATAAAGACTTTGACATCGCCAAAGAATATCATGAAGATTGGGATAATTTTAATTTATGGCGTTACACATCAACCGTTGATGAGCCTGTGATTCGTGCCTATTCAATGGCAAACTATCCAGAAGAAAAAGGTATTATTAAATTTAATATCCGTATCGCAAGTCCGCCGCCAAGAGCCCCTGAAGGCATTCCACCAGGTAAGATGTCATCTTATGTGTTCAGCCTAAAGCCAGGCGATAAGATTACCGTTTCAGGTCCTTATGGTGAATTCTTTGCCAAAGATACCGATGCCGAAATGGTCTTTATCGGTGGTGGTGCTGGTATGGCGCCAATGCGTTCGCACATTTTTGATCAGCTAAAACGCCTAAAATCAACTCGTAAGATCTCGTTTTGGTATGGTGCTCGCTCAAAGCGTGAAATGTTCTATGTAGAAGATTATGATGGCTTGGCAGAAGAATTTGACAACTTTGAATGGCATGTTGCACTGTCAGACCCCCAGCCTGAGGATAATTGGGAGGGTTATACTGGTTTTATCCACAATGTATTATATGAAAACTATCTTAAGGATCACCCTGCACCTGAAGATTGTGAATTCTATATGTGTGGGCCTCCAGTCATGAATGCTGCTGTCATCAGCATGCTCAAATCACTGGGCGTCGAAGATGAAAATATCTTATTAGATGACTTCGGTGGTTAAATACAAAATCCGTCAATTTATTGGCGGATTTTTTATCATGATTGAACTTAACCATAAAAAACACCCCAAAAGTTAGCTTTTGGGGTGTTCATATCTAAACAGCTTTTTATGATTATCACTAAATTATAAAAAACTGGGCAGATGGCAAGCAGGGTCGCTCTCATACGCATTTTTGGCATCTTCAACCGTAAGACCTAACGCTTTGGCCACACCCATGGCATAATCAGGATGGCATTTATCGCAATTACGGATATGGCGGTATTTAATAAAATCAGGGGCATCGCCCATCGCACGAGCCGTATTACCAAACAATGCCTGTTTTTGCTCATCGCTCATCAACTCAAACAAGGCTCTGGGTTGGCTAAAATAATCATCATCATTCTCACGATAATCCCAAAACTTAGCATCGCCATGAATTTTTAATGCTGGCTCAGCCAAATGTGGCTGGTCTTGCCACTGCCCAAAGCTGTTTGGTTCATAGTGCGGACGACCGCCATAGTTATCGCCCACTCGCCCTTGTCCATCTCTTTGGTTTGAGTACACAGGACAGCGTGGGGCATTCACTGGAATTTGGTTACGATTGACACCCAAGCGATAACGCTGGGCATCAGCATAGTTAAATAGGCGTGCTTGAAGCATGCGGTCAGGGGACACACTGATGCCCGGAACCAAATTGCTTGGGGCAAAAGCGGATTGTTCAACGTCTAAAAAGAAGTTTTCAGGGTTTTTATTTAACTCAAACTCACCCACTTCAATGAGCGGATAGTCGCCTTTTGGCCACACTTTGGTTAAATCAAATGGGTGATAAGGCACAGTTTGGGCATCGGTTTCTGGCATGATTTGCACATACATTGTCCATTTTGGGAAATCGCCACGCTCAATGGCATCAAACAAATCACGCTGATTGCTCTCACGGTCTTTACCAACCACCATTTCAGCTTCGGCATCAGTTAGATTTTCAATGCCTTGTTGGGTGCGAAAGTGAAATTTAACCCAAAAGCGTTCATTGTCAGCATTGATAAAGCTATAAGTGTGCGAGCCAAAGCCGTGCATATGACGATAAGATTTAGGAATGCCACGGTCGCTCATCACAATGGTAACCTGATGAAACGCCTCTGGCAGTAGTGTCCAAAAATCCCAGTTATTGGTGGCAGAACGCATGTTGGTGCGTGGGTCTCGTTTGACCGCTTTATTTAAATCAGGGAATTTTTTTGGGTCTCTTAAAAAGAAAACAGGCGTGTTATTACCCACCATGTCCCAATTACCCTCTTCGGTATAAAATTTTAAGGCAAAACCACGAATATCACGCTCAGCGTCCGCCGCCCCCCGCTCACCTGCTACGGTGGTAAAACGAGCGAACATCTCAGTTTTTTTGCCAACTTCGCTAAAAATCTTAGCACGGGTGTATTGGGTGATGTCGTGGGTTACCGTGAATGTGCCAAATGCGCCTGAACCTTTGGCGTGCATACGACGCTCAGGAATGACCTCACGGGCAAAGTCAGCAAGTTTTTCATTGAGCCATAAATCTTGGGCAAGTAGTGGCCCTCTTGCACCTGCGGTCATTGAATTTTGGTTGTCAATAACAGGCGCGCCATTACTCATGGTCAAGTTGGTATGGTCATAAGGGCATTTCATTTCACTCATAATTTTCCTTCCTATTCGGTGGGTTAATGAATTTTAGAATATCAAAGAAAGTTGGCTTATTGGGTCAGCTGATTAACAGCCATCAAATCATTAATATTTTGAATATAAACCATTAATGGTCTAAGAGATTTAGCCAAACCTGCTCCAACAAGGTTATTATCTCAAAATTTTATTCATGAGCCTACCGATAATTTTAAATATCTTTAATTAAATTTATAAAACTAAAAATAATAAAATTAATAAATTTTAAATGAATGATTAACTTATAACCAAAAATTATCTCTTTTTTAGGTTCAAATAACTTTTAGTCTTTCTGATTTAGCCCATGTGATAATAGGTTGCCGAACCTGGACCGACAGGTAAACCAAATACAAATACCCAAAGATAAAATAAAAGCATCCAACCGAACAAAAATATCATCGAATAAGGTAACATCATCGCCATTAAAGTACCAACACCTGTATCTTTCTTATAACGAATTGCAACTGCCATGATTAATCCAAAATAACTCATCATCGGTGTGATGATATTGGTTGTACTGTCGCCAATGCGGTAAGCAGCCTGAATCATCTCAGGTGCATAACCTGTTAGCATCAGCATCGGAATAAAAATCGGTGCCGTAATCGCCCACTGTGCCGATGCTGAACCTAACATCAAATTCACTAAGGCGCAAATTAAAATAAATCCAATCAGTAGCAAAGGTCCTGTTAAGCCAATCTCATTTAAAAAATTAGCACCTGACACCGCCATTACTGATCCTAAATTTGACCAATTAAAAAAAGCGGTAAACTGTGCAGCAAAGAACACAAGCACAATATACATGCTCAATGAGCTCATTGCTTGACTCATCGCATTGACAACATCTTGATTTGTTTTAATGCTGCCTGTCACTTTGCCATAGATGTAGCCAGGGATGGCAAAAAATACAAAAATAAATACAACAATACCATGTAAAAATGGCGACCCTGCGATCAGTCCTGTTTCAGGATGTCTTAAAATGCCATTTTCTGGTACAACCGTCCATGCCAACAGTAAACAAAAAATTAGCATACTCGCCCCCGCCCAAACTAGGCCTTTTTTCTCAAGGGCATTTAACCGCTCAATTTTATTATCAAGTACGGTAGGGTCGTCAGCATCATGAGGGTTATATTTACCAAGACTGGGTTCAACAATTTTTTCAGTAACCAAGTAACCCAAGGTACTGATTAAAAAAGTACTGACTGCCATAAAATACCAATTGGCTTCTGCACCAACCACATAATTTGGGTCAATGATACGGGCAGCTTCTTGGCTAATACCTGATAATAATGGATCGACCGTGCCAAGTAGTAAATTGGCACTATAACCGCCTGAAACACCTGCAAAAGCAGCAGCCAAACCTGCCAAAGGGTGTCTTCCTAAAGCATGAAAAATCATGGCGGCTAAGGGGATTAACACCACATAGCCAAGCTCAGCGGCGGTATTTGACATAATACCAGCAAATACCACGACTAAAGTAACCATTTTTTTGGGGGCATTCATAACCATGCCACGCAGTGCCGCTGAAATCATTCCAGAATACTCAGCGATACCCACACCCAATAAGGCCACCAGCACGGTACCCAAAGGCACAAACCCTGTAAAATTTTTGACTAAATTTTCAACAATTTTTGCCAAACCTTCGCCATTGAGCAAATTGACAACATAAATCATGCCATCTTCAGCACGACCTTTGGCACCTTCAGGGCGTGGGTCAATGACAGCAACATCCATGGCAGATAAGATGGCTGATAATCCCAGTAAAATGACCGACATCCAAATAAATAAAACCACAGGATGGGGCAATAAATTCCCCAACCACTCAACACCTTTTAAAAAGCGTTGCATGTGGGAGGTTTTACCAGCTTGATCAAAATCATTAGGTGATTGCAAAGTCATGATTTTTATTCCGATAGATTGATTTAATGTTAAAAAACATAGCAACATAGTATAGCAATAATTTTGGTATGATATCTAATGCCATCTTTGACTATTCTTTGTCATTTACAGAAAAAAGCCCCGACCAACGACCAAGGCTTAAAAACTTTTTCTTGTTCATCATCAAATCACTTTTAGCCCACTTTTTGAACTTGAGGCGATGCAGGCTGTCTATCAATGGCAACTGGTTGACCTATTTTATGATATTGCCTATCAAAATAAACCAAACTGCGTTTTTCATTCTCACCTTGTCGAATGGCGATAATTTTACAAATAAAAATACTGTGCGTACCAACATCTTGGATGGTTTGAATTTCACAATCAAAACTAACCAAGGCATCTGTTAAAACTGGTGCGCCTGTACTTAACACACTCCAATCAGCATGCTCAAATCGTGCCTTTGATTCAAGTGGTGATGCAAAAACATCTGATAAATGTGCCTGCTCAGCGGATAAAGTATTAACTGCCAATATTTGATTGGCGATAAAATGTTCATAAGAGCGAGCATTGGCATTCATGCACACAAGCAGCGACGGTGGCGAATCTGTCACACTACACACCGCCGATGCGGTAAACCCATGGCGACCTGTATCGCCATCGGTGGTGACGATATGAACAGCAGTAGCTAGGCGCGCCATGGCATCTTTAAAAATTAATTTTTCTACCATGATTTTCCCATTTAAAATTAAAAAGGATGTAGTTGATACACCCTTAGAGCCATCATTTCATTAAAAACTGATTTATGATAAATTTCTCACCAATAAGTACAGTTTCACAAACTCAGTTTTAATCTTAGTTATTTGCCAAGCAGTTCACGACGAACAATCGCCGCCCCTTCACTTAGGGCATTGAGCTTGCCACGGGCCACTGTGCGAGACAAGGGTGCCATGCCACAGTTGGTTGAAGGGTATAATTTATCAGCGTCCACAAACTGTAACGCCTTACGAAGCGTATCTGCCACTTGCTCAGGCGTTTCAATTTGGTTTGTTGCCACATCAATTGCACCCACCATGACGGTTTTGCCACGAATGAGTTCAATCAAATCCATTGGCACATGCGAATTTTGACATTCTAATGAGACAATGTCAATTTTTGATTGTTGAAGTTTTGGGAAGCTCTCTTCGTATTGTCGCCATTCATTACCAAGCGTTTGCTTCCAATCAGTATTTGCCTTAATGCCATAACCATAGCAGATATGCACCGCTGTTTGGCATTTTAGCCCAGAGATGGCACGCTCTAAGGTTGCAACACCCCAATCATTCACCTCATCAAAAAATACATTAAACGCAGGTTCATCAAACTGAATGATGTCCACGCCTGCCGCCTCTAATTCACGAGCTTCTTCGTTTAGGATTTTGGCAAATTCCCACGCGAGCTTCTCACGGCTTTTATAATGACCATCATACAAAGTATCAATCATCGTCATAGGGCCAGGCAATGCCCATTTGATGAGCTTGTCAGTATGAGCGCGTAAAAATTTGGCATCGTCCACAAATACCGATTTTGGGCGAGACACCTCACCTACCACGCTTGGCACAGACGCATCATAGCGGTTACGAATGCGGACGGTTTCTCGTTGGGCAAAATCCACGCCATCCAAATGCTCAATGAATGTGGTAACAAAATGCTGGCGAGTCTGTTCGCCATCGCTGACGATGTCAAGTCCTGCTTGTTGTTGCTCAGCAAGCGACACCAACAGAGCATCTTGCTTGGCTTGTAATAACTCATCGCCCTCAAATTTCCATTCTGACCACAGTTTTTCAGGTTCAGCAAGCCAAGATGGTTTTGGCAGACTGCCTGCGGTGGATGTGGGAAGTAAAATTTTGCTCATTGTATTTTCCTAAACTAAATTTGCCATTATACCAAAAATTTCAATTAATAAATCAATCAACCGATAAACATTCATCGGCTGATTGATTAACACTTATCGCTTATTTTTCGGCAAGCCAAGCATCCAAAATCTCTTGATATGGTTTAATAAACCGCTCTTCGGCGATTTTGCCTTGTTTGACTGCCAAATCATTACGCTCCACACGGTCATAATCCACTTTTGGCACAGCATAATCTTCATAAGTTAAGCTGCCCTTATATACCTGACCTGCAACCGAATTGGCGTTATAAATCTCTGGGCGATAGATTTTTTGGAATGCTTCCATGGTAGCGATGGTGCTGATGAGTTCTAAATTGGTGTAATCGTTCAACAAATCAGCATTTTCATCAAAATAAAACGCATAAGGGGCAACCGATTTTGGAGGCATAAAATAACGCACTTTTAAGCCCATCTTGGCAAAATACTCATCGGTCAATGAATAATCATTTTGCACATATTCCACGCCCAAAATCGGATGCGTGTTGGTGGTTCTGTGATAGGTGCGAGTGGTCGCCACGCTTAGGCACAGTACGGGTGGTTTTTTGGATTGGGTCTTGTACTCTTCGGATGCCACCATGAATTTGAACAATTTGCCATGCAAATCGCCATAACCCTCAGGCACACTAAATTCAGCCTTATCCTTGTTATATTCACGAAGCAATACGCTAAAATCATAATCACGAACAAATGATGAAAAGCTGTTGCCAATGATGCCAGGGGTGGTTTTGCCTGTTTTGTGGTCAACCACAGATGTTTTTAGCCATTCTAATCCTGAGAAAAATTCGCCCTTACCTGCCACATCAACATCAATAGACACAATGTCAATGAGCACTGAATAACGGTCATTTGTCGGATTGTCCCAATGTGCCAAATCATTAAAACGGTTGTTAATCATTCTGATGGCATTTTGTAGGTTTTCTTTGCGATTTTCACCACGAGCAAGGTTGGCAAAGTTGGTGGTCAAACGAGTGCTACTGGCTGGCTCATAGTTTTCATCAAAACGCTGAGTATGCACTCGGCATTGAAATTGTGTAGTCATGTTGTTACCTCTTGGCTAAAATTTAAAGATGAGATATTAAACCGCATTTTTAATCTAAATAAAAGCGAAATATTTTTTAAAGAAGATGAATAAAATTCACTTAACCAAATTTACTCAACCCTAAAATACCGCAATGAAAATGGATACTTTATTGTCAACAATGAGATTAATCATATTTGTAACATAACCCTGACAATGATGGTAAATAAAAAACCCAAAATGATGTTTTGGGTTTTTTGTCAGACTAACTTAAAATTATGAATGTTGGTGGCCGCCTGCACCATGTGCGTGACCATGGGCAATTTCATCAGCTGTTGCCGCACGAACCTCAACAATTTCAACATCAAAAGTCAGCTCAACGCCTGCCAAAGGATGATTGCCATCAACCACAACAATCTCATCGTTCACATCTTTAACAGTGACAAGCATCACATGACCATCATCCGTTTGTGATTGAAATTGCATGCCCGCTTCAATGTTATCCACACCCTGAAAATTGGCTCTTGGTACTTCTTGTACTGCTTCTTGAACATACTCGCCATAAGCATCTTCAGGGGCAATCGTTACTTTAAATGTATCGCCTGCTGATTTACCCATCATCTGTTTTTCAAGCCCTGGGATAATGTTATGATGCCCATGCAAATATGCCAATGGCTGATCTCGTGATTGGTCAAGAACCTCACCTTCGGCATTGGTTAAGGTATAGTTGAATTGTACAACAGTATCTTTGTTAATGGTTGTCATAAGAAATTCCTGATAAACAAATTGCCATCGCTTAGGCGGGTGCCAAAGCTATCAAATGACAAATTTTAGTTACCATTGTAGCAAAAATATGCCAAAAAAACATCTTTTATCCAATACTTGATAAAAAAGTTGTAAAAAATACGATATTTTATGGCACCAAATCAGTCATTTCATCCATTTGGTGTTTTTGATATAATCATTATTTAATGTCATGACTGCCAGAATGATTGATACGAAAAATAATCCATCATTCATTTAAACTCATCTTGCCATGATGAGTTTGGCAAATTGCCATAAAACAATCATATGGTCAAATCCACAGTTAATTCTAATCAGTCAATGAGTTTTAAAAAATGAGTTTTAAAAAGACAATGAGCCTAAATTACCACATCAGTTTTGAGCGGTTTAATGAACATTTAGCCGATATACGCATTCATCACACAGCGTTAAGCGATACTCCTGCTTTTTCTATGGTAACATGGATTGCAGGCAGTTATTTAATCCGTGAATTTAGTAAAAATATCACCACAGTGTATTATCAAATTGGTGATAACCCAATACGCCATCGTGCCGAAAAAATTGACAAAAAAACATTCGTACTGCCAAATGCCAAGCAAGGCGATGATATTACCATACACTATGAAGTGTACTGCCGAGATTTATCAGTGCGTACAGCATTTGTTGATGCCACGCGTATTTTTGGAAATTTTACCTCATTATTATTACTTCCAGAGGCAAATAAACAGGCTTACACCAATGTCACACTGTTTGTACCCAATACATTTTTGGCAAAACATCTGAAATGTACAATTGCTTGTGGCTTAAAATTTGAGCAAACCAGCACGAGTGATGGGCTTGAATATCGTTTTAATGGCTTGGCAGCATTTGAGTATTTTGACTTTCCCTTTGAAATTGGCAACCAAGATGAAATCAGCTTTGAGATTATCAAAGATAAAAAAACCTGTCTGCCACACCGATTTTTTTTGGCAGGTCGCCATCATGGCAACTTGCATCGGCTAAAGGCTGATTTAACCAAAATTTGCCAAAGCTATGTCAATTGGCTGGGTGATGCTCCCTTTAGTGATTACACTTTTATGACCATGGTAACAGATAAAGACTATGGTGGGCTTGAACACATCAATTCAACAGCTTTAATCAGTCCTCGTGGCGATATGCCTGCTTTTGATGAACCCCAAATCCCAAATGAGGATTATCAACGCTTTCTTGGGCTATGTAGCCATGAATATTTTCACGCATGGTGGGTAAAAACAGTCAAACCTGATGTGATGATGAACAATCCACTCACCGAAGAGGCTTATACGCCGCTTTTATGGGTATTTGAGGGCTTTACTTCCTACATTGATGATTTAATGCTTTTAGTCTCAGGTGTGATTGATAAATCCAGCTATTTAAAACTCATTACGGCACAAATTAATCGCTATCAACAAACAGAAGGTTTGTCACATCAAAGTGTGGCAGAATCCAGTTTTGATGCTTGGATTAAGCTATATCGTACTGATGAAAATACCAACAATCAGGGCATCAGTTACTATAATAAAGGTGCATTGGTTGCCTTATTGCTTGATATGATGCTGATGGATAAAACAGACGGCAAATATCGTCTGTTTGATGTCATCAAAGCCTGTTATGCAAAAACAAATAACCAACCCTTTGGGCTAACCACCCAAATTCTAGGCGAGATCATCGCTCAAATGATGGGACAAGAAGCTTGGCAAGATTTTTATCATCGCTATGTCATTGGTGTCGATCCATTACCACTGACTGACTATTTTACAAAATTTGCCATTCAAGCTAAGTTTCAGGATAAGCACAAAACATGGGGCATAAGCTTTAATGAAAATCCCCATGGACTGATCATCAATCATGTCAGCCGTCAGTCTGCTGCAAGCCATGCAGGTCTATCCTATGATGATACCATCATTGCAATTGATGGGCTAAAAGCAACATCAGCATTACTCAATCGACTGGTTAAACATCAAAATACCGCAGGCTCGCCCTTAACTGTACATGCATTTCGGCGAGATGAACTGTTGTCATTTACCATTCACAACCAAAAAACAATACACCAAACAGTTAAACTTGAAGGTGATGGCGGTTTATGGCTGAATTTTGCTGATTTAACAGATTAAACCAACCCATCAAGCACGAAACTTAGGTGAGCGGACACGCCAAGATGGTTTTTTTAACAGATGAGCTTTACCAGATTTTGGATTGGCCGCTCCCTTTGTATTGCTTGATATCAAGTTGGCTGGCTTCTTTTGCTTGGCTGTTGGCTGAGCTGACAGACCCAAGTTAAGCAATGTTTGCTGATCTAACTGTAAAACTCGGCTTTCACCCACTGCCAAGCCATCCAGTTGCCAAATGCCTATTTGTGATCGGATTAACCTTAGACAAGGCAAACCAACATGAGCAACCATGCGGCGTATTTGTCGATTTTTACCTTCAACAATGGTCATCTTAAGCCATGTGGTTGGGATATTTACTCGCTGACGGATTGGTGGATTTCGCTGCCATAAACGAATCGGTAATTCAGTTTCATCAAGTTTTTGTACTTTGGCGGGTAAAGTTTTCCCATCTTTTAGAATCACACCTTGTTCCAATGCCTGTATTTGTGCGTTTGTTGCAATATTCTCTACTTGTACTAAATAAGTCTTGGCACATTTTGTATGCTTATCTTTGGCATTTTTGGCAGTTGGTGGCGTTGTGATGGCGTGATTGAGCCTACCATCATCAGTCAATAATAATAACCCTTCTGAATCTTTATCTAATCTTCCTGCCACACGCATCGTTTTATCATCAATAAAATCCGCTAAAGTGATCATGCCGTCATGATCTTTTTTAAATTGGCTGTGCACGCCATAAGGCTTATTGAATAATACCAATTTTGTCATTTTATGCTTTTTTGTGTTCAAGATATGTCAGTTAATAAGCTATAATCGCAAATCCAAGACCCAAACTCTGATCTATTTTGGGTCAATTGGTCTGCATCATATACTAAGAGCCAATAAAACACCACCCAAAAAACCAAATGACCGATGGGTAATTTGGTTTTTGGGTTGATGACTGTTGGCTTTGGCTGGTTAAAAATGCTTGAGCTAAATATTTAGTTTGGGTATAGGATCATCAATCAAGCCCAAACTAAAACTCATAACCAATAACACAATGATCAGTTTTGTGCAACAGGTGTTGGCGCATCTTCAGCATGACCGACTTGAGTGATTGCTTCACCTTCTTGGAAAAGTACAAACTCAATACGACGGTTTTGGAAACGACCTTGTTCAGTGGCATTTGATGCAACTGGATAATCAAAACTTGCACCTTGAGTGGTCAAGCGTTCAGTAGCAACACCTTTTGATACCAAATACTCTTTAACAGCAGCAGCACGAGATTCTGATAAATCTTGATTATACTCATGCGTGCCTTGAGTATCTGTATGACCAATGATACGCAAAGTTGTTTCAGGCACTGCCTTTAATTTTTCGGCAGCCAAATCTAAGATTTCTTTATTTTCTTGGGGAATTTCGGTTGAGTCTAAGGCAAAGTTAATGATTTGGGTATTTAACGCATTGATTAAAATATCCATTTCATTTTCTTCAACCGTATCGCCCAAAGCAACAATAGCAATACGCGCCGTTTCAATACTATCAGCAACCGCAGTATTAATATCAAGTTCAGGTTCTGCTTCCACAGTAAAATCAGCGGGTAGAATATTTTTAGCACCCTCTACCAGTTTTGCCACATCTTCTGGCGTGGTTGCATTAAAGCGTACCGTATGATCATGAATCACAACGCTTGAATTTGGTACACCTTTCATCAAACCCAAAATGGCTGGTAGGTGTTCTGCCGCTGGCATCGTGGCGGTATGTACATTGGTATTTTGAATGGTTAAATCTTGTGCACCAAAGACTTGAGCTATGGCTGCACGGATATGACCTGCAAGCTCTTCGCTACCAACCTGAGCACGGTGCGAGTACAACGCTTGACCTGTTTCATCAACAGATAAGCTAAGCGTTGCAGGCGCTTGGGCAACACCTGTTTGTGTTGGGTCTGCCTGTACAGCATTATCCGCTACCACAGGTGCTGTATCTGTCGCAACAGGTGCTGCAACAGGTGTTGGTTTGTCTTGACATGCTCTTAACAAAAGCCATGCCAAGCCTGCAAAAATAATCAATCCAATAATCGGTAGAATCGTTTTTAGAAAAGGACTTTTTTCTTTGTTTTCGTAATGTTGGGCAGTTGGTGTTTTGACTGGGGTGGTAGCCGCAGCTGGGTGAACTGGTTCTGTCACAACACTTGGTTTGACAGGTTCTTGCACAACAGCAGAAGCTGTCGTTACAGGCTCAGCAGCGGTTGTGGCGGCGGTTGCAAATAGCCCTGCTGGCAATAAAGTATGCGCCCAAGTTGGCAAACGGTTTTCTTCTTTAGCCAATTGAGTACGAATAAAAGATGGTACAGATAATGCACCTGCTTGCTCTTTAATGCGTGCCAAAGCCAAAGGTGCTGCCGTTGCGATAGCGGTGCGTGCCGTTACTGGTGAAACATGATATTCATCGGCTAATTGATTACTCAAAGAAGCAATCTGATCTTCACCAGTTGAAACATCACTAAAAGCAACATTGAGCAGATGATGCCCATGCTCAAGCTCATTATCAGGCAAAGCATTGGCACGCTGATACACATCTTCATTACTCAAGCGTCCTGCAAAAATGGCATAAAATGCGGTTAATAAATTGGATTTATCAGCATTATCACCATCTTGATTTTTAATCGAAGTTAAGACATGCGGGGTAATGCGTTCATTTAAATTATTAATTAAGCTCATAAGTCACTCCATAGGTCATTTTAAATTTTAAATTTCGTCATCCATCAGCAAAATGCCGATACCGTCCTTAAGAAAAACAACAAGCTGCTTGAAGCTACTTGAAGCTACTTGCTTTATAACCCTATTGTGACTGATTTTATGGCAACTTAAAAGAGCTGGCAACAATTGATAAACAAAACCGCCTTTTATTCGCTCAAAAAAAATTAAGCAATTACAAAAGTAAATGATTAATGATTTTTTATTTACATATCTGTAATATTATAGTAATTAATTCTCAATAATTTTAATCATGAAGTAAAAACCCTCAAGTACCCATTGGTCAAATTTAAAGGCAAGCCATTTGATTAATTTTATGCACATACTTTTTGGCATATAAATTACATGAACTACTTATACTTAAAATCAAATTTACCAAAAAGTCGGTAGATTTTATTCACTTGTTATTAAAATTAGCCATAAAATCGTACAAAGACTAAGCATTTTACCAAAAATCTGCTAGACTAAGCGTGTATTTATCAATCAATGCAAACACATATCATGAATCACACAACTGTCATTATTATCATTACTGTCATCATCAGCATCGCTGCATGGCAATCTAGACCTTTACTTGAGCGATTGATTTTTTATCCGCCTGCCGTCAATAAAGGTCAATATGACCGCTTGCTTACTCATGGATTTATCCACGCCAATGGCATGCATTTACTGTTTAATATGTTTACGCTGTACTTTTTTGGTCGTGTGATTGAACGGTTTTATATTGATAAATTTGGCAATTTGGGCTTTGTGGGTTTTTATATTTTGGCGATTATTATTGCGATGCTACCCACTTATGCACGCAATAAAAACAATACTTACTATTCAAGCTTAGGTGCATCAGGTGCGGTCAGTGCTGTTTTATTTGCTTATATTTTATTCGCCCCTTGGAATACACTGTATTTATTTGCCGTCCTACCCATTCCTGCGATTGTATTTGCGATTGCTTATGTGGCTTATAGTATTTGGGCTGACCGCCGAGATGGCGGAAATATCAACCACTCAGCACATCTTTTTGGTGCAGTATTTGGCGTGGTAGCGACAATTGCCATTGAACCAAATCTTATTATTCACTTTCTTCATCGTCTGCTAAATCCATCATTATAATTGAGTTAAGTGGGAGCATACCTGCCTTTGATGGCTTAATATTATCTTATCACAGCCATCAAAGGCAGGTTGCCTAAGACAAATACGGCTTTTACCAAGCTTTAAAATGGCTTTTGATATAGCCATCAGGCAGGCTATCTGGCGTGTATTGCCACTGCGGATTTTTGTCTTTATCAATCAATAATGCACGCACACCTTCAGCAAATTCGCCATTATGAGAGCAATGAATTGCAACAATATATTCTAAATCCATCACCTCATCAAAGCTCATATTCTCCACTTGATTTGCCATATGCCATGTAATCGCCGCCGATGTCGGTGAGCCAGCGATATAAGTTTTAAATGCCTGTTGAATATATTCAATATTAGAACCCAATCTAGCAAGTGTATCAAATGCTGCCAAGTCATCCACCTGCTGCATCATACGCTCAATCTCATCACGATGAGGCAAAAGCCACCCTGTTGGTAGAGTGTGGTTATGATGCAACTGACCAAGCAGTGCATTGAGCATCTGATGATTTTTGGTGGCATCATCTGACCAATCGGCAGTGGTCAGCACTTGTATTAACACATCAAAATCATCACTTGCCATACCAAAATCTGCCACACCTAAAGCAAGTGCATCTGTGCCGTTAATTCTTGCACCTGTCAAACCCAAAAATAAACCGATCTTATTGGGTATATGCCTTAAAAAATAAGAACCGCCAGCATCAGGAAACAGCCCAATACTAATCTCTGGCATTGCCATCATTGTGGTTTGTGTGACAATGCGATGACTTGATGCGACTGCCAAGCCCATACCGCCACCCATGACAATACCATCCGCCCAAACGATGATAGGCTTTGTATAACTTTTTATTTGTTTACATAAGGTATATTCTGTAGAAAAAAACGCCTTGGCAGTTGGATTTGGGAAAATCTTGGGATTATAGCCATGATATAAACCACGAATATCGCCACCTGCACAAAATGCTTTATCTGCTGCTCCACAAAGCAACACCGCAGCCACACTGTCATCAATTGCCCATTTATCTAAACACGCTTGAATGGCTGCCACCATCTCCAAGTTGAATGCATTAAGTGCATCAGGTCGGTTTAATGTAATGATTGCAATACGCCGCTTATCATGGGCCATTAAAAAATCCGTTACAATTGTCATCATCATTCCTTTTTCATCATAAAAATCAAAGATACAAAACCACGCCATTTTGATTATACTAAAATTTGTAAAATTGCCAAATAAAATTTCATCTGATTTATCGGCGATGCCTGCCTTTTGGATACCCAAAAATGAAATCTTGTTTTTTAAATTTGCATTTTTGGTATAGGTTTGGTAGTTTGTTCATAGACAATTTAATCATGAACAAGAGCCGATTATGTTTTTTTTATTATCTCCTGCCAAAAATTTAGATGAAAAGACTACTGTTCCGTTACCATCTCATACAGTTTATAGCAGCCCTCGATTCATTGAGCAAGCCGCTCAATTAATGCAAACTTTAAAAAACTATGATGTGATTGACCTGCAAGAGTTGATGGGCGTCTCTGCCAAGATTGCCGAGCTTAATGTCATTCGCAATCAGCACTGGGCTTATCCCTTTGATGAAAATGCCAAACCTGCCGTTTATTTATTTTCTGGTGATGTCTATACAGGTTTGGATGCGTATCATCTCAGCGAAAGCCAAATTAATTATTTAGATGATAAATTGGGTATTTTATCAGGGCTATATGGTCTATTAAAGCCACTGGATTTAATATTACCCTATCGACTGGAAATGGGTACTAAGTTTCAGACCAAGCAGGCAGATAACCTTTATCAATTTTGGGGCAATAAAATTACTGATCAAATCAATCAGCACTTAAAGCAATCAGACGGTATTTTGGTTAATCTAGCCTCTCAAGAATATTTTGGTGCTGTTCACCCCAAACAAATTCAAGGGCGTATCATTACCCCTCGCTTTGAAGATGCAAAAAATGATGGCTATAAAGTTGTGAGCTTTTATGCCAAAAAAGCACGCGGACTGATGGTCAATTATGCCGCTAAACATCAGATTCAAGATGTTGAAGATTTAAAATATTTTAATACCGATGGTTATTATTTTGCCCCCAGTGTCAGCGATGAAAATCATTGGGTATTTCGCAGAGAATGGTAATCATTGGCAAAAAATAATCGCACAAAATAAAATGAACAGTATTAAATTAATACTGTTCATCAAAATCTACTAAAATAACACAACCTAATAATTAATCAAATCAATGATTTAGGCTAATTATTGGGTTATTTAGCTTATTTTCTCTTTTTACCGCCTTGTACAGCCTTAAAGCGTGGATTTGACTTACAAATCACAAAAGTACGACCACGACGGCGAACAATTTGGCAGTCTTCATGACGATTTTTAGCAGATTTCAGCGATGATAATACTTGCATGAGCTTACTCCGTTGATAATTGACTTAATATTAATACGATATCATTCAATATTAAGCATAAATATGATAATAAAATAGATGGCAAGAAATAGATATTAAAACATTATACGATGATTTTTAAAAATATGCAAGAAAAATCATGCCACATTTCAATGTTGTTAAACAATCAATCGCCATCTTTGTTTTACCAATCAAATCTTAAGGTTATTCATCAATGGCCTGTATTGCCGTCAGAGCAATCGTATAAACAATATCATCCACCAAAGCCCCACGAGACAAATCATTGACAGGCTTATTCAACCCTTGGAGCATTGGACCAACACTGATCACATCAGCTGTGCGTTGAACGGCTTTATAGGTTGTATTACCTGTATTTAAATCAGGGAAAATTAAGACATTTGCCTCACCTGCCACCGCTGAATTTGGTGCTTTTTGTTTACCGACATTTTTAACTGTTGCAGCATCAAATTGTAATGGTCCATCAACTTTTAACTCTGGCGACTTTTCACGAATGATTTGTACAGCTTGTTTAACAGTATCAACATCAACACCTGAACCTGAATCGATGGTAGAGTAGCTAATCATGGCAACTTTTGGGTCAATGCCAAAGGCTTTGGCTGATTTGGCAGACTGAATAGCAATCTCTGCCAGCTGTTCTGCGGTTGGATTTGGATTGACCGCACAGTCGCCATAAACCATGACTTGTTCAGGCAAGAGCATAAAAAAGACACTCGAAACCAAGCTGTACTGTGGCGCTGTCTTAATCAATTGAAACGCTGGGCGAATGGTGTCGGCAGTCGTATGAACCGCTCCTGATACCAAACCATCAACATCGCCCATATGTAGCATCATCGTACCCAAAACTACCGTATCTTGTAATGCTTGCTTTGCCCCAGCTTCATCAATTTTGCCCTTACGGCGTTCTACCATAGGGGCAACATAGTGTTCGGCAATGCTGGTAGGCTCAATGATTTCGATATCGCTTGGCAATACCACGCCACGCTCTGCCGCTACCGCTTCAATCTTGGTGCGTTCACCCAGTAAAACACACTGAGCAATGCCACGACTCTGGCAAATTGCAGCAGCTTCAATGGTTCTTGGCTCATCACCTTCTGGTAGCACAATGCGTTTTTTGGCGGCTTGTGCTTTTTGGACAACTTGATTGCGAAACGCATATGGTGAGAGTTTTTTGACTCTTGTTGCTGCTTGATAGTTTTTAATAACTTCTTCATCAACTGTCAACTGCTCACCATCAGTCGTTGCCCATACAGTCGTATCAAATTCATCCGAACCCACTGCGATGACGCCCAGCACACGCTCAGACTTAAGACCACCAAACGCAGCAGCAAATACAGCCAACTCTTCAGTATTTTGGCTGACAAACACGACATCGGCATCCAGACCATTTGCCAAATTACGATTGACCAAGCTGGCATAAGGCGTATTTGGTAAAGTAGCCAAACCTTTAACAACCGTCAGCTTTGCACTTTGGGTAGCCACTACTTTTTCAAGCAGTTCATCAAGCCGACCTTCGCTGACTGCTACTCTAAGCTTGTTATCGCCATCGCCATCAAATGGTGCAATGTAAGCTGCACCAATGCTTTTGGCAAAATTTTCTGCGATTGACGAAAAATTTGCTGTATCAAATGTCGGAATCAATAACAGTGCTTTCATATGTACCCTTAATAAATATATGATAGATTGGTATTAACACAAAAACCGCTCAACTGCTTGAACGGTTAGTTAAGTATTTGTAACTAAATTATAATCCCAAGACCGCACGGCTTTCGCTGGCGATTTGGTATTCTTCATCGGTTGGAATTACCCAAAGCTCAATCGATGAATCTTCGGCATGGAAACTGCCTTCGGCACCACGCATCAACTTATCATTCTTAGCAGTGTCAATTTTTGCACCCAAATGTTTTAGGTGCTTGATAATATCGGCGCGCATTTCAACAGCATTTTCACCCACACCACCTGTAAAGGCAATGCCTGTAAACTCAGGCAATGCTGCAGTCAGGCTTAGGAGATATTTGGCGGTACGATAAGCGAACATATCCAGTGCCAAACGAGCATCTGCACTGCCTTCTTTATCAGCAGCTTCAAGATTTCTCATGTCATTAGAGATGCCTGATACGCCCAGTAGACCTGATTTTTTATTAAGTAAGGTATCAACTTCGTCTAATGATAAGCCCAATGTGCGATTTAGATGAATATGCAAACTTGGATCAACATCCCCTGAGCGTGTACCCATCATCAGCCCTTCTAGCGGTGTGATGCCCATTGAGGTATCTAAGCTTTTACCATCATAAACGGCAGTAGCAGAGCAGCCATTACCCAAGTGGGCAACCACCCAACCATGTACGCCTTTGGCATCAGTAAGCTGGCTGGCACGATTTGAAACAAACGCATGTGAAGTGCCATGAAAACCATAACGGCGGATTTGATGCTCAGTATACAGATTTTTTGGCACCGCATAACGATAGGCATACTCAGGCATGGTTTGGTGAAATGCCGTATCAAAAATTGCTACCTGTGGCAAATCAGGATAAATGGCATTAATCGCTTGGATGCCTGCAGCATTGGCAGGATTATGTAGCGGTGCTAGACTTGTCAATGCTTCAATGGTTGATAACACCTCTTCATTAATCACGGTGGCAGATTTAAATTTATCGCCACCATGCACCACACGATGACCCACAACCACAGGCTTATGCTCTTTAATCAAATCTTCTAAGATAACTTTCAGTGCGTCAGCATGAACACCATTTGGAATGTCAATAATCGTCGCTTCGCCCTCTAGATTTTTATGCTTAATGCGAGCTTCAGGATTACCCAAGCCTTCTGCCAAGCCCTCAATGCGACTCCCACCATCTTCACTGATAAGGGCATATTTGATGGATGAAGAACCACAATTTAGAACCAAAGTGGGATTTGCTAAGCTCATGTACGCTCCTTGATGTATTGCGTCTATTGTATCGATTGCTAACAAGAAAGTTTATCTCAAAATTACCAATAAATCAACCTGTACCATCTTTCTTGTCAAGCAATAAGTATCATTTTAAATATAATTTTTGAAAAATATGCACTCATAACCATTGATAAATCAAGCAATCCATTTAAGTGATCCAAATTCACATCTACCGACCAACTTGGCAAAAATGCATATCAATTTTTATCATATTTGGTCTAATTGATCGCCCAAGCCTTGGGTGTTGTGCTAAAATGTTCAGCAAATGGGCAACTTTATTTGATCTAAAATTTGGCTTGCCTGACCAAGCACAGTAATGGATTTGATGATTTATGAATATGATGAAACACTTATTTGGTTTATCTTTGATAGTTTTGCTTTCGGCTTGTGGTCAAAAAGGTTCATTATATCTACCCGATGAAAGTACGCCCATGATTGAGCCGACACCCATCAGCGATGATATGAATGACTACTAAAACTATATCGGCTATTTTTATTTAAAATTAGGATAATGTTATGACTTTTAGCCCAGTCAGCCATCGTCAAGATGGTGCACTGTATATCAACCCCCAAGCTTTGGCAAATGCTTTACCATATTTTGAGTATATTGATGACACTTTACATTTTGATGGTGTCAGCACTCACACACTCAAAGAAATCTATGGCACGCCTTTGTATGCATATTCACAGCGTGCACTTTTAGAAAATTATCAAAGCTACACTGATGCCTTTGATGCCATTGACCATCAAATTTGTTATGCCGTCAAAGCTAACTCAAATCTTGCCATCCTAAAAACACTTGCTAAAGCAGGAGCAGGGTTTGATATTGTCTCCAAAGGCGAGCTGGCTCGTGTGCTTCAAGTCACCGATGCCAAAAAGGTCGTGTACTCAGGTGTTGGTAAAACGGCTGATGATATTGAGTATGCACTCAAGGCAGATATTCATTGCTTTAATGTAGAAGCGATAAGCGAGCTTGATACCATCAATGAGGTAGCAGGTCGCCAAAACCAAATCGCACGCATTTCGCTGCGTATCAATCCAGATGTGGATGCTAAGACTCATCCTTATATCTCAACTGGCATGAAAGATAATAAATTTGGCATCAGTCATGAACAAGCGGTGGCTGCCTATGTGTACGCACATCATTTGCCAAATCTTAAGATTGTCGGTATTGATTGCCATATCGGGTCACAGCTACTAGATACCGATGGTTTTTCTGATGCGTTGGATAAATTGATTGAGCTGATAGATACCTTGACCGATAAGGGTATCAAGCTTCAGCACATTGATCTTGGTGGTGGCTTGGGCGTACGCTATATTGATGAAAATCCTGTCAGCATTGATCAAGTTGCAACGGTATTACTCCCACGCTTAAAACAGCTTGGATTAAAATTGTACTTAGAACCAGGTCGCAGCTTGGTAGCAAATGCTGGCGTACTTTTGACAACTGTGGATGTGCTTAAGCCCACCGAATTTAAAAACTTTGCCATCGTTGATGCTTCAATGAGTGAGCTGATTCGCCCAGCACTGTATGAATCACAGATGGCAATCATTCCCGCTAAGCTTAGTCGGGATACTGCCAAAACTTGGGATGTGGTTGGTACAGTCTGCGAATCCAGCGACTTTTTAGGCAAAGATCGCATTTTATCTTTACAAGTTGGTGATACCCTAGTTATCACAGGTGCAGGTGCATATGGATTTAGTATGGCATGTAACTACAATACCCGCCCAAGACCGTGCGAGGTGATGGTCAATCATGGCACTCATCGCCTGATTCGCAAGCGTGAAGCGTTAGATGATCTGTGGAAAGATGAACTCATCTAAATCACACCCATCTCAGATGCTCTGAAACTTTCAGAGCATCTTTTATTATCTACTTGCAAGCATTCATGTCATGAGTTTTTTATGGCTGATTGGATATATTTATTTAATTAATTTTTTAATAATTTTTGAAATTTTATCCAAAAAAATCAAATCAATACTGTTTAATATTATCATTGATTTTTCGTCAATTACCCCATAAAATCATTAGCCACCACGCTGTTTTCATGTTAAGATACAAATGATATAACTAAAAATAAGGACAGGCCAATGCTCATAGAATTTACAAAAATGCATGGACTGGGCAACGATTTCATGGTGATTGATCTGGTTACCCAGCGCATGACACTGACCCCTGAATTAATTCGCCTGCTTGCCAATCGACGGATTGGGGTAGGATTTGACCAATTATTAATTGTTGAGCCACCAAGTCGCCCAGATATTGATTTTAAATATCGCATTTTTAATGCAGATGGCTCTGAAGTGTCCCAATGCGGAAACGGTGCTCGGTGTTTTGCTTCATTTGTACAAGCCAGAAAACTGTCTTTTAAGCAGCGTTTACGAGTTGAAACCTCAAGCGGTATCATCACCTTAAGCACCGATCGCTATGGGTGGGTACAAGTCGATATGGGCAAGCCCAAGTTTGAGCCTGACCAAATTCCTTTCGCCCCAAAAACCATCACCAAAGTTGGGCGTGCTTATCGCTTGGATGTCGATGGTGAACCTGTTCAGCTTTATGTCGCCAACATGGGCAATCCGCACGCGATCATCAAGGTCGATGATGTCTTGACAGCCGATGTAGACAGATTGGGTAAGCTCATCGAGTCGCATGTAGCATTTCCCGAAAGAGTCAATGTCAACTTCGTCCAAGTCATTAATCAGCGTCATGTGCGAATTCGCGTCTATGAGCGCGGTGTCGGCGAAACCCAAGCCTGTGGTACAGGCGCTTGTGCTTCTGTTGCGACAGGTATTCGTGAAGGCTGGCTAGATGAAGGGGTGGATATTCGCGCTCAGTTATACGGCGGGAGCTTGGCGATTCGTTGGCAAGATGGCTACTCACTGATCATGACTGGACCGACTGCCTTTGTATATGAAGGTGTATTTAGCCCAGATGGCTTGGCAGCATCTGCTGGCATCAAGCTTGATCCAAATGCGGATGATGTTTACTGATGAGCAGGCTGTCGCATCTCGTCGCGCCCATCTATCCTAGTCCCCAAGCAGACCCAAACTCAGCTGCTTGGGGTTATTTATCATCTTGGTGTGATGAGCTAAGACTACAAAATTACTCTGAGCGTACCATCAAAACTTATCAAACGGCTTTGATACAGTTTTTAAATTTTGTGGCGTCTGACAAATATCTTAACGGTGATCCATTGGCTTGCCGCCGCCAAGACCTGACCCGATTTTTTGGCACCCGTTTAGAAGAAGCACAAATAAAACCCATCAGTGCCAAGCTTAGCTTATCTGCCATTCGGATTTTTTATCAATTTTTAATCAAGCAAGGTGTTATCGCAGCTAACCCCACGACAGGCTATAAAATCAAATCGGCACCTAGAAAACTGCCTACTGTCGCTGATGAGCTGCTCATAAAGCAACTGCTTGACCAAAAAATGCCTGAAGATACAGCCAAAGCGTGTCTATGGATAAGAGATAAAGCAATGTTTGAGCTGATGTATAGTAGCGGACTTCGCCTATCTGAACTGGCAGGCTTGAACATGGGCGGTGTTAATTTTGATACTGGCATCGTACGGGTTTTAGGTAAAGGCAACAAAACTCGCCAAGTCCCTGTGGGTAAAAAAGCCATTATTGCTCTTCAAGATTACCTGCCTCATCGCAACTTATGGCAAAAGAAAAATTGCCAAGCGTTGTTTATCAGTGAGCGTCACGGCACTCGTCTTAGTGCGCGTGCGATACAGCTTCGCCTAAAAGTATGTGCCACCATGGCGGGCATCGAGCTTAATATGTATCCGCATATGTTGCGTCACTGCTTTGCCTCTCATGTACTGTCATCTAGTGGCGATCTGCGTGCCATTCAAGAGATGCTTGGTCACCAAAATATCAGCACCACCCAAATATACACACATGTTGATTTTGGTGCACTGACGAAAGTTTATGACCATGCCCACCCCCGTGCATATCGTACAAAAATTATCAAGGCTGAATAATTGCACTATTCAAAACTACCCAAAATTTTTTCTACAAAATTTGAATATTGTCATACAATCTTTTGATCAAAAAATTTCGTATCGTATCTTAAAAATCTTGTCAATCGTTCATCAAACTATCAAATCAACTGTTATCAATCATTAATTGATACATGATTATTTTTAACACTGTGATTTGATGGAATGTTATTTAAGTGCATATGATTGCATATATCATTTGCTTTACTTATCATTAATCAGGTCAAAATATAATACTTTTGACCTGATTAATATTTATGATAAATATTTATCATAATGGATAGAATTTGGTAGTTTAGCCTACCAATTGTTTGGCAATCCAATGCTTGACTGGGGGGAGATTATTACTAAGACGCAACGCCATATCACGTACCGCACGCATGGGCGGCGTATCAGTTGTAAATAAGGTTACCATAGCATTCGTACCATGATATAAAGGTCTGGTATGTGCCTGATGGCGACGATTGTACATAGATAGTAGGTGGTTTGAGCCGATGTCTAAGCCACGACGGTGTGCCTGTAAAATCAGTGGTGCCAAAGTATTGGCACTCTGCAGACCTAAATTATAGCCATGTGCAGTCACAGGGTGCATACCGACTGCCGCATCACCAATGAGCGCTGCCCGATTGGCATGAAACTTATGTGCATGAACGCCCATCAGTGGGTAATGATGTACCGTACCTGCAATCGTGAATGTACCAAAACCATCGCCAAACATTCTTTGAGCTTCGTGAGCCAGCTGCTCTGGAGTCATCTTTAACAGCTCATCTGCTTGCGTATTGTCCAGCGTAATAACACAATTCGTCATGGTCTCACTCAGCGGCAGCAGTGCCAAAGTGCGACCATACAAAAAGCACTCTTGAGCTGTGCCATGATTTGATAACGGATGAGTGACTCGAAATACAATGACTGTACGACCAAAATCATGCATGTGTGCCCCAATGCCAAGCATACGCCGCATGCCAGATAGGCGACTGTCGGCAGCAATCACAAGATCTGCATACAACTGCTTGCCATCCATCAAAGTCACGCAGGCTTTGGCGTCATCTGTATTCACATCAGTGACAGTCGTATCGGTGATGAGCGTGACATTATCCATCGTTGCCACTTCATCATACAACGCCTTTTTGATGTTGTGATTAGAGATTAAATTACCCAATCGGTCAAGCGAACGCTGTCTGTGCATTAACTTAGGTATCTGAAAATGCAGAGCATAATTTAAATTTCCATTATAAACCTTAGCATCTTTTAAAGGATAAATCTCATCAGGGGCAAATCTTTGCCAAGCGCCCAGATTTTGTAGGATTTCTTTGGAAGTATTGGTTAAGGCAATCTCTCGGCCGTCATAGGCAGGGTTTTGTAAAGCGGCTAATGATGATTTTTCAATCAGCGTCAAACGCACATCACTGCCCTTAAAAAATCTTGAAAAAGCAAGCCCTGCTGGTCCTGCCCCTACGATAATAATATCGCTACAATGGCTGTTGCTGCTCATAAATCTCTCTATCGTATGTTAATGGATTATTTACCAAAGTCAGTCATTTTTATTGCAACAAGTTAGTTTTGGGATATTTTTTCTTCAGACTGATAATTTGCCAGCTCATGCCGTACTGCCGTTTTAACCCAAGCACGCAAATCTTCAGAAAGCTGAGCCATATGCTCACCCAAAAACTCATCAATCTGAACTGATAAATTATGGGTCAGCCGAGCTTCAAGCTCATCAAAGTTTGGCGACTGGATAACTTTAACTTCATCATCATCTTTAAGTGATATTGTCTCGATGGTATGAATCAAGCGATTGGTTTGTGTGTTGCTATTTTTTTGCATTTCTTGGGCAACAGCAGCATTAAAATCTGCGTGCCGAAAACGAAAATCCTTAACCAAAAGCTCATTATCCAGCAAATTGATAATATCATCTAATTCCTGATAAATCACTGTGCGAGCCTTAAAAGGCGTGGCAAGCCAGCGTTTGGCAAAGTTGATACTGGGTGAAAAATTAGCCATCTGAAACCTTTTTAAATTTTTAATCGTTGGACTGTATTTTTATTTATCTGATGAATAGAATGAATAAAAATGACACACTCAAAATCATTGCTTTAGGCTATTGTAGTTCAAAACGCATTGCCATGCAATGCAGGTTATCTATTTGGCAAATTTTTGTTGCATGGCATCTGTTTGCACAATGTCAAAGCCTGTTTTGGTTGGATTTTCTATCACAAACATCGCCATCAGACCTTGAGCATTAGCAAGCGTCAACGCTTCGGTATAAGGCAATGCTGTTAATGCCGTCGCCCAAGCATCCGCCAACGCAACTGTATCATGTAGCACGGTGACACTGGGTGCATTATTTGCCACAGGCCATCCTGTTATGGGGTTAATGGTATGACTAAAACGCACCCCATCATATTCTATTGAATTGCGGTAACCGCCTGAAGTTGCCAAATGCATCGGCTCACCGATTGGTTGGGTTAAGGTGGTTAGTACGGTTCGATTTTTGACACCACTATCAATGATGGGTGCATCGATACCAAGCGTCCAAGGCTCGCCTTTGTCATTAACGCCCAAAGTTGCCACCTCACCACCAATTTCTACCATATAATTTACCACGCCATAATCGTGATGCAATGTATTAGCAATCACATCTACCGCATAGCCTTTGGCAATGGCAGAAAAATCAAGCTCCACACCGTCAATGGACTTACCAAGCTTCTGCCCGTTGAGTGTGACTTTATCAAGCCCAACCCATTGCTTAGCCTTGGCAATGTCATCTTCTGTTGGTGGTGATTGTAAACGCTCAATGCTCATCTGACCACCAAACCCCCAAAGCCGAACCAAAGGATATACTGTTGGGTCAAACGCCTGATTGGATAATTGATAGACAGTTTGGCTATCAGTCAATACCTGAATAAAATCATCATCAATAATGAGGTCTGTCTTTGCAGGCAGGCGATTAAAGCGGCTGATGGTGCTGTTTTCTTGGTAAGTGGACATACTGTCATTGATCGCTTGCAAACGCTCATCAATAACAGCTTGGATACTTGCTGCATCACTTGAATGATCTGCATATTCAAAACGGATATGATAGCTTGTACCCATGGTTTTGCCACTAACGGTTTGATAGGTCGATTGCTGGCTACAAGCCGTCAGCATAGCAGCCGTTATGATAACGATAGGGGCGTTTTGCATGGTATGTCTCTTTTAAAATCAGTTAAGCGGCGGTTAAATAGATCGGTTTAAGCTACTTTGAAAATTTTTGCCAAGTGCAAGAGCGAAATTGAAATCCGCTTTTATCACAATAAAAAGTCTTAGTTTCATCTGTTTTTATGAATTTTTCATCAATATCAGGATAAAACGCATCCCCCTCAATGACCGTATCCACTTCGGTAATCTCAAGCACATCCGCCATCTCTAGGCTTTGATGATAAATCTCGCCACCACCGATGATAAAGATTTTGTTTTGCTGTTTTGCATGTGCATAAGCTTTGGCAAGTAAAATGGCATCTTGTAGTGAATGAGCCGTCACTGCACCTTCATAGTTAATGGATTGTCTTGTAATAACAATGTGCGTACGATTGGGCAATAAATTTGGCAAAGATTCAAAAGTCTTGCGTCCCATGACAATCACACCACCTTGAGTGATACGCTTAAAATGTTGCAAATCAGCAGGAATATGCCAAAGTAGCTGGTTATCTTTTCCAATAGCACGATTTTGGCTCATGGCAACCACATGCACAAGTTTAATATTCTCCATCATACAGCCACTGGTGCCTTAATCGCTGGATGAGCCTGATAATCTATGATTTGAATATCATCAAAACCAAACTCAAAAATACTCCGAACTTTGGGATTTAATCGCAATGAACAAAGTGGTAATGGCTCACGGCTAAGCTGTAATTTCACTTGCTCAAAATGGTTCTGATAAAGATGCGTATCGCCACCTGTCCATATAAATTCCCCAACATCCAAATGACATACCTGAGCCACCATATGCGTTAATAAAGCATAACTGGCAATATTAAAAGGCACGCCCAAAAAAACATCGGCACTGCGTTGATATAACTGGCAAGATAATTTGCCTTGATTGACAAAAAATTGAAATAATGTATGACACGGTGGCAATGCAACCTCGGCAGCCTCTGTAGGATTCCAGCCTGAGACAATCAATCGGCGTGAGTTTGGATTGGTATTGATCTCATGAATCAGCCAAGCGATCTGGTCAAAACCATCATCATGATAACTGCCATCGCTTTTTTTGCTTGCACCAAAATTACGCCATTGATGACCATAAATAGGGCCAAGCTCACCCTCAGCTCTACCAAAACGAGCTGTTTGTTCTGCTGTTGCCCACTCGTCCCAAATTGTCACCTGATGATCGGTCAGATAGCTTGTATTGGTTTCACCCTTTAAAAACCATAAAAGCTCATGAATGATGGACTTCATATGTACTTTTTTGGTCGTCAGTAATGGAAAACCTTCTGCCAAATTAAAACGCATCTGGTAGCCAAACACCGAACGCGTGCCTGTACCTGTGCGGTCTTGTTTATCAGTGCCATGATTTAAAATATGTTGTAATAATTCAAGATACTGTTTCATTTTATTTTATTCCAGTCATAGATTTGTTTTTGATATGCCATCACCATTAAGGCCACGCCTGCAATAATCATTGGCAAACTATACAGCTGCCCTTTGCTCATCCAGCCAAAAATCAGTGCATAGCCTACATCAGGTTGGCGGAAAAATTCTGTGATAAATCGGCTTAGCCCATAAATCAATAAAAAAACTGCTGAGACGGCATAGCGGGGTCTTGGTTTGGCACTAAACCACCAAAGCACCACAAATAACAATATCCCTTCGGTTGCTGCCTGATAAAGCTGTGAAGGATGGCGTGGTAAAAGTAAATAACCTCCGATATTAGCAGCAATATCTTGTAAAGCTGGGTTTGTCTGAATCATCTCAAAATCTACATGGGCAGCTTGTGGAAAATACATCAAATGTGACACATCAGCGTGTGAGATACGCCCCCAAAGCTCACCATTGATAAAATTCCCAATTCGCCCAAAAAATAAGCCTGTTGGTACACAGGGTGCGATAAAATCCAGTACCGTAAAGGATGCTTTTTTATATTTATGTGCAAAATACCACATGGCAAGCAGTACGCCCACAAACCCACCATGAAAACTCATGCCCCCTTCCCATACTCGGAAAAGATACAAAGGATTAGCAATCAGCTCACCAAAATTGTATAAAATCACATAGCCAATACGGCCGCCTAAAATCACGCCCACCGAACCAAAAAAAACCAAATCTGAAACCATCTCAGGGGTAAAATCTGTTCGGGATTTGGTACGCACCCATGCCAAAAAATAAGCCACCACAAAAGCAAATAAGTACATCAAACCATACCAATGCAGCTCTATCATGCCTAAGTCTAAAGCAACAGGGTTAATCTGTGGGTGAACGATTGCCATATCTATCCATACTCAATAATAAATGATTCTATTATAGCTGATTTTGGGTAATTTGCTCAATGATGCCTTGAAAATATCTTGATTTAAGGGATAAAAGAATATCATGACCATCATGTCAAATTATTTAAAATACTTAACTATCCCCAAAAGACAAATGCTTTTGGGGATAGTTAAGTTAATGCTCATTCGGTGAATGGTTGGGTTACATCATACCGCCCATGCCACCCATACCGCCCATGCCACCTGCTGGCATTGGTGCTTCTGGTGCTGGCTTATCGGTAATCATCACCTCAGTTGTCAACATCAAACCTGCAACAGAAGCGGCATGTTCTAATGCTGAACGAGTTACTTTGGCAGGGTCTAAAATACCCATTTCAAGCATATCGCCATACTCACCTGATGCAGCATTATAACCGTAGTTGCCAGAGCCGTTTTTAACTTCATTAACAATCACAGAAGCCTCATCACCTGCGTTGCTGACGATTTGGCGAAGTGGTGCTTCCATCGCACGGCGTAGGATATTGATGCCTGCATTTTGGTCTTCATTATCACCTTTTAGGTCGCTTAGTGCAGACAAAGCACGCACAAGTGCAACACCGCCACCAGGCACAACACCCTCTTCAACAGCAGCACGAGTAGCATGAAGTGCATCGTCTACACGGTCTTTTTTCTCTTTCATTTCAGTTTCAGTTGCCGCACCCACTTTGATGACTGCAACACCACCTGAAAGTTTTGCCACACGCTCTTGAAGTTTTTCTTTGTCATAGTCAGAAGTTGATTCCTCAACCTGACGACGAATTGACTCTACACGCGCCTCAATGCTGGCTTTATCACCTGCACCATCAACAATGACGGTATTTTCTTTACCAATGGTTACTTTTTTGGCAGTACCCAAATGCTCAATCTCAGCAGTTTCAAGGCTTAAGCCTACTTCTTCTGAGATAACCACGCCACCTGTCAAAATTGCAATATCTTGAAGCATAGCTTTACGGCGATCACCAAAACCTGGAGCTTTAACCGCACAAGTTTTTAATCCGCCACGCAAAGTATTGACAACCAATGTTGCCAATGCTTCATTTTCAACATCTTCAGCAATGATTAATAGCGGACGGCTGGTTTGCATCACTTTTTCAAGTAGTGGCACAATCTCACGAATATTTGAGATTTTTTTATCAACCAAAAGAATAAATGGATTGTCAAATTCACAAGTCAAGCTGTCTTGTTTATTGGCAAAGTAAGGGCTGATATAGCCACGGTCAAACTGCATGCCCTCAACCACTTCAAGTGCATCTTCAAAACCTGAACCCTCTTCAACTGTGATAACACCCTGCTTACCAACTGTTTCCATTGCCTTAGAGATAAGCTCACCAATGGTAGCATCTGAGTTTGCTGAAATTGAGCCAACTTGAGCAATCGCTTTATGGTCATTGGCAGGTGTTGAGATGGCACGAATTTCTTCAACAGCGGCGCGTACGGCTTTATCAATACCACGCTTTAGGTCCATTGGGTTCATGCCTGCAGCAACTGTTTTCATGCCCTCAACCAAGATGGCTTGAGCAAGTACTGTTGCGGTTGTTGTTCCATCGCCTGCAACATCATTGGTCTTAGAAGCGACTTCACGCACCAATTGTGCACCCATGTTTTCAAATTTATCTTCAAGTTCAATCTCTTTGGCAACTGACACGCCATCTTTGGTGATGGTCGGCGCACCAAATGATTTATCAATCACCACATTGCGGCCTTTTGGACCTAGGGTAACTTTGACAGCATCCGCCAAAATGTTAACACCATCAATCATTTTTTCGCGGGCATTTGAGCCAAAACTTACATCTTTTGCCATTATTTACTCCGATTTTTTGATTTTCAGTTTATGAATTTAAGATAATTAAATATAAGAATGAATGAGAATTTAATTTTTTAGACCAACTTTGTTAACATGGTCTAAAGTTAACATGGTCTAAAATAAACCAAACTCTGACAATTAAGCCTCAAGTACGCCTAAGACATCACTTTCTTTTAAAATTAATAGCTCTTCACCGTCAACTTTGACTGTTTGACCTGAATATTGACCAAACAATACCACATCACCGACTGCAACATCTAATGGGCGAACCTCGCCATTCTCACGCACCAAACCATTACCTGCGGCAATCACCTCGCCTTGTTGCGGTTTTTCGGCAGCCGAACCTGGTAGTAAAATACCGCCAGCTGTTTTTTGTTCTTCTTCGGTGCGGCGAACAACGATGCGGTCATGCAATGGACGAATTTTCATAATGACTCCGTTAATAAATTTACTAAGGGGAAAAATTAAAAAGTTGTGATTGCTTTTTGGAGTCGCATTGATAAATTTCAAGCCATTTTTTTAATTTTTTATTTCATGATAATTGTCCGTCAAAAATCCCAACTGGCATGCCATTGATTTTTATTGACCGTAAGATATATTAACCGTAAGATAATTCACCAAATTTGTTGATAAAATATGATGAATGCCCTATTATCTTATATCTATGGTCTTTTATGTGTATCATCTAAGATGATGACTTAAATTTATCTGTCAAGCAGGTACAAAACAGATGTGTTTAAGATGTCATCAATCCTTGGTAGATATTTTGGAGCAAATTTTGAGAAAAAACTTAACGGCGGTTTTAATAATGATTTTAGGCGGATTGTCAGCGACAGCGATGGCAGCAGATTTAACAGGCTATTTGGCGACTTATCGTGTCAGTGCAGATGGTAAAACAGGCACAGCCACACGCACACTCACCAAAACTGGCAACAATTATCGCTATACTGTCAATGCTCGAGCGGCAGGGATTGCAACCTTAACCCAAGAAGCCAATTTTAGCCTTGTTAATGGTAATATTATCCCACAATCTTCAATGATGTCTGCACGCATTTTGGGCATTGGCAATACTCACAGTGTACGCTTTAATCATGCCAATAAATCAGTGGTCAGCACTTATAAAGGCAAACCTGTCACTTTAGCCATGCCAAAGCCAGCTTATGATGATTTAAGTTTAGAGACACAAATTCGCCAAGAGCTAATTAATGGCAAATTTAATGGTTCATATCAACTCATCAAGCGTAACCAAATAGAAACCACCAAATTTCGTCGTGGTGGTCATGGTAAAATTACTGTACCTGCAGGCACTTATGATACGGTACGCATTGACCGTGTCCACGATGACCAAAACCGTGCAACCAGCTTTTGGCTAGCACCAAGTTTAAATTATCTGCCTGTCAAGGTCAGCCAAACTGCTGATGGTAAAGTGATATTCATGGAGCTTACCAAAATCAATTAAGGCAACAAACCATAACAGTCATTGACGGTCTGTTGAATACATCTATTTTTAACGCCTTCATTATCTGTGATTGATATTGATAGCAATTTACCATTTTAATCCATTCTTTGCATAAAAACTGGCAAACTCTTATTTGAAAAAATCTTATTTGAAAAATTGCAACAACCTGACTTTTTAATAATGGGTGTTTTTATGTTTTATAATACATACCAAAATAAGCATGCTGTAAAATTTTATTTTGGGTGGGTGTGTTTAGTATGCATGGCAGGCAGACGCTTTAATAAGATGAACAGTTGGCTATTGATGGTAAGTAGCAATAAAAACTCAATTAATTTGGCTGCTGCAACCGCCATTGGCGATTGTTCGTAAATACGAAGTAATGTCAATACACCTGATGCACCCAAATAAATCAACATAATCATACTAACCCACATGAGTGCATAAGGTGATTTTCCTTGATGTATCGTCGGGGTAAATATCAAAGCTGGCACCAGTGCCAAACTTTGGACACCCACACCTGCCCACAGTGAGGCATCTGTGGTTAGGCTCACAGCAATAGGATATCCCACCAAGGTCATAAAAATCCAAGCATACCAAGTAATACGCAAAGCTTGATGTACAGGTTTGATGGGCTTAATGCGTCTGAGTGCTTGCGATTGTTTCATAAGCTGCCTGCTTGTAACTGTTTGACCAGTGTCGCCAAACGCACACCTTGAGCGATGGCAAGTGCTTGTTCATCTACAGTCATGACATACTGATGCTGAACACCTGAAACATGGCTGGCACCATACGGTGTTCCGCCACGGACTGTCACCGATAGCTCAGGGTGAGCGTAGGGCAATCCCATCAAAAGCATACCATGATGCAACAGTGGCACCATCATTGTTAACAGTGTGCTTTCTTGACCACCGTGCATTGAACCTGAAGTTGTAAAAACACAAGCAGGCTTGCCTTGCAAATCCCCTGCAAGCCAAATTGCAACGGTATTATCCCAAAAATACTTCAAACTTGCTGACATATTTCCAAAATGTGTCGGGCTGCCCATTGCCAATCCCGAGCATGCCCTTAGCTCATCTGCCGTACAATACAAATCACCCTCATCAGGGATAGCAGGATGCGACTGCTCGCTGACAGCTGACACCTTAGGCACTCGGCGAATCATTGCCCTAAGACCAGCATCATGAATGCCTTGAGCAATCAGATAGGCCAAATTTTTGGTAGCGTCTTGGTTGGTGTCATACAATACCAAAATATAAGGCATCTTCATAAATTATCCATCATTTTGATTCATCGCTTAAAAAACAGGTAAATTGATGACCACATTATAGCAATATTATTAGGGCGTGTTGAAAATTTATAGCACAATTTATCGTTCAGATGACCTATAACAATAAACCGATTATTTTTGTATAAAAAATATCTAAATCTCATCTGATATTCAAGATTTTTTATCTATCTAAAACTTAGATACATAATTGTACAAAACTTTGCCTGTAATATGTCGAAATATTTGTTACACTAATGCGATATTTAGTGATAAATATTTGACTTAGATATTATGACAAATTTTTTAAACAAACTCCCCTTTGCGCATCATGCTTGGTTTATGTACTTACGCTTACTTGTTCGCCATTTTATTGACGACGATACCCAGCAAAAAGCCGCCAGTCTCACTTATACCACATTGCTTGCCTTGGTGCCGATATTAACGGTGGTGTTGGTGATTTTTTCAAGCGTGCCTGCACTTGAAGGTTTGCGTGAACAAGTTCAACAAACCATCTCTGCCAATTTATTCCCGACTGCCAGTGAGCAAGTGGCAGGATATATTCGTTCTTTTGCTGAAAAATCCAGTAATTTAGGACTTGTGGGGGTGGCAGGTTTATTTGTTACCGCAATCATGACCTTAAATACCATTGAGTATGCTTTTAATAAGATTTGGCGTGTCCAAGAACGCTCAGGTGGTGCTGCCAGCATTATACGCTACTGGACAATCATCACTTTAGGTCCGGTGATTTTGGGTGTGGCATTTGGTGCCTCAAGTGCTATCCAAAGTGTGGACTTTTTAAATCGTCAAATTGCAGGTTATGGCATTGATTGGGGTATTTGGGCATATTTGGTTTCTTTGGTATTGATGACTTGTGGCTTTATTTTATTATATTGGTTCATCCCCAAGGCCCAAGTTCCCATAAAAAATGCTGCCATTGCAGGCGTTGTTACTGCCATTTTATTTGAAAGTATCAAGCAGGTTTTTGGCACTGTGATGACCAATTTTACCAGCTATGAAGCCATCTATGGTGCGTTTGCCGCCCTACCAATTTTCTTATTATGGCTATACATTTCTTGGAATTTGATTCTTTTAGGCGTTCAAATCAGTTATACATTGACCATTTTTGATACCAAAGAGGTGCCAGTTCGCCATCCGTTATTAAGCCTTTTAGATATGCTTAATTTAACATATAAGCGTTATCAAAATGGTGAAGCTGTCAGCGAAGATGAACTTCGTGGCATGCTGGGTCGCAAAGAGCTGCCCAAATGGAGTATGTATTTAGACCAACTTGTCAGTAATGATTTTATCACTGAAACAAAAAATAATGAATATATCTTAAAAACCGACCTAAGAACCATCAATTTTTGGAAATTTTATAAAAGCTTGCCTTATCCATTGCCGATTCGCCATGAGCTTGATCAACTAGAATCTGCAGATTATGATCCATGGTTTATTGAATTGTATCATCACTTAGATAAGGTTGAGGATACTGCCATCAAAGAGCTGGATTTACCTTTGGCAGAACTGTTTGAAACTGCACCCCTGCGAGAAAAACAAGAAATTGTACGCATCGTCTCTGAAAATACCGATGAGCTTGGTGAGGGCAAAGGTTTTGATGATAATGCTCGTCGCACGATTGATGAGTCAGGAAATGTTGTCATTATTCCAGATGGTAAAGCTTCATTTACCGAAAGTAAACTGACCAAAGTATTACGCTTACTAAAAAAAGCATATCACTTCTTTGGTAAAAACAAGAAACATATCAATGACATCAGACGAATGATAGGCAAATGACTGTTCATTAATGACACTGTAAATCACCCCAGCCGTCTGCTTGGGTGATTTTTCTTTTGGTTTTATGTTGGTTTGGCACACTTAATATCATATAACACTGTATCATGCCGTTTTAGATATCAAATAACTTGTTGTATGTTGTCAGTGAGCATTGGTGCGTGTAATCCTGTGTGTGGCTGTGTGTAATCCTGTGTGTAAAATTGCATGATACAACATGATTTTATACAATGCAACAAAAAAGCCTTGATTTACAAGGCTTTGATGACGCTTATTAATACAAAATGATATTTAATGATTTTTGATGATTGTTAAAATGGTGGAGATGGCGTCATCTTAACAAATATCATAAGCTATTGATTTATAAATAGTTATCAAAAAATGAACCTGATAGAGATACAAATAGAGATACAAAAAACAAGGTGCTATGATTTGGCAATTACCCCAAAAAATCCCAGTTTTATAACGGATATACCCCCTATAGGGTTTTGACCACGCAAATAAAAGCTTGAGCATTAGCCAAAAACAATACAAAGTTATAAAACACTGGGAAAAATACACCAACGGCAGGCATGATAATGTTGCTAAGTTACCAATTCATATATCTAGTCTTATAGGAAAATTTATTATATTATCTAATGATACCATTAGTAAACTTGATTAATATGATTAAAATGGGTTTTTTGGTGATTTTATATTAACCTACCCAAAAACCCCTAAAAAGTAGTAACTTAGTAACAACCCTTATGGCATAAGGCTTTGCGACGATAAAAAATAGTAACCGTTACCAAAATTTTTAGTAACTAACCCAAAAAAATAAGTAACCAAAGACTTATAGTAAACATGATTAAAATGAGTGGGGGGGGATTGTAGATTATTATAGATTGTCATCATCTAATTAGATTGCTATAATCTAAAACAAACTACAAAATAGGATAATCCCCATGCAAGATATTTGGCACTATCCAAGAGCTGAACTAGCCCAACAGGTCATGGGCTTGTTTAATTCCAATTTATCACACGCCTTAACCTTTTTTGCACCAAGGCGGAAAGGCAAGACCGAATTTTTACTAAAAGATATTAAGCCTTTAGCCATTGAACAAGATTATCAAGTATTTTATTTCAGCTTTTTAGACAGTGGCGAACAAGCCCAAAAACGCTTTATTTATGAGCTTACAGCCTTTGGACAAGGCAAGATAGGCAAAGCCATCAATCAGCTATCTAGCGTGGAAATACAGGGCTTTAAGGCTGAATTACAGCACTTACAGCATGATGATGTATTACACGCATTGAATGCCATTGCCAAGCAAAACAAACGCACCCTTTTACTACTGGATGAAATTCAAGCCTTGGCAGGCGTGGCATATTATCCAATTATAGCCAGCCTAAGAACCGCCCTAGATACCAACAAAGATAAAATCAAGGTAATTTTTACAGGTTCAAGCCGTGAGAATTTACGCCTAATGTTTTCATCTGCCCAAGCCCCATTTTTTCACTATGGGCAAAATGTAGATTTTCCTGACTTGCCAAAGGCTTTTACTGACCATTTGGCAGATACATTTTATCATACCACCAAACGCCAGCTTGATAAGGATGCACTATGGCAAGCGTTTATTGAATTGAACAAAAGCCCCCAAATGGCTAGGGCTATGATAGAGAAAATGGCACTTAATCCAAATCTAAGCCTAGATGATACCAAGCAATTATTGATTGATGATACAGCACAATTTAATGAGTATTTGCCCACCTATCGCCAATTAACCGCCTTACAACAAGCGGTATTGGTGTTAATCGCCATGGGGGAAAACCAGCCATACAGCCAAGCCACCAAAGATAGGCTGGGCAAAAAGCTAGGTATAGAGATTACCACGCCTGCCATTCAATCCGCCATCCGTTCGCTATCTAAAAAGGGGCTGATATTTAAAAAAGATAATGGCGTATATGAAATTGATGACCCATTTTTTAATCAGTGGGTATTAGATAATTAACCAATAGACTAAATTTAACCGTTTGCATGGCTAGGGGTGGGTAAAAAGTTTGGAAAGATTGTCTTGTAACACCGCCCCCTAAAAAAAATTTTTACGACCGCAAAATTAAAAGTTTTGGGCAGTATCAAGAAAAGGTAGAAAAATTGAATTAATCTTTTCAGGCTAGGAGTAGCTACCTAAAGGCGGTTGTTTACTACACCTTAGACCGCCACGCCTGCTATCTTATTTGTTAAGGTGTAAATTATTTTTGAATGTTTGATTTGGATTAAATCAAATTGAGGTCAAAATGGGTGCAATCGATAAACTACAAAGTAATATAAAATTACAGTTTATTTCTTTTTTTGAAAGCCTAACATTAATAAGCGAGTGTGAAAATAAACCGCTTGAGATTGCTTTACGCTTTATTGAAAGAAAATTATTAAATCATAATCAAATCTATTTATTTTTATTTGAAGAAATGGCGTTATATGAAGTGCGTTTATTTGATGATGATTATTGTATTGATGATACCTACAATGGAAAATATATCAGCAAAACCACGATTATCAAAGAACTAAAAAAGAGTATTGAACAAGGGGGAGCGACAGAAGTTATTGCCAATTACGGTTTTGGACTACAAAAATTTGTTCATCAAGCACATGCTATAGGTGTGGAGATACCAAACAATTTATTAGCTCAAGCACAATCCCCTGACTGCTACCATGATGAAAGCAATCCACTGACGGAAGTTGTCAAAGAACTTCAGGCACAAATTACCCAAATGCGTGATAATGTTGGTTTAAATAATAATCACCCAAACACCGCAGAATTACAAGCCAAAGATGATGAGATAGCTAAGCTAAAAGCTGAAAATGACAAGCTTAAACGCCAACTTAATGAGCGTAGTACGCCTGCCAATTATGCCTTGTCTGTAGAAAATTCAAGCTATACAACGCCCTTTATTGATGCTTTAAATGGGGTGATACAAGAATTTTGGATAAACTACCAAGAACACAATATTCCACCCAAACAAGATACAGTTATTAGCTGGATTATGGAACATTACAACTTGTCAAGAGCAGGGGCAAAGGCAATAGAACAAGTAGCACGCCCAGCTAAAGCAAAAACAGGCGGAGTTAAAAGCCTGTCATAAATCACGAAATATTCAATCAAAAGCCCTTGAAAATTCAAGGGTTTTTTGTTTTTTGAGTTTAATTTATTTGCCATTAGCCAATGCCATTAGCCCTTATGGTATTGAATAACCCCATACCCTGCCTTGTATCATATCCCCACACTGCCAAGCATGGCATGACTTTAACCAGTATCACCAAATGGGAGATATATATGACCTTAACACCTATCAGAGTAACCAAAAAACAAGCGTGTGAGCTACTAGCCATTGGGCGTGAAAAGCTTAGAACGCTGGTAGAGAATGACCCAACATTTCCTAGACCTTATAAGACAGGTAATAAAATGCAATCATCTGTTTATTTTGATTATCAAGCATTGATTGATTGGCATAAAGCACAAGGGGGCAACGCATGAACCAACAATTTATCAATTACCTTGCCAAAGTCGTGGATGTATTAAACGCCCATGCAGACAAAAACGAAGCCATGGCAGACATGATAAACCTAACAGCCAAAGCCATAGGACAAGACGGTAACCCAATTAATTTTAACGCCAGTCAAGAATTAAAACAGATGGCGGAAGTATTGCGAGAACATGGCGGATATATCCAAGAAGTGATAGATGAACCGCATTTATTGATTATCCAATAGGGTTTTTCGTAAATTTGTGAAAAAATGGGATAACTGCCTAAATCACATGAATGAAAAACCACCCCATGCAAAGCCATAAACGCCCCTTTTAAGCCGTCCAAGCCCCACCATAGGCAAAGACACCACCCACACCCTAAACCGCCATAAAACGCATTACAGGCAAATTTAGAGCAATAAAAAAACCCCTTGCTAATCAAGACAAGGGGGAATATCACAAAACAGGAGCATTTTACTATGAATAAAATTCAATGTAAATTAAAATTGGGTGAAATTATTTCACTTGATAAAATAACCGAGATGCGACAAAATGGCGTTCTCTCTCAAAATGAAATAGCCGTTACGCCAAGCGGTTTAGATTGGCTTTTTTTACGCCCAAACACCGCCCAGCATGGCATTGGTTCAGGCGTAAACCTACCATATACCGACCACCACACCGCCAAAAGCGGATTGGTGCGTTTCCCCCTTATGGTGTGGTTGATATTACAAAATAAGCCATTAGGCGAATATGTAAAGCGGTTACTATTTCAGCCGAGAGTGAGACCACACCGCCCATTTATGGGTAATTTACTCAAAACAGAAATAGGAGTATTCCAATGAATACAAACACCACAGCCAATCACAATCAAAAAGTAACAGCCCAAAAGTATCAGCCTAATTATTGCGAATATAAAGACGGTTATTTTAAAGATGGTATTTTTTACCAACCGTTATACGCAATCCATCACAATGGTGAGTTATTAGCACCGTTAGGGGTAGTTCATAGCTATCCCTATGATAAAGCCTTTCATATTCTAATGCACTTGCAGGCCATTTCAAAAGATGATTTTGAGTTAAAACCAATTTCATGGAAACCACTCCATGGCTTTAATGTTGATACATGGGGCGGCGAATGAAAGACATTGCAGTCAAAGAGCTGATTAACAGACAAACCACACCAATTAACGCAGATACCACACCATCAAAACCTTGGCATGATGATTTAGAACACTGTTTAAATCCTGCTTTGGCATGGCGGACATTTAGAAGTGGCACAAATGATGGGGGCAAGCATGACTAAAACCAATTTATTCATCAATAGCCTACCTGCTTATACAGGTGATATTACCCATGATGACTTGCGATGTGTGGATTTTACCCATGTAGTAGATGTTGATGGGGTAAATGACATACAAGGGCAAACAGCAGGCATTAAACTGTTTGGGGCAGATGCTAAGCCTAAAAGCGTGCTAATTTATCCTAATGGGCGTAAGCCTTACCCCTATCCCCACATTAAGGGGGTAGCGGTGCTATTGGGTGATATAAAACAGCCCATTCATGCCGTCTTAGGTTTAGATAACGCACAAGCCCTATTTAACGCCCTACAAGCCACCCCACAAGGGGGAGCGGTGATAACCCTACCTGATAATATGGATGGCTCATTTAAGGCGGTTTTAGACGCATTCAAGCCTATTTGTGTTTATACTACCCATGATAAATACATAGAGTATAAACATGGTGATGTTATTAGCTACTCTGCCCCCTTGTCTGTGGCATTGGCTAATGAGACATTGGCGGATATGATGGCAAGTGATGATATTACAATTACTGGAAATGCCCTAGACCTAGATACGCAGATACAGCAGTTACAACAGCAAATCAAAGAACTATCACAGCTTGATGAAATGCGATTGCACCTACAAGCCCCCAAAGTAGCAAAATCACACGCCATAGGCAAAGATAAATTATTACAATGGGTGTATGAGTATAAACAAGGGGATTTTATTGCTGATATTGTGCCACATACCAACAGCGTAACAAATGATGAGATATACCAAGCACTTTATGAGCTGATAGATCGCCATATCATCATTGATGAGCCGTTAAAGGTTGCTTTTGTGTTATGGGTGCTTTTTACCTATCTGATAGATGATTGCGACATTGCACCGATTGCATGGATAACCGCCCCTGAAAAATCATGCGGTAAAAGCACACTATTGGGCTTGTTTGAACGAGTGGTAAATCGCCCCTATACCATGACTGACCCAAGCCAAGCAGTGCTATATCGCATTATGGATAAATACAAGCCGTGTTTACTGATTGATGAGATAGATACAGGCTTAAAGGACAAAAGTACCATTCTAGGCATTTTAAACGCAGGTTATTCACGCCACGCTTGCAAAATTCCCAAGGTGAATATGGATAAAGGCGGAACGGTAGAGAGCTTTAACGCATTTGGGGCTAAGGTGCTTTGTGGTATTGGCGGATTAACAGGCACAACCGCCAGCAGAAGCATTAAATTTGAGCTAAAACGCAAAAGCAATAATGACAAAGTGGCAAGGCTTAATAAACGCACCTTAACCCATGCTAAAACTGACCTTATCCGCCAAAAGGCGAAACGATGGGCAACAGATAACCGCCAAGCCATTATCCAAACAGAAATAGAACTATTGCCAATCAATGATAGGGATTATGATAATTGGTACATACTGCTACAAATAGCCCATGTGCTAGGCGTATATGACACAGCAAAGCAGGCATGTTTGACCATCAATAAAGCCAAAGATGAACTAAGTACCAATGAACAGTTATTATTTGATATTAGAGAAGTTTGGCGGGGTGAAAAAATGGCGTTGAAATTCTTGTTGGAACGCCTAATAGCCGATGATGAAAAAGCATGGGCAAGCTTAAATAACGGACAAGAGATGACAGCCCACCAATTAGGCAAACGGTTAAGGGGATTTGGCATTGCCCCAAAAACCATTAAGACAGGAGTGAGCACCACCGCCAAAGGCTATGATAAAGACCAATTCACACAAATTTGGGAGCGGTATTTATCGCCAAAGATTGATGAGTTTTTATTTTAACCCAAAAAAACCCCTAAATTTTGGTAACCAAAAAAGTAGCCATAGACCGCCCTAAGTCTTTGGTTACTTATTTTTTTGGGTTAGTTACTAAAAATTTTGGTAACGGTTACTATTTTTTATCGTCGCAAAGCCTTATGCCATAAGGGTTGTTACTAAGTTACTACTTTTTAGGGGTTTTTGGGTAGGTTAATATAAAATCACCAAAAAACCCATTTTAATCATATTAATCAAGTTTACTAATGGTATCATTAGATAATATAATAAATTTTCCTATAAGACTAGATATATGAATTGGTAACTTAGCAACATTATCATGCCTGCCGTTGGTGTATTTTTCGGAGCAGTAAAGGAGTATTTGAACATTATAAAAAAGACTTTTCGGAGCAGTATCGAGAGCGAGAGATTTTCGCCTATTTAGCGTGGTTAAAAAATGGCTTTTGCAAGCAGAACAAGAACGCCCCAAAGTATGCCAGCCAAATTTGATTGGTTTTTAGCCAAAAATGGGCGGATTTATTCATTTTTTAATCTTCATAGGGTTGTTTTATAGTTAATGATACAACATGGGCGGATTTATTCATTCTATGACTTTTTATAATTTAGTTATCATTAGCCTTTACAAGACCATCCAGCCAATCGCTGTACCATTGATTGATGATTTTTCTATCATGCAGATATTCCGCCTTGTTATAAACACCTGCCACACCTTGCACCTTGTGGGCTAATGCAAACTCAATAACACGCCCATCAAATTTCTTACCGTTTTCATCTGTATAGTTGTTTAACTTGGTACTAGCAACATGGCGAAAACCGTGCAGGGTTTGCGTATCATGATAGCCAAGGCGATTTAAAGCCATCCTAAACCGCTGATGGGCGTTTTTACGGTCTTTGGCACGGCTGGGGAATAGATGAGTATCAAAGCCAGTCAAGCTATGTAATTGCTGTAATAAGGCAAGTGCCTGTTTGGATAGTGGCACAACATGGGGACGACGCTTTTTCATGCGGTGTGCTGGAATTTCCCAAATACCTTTATCAAAATCAATTTCCGCCCATTCACCATCTAGCACTTCATTTGGGCGTAAAAATAAATGACTAAGCAATTGCACCCCTAAGCGAGTAATTTCGCTGGGGATGGTTTTGATATCTAATAATAGCTTGTGTAAGTCTTGTTCGCTAACATGGGCAAGCTGTTTGGGTTCGTGTTTTTCTAGGCGTTCGTGCAAGTGTTCTAATGGGTTAAATTCCACCCCTGCCAATTCTTGAGTAAGGGCAAAGCGATAGATGCGACTACACACCTGCAAGGCTCTATTGGCGGTTTCAATGATGGGTTTTCCTGTTTGGGGGTTTGGTGTTTCTTGTAGTTTTCTAAAAAAGGTAAGCCATACTTGGCGAGATATATCACCAATGGCTTTTTTACCCATTATTGGAAAAATGTGTTTTTCAAGTAGGCTTAGATATTTGGATTTTGTGCCATCATCCAGCTTTTGAATACTGGGTTCATTGTACCATTCCAAAGCCACACTTTTAAAAGTTTGGGCGGTAGGAGGTGCAGGTATTGCAGTTAATTCATCCAAGCCAAGTGCCAAATCTGCAAATTTTTCTTGTACCAGCTTTCTAGCCATTGCCCCAGTAACGGCAGGATAAGCACCCAGCCCATGCCACCGCCATTTTCCTTTAGCATCCTTATAACGCATTTTCCAAGACTTCGCCCCAGTGGGTTTGACAAACAAATAAAGTCCTTTGCTGTCTTTTTCGCTATATTCTTTTAACTCTGGTTCTAAATTGGCAATGACTGTATCAGATAGGGGGCGTTTTTTAATACTGGTTCTTTTCATTCTTGTATCTCTAAATTTTGCTAACTTGTATCTCTGAAAAGTAAACTAGGATTTTGGATAAACTGTTTTGTATCTCTATTTTTGTGAACATAAAGAGATACAAATAGAGATACAAAAATGATTATATTATAGGGGGTAATAGGTGGCAATATAAGGCAATGAAAAAACCCTAAGCCTTTGATTTGCTTAGGGTTTATGTTAATGTGTGGTTATGCTTGGTAATAGGTATGGTGGAGATGGCGGGATTCGAACCCGCGTCCGCCAGCACTACATCTATGAATCTACATGCTTAGATTCTGTCTATGGCTTTAATCCGCACCGAACCGACAGTCAGGATGGATTGGACGATTTGCTAAGAATTTCGCCAAAATCATCGCAACGCTAATTTTGGCTATCCTTTGTGCGTTCGCATCGGGGAGAGCAACCAGACCAAAGGCAATCTGTGCCGACCCAAGCAGCCCTTAGGCTGCTAGTGCGTAAGTTTCGTCGTTTGCGACTATTTTAAATGTATGTTGATTTACAAGAGTCACACGCTCTTGACATGCATCATTAGGTTTCGCTACCAGCGTCGAAGCCAGAACATCCCCATGATTTTACTATAACAATTTTAAACCCAATTGTCAAGCATCTGATTGTTTTTGCCATCCATCAAATAAATTTTTGCCGTCAAACCATAAGATTTAGCTGTTTTATACAAAATAGATGAAAATTACAAATTTTTATCAATGTTTTATAACATATGATCAAAGGTAAGCATCCCAAAACCAATAAATTATCATTCAAAATAATTTGGCATGGCGGTAGGATTGCCTGATTTATCAATATAATAAGCGTTATCACCATCTACGACATAAGTTGCACCTGATAAAAAATCATACGCCAAATCGTATTTAATATCAATCACCACTTTACCTGTTTTATCAATAAAACCGTATTTATGTGGTGATCTACCATGTTCATCCACCTTGTCTGTTTTCATCGTTACTGCCGCTAAGCCTTCTGAAAATCCTTTGGCAGAATCAAACTGTGGGCGGATGGCAATGTTACCTGATTTATCCAAAAAGCCATATTTATCTTTTTGCTTAAAAAGAACCAGACCTTCTTCAAACCAATCGCCAATCACTTCATAGTTTGGGTGTATGACAATTTTACCAGTCGTGTCAATAAATCCATATTTACCATCTTGCTCAATTTTGGCACGCCCTTCCCAAAATCCCCAAGCGTTGGTATATTGTGGAGCGATGACACTCTGACCAGATGTATCAAGATAGCCATAGTGATCATTTTCACGATACAACGCCAAGCCATCACTAAACGGATAAGTCTCCTGATACACTGCAGGAATAACAAGCTCGCCTACGGTATTGACATAACCGTAGTGATTGTCTTTGATGATTGGTGCCAGCCCTTCAGCATAACCACAATCAGAATCGATGGTAGCAAATTCAGCATTTTCTGGTAATGGTATTGCAACACAAGCAGGCAATGTATCATCAATAATATGCGTACCGATAGTACTTGCCAGTGCAGGCATCGTGATCATCAAAGTAATCATCGATAATGTGGTTATGATGGGTTTGATATTCATGACGATAATCTCAATATTGACGCAAAGTGTTAAGTGGCTATTTTGACATAAAAATCATCAAATTATCAATAGTTGGTACATAATCTTTATTCTTTAAAACTGATATTGGTAGCAATTGGTTACAAGAATTAAGTAAGATTAAGTTATTTTAAGATAATATTAAATTTAATTATCCTAAAAAATAATCATCGATTAAATGAGATATTATCAAGTATCAACTCAATGCCTGAATGATGGCAGATTTTAGCCGATTTAACGCATCATCATTCAAAGATACGCCATGCAAACCACTTAAATAAAAGATATCTTCCGCTCGCTCGCCCAAAGTGGTAATGCGTGCGTCATGTACTTGAATATTTAGCTCGCTAAATACTGCACCGACTTTGGCAAGTAATGATGGTCGGTCTTTGGTAATCAGGTGCATTTTATGATGCCCTTGGTGTGCTAATGATGTCGCTTCTGAAAAGTAGACTTGGGTCGGTACGATAAAATGTTTAAGCTTACCATCCACTTCAAAAACTCTCGAAGGTACTGGCACGCCACCAGTTTTGAGACCTTGTTCAAGCCCTGATATCATCTGATTGGTGCGTTCAGGGCTTAATAATAACGGTATACTACTGTCCGTTGGCAACAATCGATCAATAATGACATAAGAATCCACTGCTGTACTCGTGCCGTCAATATCGGCTGATAAAATTGTCGCATCAAGTACCGATAGACCCAACTGATCCAAAATACAAACCGTCGTGGCAAATAAATTATCCTGATCAGGTGCACAAATCAACAGCTGCATCCCTCGCAAGGACACATCGCTATGCTCTCGGATGGCGATGATTGGCTTGCCTTGTTTTAGCCGATGTTCTGCCGCCAAGATTTCGGCGGATTGCCAAGCGATATCTCTATGCTTTTGCTTTAAAAAATACTCTTCCCCAAAACCATCCCACAGGGCTTTTAGTCGGTGATTATCCACCATTGGCAATAAGTCTTGTGCTTTATTTTTTCTATCATCAATCACACGATCTTTGTCAACAACATGGACGCCCAAACTGTGTACTTGGTGGACGCTGATGTACAGCTGCTTAAGCAGTGTCGCTCGCCAAGTATTCCAAAGTTGGCCATTGGTCGCATTCATATCCGCCACAGTCAAGACATACAAATGATTTAGCCGAGTGATGGAACTGGTAAATTCGGCAAATTTAGCAATCACCTCAGGATCGCTGATGTCTTGCTTTTGGGCAATCAGCGACATCGTCAAATGCTCTAATACCAACCACCGCACAAGCTTACTGTCTGTCTCACTCATGCCATGAGTCAAACAAAATTCGTAAGCATCAGCCGCCCCAAGCTTGGAATGATCGCCCCCTCGACCTTTGGCGATATCATGGAAAATCGCTGCAATGACCAAAATGTCCTTGCGGGTAATTCTTTGATAAATCTCAGCTACCAGCCCGTATTTATCTTGATTATTAAGACGATCATCACCAAAGCGATGCAGAATACGCACCAATAATAAGGTATGTGCATCCACCGTGTAGCGGTGAAACAAATCATACTGCATCAGCCCCATAATTTTACCGAAGGCGGGTAGATAATTACCCAAGACCCCAAAACGCTTCATCAGACGCAAGCGATGAAACAGATAATTTAACTCTTGTAAATTGGCTAAAAATAATTGGCGATGTACAGGATTTTTGCGGTATTCTTCATCAATCAAATCACTTGAAGCGTAAATTGCCCGCAGTGTACTTGCTGCGATCTGACGAATACCCTTCTGACCCATGACCAAAAAAATTTTTAATAAATTGGCTGGATCTGCCGAAAAAGCATCTGGGCGACGGATCGCAATTTTAGTAGGTCTTGATTGATGGTCAGAGCCAGACTGTATCAAATAAAATGTCTCATCAATATCAATCAGGCGTGCAGCAGCTGACAAATAATTTTCATAAAAATATTTGCACAACACCTCTGAAAAAGCTGCAATTTTCATGGCATGCTGATAATACACACGCATCATTATCTCTAGAGCTTGTGTGACATCTTGATGGGTGGTATCTAAAGTGCGTGTATAATAGCCAAACCGCTCAGCGATGGCTTTTTGATAATCAAATAACAATCGATCCTCGCCACGACCCGCCAGTGTATGCAGATGATGGCGAATGCACCATAGATATCGCTGACCTGCCTGCAAGATGGTACATTCGTTTTCGTTGATAAAATCAGTGGTCGCAAGCACTTTGATATCTGAGCTACCAAAATAAAATCGCCCAAGCCATCCAATCATGTGGATATCTCTAAGCCCACCAGGTGCATTTTTGATATTTGGTTCAAGATTATATTCTGTCGCATTATGTGCCAAATAGCGTGCTTTTGATTCTGCCATTTTGGCATCATAAAAAGACCCTATATCCCAAACCTCTTTAACCGCCTGAATTGGTTGCCAAGATAAATCTTCATTACCTGCCAAAACTCTTGCCTCAAGCATGGCAGAAGCAATGGTTTGGTCACGGACGGCAACACGCAGCTCATCGACACTTCGCACCGAAAAAGCAGGCGTGATACCAATATCCCAAAGCATCGCCACAAAAGATTCAATCGGCTTGGTGGCTTTGCCAATCTCATTACCAATCAATAAAATATCCACATCTGAAGCTGGCAAAAGCTCGCTGCGACCATAGCCACCCACCGCAAATAACGCAAAATCTTTAGGAAATTGATAAAAATCAAACAACTGCCTTAAGATGATATCAATGGCAAGTGTACGCACTTTGAGCAGATTGGCGATATGATGAACCGCATGCATGCCATAAGCGACGACTTGATCATCAATGGCTTGATTTAACTTCTTAAGATAGGCTTGAATCGGCTCGCTGCTTATGAATGTATCTTGAATGGTTGGCGGCAACGCAATATTTAGGTGGCAGGTTTTGGCTAAGTGCTTAAAATTTTGGGCGGTAGAATTTGGCATGATAAATCCAGCGTATCAAATATCCGTCATCCTAGCACAAACCTATCATCACTCACAAGAAAAATCAAGGCAGCCCCAAGCTGCCTTAATAAAGATGAATAGACCATAAATGATTGTAATCAACTGCTTAAAAAGCTTAAATCCTCATCAGGGCGTACTGTTGTTACAAGGCAGCCATCATCTGTGACAATCAATGTGTGTTCCCATTGAGCAGATAGCTTACGGTCTTTGGTGATGGCCGTCCAACCATCTTTCATGATTTTGGTCTGCCACACGCCTTGATTAATCATCGGCTCAATGGTAAATGCCATGCCTGTTTTAAGTTCAATGCCTGTACCTGCCTTGCCATAATGCAAAACTTGAGGCTCGGCATGGAAGGTCTGACCAATACCATGCCCACAAAACTCACGCACAATGCTAAAACGCTCAGGCTCAACTACCGCTTGAATGGCAGCACCAATATCACCCAAATGAGCACCATTTTTAACCACTTTCATACCAGCATATAACGCTTTTTGGGCCACTTGGCAAAGACGCTGTGCCATCACCGAACCTTGACCGACAATCCACATCTTAGAGGTATCGCCATAGTAGCCATCTTTAATGACTGTAATGTCAATATTAATAATATCGCCTTCTTTGAGCAGTCGTTCATGGTCAGGAATACCATGACAAACCACATGATTAATCGAAGTACAAATTGATTTAGGAAAGCCGTTATAATTCAGTGGGGCAGGAATAGCACCGTGATCAAGAATATACTGGTGTGCAATATCATCTAGCACGCCTGTACTGATGCCTGTTTTTATATGTTCATCTAACATCACCAAGACATCAGCGGCAAGCTTGCCTGCCGTTTTCATTTTATCAATAGCAACATCATCTAAAATTGGGATATGTTTTGTCATCATACTTTTCTTAAAATATCATAAATTTATCAACCATTTTACCCCAAAAGCCTTTTAAAAGCTACCTTTGATCAGTTTTAAAGGTCGGTGCTTTTTTGGTACTAATCGCATTTATACCAAGCGATTTAAGTAAGCGTTATTACTAAGCCCATTAATCATTAAAAATTTAATTGGCAGCTTATTCTTCATCTAACAAATCATGGTCACGAGCTGCTTGCAAAATGATGCTTGAGCGATTACCACTACGACAAAAAATATGAAGCGGACGCTGACTTTGGTTATAAAAATCTGCAAATTCTTGGACATGATGCATCTCAAGCATACCGCCTGCAAATGGAATATGCCGATATTCAATGCCATACTCGCCTGCGACTTTGGCGATATCATCAGATGATGGTTGGTTTGGTTCTTCGCCATCTGGACGATTATTAACCAGTGTTTTGTATCCTTGATTTGCCAAAGATTTGACATCATCAACTGTAATTTGACCAGAGATTGTGATCAGCTTACTCATCATATTTTCCTTAAATACTCAATAAATTTGGTATTAGCTTACTCTGATTTGGGTAATTTGGCAAATGATTTCACGATTTATACCATATCATCAATTGAGCCTAGATGACCCATGAGTCAAATACCAAAAAAAACCCTGCTTGATTGTCTTAAAAATATGCTAAAATTTAGGGCATATCATCCATCATTACAAATCACTTTTTGTAAATTTAGCAAGTCTCGCTGCCCATCCGTCAGCGTCATGACAAGCCACAGGACAGGGATTAGCCATGCCATTACCATTTTTAAAACAGCGTCTCGCCAAGATTATCCCGACCAAGACACCAAACACCAATCCCCAAACACCAATCCCAAATAGTAACTATCCACACTTATTTGAGCCATTGGATTTAGGCTTTACTACGCTCAAAAATCGTGTTGTGATGGGTTCAATGCATACAGGTCTTGAAGATAGATTTTATCATTATGGTAAACTGGCTACTTATTTTGAAGCTCGAGCCAAAGGCGGCGTGGGACTCATCATCACCGGTGGGATTGCACCAAATCGCACAGGATGGCTAATACCTGCAGGCGGTACACTCAACCGCTTGGGCGATATCGTACACCATGCACGCATAACCCGAGCGGTGCATAAGCATGGTGCTAAGATTTTATTACAAATTTTACACTCAGGACGCTATGGATATCATCCTTTTGTTGTCGCACCCAGTCCAATAAAATCGCCCATTTCACCATTTAAACCTCGCCAAATGAGCCAAAACAATATCCAATCAACCATCGCTGATTATGCCCATACCGCCAAACTTGCCAAAAAAGCAGGCTATGATGGCGTTGAGATTATGGGTTCTGAAGGGTATTTAATTAATCAATTTTTATCATCTCGTACCAATAAACGCACAGACAGTTATGGTGGCAGCCTAGAAAATCGCATGAGATTTGCTGTCGAGGTGGTGCGTGCGGTGCGTGAAGCGGCAGGTATAAATTTTATCATCACTTTTCGTTTATCGATGATTGAGCTGGTCGAAGATGGTGCAACCATGCAAGATGTCATCACGCTTGCCAAAGCCCTAGAGTCAGCAGGTGTGAGTATCATTAATACTGGTATTGGCTGGCATGAAGCACGCATTCCCACCATTGTCACAAGCGTACCCAGAGCAGCATTTACACGCTACACCGCCGCCGTCAAACACGCCGTCAGCATTCCAGTGATTGCCGCCAATCGCATTAATATGCCACAGACTGCCGAAGAGATTTTGTCGAGCGGTCAGGCGGATTTGGTGCAGATGGCGCGCCCTTTTTTGGCGGACAGCGATTGGGTGAATAAAGCTGCAAGCAACCAAGATCATCTGATTAATACCTGCATTGGCTGTAATCAGGCATGCTTGGATCACACCTTTGCCAATCAGCGCGCCTCTTGTTTGGTGAATCCTTTGGCGTGCTTTGAAAGTGAAATCAGCGTCAAGCCCACCAAAAAGCCCAAGAAAATCATTATTATTGGTGCAGGGGTCGCTGGTCTATCAGCTGCCGTAACCGCTGCCAGTCGTGGGCATCAAGTGACAATTTATGAGCAGCACACGCACATCGGTGGGCAGTTTAATATGGCAAAAGTCATTCCTGGCAAAGAAGAATTTTTTGAGACAATTCGATATTTTCGTGAGCAAATCAAACACCTTAATATCACCGTACACCTAAATACTAAGGTGGATAAAGCCATATTAAATCAGTCAAGAGCAGACCATGTAATTATTGCTACTGGCGTAGTACCACGCATGTTGCCCTCGCTGGAAGGTGCAAACTTGCCACAAGTCATCAGTTATAGCGATCTTTTGACTGGTAAAAAAATAGCAGGCGAGCGTGTGGCAGTGTTAGGTGCAGGTGGTATTGGTTTTGATGTGGCTGAATTTTTAACACATGGCAGCAGTGTATCTGATGCAGTCAATGATGCAACTTACAAGCCCAAAGCAATGGATGCCACTACCTTCTTTACACATTGGGGTGTAGACCAGCAGGCATCTTATCAGACCAAAGGGGCATTGGTTGAACCCAATTACGCCGCTCCTGCGCGTCAAGTTTATCTGTTGCAGCGTAGCGAAGGCAAGCTTGGTAAAACATTGAATAAGACCACAGGATGGGTACATAAAGCCGCCATCAAACAAGCTGGCGTTATTCAAATTGCAGGTGCCAGTTATAATAAAGTTACCAACGAAGGCTTATGGATCACCATTGATGGCAAATCTCAGCTTCTGCGTGTCGATACGGTCGTACTGTGCATCGGTCAAGAGTCTGTCAATGATTTGATGCCAAAGCTTGGCGATACGCCCAAAGCAGACTATCAGGTGATTGGTGGTGCCAAATCCTCCGCTCAATTGGACGCTAAGCGAGCGATTCGAGAAGGTTTTGAGCTGGCTGTCAGATTATAAATGATAAACCATCGTTTAAACTGATACAATCTTTCAAAGCTTTGGGGAACTTGAAAGATTGTATCATCAAAAATATGATCACATTTTTTATTAATTTTACACTATCGGTAACTTAACGCTTCTGCCACATGTGCTGATTTGATATGCTCACTGGCGGCTAAATCTGCAATGGTGCGTGCCACCCGTAAAATACGGTGGTAACTGCGAGCAGACAGATTAAGCTTTGATTGAGCCATTTTGAGCATTTGCTGTTCTTTTTGACCCAATATGGCAAATTGATCAAGTTCATTGACCGTCAGCTCATAATTAGCTTTACCTTGACGAGCAATCGCCATATTGCGTGCTGCCACGACTCTTTGGCGAACATCATCTGATGACTCGCCCTTTGGTGCATTTTGTAAATCCTCAATGGGTAAAGCAGGCACAGTAATATGTAAATCAATGCGATCTAGTAACGGCCCTGACAGCTTGTCTTGATATTTTTTGATTTGCTCAGGTCGACAGCGACAACGGTTTGTGGTATCGCCATAATACCCACAAGGGCAAGGATTCATGGCGGCAATCAGCTGAAAATCAGCAGGAAATGACACTTGAGCATTCGCACGAGAAATGGTAATCTGTTTTGATTCAATGGGTTGGCGTAATGTTTCGAGTGTTTTACGATCAAATTCTGGAATCTCATCAAGTAAGATTGCGCCTTTATGAGCCAAACTAATCTCACCGGGTTTGGGTTTTGAGCCGCCACCAACCAAAGCCGTCGCAGAGATGGTATGATGCACGGCACGAAACGGTCGCTCGCCAAACGCATAATTGACACCTGCAATTGAGTAGATGCTTGCCACCTCTAAAGTCTCTGCATCGGTCAATGGTGGCAAAATACTGGGCAGACGCGATGCCATCAAAGTCTTGCCCGACCCTGGAGATCCTGTAAATAATAGCGAATGACCACCAGCCGCTGCAATCTCAAGCGCTCGGCGTGCATGATGCTGCCCTTTGACATCTGCCAAATCATACGCATACTGCATCACTTGAGGCTGACTTGGCAAAGTTACGGGCGATAAGAGATGTTCTTGATTTTGGCTGATGCCACTCACCACATCCAAATGACGACAAACCGCCTCTAAATTCTCAGCAGCCAGCACCGTCATATCGCCCACTTTGACCGCTTCATCAGCATTAATGCTTGGCATAATCAGCGTACGAGGCTTACCATCACAAGGACTGGATTTAATTGCACGAGCGATGGCAAGTGCACCAGAAACAGGTCTAAGCTCTCCATTAAGTGCAAGCTCTCCCACGAATTCAAACTGCGCTAAAACCTTATCATCAATCTGACCACTGGCTGCCAAAATACCCATTGCGATTGGTAAATCCAGTCTTGCCCCATCTTTTGGCAAGTCGGCAGGTGCAAGATTGATCGTCAAACGGCGATTGGGAAATTCATATCCTGAGTTAATCAGTGCTGAACGCACCCGATCTTTGCTTTCTCGTACCGAAGCTTCAGGCAGCCCGACAATCGTCAGAGCAGGCAACCCTTGAGAAAGATGAACTTCAACAAATACTTGTGGCGCTTGTAAACCAACAACTGAGCGTGTAAAAACTTTGGCAAATGACATAAAATGAATACTAAATAATGAAAAATAAGCCCAAAAACTACCAGTAATACATGATTTCTGGGCTGTGAATATGAATATTATTAAATCAGTCAGGTGCGACCGTTACCAAAACTCGAATGCTGTCGGGTACTAATGATAGGCTATCAAGTGCCTGCAAACCTTGGGATTTTCGTTGCTCAAGTGCCAAAATTTCATCATCACGAACATTGGGATTCACCGCCTGCAAGCGAACCAGACGCCCAATTTCTTTGTTCATATAATCCCCAAAAGCTGTTTTGGCTTGTGTGCTGATTTGATCAAGCTGCGCGCCTGCAATGCGTTTGGCGTCTTGGGTTCTGGCATCTATGACCCCTGCGCGTGCCTTGGCAACTTGACGAGCACGACCCTTATCCAAGCGATCGATGAGTGGTAGAATTTTTTCACTGGTGGCAACTTGGCTGAGATCATCGCCTCGTTCACTCAAAAATACGCGCAAGCTTTGTTTGGGTAGATAAGCCGATAAATTCAACGATTTGGCGGCAATCGCCTCAATGCGAAACTGGTTTTCAATCATCAGCATCCCCTTGGGCAATGCCGCTGATTTTAACAGACCAACCTGTGTATTGCCAAAAGTACCTGTCAAAATCATCTCAAGGATGGCTTGAATCAGCGGATGCTCATAGGTCATATAATGTATGTCCTCACGAGCAAGTGCCTGCTGACGACTAAAGGTCAAAGTCAAGCCATCTTCATCCAAAGGCAGGCTTTCAATGCCCTCCACATCAACCTCAGACGCATCAATCGGATGGATAATCCATGAGCCATCACGCTGTACACTATAATCTATACCCACAGCTGTCAAATAACGATCCAAAAACAGCGGCAGCAATTTGTTATCATCAAGCTCACGCATGGCAATCTCAATGCGTGCGGCAACATTTGGGCGGCATGAGTTATATTCAAGCAATCTATCACGGCCTGCTTGCAGTGTCTCTTCTAACGCTTGGCGATAGATGGAAGCTTGTGCGATGAGTGCGGCTAAATTTTCACGATTCTGGGGAGTGTCAGCACCTTCAAGCAGCGGCTTTAGCTCTGCAATAAAAGCATCTTGGACAGATTGAGCCGTTGGGCTGATTTGATTAAAGATATTTAATGCGCCATCATACCAATTATACAGACGCTCTTGGGCAGTACCCATCACAAAAGGCACATGAAGCTGAATCTGTGCAATCTGACCGATACGATCAAGGCGACCGATACGCTGCTCAAGTGTATCAGGATTGGCAGGTAAATCAAATAATACCAAGTCTTGGGCAAATTGAAAATTACGCCCCTCCGAGCCAATCTCAGAACATAATAGAATCTGTGCACCAGCATCATCAGCAAAATATGCCGCCGCTTGGTCACGCTCAAGTAAGCTCATCTGCTCTGTAAAAATTGCCGTCTTGATGCCTGCATGTAACCGAAGCACTGCCTCCAAGCTTTCAATGGTAGCGCCGCTACGAGCGATGAGCAATACTTTTTTATGCTTAAGCTCATGGCGTAGTAGCTCAATCAGCCAAGCCACTTTAGGGTCATGCTCAAGCCATGCACCATCTGGATATTGCTCCTCACCCCACAGCTGTTCACGCAATTTGCCTTGGGTGTAGTGTGTATTTTGCCATGCCGTTGGCAGAGGCAGCGGATAAGGGATACTGGTTCGCCCAAAAAACCCTTGAACGCTATCACGAGTATTACGAAATAAAATACGCCCTGTACCATGGCGGTCTAGTAGCTCATTGATGATATGTGTACGCAAACGCTCATTGGCATTAATATCAGCCAGCTCCACTTCCTCAAAGCCCAACAGATTTGCGACTGCACAAATTTGTTTGGCAGTGAGTTCTTGTCCATCAATCAACAAGGATGCCACCGTTGCCACATCTTCAAAAGCATCTTGGGCGACAATAAAGTCATCCAAATCATCAAAACGGTGCGGATCAAGCAGACGCAAGCGTGCAAAATGACTCTCTACGCCCAACTGCTCAGGTGTTGCGGTCAATAGCAACACGCCTGCGATGCTGGCAGCAAAATCGGCGACCAAGTCATACTTATCATTACCGCCTTGTTCGGCGTCCCAATGCAGGTGATGTGCCTCATCGACCACAAGTAAATCAAACCCCGCTACATATGCTTGCTCATACAAATCATGATGGTCAAGCAATAAATCAATGCCTGCGATGATAAATTGCTCGGTCAAAAAGACATTTTGATCAGGATTATGCTCTTTGATGGCAGCGGTACGCACCAAATCAAACAACGCAAAATCTAAGTTAAAGCGACGCTTAAGCTCAATCATCCATTGATATTGCAAACTGTCAGGCACAAGCACAAGCACACGATTAACCTTACCTGTCAAGATTTGCTGATGTATAATCAGACCTGCCTCAATGGTCTTACCAAGCCCCACCTCATCTGCCAGTAGTACACGGGGCGACAGTCGCTTACCCACTTCATGGGCGATATACAACTGATGGGCAATGATATCAACTCTAGCTCCAATTAGCCCACGCAGTGGATGACGCGCAAGCATCGCCTGAATACGCAAGGCATCTTGGCGTAGCTCATACCAATCCGCTCCTTCAATACGCCCTGCCAGCAGACGCTCAAGTGGTTTTGATAAAGTAATATTTGCCGCAAGCCGTGTCTCCATCAAGCTTTTGCCACATGCCAAATGATAACGCATCACCCCTGAAATCTCTTCACAGCGTGCCACTTGATACAAATTTCCCTCTTGGTCGGTAATGTCATCACCCACCGAAAACACCACTCGTGACAGCAGTGCAGATGCCTTGGCATAGACGCGTGTTTCTTCGCTTTGGGGAAATAAGATATGGACACAGCGGTCATCAACATCAATCACCACACCAAGCCCTAGGCTTGATTCGCTGTCGGATAAATAACGCTGGCCGATGGCAAAATTATCACTCATAAAATACTCAGTTAATGTGTTGTTTTCAAAATTGCTTGCTTTTTGGCAAACTTACTATTTTACTTGAAATAAGCAGAATTTACATTAATTTTCTTTATGGCTCTTTTGGGCAATATTTTCAAGATTTAAAAAGCATGACGCATGATATAATTACGCATGATATGATTAAAAATCAACACATGAATAAAATCAATCAACGGAGATGACACATGAAAGCTGTTTTTTTGGATGCGGGTACATTCTCTAAGCAAGCGTGCCTACCCACGCCCAAAGGTGTGACAGAATATCAAACCTATTCACAAACCCCACAAGATGACGAGATTATCATTCAGCGTTGCTGCGATGCTCAGATTGTGATTACTAATAAAGTGGTCATCACACGCAATATTTTAAAAGCCCTGCCAAAGCTTAGGCTGATTCAGCTGACTGCCACTGGTATGGATAATGTGGATAAACAAGCCTGCCAAGACTTGGGCATAACACTTAAAAATGTCGCAGGCTATTCGGTCAATAGCGTGCCTGAACACACCTTGATGATGATGCTTGCGATTATGCGTGGTGCCAAATACTATCATCAGCGTGCAACCGATGGCACTTGGCAGGCAGATGGGCGATTTTGTTTATTAAATGAGCCGCTGTTTGATTTGTATGGACAAACCTTAGGCATCATCGGTGCAGGCAATATTGGGCGGCGTGTGGGCGGATTGGCAAAAGCTTTTGGCATGCATGTTTTATACGCCGAACATCAAGGCAAAACCCCGCGTAGTTCAGAATATACCGATTTTGAAACTGTACTAAACAGTAGCAATGTCATCAGTTTACATTGCCCATTAACTGACGCTACCAAGCACCTAATCAATACCGACACGCTCGCCAAAATGCACAAAAAACCACTCATTATCAATGTTGCTCGTGGCGGCGTGGTATGCGGAGCGGACATTGTTGATGCACTCATCAATGATCACATCTTAGGTTATGCCTCTGATGTATTTGAGTCTGAACCATTTGCCAAAAATGATCCGCTGCTTGGTATCGCTGATCATCCACGCGTACTGTTTACACCGCATAACGCTTGGGGCAGTCTTGCTGCTCAAGAAAAACTTTGGGAAATTTTAGCCAATCAAATCACCGATTTTATCAACAATCATTCAACCCACACGCCCTAAATTATCTGATCGCATTAAAAAAGCCTTTCGAGTTACCGAAAGGCTTTTAAAAATGGTGGCGAGAGGCAGGATCGAACTGCCGACACACGGATTTTCAATCCGTTGCTCTACCAACTGAGCTATCACGCCAAAGTGGGCGTATTAAACCAAAAAAAGCGGTAACCGTCAAGTATTTTTCATAAAAATAACGGATTTTTCTTAAAAATAACGCATTTTTATCCAATTTTAAGATTTTTCATTCAACTTTTCCATCAAAATCATACCAAAATTTAACAATTTAAGGTATGATAAAGCACTTATCGGTCGCCCATTTATCATAAAATATCTAAATTTATCATGTCTAACGATTTCATATTTGATTTTAGCACGCCTCACATCACCGCCTTTATTCAAAATGCCAAGCATCTTGATCAGGTGCGTCAGTGGCAAACCGAACACCTGCCCAAGTTATTAGACTTGATTCTAACGCAGGCAAGCCTGCCTGAGCCACTGAACGCAGCCTGCCGCTATGCGATGAGTAATGGTGGCAAGCGTGTGCGTCCACTCTTGGCATTATCGACTTTTTTGATGCTCATTCAAACAGGCGATCATAAAAATCATAGAAATAATTTGACCAAAAAATTACAAATGGTATGTCGTGCCATGATGGCAGTTGAGCTGATTCACAGCTATTCTTTGATTCATGATGATTTGCCTTGCATGGATGATGATGCACTGCGCCGTGGGCAGCCGACTTGTCATATTGTGTATGGTGAAGATATCGCTCTACTTGCAGGCGATGCGCTTCAGTCCATCGCTTTTGAGGTGCTGTCTGAATATTATGAAGAGGCACCTGCCGATGAAGCTGTGGCATACAGGCTCACTCAAATCTTAAGCACTCGCGCTCGGCGCATGGTATCAGGGCAAATGCTTGATATCAAAGGCGAAAACCAAGTGCTCACCCAAGATGAGCTAGAAGCCATCCATCGTGACAAAACAGGTGCACTCATCGAAGCATCAGTGATGATGGGCGCTGTTTGTGCAGGCGCACAAACAGCAGCTTTAAGTCATCTTAAGCGTTATGCTCGCGCGATTGGGCTGGCGTTTCAGGTGCAAGATGATGTGCTGGATATCACCGCCGATACGATAACTTTAGGCAAGCCAGCTGGCAGTGATGAAAAACTTGAAAAATCCACTTATGTCAAATTACTGGGTGTAGACGGCGCTCAAGATTACGCCAATGAGCTGTTTGAGGAAGCCAGAGCACAGGTTAAGATTAAGCATTGGGGCAATAACAACCTACTGCTTCAAATCACAGATTGGCTCCAAACAAGAAAATTTTGATGCGTTATTGCTACAGCCCAAAACAGCTGCTTAGGCGGAGCTATTGCTAAGCGTTACAAGCTTATGCATGGCAGCAGGTAATGGTAAATTATAGGGCATATCTGTCCATAAATAGTCGATGCCCAAAGCAGTCAGCATTTGATTAATTTGGTTAAATTGACTATGATTAAGACACAGTGACATTTCATAAAGGTGCCAATGAACATGCGTGAGCGTATGGCGTAAATAGACTGTTGAGGTTTGGGTGGGCATGGGCAAAATCTCAATGAGCTGGCTGTGTACCAAATCATGCACCTTGTCATCACTTTGCCACGCCTTAAAAATGGCATGACTTAAGGTTTTGTTATCAAGCTTTTGATTATCATCCAAAGGCAACATAAAAATCGGTAAACTCCAAAGCCCATCCCAAATACCGCCACCGTTTTGGCGGTGTAGCCATAAAGTCAGCCCACGATGTGTCAAGGATAATGCAATACTGTGCCAATGAGGTTTGGGCGGTGCTTTTTTCTTGACAGGTAACCGACTTTGAACGCCCAACGCAGAAGCAATACAATCGTCCGTTACAGGGCAAAGATGGCATTTTGGCTGAGTTCGTGTACAAATTGTTGCACCCAAATCCATCATCGCTTGGGCATAGTGTCCGCTGCGCTCTTTTGGGGTTAGGGTGGTGGCAATTTCCCAAAGCCTTTTGTCAGTTGCGCTTTTTGTCACATCACCACAAACCGCGCGATGGCGAGCAAGTACACGCTTGACATTGCCATCACAGATGACGCCAAACTTCTTAACACCCATCGCAACGATTGCGCCAGCTGTCGATCGCCCCACTCCTTTGACTGCTTGCCACTCATGGATCGTTTCAGGAAACCTGCCATGAGTATCAATAAAATCAGCCACTTGCTGTGCGCCTGCGTGTAAATTTCTTGCCCGAGCATAATACCCAAGCCCTGCCCAAAAAGATGCTACTTCTTGCCAATCTGCTACAGCAAGCTCTTGGACTGTTGTAAATCGTGCCAAAAACGGCTCAAAAAATTTCAGCACTGTCACAACTTGTGTTTGCTGTAGCATAATTTCAGATACCCACACAGCATAAATATCGGCTGACGGCTGATGATGGTATTGCCAAGGCAGTCCATGGCGACCATGCAACTCAAACCATGCCAGTAACCGCTTGGCAAAACTGTGTCGCTGCTCATCAGATGGATAAACGCCCTGCTCACTCACCTGAGCTATCGTACAAACATCTGTCGTTTTGGTTGTTGTCATCTCAAAAAACTGCTAAAATCCAAAGGGACATTATAAAAACCTTATCAATGAATTACAATGACAATATCCGCTCACAGTTATGATGCCCCAAAGCTATGATTCATTTTAAACACCCAAAGCAAATATCAGCTTGGTTGCTCGTTGTTATGATGAGTGCAACCACTACTGCCCATGCCAACAACAGTGCCATCAATTCAGCAGAACAGCTGACAACTCACATCACTACAGCCATTAAGCAAACAATCGTCAAAAGCACAGACAATGACCGTTTATATCAAGACCCCGACCAACAAGCTGATGGTGAGATTGTTGGTGTGCGTTCATTTGATGATAGCTTTAGCGACTGTCAAAATCAGTTTGCCAATCGGCAAGCACCAACCCTGATCGGCAAGCAAGGTGAACGGCTGTCTGCCATGGCGCGTGCTTTATGCTTTGAAGGATTTGCCACCCTACATTCAGGCATCGCTCGCACACCGCTATGGTCAGCATCTCATCTGACCCAAGCACGCATCAGCCAAGCCCGAACCTTGGCTCGTGTTGACAGCTTTCGGGCAGAGTCCAGACTACCTGCTGATGAGCGTGCTGAGCTGTCTGACTATCGACGCTCAGGCTATGATCGTGGTCATATCGCCCCAAATGGTGATATGGCAACCACCGAATCCCAGTATGACAGCTTTAGCCTAGCCAATATCGCACCTCAAAACGGTGAGCATAACCGTCATCTGTGGCGTCATATCGAAACACAGACTCGTCAACTGGCAATCGAGCACGGAGAGGTTTATGTTGTGACAGGTGTGGCTTTTTTGGGTAAGACTTCTGAGCGTATTGGCGGACGAGTGCTTGTACCCAGTCATTTTTTTAAGGCGGTATATATTCCAAAATTATCGGCGGCTGGTGTCTATTTTTCTTCAAATGACAGTAGTGAAAATTATCAAATCATCAGTCTAGACGAGCTGACCCGCCTGACGGGTATCAATGCCATGCCATCGCTACCTACTCAGATTCGCCAAACTGCCTACGATTTGCCCAGACCTAGTAGCAATAAAAACCCAGAGCAAAAGGTGCTTGGTGACCAACCAAGCAGCTGGTTTGATTTGGTCATCAGTGCCATGCGTTATGTCTTTGAAACACTAAACCGTGCCTAATAAAACAAAAACCATTGAGGAATACGCCATGATACATCCTTTTAAGAACGATGAGCAAGTGCTGACTATTGGAGATCTGACCATCGAAAATCATTTTGATGTTGTGCAAATCTTCGGTGAGCTTTCTATCGCCAAATGTCAAGATGGTCTGGCTCAAGCAGTCGCTTTACAAGAGTTTGCCAATTTGCTGGTAGCAGCACTTAAAAATGAACCCTTAGATGAGACAAAAACTCATGATACGCTGCCAGCTGAGCAGATTGACAATCCTTTTGCTTAGTGAGATTGTTGCCCAAATACTCACAACAGAACAATCACCTTGCCAAATCATGATAAAAATTTCATACTAAGTATTTACAAATGGTCTTAAGCTTCGCTATAATGAAAACGAGTGAACAAGTCACATTTATATCAGCCGATCTATCATACCAAAGTATTTCCAATACGGATCAATACATAAAAGGAGCTTATATGAAACTATCTACCAAATTATTCACCTTAGGTGTAGGCGTTTTATTGTCAGTCTCAGCATTTGCCAATGATGCCATTGTTGGTAAGTGGAAGATGAGCGAAAAAGGTGAAGAAAAAGCCATCATCACCATCAGCCAAGCTGGCAACGGCTATCAAGGTGTGATGACACAAGGCTTAACCGATAAAGCCAAAAAGCGTGAAGGTACCATCGTATTGACAAATATCTCAAGCCAAGGTGAGGGTAAATATAAAGGCAAAGGTGCTCATCCCACCCTGCCCATCAAAGGCACTGTTAATATTACTGTGAATGGCAATACTATCACCATTAAAAGCATCGCTGGCACACAAACAGGTGTAAGACAATAATCACACCATGTGGTAGCAAAAAACCAATAAAAAAGCACTGAATATCAATCAAGTGCTTTTTTGGCTTTCAATTCAAATCAACGATAAGCTAAATCAGCGATTGGTCATCGGCTCCAATACAGACTTTGCCTTATAAGGCACTTTCATCTATAAGGCACTTTCATCAAATTCGCCAGTTCGAATGCGAATGACACGCTCAAGCGGACTGACAAAAATCTTCCCATCGCCAATTTTACCCGTATTTGCAACTTTAATGATTGACTCAATAATTGAATCAACCATCTCATCACGACATGCTATCTCAATTTTAATTTTTGGTAAAAAATCAACCACATATTCCGCCCCACGATACATCTCGGTATGACCTTTTTGGCGACCAAAGCCTTTGACTTCCGTGACGGTGATACCATTGACGCCAATTTCTGAGAGTGCTTCTCGCACATCATCGAGTTTAAAAGGCTTGATAATCGCAGAAATCAGTTTCATAAATATTCCTTGGCGGTTGGCAATGTATATTAATCATAACAAAATCATTATATAAGGCAAGGCAATAATTCACAACATCATTTTGTAACAATTCACCGCTTTGATATCAGCTAATATAGCACACGACCCTGCTACCACTTACCGCCAATACCTGTTAAAATAGCCCATAGGTCGTGATTATTATTGTGAGAAAATATTATGTCAAAAAAATATGCCGTCGTCGGTTTGGGCAGCTCTGGACTGTCAGCTGTGAATTTTTTGGTCAATCACGGTCACAAAGTTAGCATCATCGATGGCAATCCTAATCCTGCCTTGGCAGATAGGCTGCCCACAGGCGTTCATTGTCATTTTGGCAGCTTGGACAGTGAACTCTTAAGCTCAGCCGATCAGATCATCATAAGCCCCGGCATCGACCCAAGAACACCAAGTATTGCCGCTGCCAAGGCTCAAGGCATTCCTGTTGTCAGCGATGTTCAATTGTTCATTGATACACTCAAAGCACGAGATTTGGCTCAAGTGATAAACACGCCAATCATCGCCATCACAGGCTCAAATGCCAAAAGCACTGTTACAACATTAGTAGGCGAGATGGCAAAACGGGCAGGTATGATTGTTGGTGTCGGCGGTAATATTGGCACGCCTGCACTTGAATTATTAACTATCCAAAATATGGATTTGGTGGTGCTTGAGCTGTCAAGTTTTCAGCTTGAGCATATCTCAAATTTGGCAGCTCAAGGGGCAACCATTTTAAATCTCTCCGCTGATCATCTTGATCGGCACGATGGCATGGCGGATTATTTGGCACAAAAATTGCGTATTTTTGAGCATTGCCAAACGGCTATCATCTGCCAAGATGACGCTGGTTTGGCCAAGCAATGCTTGACCACACTACAAAGAATTGCCCCAAATCACACCATCATCACAACAGACAGCTCACTTACCCACCAAACAGCAGATTTTTATTTATTTGATGATGGTGATGGCATGGCATTATATCATCAAAAAGACAAACTGTTACCAATCCATCAATTAAAAATCAAAGGCAAGCACAACCTACTCAATGCCTTATCTGCACTTGCCTTAGGCACAGCTGCCAATCTCCCCATGGATGCCATGCTTGATACCCTTAAGATTTTCAAAGGTCTACCGCATCGCTGTGAGTATATTGATGATATTGATGGCAAGGCATATTTTAATGATTCAAAAGGTACAAACATCGGCTCAACCATTGCAGCAATTGATGGGCTTGGCACGGTTTATGGCACATCATCACTGGCATTGATTTTGGGTGGGCTTGGTAAAGGTCAAGATTTTAGTGAGCTGTCAGCCTATGTTACACAATGGGTGGATAGTGTGTATTTAATCGGTCAAGACGCCCCGATGATTGAGCAAGATTTACTCAAAGGTGACGAACATTTGGCATCTAAAATATATCAGGTTGGTACACTTGATCAGGCAGTATTGGCAGCCAGTCAAAGTACTGCTAGGGCTGTGCTTTTGTCGCCTGCTTGTGCCAGCATGGATCAATTTAAAAATTATAATGAACGGGGTGATAAGTTTGTTAACATGGTTCACGCTTTAGCCCATGCACCCATTTAGCTCATCCATGCAAACGCCCTGCTTGTTTATGTGCATGAATTATCAGCACCGCTTTTGTCAAGCAGATTACCGCAACAGAGCAACCTGACCAAATCACTTGAAATTTCCACATTTTTAATTCAAAAATCCGTTATAATAAACAGTTTATACAAAACCAACTCACAGCAGCACTCATGTCTCAATTCTCCGATAAATTTCTTGGTTTTTTTGATAAGCTCAATCCACGAACGGTATTGCTTACCAGTTTGAGCCTGATCATCTGTATCAGCCTTTTGATGATTGCGTCAGCATCCATTCCGTTTTCTGCTGCTCGTGATTTGGCATCACTGAGGTTTTTTTGGTATCAGTTGGCATATGTCGTCATCGGTACTATGATTGCAATGGTTGTTTATCGCATTCCTTTGAGATTTTATTATCAACGAACGCATATCAATGTGGTGTTTTTGATGTGGGCAACCGCTTTTGGGCTACTCATACTTACAGCAACGTTTGGTGATGTGATTAATGGATCACGGCGATGGCTTGACCTTGGGATATTTAATTTACAGGCTGGTGAAGTTGCCAAAGCTGTCATGGTGTTTGTGACAGCAGATTATGTCGTGCGTCGATCTGCAGAGCTACGGAGCAATGTTTTTACAGGGGTGCGTCTATTGGTATGGTATTTACCAGTGGGCGGACTACTGCTATTTCAACCAGATTTTGGTACTGTCTTGGTACTATTTGCCACTTTGATTGTCATCATCTTTGTCAGTGGTGCGCCTGCACTACAGTACGCTTGGATTTTATTCATGGCGATCGTTTTGGGTATCATCGCAGCTTGGCTTGAGCCTTACCGCCGTGAACGAATTTTATCTTTTACCGATGCTTTTGATGACATTCAAGGTTCAGATTTTCAGCTGGCACGCAGTTTGATTGCTTATGGTCGTGGGCAATTAAGCGGCGTTGGTTATGGGGATAGTGTCCAAAAATTATCACACCTACCCGAAGCACACACTGATTTTCTGCTTGCCATCACAGGAGAGGAACTTGGCTTTTTGGGTGTGGCGGCGGTTTTATTTTTGGAGATGCTGATTATTCTTAGCATTATGGTCATTAGCCTAAGAGCATTAAAACGCCGACAGCTTCGCTTAAGTTATACCATTTTTGGTTTTGCAGTGGTAATATTTGGTCAGGTCATCATCAATGCTGGTATGACCATGGGACTTGCACCCACCAAAGGCTTAACCATGCCATTTTTTAGCTTTGGTGGCTCATCCATGGTCGTGCTTTTGATTATGATTGGTTTTATTTTAAGAGTAGACAAAGAAAGCCTTGAGATCCATGCACAGCGTCTCAACGATAAATATTAGACCATCTTAACTAATTTACCCATAACTGATTGTTAATTAACATGACGGTTTTATGGGATTGTATGATTGATTGGTATCTATCCATCTGCCTGTACCGTATCTCCCAATCCAGCTCGCCCACTATTTTTCACTTGGTTTTATACCCAAGCCAACTTTTTATGACTGATTTGTATGCTATTAGATATCACCCGCTTTGAATATCGTACTTATAAAAAAGAATTATCGGCACTTATTCATTTAAGTACGCCCATGCTACTTGCCCAAATCGCCCAAGTAGGCACAAGTTTCATCGATACTATCATGGCAGGTGGTGCAGGCAAAGGTGATTTAGCGGCAGTAGCTCTAGGCGGCAGTGTTTTTATTACTGTTTATGTCACCTTAATGGGCGTGATGACTTCGCTCAATCCCATGATTGCACAACTATTTGGTGCCAAAAAGTCGCATGAGATTGGTGAAATGGGGCGGCAAGGTCTTTGGTATGGGATACTTATGGGTGTGCTTGGCATGATTTTAATGTGGCTTAGCATCACACCTTTTGGACTTTGGTTGGATATCGATGAAAGTACTTTTATTATCACCAAGCAATATTTATGGTTTATTGGTCTTGCCATGCCTGCGGCAATGATACATCGTGCTTTACATGCCTATGCTTCTAGCCTAAATAAACCCAAAATCATCATGTGGGTCAGCTGGCTATGTTTTTTGATTAATATCCCACTGAATTGGATTTTTGTCTATGGTAAGTTCGGTATGCCCGCATTGGGCGGTGCAGGTTGTGGCTTGGCAACCACAATTGTATTTTGGCTAAATGCAATCATTCTTTTCATCTTAATCCAAAAAGACAAGCAACTACAAGCTTTCGGACTAATGGATAAGTTTAGCCTGCCTAATGTTAAAATCCTGCATGAGATTACTCGGCTTGGCATACCCATTGGCTTATCATTTTTTATTGAAGTTAGTATATTTACTTGTATTATGTTTTTGGTCGCTAGGTTAAATGGCAACACAGAAGATTATGTCGCCGCCCAACAGATTGCGATCAGTTTAACCAGTTTAATTTTCATCATTCCCCAAAGCTTAGGGATTTCGACCACCGTGCGTGTCGGTTACAGCTTAGGGCGTGAAGAGTTTAATCGTGCTCGCTATATTTCAGGCGTTTCTATTGCCACAGCCATACTCATATCCATCGTAACAGCAATTTTCTTGGTGGCTTTTCGTTATCCTTTGGTGAGCATGTATACCGATGATATGGCGGTGATTGGCATCGCAGGCAGTGTTATTTTATATGCCGCTGCTTTTCAATTGGGCGATGCCATACAATGTGTTGCAAGCTATGCTTTGCGTGGCTATAAAGTCACCACCATTCCGATGGTGATTCATATCATTGCATTTTGGGGATGTGGCTTAATTCCAGGGTATTTTATGGCATTTCATGGCGGTATGGGGATTTATGGATTTTGGACCGCCTTGGTAGTTTCGCTCGGCGTGGCGGCAGTGCTACTACTTTGGTATCTTGAAATTCATAGCAAAAAAGTCATCGCCCAAACTCGAATTCGCACCCTATAAAATCACATAGCCCTAAAAAAGGGCTATCAAATTATTCATCATTGGCAGAGCGAATACGCTTGACTTGTTTATCAACAGTTTTAGCCTCCCCATCAACCGTTGTTCCAAAGCCGCCCTTACCAAAAGGATTTGACTTCATACCACCTTGAGCAAAAGGGTTTTGACCCATGCCCCCAAAAGGGTTCTTACCGCCCATTTGTCGCGCCATCATCTGCATCATTTTATCTTGATTTTTGGCGGCATAATTTTTGGCGGCGGCGGTAAGTCTGGTTTGGATAAATGGCACTAATAATACCAAAGCCACAACATCCGTTAAAAGACCTGGAAGTAACAACAACAGCCCTGCCACACCCATAGCGATGGATTTAACCAGTGTTGACTCAGCAGGTTGATTGCTCGGATTGGGTATCACACCACGCTGCATGGCTTTCATTTGCTGCGCCATTGGATTAAGTGATTTTGCTGCTTTTTTAATCATCACAATTCCAATGATCGCTGCGATGATGAACCAAAAAAACACATACCAACCACTGATAAATTGTGCCACCAAATACCAAAGCAGCATTTCAATGACAAACCAAATCAGGGCAATACCCACCAATGCACCCACGCCCATCTCCTTTAAATCTAATAAATAAATGAAAATATATAAATAAAATACGCTATAATATCAATAAATTAGGACATTTGGCAAGTTTTCAAGTATTTTTTATTGTTTATTATTTTTAGTAATAATTTTGATGATAATTTTTTGGTAATCATTGTATGACACTTATTATTGGCATTGACCCTGGTTCACGCTTGACAGGTTATGGTATTATCAGTACAAATAATGATCAATTAACCTTTTTAGATGCTGGTACCATTCGTACAAACAGCAGCGACATCACCGAACGCATTGCTCAGATTTTTGCTGGAGTTTCTCGGATTGTCAATCATTATCAAAAATACAGTAATAAACCCATACAAGCTGCCATTGAGCAAGTGTTTATGGCAAATAATCCTGACTCTGCCCTAAAGCTTGGACAAGCTCGTGGTGCTGCCATCGCCGCTTTGACAGCTCAAGATTTACAAGTCAGTGAATACACCGCTCGTCAAATCAAGCAGGCTGTCTGTGGCTACGGTGCTGCCGATAAAGAGCAAGTAACTGCCATGGTCTGTCGTATTTTATCATTGGATATTATCCCACAAGCTGATGCCGCCGATGGTTTAGCGTGTGCCATCTGCCATGCCCATTCATCACACTCAATGCATAAATTATTTGGTACAAGTACGCTGGGCAGCCGTACTGGCAACAAAAAAAAGGGTCGCTGGCGGTTGGACGAAGAATCACTGCTTAAGCTAAAAAATCGTTAATTTGAAGGCAGCTTAATAAATCTACGCCGCCACATCTTCCAAATTAATTGATACAGATGATTATAGCAAAAACTGATCAGCATAAAAAATACCACCCTTAACTATATAAGGGTGGTATTTTGATAAAATTAATGACTTAAACTTTTTCGATTTCTTCAGCTTGTGGACCTTTTTTGCCTTCGCCTAAGATGAAAGCAACTTTTTGACCTTCTGCCAAAGTTTTAAATCCTGAGCCTGTAATGGCACTATAATGTGCAAATACATCTTGACCGCCATTATCTTGAGCGATAAAACCAAAACCTTTTGATTCGTTGAACCATTTTACAGTGCCAAGAACTTTTTGTGACATAACAATTTTCCTAATTTGGATGAATGAAAAGCGTAAAAACGCAACTTATGCTATTCATGCAATAAAACATACAAAAACGATCGGGATAACAGGCGGGTCGCCCCATCTTCATTCAATCTTCCAAATAAGAAACTTACTGGTCTTGCCTAAAGAATGCTTGATACCACTGCGTCTATCTGCAGTTGGGAAAGTGGCCAGTATTAGCCAACTTTGGGTACATAAATACCATGAAAATCATTATAACAAATTTTATTAAAAAAGGGAATTATTTTTCATCATTGATGACTAATAAAGTAATCACCATCAAAAATCACGGCAATCCAAGCATTCAATCCACCATTTAATCAAATTAAATTTGAATTAAGCCCACGCTTTCAAGTAAGGCAGTCAAACATAAGATGCTATAGACCAAGCCAAAGGATTTACAAAAGCTTAAGTATTTTTTGGGTAATGCCACTTCGGCAGGATCATCAACCTCAATGCCACGCATCAGCATTGCTGAATATGCCAAACCCAAAAGCCCATACAGCGGATACACCATCGCTACCACCAAGCCCAAACCGACAAGATCCAAAAAATACCAAGCCAAACACGCCGCCACCATCCATGCCGAGGTTGATAGACTGATGAACATAAATGTACTATTTTTAAGCAGCAGCTTGCCACCGTTACGCTCAAGCAATGTTGATTCAATCATCACAAAGATGGCGATCATCAAACTTAGTGCAATAAATACAACTTCTAAAGAAAAATCAGGCATAAAAGACTTATCAGTATCAAAATAGCATTCATTATAACGGTTTCATTGAATAATTTCAAAAAAACAGCCACCAATTTGGCAGCTGTTTTAGATATTGATTCAAATCAATCAGTTCTTTTGTTTATCAATAATCTTATTGCCGCCAATCCAAGGCATCATCGCACGCAATTTTTCGCCTGTTGTTTCGATAGGATGTGCAGCATTATTACGACGGCGAGCGGTCATAGATGGATAATTGGTTTGACCTTCAGCGATAAACATCTTAGCATATTCACCATCTTGGATACGCTTTAACGCATGACGCATGGCGGCACGAGATTGCTCATTGATGACCTCAGGACCAGTCACATATTCACCATATTCAGCGTTGTTACTGATTGAATAGTTCATGTCAGCGATGCCACCTTCATACATCAAATCCACAATCAGTTTTAGCTCATGCAAGCACTCAAAATATGCCATCTCAGGTGCATAGCCTGCCTCAACCAAAGTCTCAAAGCCCATTTTGACCAGCTCAACTGCACCGCCACAAAGTACCGCCTGCTCACCAAATAAATCGGTTTCGGTTTCATCTTTAAAAGTGGTTTCGATGATGCCAGAGCGACCACCGCCCACACCTGCTGCATAAGATAGTGCAAGCTGCTTAGCTCCACCTGACGCATCACGCCAAATGGCGATCAAATCAGGAATACCACCGCCTTTGGTGAATTCAGAACGAACCGTATGGCCTGGCGCTTTTGGTGCAACCATGATGACATCTAAGTCAGCGCGTGGCTCAACTTGGTTGTAATGAATAGCAAAGCCATGTGCAAAAGCCAAAGTTGCACCTTGTTTGATATTTGGCTCAATCACCTCTTTGTAAAGTTCACGCTGAAACTCATCTGGCGTCAAAATCATCACCACATCAGCACCTGCAACCGCTTCGCTAGTTTCAGCTACTTTAAGACCAGAATTTTCAGCCTTTTTCCATGAAGCAGAACCTTGACGCAAACCAACAGTCACATCCACACCGCTATCTTTTAGGTTTAATGCGTGTGCATGACCTTGAGAACCGTAGCCGATGATGGCGACTTTTTTACTTTGGATGATTGATAAATCACAATCTTTATCATAATAAATATTTAGGCTCATAAAGTTTCCTTAAAAATTTTGCCAAAATTGGCAGGGTTAAAATAATTCATTTATGGTTAATTAATGATCGCTGATTAATCACTGTATTATTCATGGCAGTCAATTCAGTTTATAAAAATACATTTTTTAAACTAATAAACTGCCTAAAACATGGTTGATAAGATTAAATTGCTAAAGTTTTCTCACCACGAGCGATACCAATCACACCTGAGCGTACCACTTCTAGGATACGATCACGACCAATCACATCGATAAAACCATCCAATTTACCAGCATCACCAGTAATTAAAATTGTATACAAGTTTGTGCTGACATCGACTATTTGGGCACGAAATATATCGGCATTACGCTTGATTTCTTCACGATATGAACCCGTCGCACGCACCTTAATGAGCATCAACTCTCGTTCAACATGATGACCGCCTGACAGCTCGGACAGATTTTGGACTTTGACCACTTCGATCAGCTTATGCAACTGCTTGGTGATTTGTTCGATTTTGTCATGTGTTGTAATGGTTGTCAAAGTTAGCCGTGAGATCGTTGGGTCATCCGTGGCTGCCACATTGAGCGTATCAATATTATAGCCACGCTGAGAAAATAAACCGACAACACGAGACAGCGAACCTGCTTCGTTTTCCATTAATACAGAAATCAGATGTTTGTGTACTTGATTTGGCATTAGGTACGCTCCCCTTTTGATAACCACATATCACGCATTGATTGGCCAGCGACTTGCATCGGATAAACATGTTCACCTTTATCCACATAGACATCAATAAAGACCAAACCATCCATTTCTAGGGCTTGTTTTAGCTCTTCTTGCATGGTAGCAGGATTGGTGATTTTTATACCCTTATGCCCATAACTTTCTGCCAATTTGACAAAATCAGGTAAAGATTGCATATAAGATTGAGCGTGGCGGCCTTCATAAAGCATATCCTGCCACTGCTTAACCATGCCAAGCTGAGCATTATTTAAATTTAAAATCTTAACTGGTAGATTATACTGTAGGCAAGTTGACAGCTCTTGGATATTCATTTGGATTGAGCCTTCGCCAGTGATACAAACAACTGTCTTTTTTGGGTGAGCTAATTTTGCTGCCATGGCATAGGGTAAACCAACGCCCATTGTACCCAAGCCACCTGAGTTTAACCATTGGCGTGGCTCATCATACTTATAATACAATGCAGCAAACATCTGATGCTGACCAACATCGGATGTGATGATTGCTTCACCATTTGTCAGCTTATAAAGCGTCTCAACCACATGCTGAGGCTTGATGGCGTGTGTCTTGGCAGTCATATCATCTTCATCATAGCGAAGACCATGGCGTTTACGCCATTCGTTGATTTGTTGCCACCAATCATTGAGCGCATGTTCATCAATACGCTTATCAACCTCTGATAGCAAGGCAAGCATTTCATTTAGTACCAGCTTAACATCGCCAACAATCGGAATGTGTGCCATAATCGTCTTTGAGATACTGGCTGGATCGATATCAATATGAATGATCGTTGCATTTGGGCAGAATTTTTTGACATTATTGGTCACACGATCATCAAAACGCACACCCACTGCCAAAATCACATCAGCATGATGCATGGTCATGTTCGCTTCATATGTGCCATGCATCCCAAGCATTCCAACAAATTGTTCGCCTGAACCTGGATACGCACCCAGTCCCATTAGGGTATTAGTAACAGGTAGTTTGAGCGTATCGGCTAATTGACGCAGCTCTTTACTGGCATTACCAAGCACCACCCCACCGCCTGAATACAGTACAGGGCGTTTGGCTGATAGTAGCGTTTCGATGGCTTTTTTGATTTGTCCGCTATGACCTTTATTGGTAGGCTGATATGATCTGATATTGACTGTCTTTGGCATGATATAAGCAAATTTATCACTTGGGTTAGTCATATCTTTTGGAATATCAACCACGACGGGACCAGGACGACCCGAACCTGCAATATAAAATGCTTTTTTGATGATTGTGGGAATGTCTTCGGCATGACGAACTTGAAAACTGTGCTTAACGATGGGGCGTGAAACGCCGACCATATCACACTCTTGAAACGCATCATCACCAATCAAACTAGATGGTACCTGACCTGCCAACACAACCATTGGGATTGAATCCATATAAGCGGTTGCAATGGCTGTTACAGTGTTGGTTGCACCTGGACCTGAGGTCGCCAAAACAACACCTGTCCTGCCCGTTGTGCGGCTGTATGCATCAGCCATATGCCCTGCGGCTTGTTCATGACGCACCAAAATATGTTCAATTTTATCTTGCTTAAATAAAGCATCATAAATATGTAATACTGCACCACCTGGATAGCCAAAAATATACTCGACACCTTCGTCAATCAATGCTTGAACAAGCATCTCAGCGCCTGACATCATGGCTATTTCACCGCGTGCGATGGTATCTTGGAGTTCACGAAAGTGCGTAGCAGTATCTTTGGTTTGAGTATGCCCCGTCATATTCGGGGATTGGGTAGTTTGCGTCATAAGTTACATCCTTTTGTCATCGTGACAATATTCAGACGAAGAGCGTGGATTGATTCATATCAGGCAATCGGCTGCCATACGCAGATGAACTTACAACAAAGTGACTTGGAAAAATCCAAAACAGCAGAGAGAAATTTCTTGCGTCTTGCAGACTGGTAAGTCCTATTGCAATGTACAATTGTGCGTCATTAAACGGTAATCTAATGGCAGCAAATGCACAAACGCAGCACCTGATAAATAGCTACGCCGACTTCAGATGACACCGATCAAACTTACCGACCGATGAGCGTCATCAAAATAATGCCACTTATCTTACCTGAAAACTTTCATCTTGCCAACCTGTTTTTAGTGCTTTTTAAAAATTTATCAAATAAATCGATAACATTTTTACCATGTTGATCAATCCCTCCACTTTGCTCGCCCCAAAATTCGATAAAATGGCTATCTTTGGTACCAACCTAATGATACAATACAGCCAGTTGATGATTTGTTGGTGCGTCATGACTGGTCAATTAATAAAAACAACTAAAAATACCGTGTGCCAAGTTGCTTTATGGCTAGGAATCTGCGTCAATGATGCTCACAGTACCATGATTTTTCAAAGTGTGGGGGTGTTTGGAGAGCCAGTTTTTAGCCAAATAGCGCCCATTGGCAAGCCATCCACAGCCATTAAAGTGCATTATTTTAGCACCCCAAAAAATCATCAAAATACACAAGCCTGCCATTATCTTAAAACCAACCTTAACACCTTGCAATCAGGGGGTGTTATATATGAAATTGGTGAAAATGGTCAACAAACTAAGCTCACACCCGATCTGATCCAACAAAAAATTCACCACATTCAAGCCGCTATCGACAGTCATTGTCGCAACTAAGTCTATGCCGATCATTTGTATACAGCCAATAGACTAAGGCAGCATCAAGGCTGAATCTTTGCCAAAAAGCATCATGTGGCTTTTGTGAGTATGGATTTTTAAGCGTTCATTATCCGTTGTTTGCCAAACGGCGGACACAAAATTAAAATGCTCATTCGTGCGTAAAATATATCTTAATTGGCTATCCAATGACTAAAAAAACCCAAGCACTGATTTAGTACTTGGGTTTTTATGATGATGCGATATGATACCAAGCAATTACTTTATTTAAAAATCTTTGAATGATAGCACGCAGACGATCAATTATTGTGGGATACGCAATACTTGACCTGGATAAATCTTATTAGGATCTGACAGCATAGGCTTGTTAGCATCAAAGATTTTCATATAATCATTTGCATTGCCGTACATTTCCTTGGCAATTTTTGATAAGCTATCGCCTGATTTGACGGTATAAAATTGTGATTCAGGTTCAGCAGATTCCACCTCAATATCGTCAACCACCGTCTCAACATACTGGACATTACCTACCGCAAGGCGAGCTCTTTCACGGTCGGCTTGCGTTTTGGCAACACCCGATAATGTGACCGTATCTGTATCGCCATTATAATTGACTTTTAAGCCATTGATATTGACATTTTGAGCCTGAATACGAGCAAGAAGTAAATTGGCAATCTCTTGAGCGGTTGGCTCTTCTGCAGGTGTTGCAGCTGGAGCAGCGGCTGGTTGGGCTGCCTCTTGTTTTTTATTACGATGAAATAATTTGTCACCAATATCTTTTGCAAAGCTAAAAACACCCATCACATTCTCCTTAATTATGAATTTTTGATTTAATCAGATAGCACAATATTGTGCTAGAATTATCCTAAGCCAAAGCCAAGATAATGCATAGTGAAATTTGACAGTAAAAGCGTTACAATGTGTAGAATTAGCCTACCAAATATTTTCTGCCATAAATTCTGCCATAAAAAAGTCACCTCAAAAAGAGATGACCTTAGGAGATAAGCTGTTAGACCAAGCCAGTTGATTTAAGCAACTTTGTCAGAAACATAGTCGATGGCTTTTTGAACCGTCGTCAGTTCCGCTGAATCTTCATCAGGAATGGTGATGCCAAAGCTGCTTTCAAATGCCATAACTAACTCAACCAAATCCAAAGAATCAGCACCCAAGTCATCCATAAAAGATGCCTCATTTTTGATTTCGTCAACACTTAAACCAAGCTGTTCTGCGACTGCGTCTTTTACTTTAGCTTCGATATCGCTCATAATAATTTCCTTTATAATGATTAACCCTGTAGCACCATGCTACCGTAGGTTTGGATAAAACTTAATAAATATCATAATGTATTTATTGAAAAAGTGCAAGTATTTATGAATACATATGTTCACTTTTTATTATGATTGGCGAATTGAGATTCTGTCAATGGATTAATCCTTGTCAAAATCATCATATTTACATGTACATACCGCCATTAACTGCCAATACTGCACCTGTAATATAGCTGGCGTCATCACTGGCTAAAAATGATACAGCTGCCGCAATTTCTTCAGGCTGAGCCATACGACCGATTGGAACAGCATCTAACATAGAGTTAACCAAACGCTCATCTAATGCTTCGGTCATGTCTGTTTCAACAAATCCTGGTGCAACACAGTTGACTGTTACGCCACGAGAGCCAATCTCTCGAGCTAATGCACGACTAAAACCCTCCACGCCTGCTTTGGTGGCGGCATAGTTTGCTTGACCTGCATTCCCCATCTGTCCGACGACCGAGGTAATATTAATAATCCGACCTTGGCGTGCTTTCATCATACCACGAACCGCACGGCGACTCATACGATAAACAGCGGTTAAATTGGTGTCAATCACACTTGCCCAATCTTCATCTTTCATACGCATGAGTAAGCCATCTTTGGTAATGCCTGCATTGTTGACCAACACATTGATTCCACCATAAACACTGTCAATTTCTTCAAACAGCTTATCAATATCCTCATGGTTACAAACATCTAAGATACGACCAATACCACCTGATTCACTCAGATAATCACCAATTGCCTCTGCACCTTTTTTGCTGGTGGCTGTTCCGATAACAAAATGCCCTTCATCGGCAAAACGCTTAGCAATTGCCTTGCCAATACCACGACTTGCACCTGTGACTAATACAATTTTTCGACTCATACCAAATTCTCCAATTTTTCTAGGCGTGCCAATTTATCTGTTGGTAAAGCGGTTATCGGTGTTGCTTGACGCTTGGCCAAATTTGACAAAACATTACCTGGACCGCATTCAAGTATCAAATTAATACCACGCTCTGATAATTTTTCCATGGTTTTTGACCACAATACAGGCATCGATAACTGTTCAATCAAAGCTGTCTTAATTTGTGTTGTCTGTGTATGAATTTTAGCATGGCGGTTTTGTATGACAGGAATACTTGCTTCACCAAAATCCGTCTCACCCAAAAGTTTTGCCAAAGCATCACTGGCAGGATTCATCAAAGCACAGTGAGAAGGCACAGAAACCTTGAGCGGAACAGCTTTTTTACCAAGTGCCTCTACTGCTGATAAAACACCTGACACGCCCACCGCTGTGCCTGCGACGACCACCTGCCCTGGGCTGTTAAAATTAGCAGCATCAACTGTACCTGTGGTTGTGCTAACTTCTTCACATAAGCTTACCACCTGTTCATCATCCAAGCCCAAAATTGCTGCCATCTGAGTGTCAATACTCTGTACGGCTTCTGTCATAAATTTACCACGCTCATGCACCAACTTCACTGCATCTTTGAGGTTTAGTACACCTGCTGCGACCAAAGCACTATATTCCCCTAGCGAATGTCCAGCAAGATACATCGGCTTGATGGATTGGGCTGATAAGATTGGCTCAATAATTTGCCAAATTGCGATACTTGAAGTTAATAAAGCAGGCTGCGTATATTGGGTCTTATTCAAACAGCTTTCATCCTGTGTGATTGACCATAAATCAAAGCCCAAAGCTTCACTTGCTTCATCAAATGTCATACGCACGCTTTTGAATGCTTTATCAAGCTCATCCATCATACCGACAGATTGAGACCCTTGACCGGGAAAAACTACCGCCAAACGCTTTGTCATACTGCTGTTGGCTTCTGTCATAATTCACCTGTTTGTACATTGACGATAAAAAACCGTATAAACCATATTACCAATTCTTAAGCACCCATGTAATTTGGTACAAGAAAGTTTGCCAATTCTACCATAAAAATAAACATTTGTTTACCCAAAACCCTCTCAAATTACAAAAATTTTAGATAATAATTTGAGATAATATGAATGTGTTTTGGTTTTAAATGGTATTTTGTCAATGATGTCATGATAATAACAAAAAAAACCAAGCCCGTTCATATTGGCTTGGTTTTATGACTATAAAAATAGTGCTTAGCTATCTTGACTTACTTTAAATAGCTGACGACCACGATAAAAACCATCTTTGGTCGCATGGTGGCGAAGGTGTTTTTCGCCAGTGGTTGAATCAATGCTTAGCTCAGCGATAGCGATATGGTCGTGTGAACGACGCATGTCACGGCGTGAGCGGCTCTTGCGGTTTTGTTGAACTGCCATGATAGCTCCTAATAATCAGTCAGGCAAGTTTGCCCTAAAGAAAAACGGTTCGTGCGTCTTTGTCAATTTGTGTCAATGCGATTTAGCATCAATCGCTGTCCATCATAGACCTATGCACAATAAACGCTGTATTATACGCAAAAAACTTGTAAATTTCAAAGCCTAATCGCATAAATTTACAAGTTTTTTAATAAAAATCTACTTTTGTGATAACTTTTAAAGTTATTTGGGCATTTTTTAAGATAATTTTCCTTTAAGCTGAGCTAATGAAGCAAAAGGATTTTCTTGTTCTTCCTCATATTCTTCTTCATCAAGCATTTGAACTGGCATATCACAGTCTTGATGCTTTGGTGATAAAGGCAAAGTTAATAACAGCTCATCTTCTAGCAAGTCCTTAATAGGCAGCTTTGCCGTTTTTGTTGCAAGCTCATCAACCAAAATATATTCAGCATCATTAATACGCCCAATATCACCATCTGATGACAAAACTGCTAAGCGATATTCTCCTGAAACATCGATGCCTAAAGACTCCAAGCATCTTTGACAAGTCACAAAAACCTCTCCTGATACTTGATAGTTCAGCCAAACAATGCCTTCTTGTTTAGTTAGTGCAAATGTTAAGTCTAGCACACTATCAGCGGTCGTTTGCTCACTCAAGCGTTTAAGCTCGGTACTTGATAAACTGCCCTGCCATTTAAATCCAATATCTGCCCATTTATCAAGCATAATATTGGCAGGCAAGGTTTGTTGTTTGGGGTGGTTATTTACAGTTTTTGTCATCATATTCTAAAGTTATGTGTGCAATTTGCCCATTATTATGGCATAAGTTAATCGTGGTTAAAAGGGATTTTTAATTTCAGTATCTTAGTATGGTAATTTGCCAAAATACATTATAATATCTCAAAATCAATCAGCCAAAGCCAATTTACTTTAAAAGCTTCAATTATGATAAACTTCAATCATCTTTCACCAGATATGAATAAATGCCAACAGGCAAGCACTATCCAGCATGCCAAATACATTCAGACACTGTGGCAACAATTTCATCAAAAGCCCATTGCTAAACTTCAAATCATCTTGGAGAAAATTTCACCACCACCATGGCAAAATTTTTATCATCGCTGGCAGCTCATCCAAAATAACACAACAGATGAGGCACAAGATGAGCAAATGCTGACTGACTGGTTAATTCACTTATTTGATTTACTATTTAATCATCTGTATTTTGACCAAATCCCGACCGTGCTGGTGCGTGGTGGGGGTGAACCTGAATATTTTCCCAGTGAGCATAATGCACCTGCACGCATTGAATTTGCACATGGTTTTTTTCAAAGTGCATTACATGAAATCAGCCACTGGTGCATCGCAGGGCAAGCTCGTCGCAAGCTCAATGACTTTGGATACTGGTATGAATCCGATGGTAGAAATGAACAAACTCAGCGGCTATTTGAGCAAGTTGAAATCAAGCCACAAGCCATTGAAGCTTTATTAACTTTAGCTTGTGGTCGATATTTTTTTGTCTCACAAGACAACCTAAATGCAAATTTTGATACCTCAAAAAGCACCTTTGCCCAAGATGTCTTTAACCAAGCTAAAATTTATCTATCAAACCCAAGCACCCTGCCCACAGATGCACAACTTTTATTATGGGTTATCTTAACACTCAGCCATTCAAACTACTATACAACAATTAAGATGAGGTAAACAAATGCAAAAATTTTATATTCATCCTGATAATCCCCAAAAGCGTGTATTAATGCAAGCTGCCAATTTACTCAAAAACGACCAATTAGTTATTTATCCAGACCCAAGCGGATATCGCTTAGCCATCAGTCTTGATGCCAAACAATCACTCACCCAAGCATTACGCTTTGGTCAATATGAGCCTAAATTTTGTTTAATATGTCGCCATATCAGTGAAATATCAACCTTTGCCAAAATCAGCGATTTTGCCCATCGAAATTTAAAAAACACTCTCAATAAAAACACTCATTTTTTATTAAATCCAACCAAGTCAGCTCCAAAGAAATTTGTGAACTCTGACGACAAAAATATTTGTGTCAGCCTTGCCCACACACCAATCGTACTGGGCTTAATTGAAGCACTAAATGCACCATTTATTAGCATGCCAATTTATCTTAATGGAGAAAAAGTAACATACGATAGCACCTATGAGCTTGAAATGATGATGGAAAATTTGGTCGACGGATTTTTGGATGCAGGCGAATTACAAGACCAACCATCGCCAGTTGTCTCGTTAATAGATGCAAGCTGATATTATGATAGCAATTAAGAATAATATTATATTAAAAATAAAACCCTGATAAATAATCAGGGTTTTTAATGAAGCAGTAAGATCTATTATGGACGATCTACCAATTCAACATAAGCCATTGGTGCATTATCGCCATCACGAAAACCGCACTTGATGATACGCAAATATCCACCTGGGCGAGTTTGGTAACGAGGACCAAGCTCACTGAACAATTTACCAACCATATCCTTATTACGCATACGGCTGAAAGCAAGACGGCGGTTTGCAACGCTGTCTTCTTTTGCCAAAGTAATCAAAGGCTCTGCCACACGGCGAAGCTCTTTTGCTTTTGGCAAAGTAGTTTTAATTAGCTCATGCTCAAACAATGAATTAGTCATGTTTTGGAACATAGCCTTACGATGGCTGCTGGTGCGACCCAGCTTGACTCCGCTTTTACGATGTCGCATGGTCAAGTATCCTTTAAATTAGCGGCTACGATAAGAAAAACGATCATCGACACGCAAATCACTTGGCGGCCAGTTATCTAAACGCATACCAAGTTCAAGATTTTTAGATGCAAGCACATCTTTAATCTCAGTCAATGATTTCTTACCAAGATTTGGTGTCTTCAATAGTTCAGTTTCTGAACGCTGTACCAAATCACCGATGTAATAAATATTTTCAGCTTTCAAGCAATTTGCCGAACGAACCGTTAACTCAAGATCATCTACTGGGCGTAACAGCACAGGATCAATCTCTTCTTTTTCTTTGATAGGCTCAGGCGCTTCTTCAGCTTCAAGATCCACAAAAATAGCAATTTGCTGTTGTAGAATCGTTGCAGCTTTGCGAATAGCTTCTTCTGGGTCAATCGTGCCGTTAGTCTCAAGCTCGATAATCAGTTTATCAAGATCGGTACGCTGTTCAACACGAGCATTTTCAACATCATAAGCCACTCTAATAATTGGGCTAAAGCTTGCATCAAGCTTTAAGCGACCAATAATTTTAGAATTGGCATCTTCACGACGCTGATTGGCAGGCTCATAGCCACGACCTGTCACTACATGCAGGCGCATCTTCAGATGACCACGCTCACTCAATGTGCCAAGCACCAAATCAGGATTAGCGATTTCAACATTGTGTGGTAGCTCAAGATCAGCAGCAGTCACAACTCCTGCACCCTGTTTATCCAAAGTCAAATATGCTTCATTTTGGTCATGCAGAATAATCGCCAAAGATTTCAGATTTAAAAGAAGATCGAGTACATCTTCCTGCAACCCTTCTAGTGTTGAATATTCATGATCAACACCTTCAATTTCAGCTTCTACTACTGCAGCACCTGATAACGAAGAAAGTAGAATACGGCGTAGAGCATTACCTAGCGTATGCCCAAAACCGCGCTCTAACGGCTCGAGCGTGACCTTTGCAGTCGTTTCATTGACCGTATCGACATTAATCGCACTCGGTGTTAGAAACTCAGTTGCATTTGTCATAGTGTCACCTCGATTTAATTCGGATTATTTAGAATATAGCTCAACAATCAAGTTTTCATTGATTTCAGCTGGTAATTCACTACGCTCTGGCGCAGATTTGAAAGTACCTTGTAGTTTACTGTGATCAACTTCTAACCATGCTGGAATACCACGCTGTGTTGCAAGCTCAACTGCGTTTTTAATACGAAGTTGCTCTTTTGATTTTTCGTGCACTGCGATCACATCACCATCTTGAACTTGAATTGAAGGAATGTTAACGCGTACAAATTCATCACGACCAGCTTTTTTTAGCATGATAGCACGATGGCTAACCAATTGGCGCGCTTCTGCACGCGTTGCACCAAAACCCATGCGATAAACAACATTATCAAGGCGGCGTTCAAGGGTAACCAACAAGTTTTCACCAGTCGCACCACGCTCACGCGCTGCTTCTTTATAATAGTTAGAAAACTGACGCTCTAATACACCATACATGCGTTTAACTTTTTGTTTTTCACGAAGTTGTGATGCGTATTCAGAGGTTTTATTTTGGCTATTACCATGCTGACCAGGTACACGACCTGCTTTTTTTGTCTTAACATCGTAAGGCTTTACACCTGATTTTAATTGCAGGTCAGTACCTTCACGGCGAGACAATTTTAATTTTGGACCAATATAACGAGCCATAAGTCTATCTCCTTAAACGCGGCGCTTCTTGGGTGGGCGGCAACCGTTGTGTGGAATTGGTGTTACATCGCTGATGCTATTAATTTTATAACCCAATGCACCCAGTGCACGAACCGCAGACTCACGACCTGGTCCTGGACCTTTTACCAAGACATCAACATTCTTAACACCATAGGTTTCTTGTGCTGTTTTACCAGCAACCTCAGCTGCAACCTGAGCTGCAAATGGTGTAGATTTGCGTGAACCGCGGAAGCCTTGTCCACCAGAAGTGGCCCAAGCCAATGCATTACCTTGACGATCAGTAATCGTTACAATGGTGTTATTAAAAGACGCATGAATATGGGCGATACCTTCAGATACCGAACGACGAGCCACTTTTTTGCGGCTACGAGTGTCTTTTGCCATCTTTTAGCTTCCTAAGTTAGTTACTTTTTAATTGCTTTGCGTGGACCTTTACGGGTACGCGCGTTTGTTTTAGTACGCTGACCATTAACTGGTAGACCACGACGATGACGAAGACCGCGATAGCAACCAAGATCGACCAAACGTTTGATATTCATTGAAACTTCACGACGAAGATCACCTTCTACTGTGTAGTTTGCAACTTCTGCACGAACAGCATCCAGTTGTGAATCATCTAACGAACCAATTTTAGTGGTTTCTTCGATACCAACAGCAGCAAGGATTTGCTTAGCAGTTGTACGACCAATACCAAAAATGTAAGTTAGCGAAATCACAGCATGTTTGTTGTCCGGAATATTTACACCGGCAATACGAGCCATTGATTTCTCTCCATTAGCACAAATACAGTTGTATTTGCTAAGTTTAACTGCTATCTGATAAATGATAGCATAGCAAGAAGCGGATAATACATTATCCGCTATAATAAATCAAGTATTAATTTGTAAATTAACCTTGACATTGTTTGTGGCATAGCTCTGCATTGTAAATAACAAGTACTTTATCTTTGCGATACATGAAGTCACAGCTGCCACAGATTTTTAACAGATATTTAATTTTAATATGCTTCTAAAGAAGCGTATCATTTATCATTATGACGATTTAATAATCGTCTGATCATGGTATTGATGTGTCATTAAATGTGCTTGTAATTGAGCGATAAAGTCCATCAAAACAACAACCATAATCAATAAAGATGCCCCACCTAGTGGAATTGGTACATTAAATACAGACTGTATAATCATCGGCATCAAACAGATGATTGTCATGTACATTGCACCGATAAAAGTTAGGCGATTTAAAACAAAATCTAAATATCGCTTAGTTTGCTGACCTGGTCGTATTCCTGGAATATAAGCACCACTTCGCTTCAAATTTTCTGCAACCTCTTTAGGATTAAACATTAATGCCGTATAAAAATAACAGAAAAATATGATCATCACACCAAATAACAATAAGTATAAAGGTTGTCCAGGCTGAAGTACTAAAGTGATATTTTGAATAATCTCTTGGGTCAGCGTTGGATTTTCACTAACTGTAGTCCATTGACCTAAGCTGGCTGGAAGTAGCAATAGCGAGCTTGCAAAAATTGCTGGAATTACACCAGCCATATTGATTTTTAAGGGTAAATGTGACTGCTGTTGTGCATAAATTTTACGACCTAATTGCTGTTTTTGAGCATAGTTCACAGGTACACGGCGCTGTGCACGCTCAATAAAAACAATAGCCGCTATCACTGCAATACCCAATACGACAAATAAAAGCATAACAATCAAATTTAAATTTTGACTGAAAGCCTGTGAGATCATGCCTGGTGCACTGGCTATGATACTTGCTAAAATAAGCATAGAAATACCATTGCCCACACCTCGCTCAGTAATTTGCTCACCAAGCCACATTAAAAACATCGATCCTGCGACCAAAGAAGTCACTGCTGGAATATAAAAACTCAAACCAGTTGTCAATGTCAAGCCACCAGCAATCAAACCAGTAGACATACCAACTGCCTGAACAAATGCAAGTGCTAAAGTTCCTTGGCGCGTATATTTATTCAGCGTTCTGCGTCCAGATTCACCTTCTTTTTTTAACGCTTCAAGAGAAGGTATGATGGCAGACATCATCTGCACAACAATCGAAGCAGAAATATAAGGCATAATGCCTAGTGCCATAATAGACATACGCTCCAATGACCCTCCAGAAAACATATTAAACATACCCAAAAAGGTATTGCTATTACTCTGGAAAAAATTAGCTAAGCTAACAGGGTTCATGCCCGGAACTGGAATATGAGAACCAAGTCGATAAACAATCAGCGCCCCAAATAAAAAAAGCATACGCGTCCATAACTCATCATACTTTCTTACGAAAGTAAAAGGATTTAAGGGAACGCTAGAACGAGATGCTGACTGCCTTGACATAGATTACTCCTCGACACTACCACCGGCAGCTTCGATTGCTTGTTTTGCACCTTTTGTAACTTTTACACCTTTAAAAGTCAATGCACGGTTCACTTCACCAGACAAAATAATGCGTGCACGCTTCATATCACCACGAATAATATTCGCAGCTTTAAGGGTGTCTAAGCTCACAGTATCGCCATCAATCTTATTAAGCTCAGATAGACGAACTTCAGCAGTTGTCATAGCCATCTTCGAAGTAAAACCAAATTTTGGTAAACGACGATAGATAGGCATTTGACCGCCTTCAAAACCCGCAGGAATGCTTGAGCCAGAACGCGAAGTTTGACCCTTAACACCACGACCACCAGTTTTACCTAAGCCTGAGCCAATACCACGACCGCGACGGAATGCTTTTTTCTTAGCACCCAATGCTGGTGATAGTTCATTCAGTTTAAGACCCATTACGCTTCCTCCACTTTAACCATGTAATGTACACGATTTACCATACCACGAGTTGATGGAGTATCCTCAACTTCAACAGTATGACCAATGCGACGAAGTCCCAAACCTTTCAAACAAGCTTTATGACTTGCCAAACGATGGGCACTCGACTTTACTTGAGTAACTTTCATTTTTTTCATCGTAACTCACCTATTTCTTAGCCCAAAATTTCTTCGACAGATTTGCCACGCTTTGCGGCAACTTGCTCTGGCGATGTCATGTCACGCAAACCTTTGAAAGTTGCTTGTACAACATTAGCTGCATTGGTTGAACCATAGCATTTTGCCAATACATTCTGCACACCTGCAACTTCAAGTACAGCACGCATTGCACCACCAGCAATAACACCAGTACCTTCAGAGGCTGGTTGCATATAAACTTTTGATGCACCATGACGAGCATTGATTGGGTGCTGTAGTGTATGACCAGCTAAATCCACCGTAATCATATTACGCTTAGCAGCTTCTAGGGCTTTTTGGATGGCTGCAGGCACTTCACGAGCCTTACCACGACCAAAACCAACACGACCGTTACCATCACCAACAACAGTTAATGCGGTGAAAGAAAAAATTCGACCACCTTTTACAACTTTTGCTACACGGTCAACGGCAACTAATTTTTCTACCAAACCGTCAGTTTGTTCAACTTTTGCCATGATTAGAACTCCAATCCGTTTTCACGAGCAGCGTCAGCTAGTGCTTTAACACGGCCATGATATTTAAAACCACTACGATCAAATGCAACTTTAGTGATACCAGCAGCTTTTGCACGCTCTGCAATAAGAGCACCAACAGCTTTAGCTGCTTCCACATTACCTGTTGCACCTGAACGCAAAGTTGCATCTAAAGTAGATGCTTGAGCAACAACCACACCACCCGTTGGTGAGATGATTTGTGCGTAAATATGACGAGGCGTGCGGGTTACTGTCAAACGGTCAACACCCAAATGACGGATATGTGCACGAGTTTTTTTCGCTCGACGAAGACGAGCTGATTTTTTATCGAACATTATGGCTCACCTTATTTTTTCTTAGCTTCTTTACGAAGAACAACTTCATCGCTATAACGAACACCCTTGCCTTTATAAGGCTCTGGTGGGCGGAAGCTACGAATTTTAGCAGCTGCTTGACCAAGCTTTTGCTTATCGCTTGATTTAAGCAAAATTTCAGTTTGGCTTGGGCTTTCAGCAGTAACACCTTCAGGTAGCGTGTATTCGATTGGATGAGAAAAACCTAAACTTAGATTTACTTTATTACCTGCAACTTGTGCACGATAACCAACACCAATCAGTTGCAAACGACGCTCAAAACCTTCACTAACGCCTTTAACCATATTGTTCAATAGAGCACGCACTGTACCAGTATGCATCCACGCTTCTTTAGTGTCTACAACTGGAGATAGTACAACAACACCATCTTCTTGTTTTAGCTCGACCAATTCATGCAGGCTCAAAGATAAAGTGCCATTCTTACCTTTGACTTCAACCTGCCGATCGTTCAAAGTAACGCTGGTACCCTCAGGTAGCGTTACTGGGGCTTTAGCCACACGAGACATAGGAATTTCCTTTAAATGAAAACTAAACTACCATCAGGTAAATGATAGCCATAAAAAACTAACAGGCATTAAAGCCTGCTAGTTTAACATATCTATACTTAGCTGTAAACTAAATATTCTAGATTTTTATCAGTAATTGCATGTAATTAATTATGCAACCAATGCGATGACTTCACCACCAATACCAGCTTCGCGTGCCGCACGATCACTCATAATGCCACGACTGGTTGAGATAATGGCAACACCCAAACCTTTTTGAACGCTTGGAAGTTCATCTTTACCACGATATTGGCGTAAACCTGGGCGACTATAACGCTTCAGTTGCTCAATAACGCCTTTGCCTTGGTAGTATTTTAATTCAATATCTAATACCTTTTTACCATTTTCAGCTTCACTTACTTCAGCAGAAGTCAAATAGCCTTCAGCTACCAATAAATCAGCAATGGATTTGCGTAGTTTAGAAGCAGGCATCTGTACAGATGGTTTATTTCTTGCTTGTGCGTTGCGAATGCGAGTTAGCATGTCGGCAACTGGATCTTGCATACTCATAGCGTAACTCCTTATTACCAGCTAGCTTTACGAACGCCAGGCACATCGCCTTGCATTACATGTAAACGCAACATATTGCGTGAAAGACCAAATTTACGGAAATAACCGTGAGGACGACCAGTTACGCCACAGCGGTTACGCAAACGCACTGGAGATGCGTTACGCGGTAACGCTTGCAATGCCAACATTGCATCTAAGCGCTCTTCTTCGCTAGCATTGGTATCGCTAATGATAGCTTTTAGCTGAGCACGCTTTTCAGCATACTTAGCAACAGTTTTTTCGCGTTTTAATTCGCGATTAATCATGCTTTTTTTAGCCATAACGTTTTACCTTATCTGAATGGGAAGCCAAATGCTTTTAGCAATGCACGACCTTGATCATCATTTGCTGCGGTTGTCGTGATAGTCACATCCAATCCACGGATACGATCGATTTTATCAAAGTCTACTTCAGGGAAAACGATCTGCTCTTTGATGCCCAATGAATAGTTACCACGACCATCAAATGCTTTGGCAGAAAAACCACGGAAGTCACGAATACGAGGGATTGCGATGGCAACCAAGCGATCTAAGAATTCATACATTTGCTCGCCACGCAAGGTAACTTTACAGCCGATTGGCCACTCTTCACGGATTTTAAAGCCTGCAACTGATTTGCGTGCTTTGGTTACAACAGGTTTTTGACCAGCAATTGCGGTCATATCTGCCAAAGCACCTTCAAGTAATTTTTTATCTTGTGCTGCACCACCAACACCCATATTTAGAGTGATTTTGGTGATTTTTGGTACTTGCATGACATTTTCTAAACCCAGCTCTTCTTTGATTTGCTGTTTTAGCTTGTCATTATATAACGATTTTAATCTTGCCATTACTATATACCCTTAGTTTTTTATGCAGTCGCCACTACTTCACCAGTTGAACGATAGATACGCTCTTTTTTGCCATCTTCATTCACTTGGTAAGCAATACGATCTGCTTTTTGGGTGTTTGCGTTATAAATCGCAACATTTGAAATATGTAAAAAAGCTTCTTGCTTAACGATACCGCCTTCCTTGCCTAGCATTTGGTTAGGTTTTTGGTGTTTGGTTACAATGTTAATGCCTTCAACTTTTACACGGTCTGCTTTCACCGCCAAAATTGTGCCTTGCTTGCCTTTATCTTTGCCAGCAATCACAACCACGGTGTCGCCTTTACGTAACTTTGCCATAATAAGCCTCTAAACAATTACAGTACTTCTGGTGCTAATGAAACAATTTTCATGAATTGTTCACTACGCAGTTCACGAGTAACAGGTCCAAAAATACGCGTTGCAATCGGTGCTTTGTTATTATTCAACAATACTGCTGCATTGTCGTCAAAACGAAGCACTGAACCATCTGGGCGACGAACGCCTTTTTTGGTACGAACAACCACTGCATTCATCACATCGCCTTTTTTAACACGGCCACGCGGAATTGCTTCTTTCACTGTTACTTTGATGATGTCGCCAACAGATGCATAACGACGATGTGAGCCACCCAGTACTTTAATGCACTGAACGCGTCTTGCACCACTGTTATCTGCAACTTCCAGCATTGTTTCAGTCTGAATCATCGCATTACTCCAATAATAATAAAGCAATAAAAGTCATTTGCCACTAAAAGTGGATACATATCTAAAAGATATATATTATACTCTCAAATGACTTTTAATGCAAATGTCTTAAATTTTTACAGCAGTTTCAACTACATCCACTAAAACCCAAGTCTTAGTCTTGGAGAATGGACGAGTTTCTTTGATGCGTACGATATCACCTTCTTGGCAAACATTATTTTCATCATGTGCCTTAATTTTGGTAGAACGACGAACTTGTTTACCATACATTGGGTGACGGATTTGGCGTTCAACAAGGACAGTGATAGACTTATCCATTTTGTTGCTGATAACTTTACCAGTCACAACACCGACTTCTTGAGTTTGGTTATTCTCGCTCATGCATCGCCTCTTTGTTTTTCGTTAAGCAAAGTCAAAATCTTAGCAATCGTACGACGATTGTTTTTGATTTCATGAGTATTGGCAAGCTGACCTGTGGCCTTAGCCATACGCAGACGGAACGCATCAAGTTGCTTTTCATCAAGCAATTGAGCCAACTCATCTACTGATTTTTCGCGTAATTCGTTGGTTTTCATTACATTATCGTCCGTTTAACAATGGTAGTCTTAAATGGTAGCTTGGCGGCTGCCAAAGTCAGTGCTTCACGAGCAAGCTCTTCACTAACACCTTGGATTTCATAAAGCATTTTGCCTGGTTTGATTTCTGCTACCCAATACTCCACAGGTCCCTTACCTTTACCCATACGAACTTCTAATGGTTTTTCAGTAATTGGTTTATCTGGGAATACACGAATCCAAATTTTACCACCACGCTTAATGCGACGAGTGATTGTACGACGCGCAGCCTCAATTTGACGCGCAGTCATGCGACCACGACCGATAGATTTTAGACCAATTTCACCAAAAGCAACTGTGTTACCACGCTGGGCAAGGCCTGTGTTACGCCCTTTGTGCATTTTGCGAAACTTGGTACGTTTTGGTTGTAACATAGCTTAACCTCTGTCTGTGTTGCGGCGATTAGAACGACCACGGCGTTTTGGTGCGCGTGTTTTATCTTCAACAACTGGGTTGTAGGCACTATTCATACCGTCTAAAACTTCACCACGGAAAATCCAAACTTTAACACCGATAGTACCGTAAGTAGTTTCTGCACGCACTGATGCATAATCAATATCAGCACGCAATGTATGTAGAGGCACACGACCTTCACGATACCACTCGGTACGAGCAATCTCAGCACCACCTAAACGACCAGAAAGCTCAACTTTAATACCTTGAGCACCTGAACGCATACTATTTTGAACAGCACGCTTCATCGCACGGCGAAACATAACACGGCGTTCAAGCTGGCTAGCAATACCTTCGGCAACCAAACGAGCATCCAAATCAGGTTGAGAAATTTCTTGGATATTAACCTGAGCTGGAACACCCATAAGTTTGGTTAGTTCTTTTTGTAGGCTTTCGATATCTTCGCCTTTTTTACCAATGATAATACCAGGGCGTGCACTGTGAATCGTGATTTTTGCAGCACCAGTTGGACGCTCAATGTAAATATGGCTAACCATTGCACCTTCCAATTTTTTACGCAAAAAATTACGAACTTGGAAGTCATTCAGTAAATACTCTGAATATTGCTTAGGATTTGCGTACCAATTAGCATTGTGCTTTTTAATAACGCCCAAACGAATACCAATTGGATGTACTTTTTGACCCATGATTATTCCCCTACTTTAACAGTGATATGACAAGTGCGTTTGCTGATACGATCAGCACGACCCTTGGCACGGGGCATGATACGCTTTAAAGTAATACCTTCATCAACATAAATGGTTGTGACACGCAATGTATCAATGTCTAAACCATTATTATGTTCAGCATTAGCAATGGCTGAATCAAGGCATTTCTTAACCAGTTTAGCACCTTTTTTATTGCTAAATGTTAGAATGTCCAAAGCGCGCTCAATTGGCTTACCACGAACTTCGTCCGCAACCAATCTTACTTTCTGTGCCGAAATGGCGGCACCACGTAATTTTGCAGTTACTTCCATGGTAGCACCTTATCTTTTAGATTTCTTATCAACGCCATGACCACGATAAGAACGGGTCGGGGCGAATTCACCGAGTTTATGACCAACCATTTGTTCGCTAACGATAACTGGTACATGAGTACGACCATTATGAACTGAGATGGTTAGACCTACCATTTGAGGTAGAATCATCGAGCGACGTGACCAAGTTTTGATCGGTTTGCGGCTGTTGCTTTCTAGAGCATTTTCAACCTTAGCAAACAAATGCGCATCGATAAATGGACCTTTTTTCAATGAACGAGGCATGAAACTTTTCCTTTATTTCTTGGCACGACGGCGACGGATAATCATACTGTCAGTACGCTTGTTAGAACGAGTCTTAAGACCCTTAGCTTTCTGACCCCATGGGCTGGTTGGGTGTTTACCGAAGTTACGACCCTCACCACCACCGTGTGGGTGGTCAATTGGGTTCATCGCTGTACCACGAACGGTAGGACGAACACCACGCCAGCGTGCTGCACCTGCTTTACCTAATGATTTTAGGTTATTTTCAGTGTTAGACACTTCACCAATAACCGCACGGCAATTAGCATGAATACGACGAGTCTCACCTGAACGCAAACGCACGATGACATAAGCACCATCACGACCCAATAACTGAACCGCTGCACCAGCAGAGCGAGCAATTTGAGCACCTTTGCCAATTTTAAGTTCAATATTATGAATCACTGTACCAACAGGGATATTTTTAAGTGGCAAGCAGTTACCTGGACGGATAGGAGAGCCTTCGCCAGATTGAACTTGATCGCCAACGCTCAATTTCTTAGGTGCAATAATGTAACGACGCTCGCCATCTGCATACTTCAAAAGAGCAATATGTGCTGTACGGTTAGGATCATATTCAATACGCTCAACAACAGCTGGAATGCCATCTTTATTGCGTTTAAAATCAATTAAGCGATAATGCTGCTTGTGACCACCACCGATATGGCGGGTAGTGATACGACCATTATTGTTACGACCACCAGTTTTAGCTTTTGATTCAACAAGTGGTGCATAAGGACGACCTTTATAAAGGTGTGGATGCACAACTTTTTCAACAAAGCGGCGACCTGGTGAGGTTGGTTTTGCTTTTACGATAGGCATTTTTTATTCCTTATTCGTTAGTCGCTGTTTCGCCAGTGGCTTCTTCACCAGCACCGATTTGTACGTCTGAACCAGCTTTTAAGGTTACATACGCTTTTTTCACGTCAGAACGCTTACCAACAACACGACCAAAACGCTTGGTTTTGCCTTTGGTGTTAAGTGTGTTTACTTTGACAACTTCAACACCTTCAAACATCAGCTCAACAGCTTGTTTGATTTCGCGCTTGGTTGCAGTGCTATCAACTTTGAAAACTTGCACACCAAGAGTGTCGCCCAGACGCTGAGATTTTTCTGAAAATACAGGTGCTTTTAGTACCTGATACAGTCTTGCGTTACTCATGCTAGTGTCTCCTCAAATTGTTTGGCTGCTTCAACAGTCATAATCACTTTGTCAAAAGAAACCAAGCTTACTGGATCAACTTCACGAGTACCCAATACATTCACATATGGGATATTGCGTGCAGCCAAGTACAAGTTTTCGTCAACTTCATGAGTTACGATCAATGCGCGTGGGGCATTCAGTTCAGCCAGCTTAGCGATAAGCTCTTTGGTTTTTGGTGCTGATACAGCGATGTCATCAACCAAAACCAAACGCTCTTGACGAACCAATTCCGCCAAAATGCATTGCATTGCACCACGATACATTTTGCGGTTTACTTTTTGAGACCAGTCTTGTGGTTTGGCAGCAAATGCACGACCACCACCAACCCAAATAGGGCTACGGATAGAGCCTGCACGAGCACGACCAGTACCTTTTTGACGCCATGGTTTTTTACCACCACCAGAAACTTCGCCACGAGTTTTTTGAGCACGAGTACCTTGACGAGCACCAGCTAGGTAAGCAGTTACGACTTGGTGTACCAAGGCTTCATTGAACTCACGACCAAAAGTGATCTCTGATAGTTCAACCGCTGCACCTGTAACAGTTTTTAAATTCACGTTAATCCCCTTTACTAGGCTTTGACTGATGGGCGTACGATAACATCGCCACCATTAGCACCTGGAACAGCACCTTTGATGACCAGTACACCCTTTTCGGCGTCAACAGAAACGATTTCCAAGCCTTGAACAGTAACTCGTTTATTACCCATTTGACCTGGCATTTTTTTGCCTTTAAATACACGACCTGGGGTTTGGTTTTGACCTGTAGAACCCAAAACACGGTGAGAAACAGAGTTACCGTGGGTTGCATCTTGAGTGCGGAAGTTATGACGCTTCACACCACCTTGGAAACCTTTACCCTTGCTTTGACCAGTCACATCGACCAACTGACCAACTTCAAAGATATCAGCTAGGATATTACCGCCGATTTCACGACCTTCTAAATCGCTTTCTTCTGCACGGAATTCCCAAACACCACGACCAGCAGCAACACCAGCTTTTGTGAAGTGTCCTTTTTGAGCAGCAGTCACACGGCTGTCACGACGCTCACCTGTGGTGATTTGGATTGCGTTATAGCCATCGGTGTCTACTGTTTTGATTTGCGAGATGCGGTTGGCATCAACCTCAACCACTGTGACAGGAATAGAAACGCCTGCTTCAGTGAAGACTCGGGTCATGCCGCATTTTTTACCGACTAAACCAATCGCCATTTTAGACCTCTTTATATTAATAGTTTAATAGTTCAAACCAGACTTATGTTCATTAACCCAAAGCGATCTGAACATCAACACCAGCTGCTAGATCCAGCTTCATCAATGCATCAACAGTCTTATCTGTTGGTTGCACGATGTCGATCATACGCTTATGGGTGCGAATTTCGTACTGGTCACGAGCGTCTTTGTTGACGTGTGGTGATGTCAATACGTTGAACCGCTCAATACGAGTCGGCAACGGTACAGGACCGCAAACTTGTGCGCCTGTACGCTTTGCAGTATCGACAATCTCTTGTGCCGACTGGTCAATCAGACGATGGTCGAACGATTTTAGTCGGATACGGATTCTCTGGTTAGCCATGCCAACAAGCTCCTAATTAAGTGCTTTTAAACTTCCATCAAACGATGTCAGTTAAACCGTTAAAATTTACTTTCGAATTATAAAAAGCAAAATAATCTTATCCCTGCCCACCATATGTTAAAAGCAAGGTAGCAGGGGTGTTTGTTCAATAGTGCCAAAAACGATGCTTTGGCTGTGGCGTTGCTTGGTACTTCCTTTGAGTTGAACAAGGTTCATTGTTGAAGTAAACTTTTCACATTCTTTGCAAAAAGTGCAACGCAGTTCAAATGATTTCCCTATTATACACAAAATGTTTATTAATGCAAGACATATATGAGACTTTTTGCTAATTTTTTCTTAAATTTGTCCGATTAATCGGTCTTCAATAACCAAAAATTCATCAAGAAAATCAACAGTGAATGTCAATCAAGTGCAATGTTGTACTGCTCGGGCGTAAAAAAGTTTTCAATCTCAAAACGAATGGGTTTGCCAATCAAATATTCTAAGTCTGCCACTGTACCAGCTTCGCTAGATAGCATCATATCAATCACGCTTGAATGAGCGATGACGGTAAATTGTTTAGGCGTATTAAAGGTGCGTCCATAGCGCATGATTTCACGAAATATCTCAAAGCATACCGTTTCTGCAGTCTTAATATAGCCTTTGCCATCACAGACAGGACAAGGTTCACATAGCTGTTGTGGCAGTGATTCTCTGGTACGCTTGCGTGTCATCTCTACCAAACCAAGCTCGCTGACTTGAGTGATATTCGTTTTGGCATAGTCATAGGTGAGCTGCTCTTGTAAACTTGCCAGCACATCGGCTCTGTGCACCTCTTCGGACATATCGATAAAGTCAAGAATAATGATACCACCAAGGTTTCGCAGACGAATTTGGCGAGCGATGGCGTGTGTTGCCTCTAGGTTGGTTTTATAAACCGTATCCTCCAAACAGCGTGCACCAACATAAGAACCTGTATTAACATCAATAGTTGTCATCGCTTCGGTTTGGTCAATGATTAAATAGCCACCTGATTTAAGCTCAACACGGCGTTTTAGGGCATTTTGCAGATCTTCTTCGACACGATATAAATCAAATAAAGGAATCTCGCCTGCATAATGCGTCACCATCGGTGCAATGAAAGGTACAAACTCTTGGGCAAAATGTGCTACCTCATGATACATCATCTCATTATCAATCAGCACTTTGGTTGTTTTTTCATTAACCAAATCACGGATACACCGAAGCGGCAGTGATAGCTCTTGGTAAATCAACTCACTGCGTTTATTGGAATGTAACCGTGTCGCTGCTTGGCGTGCGATGATGGTTTGCCAAAGTTGTAATAAATAATAAATGTCCTCTTTAAGCTTAGACTCACTCATCTTCTCAGCGGCAGTGCGTGCAATCAGTCCGCCTTTTAAGTTGGCGTTTTGCATAAGCTGCGTTAGAATATCTTTTAATCGTGTCCGCTCTTCAGTTTCTTCGATGCGTATCGATACCCCAACATACTCATCATTTGTAGGTAAATACACCAAATAACGAGATGGTAAAGAGATGTTCGTCGTCAGGCGAGCACCTTTTGTACCAAGTTCATCTTTGACGACTTGCACCAAAATTTTATCGCCTTCTCTTAGGCGATATTGAATTAATTCAGCGTTTGGTGACTCAGGTTTTTTGGGTAAAGCAGGTCTTTGGATGTCGATGGCTGAGCTATACCCATTTTGCTCAGCACGCTCATCTTGAGAAGCGTTACTTTGATGTGCGATGCGAAGCTGTGTAATCGGTGCTGGCGGTGCTTCGTCCAAGCTGTCGCTGCTACGCTTGGGTTTTTGCATATCATTGGCATGTAAAAATGCAGTTCTGGCTTGTCCAATATCCACAAACGCCGCCTGCATACCCGGCAAAACTCGCACCACAGTACCCAAATAAATATTGCCAACCAAACCCAATTTTTGGTGGCGTTCAATCAAAATTTCACTGGTAACGCCATCGGTCAGCACCGCCACGCGTGACTCCATGGGTGTATAATTAATTAATAATTCTTCTGACATTATTTACTCTTTATTTATAATTTGGTAATCTTTATCTTATACTTATGGTAAGTGATATTTTCTTAATGTGCAAGTTTAATGCCCCTTAGATGGGTTTATTGATTTCATAAATCTGATATCAGTCTATGCAATTTAAACATCGTCATATATAAATGCATCGGTCAATATGGTCAATGAATAAAATGGGGCTAATTGACTGTTTGTAAAGCCATTTTATCAATCAAAGCCAATGTCTGTGCCAATGGCAATCCAACAACATTGGTATAACTGCCATCAATCGATAGCACCCAAGCCATCGCACCGCCCTGAATGGCGTAAGCACCTGCCTTATCCTGTGGCTCGCCGCTCGCCCAATAAGTTGCCATCATCGCTTGGGTGATTTTAACAAAAGTTACTTTGGTACACTCACAAATGACTGCTTGGTCAACAATTTGACCTGCATCAATCACGCTAATACACACTGCCGTCCAAATCTCATGCGATGTATCTGAAAGCATCTGCCACATACGATATGCATCCGCCTGATCTTTAGGCTTGGTCAGTACCAAATCATCAATCACGCCAATGGTGTCTGCGGTGATCAAAAGGCACTTATCTGGCAAATGGCTGTTCAGGGCTGCTTGCTGTGCCTTGGTCAGCACCATGCGATTAATATAGTCTGTTGGTGCCTCTTTGGCTTGCCAAGACTCATCAATCTCAACTGCGTTTACAACAAATTTAACGCCTGCCGCCAAAAGCAGTTCTTGGCGTCTTGGTGATGTGGATGCCAACACAATCGGCAAAGTTTTTATATCATTCATAATCGGTTTAAGATAGTAGACAACAAACGCATTATCCGCTTTTTGACCAGCTTGGTCAAATGGCTCACTGATAAATATTTACAAGTAAAAACCGCTCAGATTTAAAAGTTTGTTTTGTGCCTGTGTCAAGCTATGGTACAATTAGCCATTTTATTAGGCTTTATGTCGTTAACTTTATAAGACAAATCAAATTCAGTTTAGTACGATTGGCTTTTCGTGGCATGCGATGGTGTGTAGACCACAACCAATCCATTAAAGCATGACTTTTCTGCTTGTTGCCAACTGATCAATTTGAACAAATTTGTATGATTTTTAGGAGCATTCATGACCATCACCACCGAAGACATTTTGGACTGTGCAAATTTATCACGCCTTGCTCTTGATGAAAAAACCGCCCAAAACTATGCAGGCAATTTGGATAAAATCCTAGCCATGATGGACATATTAGATGGCGTAAACACTGATAATATCAAGCCTTTGGCAAATATCCACGAAGCTTGTAATGAGCTGCGTGCCGACATTGCCAATTCTGACATTGACCGAGACGGTTTTCAAGCGGTTGCCCCTATGGTGCAAGATGGGTTGTATTTGGTGCCACAGGTGATTGAATAACAAGGCATGGTCTAAAAAATGGTAGTATGTGTTTAGACCCCATCTGGATTTAACATTTAAATAAAACAAAATTCAACATAAAAAAGGCATTTTATGACAGATTTACACCACCTATCCGTCCATGAATTAGCAGACGGTCTAAAAAACAAACAATTTAGCAGCCATGAACTGGTAGAACATTTTGCCAATCGCATTAACCGCTTAGATGGTCAAATCAACAGTTTCATCACCAAAGATTTTGACAACGCCCTAGCCCAAGCCAAACTTGCCGATAAACTGCGTGCAAAAGGCGACAACCGTCCACTTTTGGGTGTGCCAATGGCTCATAAAGACAACCTATGTACCAAAGGGGTTTTGACCACTGCTGGCTCAAAAATGCTCTACAACTTCATCTCGCCTTATGATGCAACGGTCGTTGATAGCATCGCAAACAGTGGCTTTGTGAGTCTTGGCAAACTTAACATGGACGAATTTGCCATGGGTTCGGACAACGAAAGTTCATATTTTGGGGCAGTGCATAACCCTTGGGATGTCCAGCGTGTGCCAGGTGGTTCGTCAGGGGGTTCAGCGGCGGCGGTGGCGGCAGGTTTTGTGCCTGTGGCAACAGGCTCAGATACAGGCGGCTCAATACGTCAGCCTGCCAGTTTTTGTGGCATCACAGGCATCAAGCCCACTTATGGGCGTGTGTCTCGCTATGGCATGATTGCTTATGCTTCAAGCCTTGACCAAGCAGGCACTTTTGGCAAATCTGCCCTAGACTGTGCCTACCTGCTTTCCCCGATGACAGGGCATGACCCCAAAGACGCCACATCCATCAATCGCCCCAGTGAGGATTATGTGGCGGACATTTTGGCAACAGCCACAGACGGCAAACCTTTGGCAGGCAAAAAAATCGGCATAGCAAAAGCGTATTTTGGAGCAGGGCTTGACGATGAAGTAGAAAAATCCATTCGTGCTGCCCTAGCCACATATGAAGAGCTGGGGGCAAAAATTGTAGAAGTGGACATTACCGACCCTGCCATCACGCTTGCCACCTATTATCTGCTCGCCCCCGCTGAGGCCAGCTCAAACCTATCTCGCTATGATGGCGTGCGTTTTGGTTATCGCTGTGAAAATCCCAAAGATTTGCATGACCTATACACCCGTTCACGCTCCGAAGGTTTTGGGGCGGAAGTGCAACGCCGTATTATCATGGGTACTTATGCCCTATCGGCAGGGTATTTTGACGCTTATTATACCAAAGCCCAAAAGGTACGCCGTCTTATCGTGGACGACTTTAAAAAGGCATTTGAAAAATGCGACATCATCGCAAGCCCCACCGCCCCAACGGTTGCCTATAAACTGGGTGAAAGCCTTGACCCTGCCAGTATTTACCTTGGCGATGTCTACACCATTGGTGTGAACTTAGCAGGTCTGCCCGCCCTATCTCACCCTGTGGGACAAGCAAGCGGCTTACCTGTGGGCTTACAGCTCATCGGCAAACATTGGGCGGAAAGCGAGCTGTTAAAAACCGCTCACATTTACCAAAGCCATACCGATTTTCATCAGGCAAAGGCGGATTTGGTGAAGTGATTTTTGGATTGGGGTGAATGATAAACTTATCCCAAACAATAATAAATTTATCCCAAACAATAAAAGGAGATAATGATGCAACGCCGTCATTTTTTACAAAAAACCTTATTGGCACTACCTATTATTTTTTCTGGCAATTTATTAACTGGATGTAAAACGAATTTATCTGATGATTATTTGCCCGATGATAAGATAACAAACAATCCAAATTTATTACAAAATAAATTAAAAGAGATATTGCCAATTTGGGAAAATAAATTTAATGCCAAAATTGGTATGACGATTATTGCTGACAATGGTGAACTATCCAGTCATCGTGGTAATGAATATTTTCCTGTTAATAGTACCATTAAAGCCTTTATTGCAAGTCATATATTATTACTTGTAGATAAAGAAAAATTGGATTTAAACGAAAAAATCATCATTAAAGAAAGCGATTTGATAGAATATTCTCCTGTCTGTAAAAAATACTTTGATGAGAATAAACCAATTTCTATTAGTGAATTGTGCGAAGCTACCATAACACTGAGTGATAATGGTTCTGCTAATATCTTGTTGGATAAAATTGGGGGTTTGACTGCATTCAATCAATTTTTGAAAGAGATTGGGGCGGATATGGTGCTGGCAAATAATGAGCCTTTATTAAATCGCTCACATTATGGTGAAACCAGTGATACCGCAAAACCAATTCCTTACACAAAAAGCCTAAAAGCACTGATTGTAGGCAATATCCTATCCAATCAAAGCAAAGAACAGTTGATAACTTGGCTTATCAATGATAAAGTTGCTGATAATTTATTGAGAAAATATTTACCAAAAAATTGGCGAATTGGCGACAAAACAGGCACAGGTAGTGAATCAAAAAATATCATTGCTGTGATTTGGAATGAAAATAATAAACCTTATTTTATCAGCCTATTTATCACCCAGCCCCATGATGGTAAATCCCTTGATTTTAAAAATCAAAAAGATGAAATAATGGCACAAATTGGTAAAGAAATTTATCCATTTTTATAATCCATTAAATTTTTATAGTGAATAGAAAAATTTATGACCCAACAAGCCCCCCTAATTGACGGCTATGAAGTCGTGATTGGCATTGAAATCCATTGCCAATTAAACACCGACAGCAAAATTTTTTCAAACGCCCCCACCGCCTTTGGGCAAGAACCAAACACCCAAGCCACCATTGTGGATTTGGGCTTTCCTGGGGCGTTGCCTGTGTTAAATGCAGGCGTGATTGAGCGTGCCTTAAAATTTGGCATGGGTGTCAATGCCAAACTTGGCACTTATAACACTTTTGACCGCAAAAATTACTTTTATCCTGACCTGCCCAAAGGCTATCAAATCACGCAAATGGCAAATCCCATTGTGGGCGAGGGTTATATTGACATTTTGGTCAATGCAGGGCAAAAGGATGAATACACCAAACGCATTGGTATCACACGAGCTCACCTAGAAGAAGACGCTGGTAAATCGGTGCATGATGCTGTACCGCAGATGACGGGTGTGGATTTGAACCGTGCAGGCACCCCGCTCATTGAGATTGTCTCTGAACCTGACATGCGTTCGGTTGATGAGGCGGTTGCTTATGTCAAGACCATTCACGAACTGGTTACATGGCTGGGTATCAGTGATGCCATCATGGCAGAGGGTTCATTTCGGGCAGACATTAATGTGTCGTTACACAAGCCAAACACGCCCTTTGGTACTCGCTGTGAGCTTAAAAATCTGAACTCATTTCGCTTTATTCACCGTGCTATTAAGTCTGAGATTGAACGCCAAATTGATGTCATCGAAGACGGTGGCAAAGTCGTGCAAGCCACACGCCTATATGACCCTGAGCGTGATGAAACTCGTGCCATGCGTACCAAAGAAGAAGCCAACGATTACCGCTACTTTCCAGACCCTGACCTGTTGCCTGTCATCATATCAGATGAGACACTTGCCAAGGTGCGTGCCGATATGCCAGAACTACCAAGCGTACGCAAAGAGCGATTTGTGAGTGAATTTGGCTTGACCGCCTATGATGCCAATGTACTAAATGGCAGTCGTGAACTGTCGGATTATTTCTTGCAAGTACTTGATATCATTGGCAAAAATAACGCCAAAATCGCAGCCAACTGGGTCATGGGCGAGCTGTCAGGCTCACTGAACAAAAATGAGCTGACCATTGACCAATCACCCATCAGTGCCAAGCGTTTGGCAGGGCTGATTGTGCGAATTTTGGATGATACCATCAGCGGTAAAATCGCCAAAGAGGTGTTCGGTCATCTGTGGGAGTCTGACAAAAGTGCTGATGAAATTATCAGCGAATATGGACTAAAACAAGAGACCGACACAGGGGCAATTCAAGCCATCATCGCCGATGTGCTTGCCAATAACCAAACCATGGTGGATGAATACAAAGGCGGAAAAGAAAAAGCCTTTAATGGACTGGTCGGACAAGTGATGAAAGCCAGCCGTGGCAAGGCAAACCCCGCTCAGGTCAATGCGTTGTTAAAACAGATGATTGGGCTGTAGTTTAAAATCTAAGCTTAATTTCATCATACTTAAGCTTCGTTTTATACCACGCCAAAGGCTAATAACAATCCTTTGGCGTGGCACTTATGTTGATAAGCACATCTATAATCGCCATATGGCATAATTTTTTGATGATTTACTTTAAGATCAAAAAACTTATAAATTATCTTGCAAATTCCCAAAAATCAGTTAAAATATAAAAGATTACGGAATGTAGCGCAGCTTGGTAGCGCACTTGCATGGGGTGCAAGGGGTCGTAGGTTCAAATCCTATCATTCCGACCAAATATTAATTTTAGGGTGTCGCAGTCAGCGTTACACCCTTTTATTTTCTTAGCCTTTTTCTTATCCTAATGGCGTCATTTACTCCCCTTTAAAACCAATTAATTTGTTGGTATCATTGTTGCTATCTGATTTTATGATACCAACAAGGGGTAAAAAATGCTCACCGATACGCAAATAAAAAAGCTTCAGCCATCAGTATTATCATAAAAGCACATGATTAACCATTAACCATGTGCTTATTTTAGATTGACTCAATGGGGGTTTATTTGGCTTGCTCAAGTATATAATTAACCGCCGCATAAACCTCAGATTCTGTCACATCACCAAGGGCTTGGGCTGGCATTTTGTTAAATCCTTTGGCAGAGTGCGCCTGTAATGTTTCCAAACCTTTTTCATTTAAGCGTTTTTGCCATTCAGCTTTGTCAGTGATTTTTGGTGCTTCAAGCAAGCCTGCATCATGGCATACTTTACAAGTCTTTTCATAGCGGGCTTTACCCACCTCAATAGATGCAGCTTCCACTGGTGCATGACTTGCAGTAACATCAACTGGCTCAGTCACCTCCACCGCTTCAGGGGCGTCTTGAGTTTCTGCCGTCTCAGGTGTTACTTGAGTTTCAACACTGGGTTCAGGCTGAACTGGGGCAGGCTCACTGGCTGGTGTACTTGGCTGGGTTTCATTAACAGGTGCAGGCGCGGATGTTGAATTATCGCTGCCGCATCCTGTCAACCAAAGACCCAAACACAAAGAAAAAATAAGTGGCTGTACTTTTAGTTTTTGGTGTTTCATATTTGCTCCGATACAGTTTGGTTTGCACTTTGCAGCGAACTTGGTTTGATCACCAAATTCAACTCTGCTTTAGGCTGACTATGAGTGCTGGATGCATCCGTGATAGTTTATTACCATCACATCAATATTTTAACATATTTAATATTAACAACAAATAATATTTTAAACAAATCATGTGGAATTGTCATACCAAATCATAAAGCCAAAAAACCATCCCATTCAAAAGATAACAGCCCACAACCTAATGAAAATAAGAAATCCATAACCATTAGAAAGTCAATCAAAATAAAAATACGGTAAACAATACGGTTTTGATATAAGGTTGATTAATTTTTTATTTTAACTATTTTTTATCAATAAAATTTAATTATTGGTGGATAATCATTAAAATTTAATTATCAAATTAAGCCATACCGACCTTTGATGACATAAGGCAACCATGCTCTATTTATTCAAAATTGAAACCTTAAAAGTAAAAACCGCCAAATCCACATTTGACGGTTTTATCCCAAATAACTTGCAACCACGATACCAAGATTTTATACATTCATATCTTATATAGTCATATAATGGTTATCTGTATCTCATTAACGCTATGTTATTTTAGGCAGATGAGCAAAGCATTTTTACATACCCTGCGGTGCTAAAATAATCAGCTCAACACGGCGATTTTGAGCACGACCTGCTTCGGTTGCATTCGATGCAATCGGTTGTCGCATGCCATACCCCACTGTCTGAATACGATATGGATCAACACCTTGATTAATCAAATAATGACGCACTGAATCCGCTCGACGCTCAGACAGCTCTTGATTATACGATGCTTGGCCCGTTGAGTCTGTATGCCCTGCAATGACAATGGTTGTTTCATGATACTGATTCATCGTATTAGCCAGCTGATTTAAACGGCCCAAAAATGCACCATTTAAAGTATCGTCATCATGAGCAAAAGTAATATTACCTGGCATAGTTAGATTAATATTACCCGTGTCGGTATCGTGGGTTACAGTCACGCCCGTTCCTTGCATTTGTTGCTCAATCTGCTTGGCTTGACGCTCCATATACGCCCCTGCTGCTGCACCAACTGCCGCCCCCAAAATGGCATCACGACCTGTTTTTTCGCCACCAGTTGCTTTTGAAATGGCAGTACCGCCAAGTGCACCTGCCACAGCTCCGATCACCGCCTTATTGACATTAGCACCACCAAATCCTGTGCCATTGCCAGTTGTGCCTGTATTTGCACAACCTGCCAAAGCCATACTTGATGCCAAGAGTGCAATACCCAATGCTTTAATTTTCATAAAAACTCCTTTTGCTTTTGACTAACCAAATGTAAACCAAATGTGAAATCATTCTAAATTTTAAGCTTACAAAATATTTTTGCGTCTAAATGCAAAATGTCAGTAGTCGTTGATTACTTACTTATATTATGAAGTATTATGAGCAAAATTTCTTACTTATTTGTATAATAACTGTAGCACAGATGTGCACTTTTTATTATTTTTTAATCAAAAATGCATAGTCAATGATAGATTACCTTTGTTAATTTTATGCATTTTTCAGCAGTTTTTGGTAAACTGTTCTTAATCATGAAGCTTTTTTCAAATTTAATCAACTCTTATTAACTTTTATCGATACTGTCAAATGATATGCATCACTGTATGTAGGTAACTCATGATAAACTCTCGCAAAACGCTGCCCTTATTTAAAAAACTGCACACCAAGCAACCTAAACTTGCCCAGAAACTTTCACTACTCACCAACGCAAGTGCCATCACCGCCAATAGTTTGGCATTGGGTGTACCTGTCATTGGGGCGGGCTTGGCTAAGACACTCACTCACTCAAAATTAGCCGATCAAACCATCATCACGGCTGCCAATCGCTGGATTTATACCAATAATTTGCTGATTGATAAGGTCTTACCCCATAAAGATTGGCGTATCTTTTTACCCAATAATTTAAATCCCAATGGCAAATATCTGCTAATTTGTAATCACCAATCTTGGGTGGATACCAGCATCATTCAGTATATCAGCGAAGGTCGACTGCCCATCACCCGATTCTTTACCAAGCATGAACTGATTTATATCCCAGTTGTTGGTCAAGCCTTTTATTTTTTAGATTTTCCCATGATGAAACGCCATACCAAAGCACAAATTGCCAAAAATCCTCAATTGGCTCGCCGTGATTTGGATGAAGCATTACGAGCCTGCCAATCTTTGAAAAATAAGCCTTTTGTCTTACTAAATTATTTGGAAGGTACACGCTTTACGGCTGAGAAACACACCAAGCAATCTTCTCCGTATGAGCATCTGTTAAGACCTAAGGCGGGTGGTTTTGCACTGGCTTTATCCAGCCTTGGTGATGAGATTGATGGTATTTTGGATATGACTTTGGTTTATCCAGATGGTGTACCGAAATACAGCGACCTTTGGTCAGGTAAACTGACACGGCTATCGGTAGATATTGAATTTATCCACCCAAATGATGAACTATTAACAGCACTTAAACATGGTGAATACGATACTAATCAAACCATCAAACACGCACTTTATGATTGGCTTGATGAAATTTGGCAAGCCAAAGATAAAAAAATAAGTCAAAGACTGGCGGAATTTCATCAGCCCTAATTGAGCCATAAACAAAAGTCCACCACAATATGTTAAACAATATTTTAACAAGGTTGGGCTTTTTAATACTTCATTGAAAAGCCTGTCGTGCTTGTTTTGGTTGGTTTTTGGTTTGGATAAAATACATGCATCACCTCTTTATAACCCATGCAATTGATTAGGCAAAACCATGAAAGTACCCCTAAATAACTCCAAAGATTTTGAAGAATTTGGCACGCCACAACAAGCGGACTTGCCAAACGATGTCATTCCGTTTTATGGCACTCAAAAACACAGCGACCGTCCACCCAGCCGCCTTAAACTTGGCTATGATATTGTCATGTTGATATTATTATTCATCGATTTGAGTTTAATGGTCATTGACAATATTTTAATGAGTGGTTTTGCACTCAGTATTGCCAATTGGTTGACGATATCACAGGCTTTAACAACCTACCAAACCGATCATCACTTGCATATCTCTACACTTGGCGGATTTTTTACATTATTTTGGGTAATAGATTTATTGACACGCTGGAGTTTGGCAGTTTATCAAAAAACTTATTACCGCTGGTTTTTCTTTCCATTTGTGCATTGGTATGAGGTTTTGGGCGTATTTCCTGCGTTGCGTGCGTTACGACTTTTGCGAGCTGCAGTCATTACCAAAAGATTACACCGATTGGGTATTCAGGTCATTCCCAAACGCTGGGTAGATTCTGCCAAATTTTATTATCATCTTTTACTTGAGGAGCTGTCTGATCGGGTAATTTTGACAGCAATTGATAATTTTCGTGTCCAAATCGCTCGTGATGGTGCTGGGGGTGCTAAAGTCATTCACCAGACCATTGAGCGTAATCGTACCCAAATCGAGCTTGCCTTACTCACCTTATTGCGTAACGAGTTGACGCCCAAATTACAATCCGCTCTTTTGGCAAATCACGGTGAAAAACTTGCCATTGATATCGGGCAAGCAGTAGAAAAAGCACTCACCAACACCCCTGAATTACGCAAATATCTAAAACTCATCCCCATTGCAGGTGGTATGATAGAATCACAAATTCACACCATTGGTAATCAAATCGGGCAAAATGTCACCACTGCTGTCAATCGTCATTTGTTTGACGATATAACACTAGATACTCTAATGTCATCAATTGCCCATGGCGTTGCCCAAATTGACGCCTCTCGCCCCGAGATTCAGATACTCATTGCCGAGATTATTGAAGCGGTGCTAAATTCTTTTGAAGAACAAGTTAAAACTCAACAATATCACCATAAAAAACAACTGTCCATTTGAAACTGGCGTACTTTTTTCATTTTTTAAAAAGTGCTACAATGGCGAATTAAGTCAATCCTTTCAATTCAGGCATTATTTTTATAAGGCATCATTCTTATGACCCAAGCCGTCACTTTATTTGGTAAAATGCTAACTTTCAGTCGCCTAAAAGTCCATACCGATGACTTAACCGAGATTCGAAAGGATTTGATGCAAGTACTCAGCAACAATCCCATTGCCAGTGGCTTACCGATTGTGATTGATAGCACGGTAAATCTTGAGCTGGATGCACTCATTGATATGCTTTGGCTGATGGATGTGCAGCCCATCGGTGTAGTGAGCGGTCCTTTAGATAATCAAGCACGAGATCTACGCTTGGCAATCTTTCCTGCTGATGGTAAACGCATTGAGCGATTACCAAATACCGAAGACAAATCAAATCCCAATCAAAGCGGCACAGTGCCTACACCCAACCATGACACTGACAAACCCATCTCAGCTGCTGCTGTAAGTACTCAGCAAGGTTCCACACTATCAACCGCTCAAGATAATCATCGCTCATTAGTGAGCGGCATTCATACACATATGTTGCGTTCAGGTCAAAGCCTACAACACTTAGGGGGTGATTTGACAGTCATTGGTGGCGTCAATGATGGTGCAGAAGCCATTACGGATAACAGTTTGCACATTTATGGGCGTGGTTTGGGGCGACTTGTTGCAGGTGCAACGGGTGATAAAGAAGCACGCATTTTTTGCCAAAAATTCAATCCATCTTTGGTGTCAGTTGCAGGTACTTATTGCTTGCGTGATGCCATCCCAAGCGAGATGATTGATCAGGCAGTACAAGTGACTTATGATGAAGCACAAGGATTGGTATTTACCCTACTAAACCAGCTATAAGCACCAATTATTTGGATAATTTTATCCAAATAATTACTCATGAATTGATGAAAATTCCTAAATATGCTATGCTAATAATATGTTAAATTTGGGTAAATTTGTGCGTTGATTGTATCATCGCTGTTTGCTTTATCTTATTTTAAGGAGTGCCATTGTGGCAAAAATCGTTGTAGTAACTTCAGGTAAGGGCGGTGTCGGCAAAACCACCACCAGTGCATCGTTTGGTGCAGGACTTGCTAAGCGTGGCTTTAAAACAGTCATCATTGACTTTGATGTCGGTTTGCGTAATTTAGATCTAATTATGGGTTGTGAAAATCGTATCGTCTATGACTTTGTAGATGTTATCAGTGGTAATGCCAAGCTTGCTCAAGCTTTAGTTAAAGATAAACAATTTGAAAACTTATATATCCTACCAGCATCACAAACCCGTGATAAAGATGCCCTAACCGATGAAGGTGTTGCCAAGGTCATGAAAGAGCTGTCAGATGATATGAACTTTGATTTTATCATTTGTGACAGCCCTGCAGGCATTGAACGAGGTGCACAACTTGCGATGTATCATGCTGATGAAGCACTCATCGTTACCAATCCTGAAGTTTCATCAGTACGAGACTCTGATCGTATCATTGGTATCCTACAAAGCCGTACCAAAAAAGTAGAAGAAGGTGGCAGCGTACGCGAGCATTTGGTGATCACACGCTACAATCCACAGCGCGCCGCTGAAGGCGAGATGATGGACTATCACACCATCGCCGATGAAATTTTGCGCGTGCCTCTGATTGGTATCATTCCAGAAAGTAATGCTGTCTTAGAAGCTTCAAACCAAGGGCAGCCAGTCATTCACTTTACAGATTCCGCTGCTGGTCAATGCTATGAAGACATTGTTTCTCGTTTTTTGGGTGAAGATGTACCGCTACGCCATTTAGAAGTGAAGAAAAAAGGCTTCTTTGAACGCTTATTTGGAGGCTAGTCATGAAAAAAGGATTTTGGAGTTCGTTGTTCGGCAATCAAAGCAGCCCAAACAGTGCCGATATTGCCAAAGACCGTCTAAAAGTTATCGTTGCCAGCCACGACCGACTCAATACTCGCTTGACTGCTGATCGCATTGAGCAGATGAAGCGTGAAATCTTAGCTGTGGTCAATAAGTATGTTAACGGTGTTAATATTGACGACCTTAACATTAATCATCGCCATGAAGATAACTTGGATATGCTTGAGATGAACATCAGTTTGCCTGATCGCAAGTAATTCTATCTGACCGACTAAAAACGCATAGTATGATACTCTGCGTTTTTATTTTGATAAGGCTTAAATGATTAAATCTTATTTAGCCAATCGCCCAAAATAAAAACCCTAGAATAATCTAGGGTTTAATCTTTATTGCTGGTGCAGTCAAGTAGTACAGTAATTAGTACTTACGCTGATGACGCACTTGCTCACGATAGACTTTTTTCTTATAGCGTTTAACGGCAGCCGCTTTTTTACGCTTACGCTCTTGCGTAGGTTTTTCAAAGAATTCTTTTTTGCGAACATCCGCTAGCACACCTGCTTTTTCACAAGCACGCTTGAAGCGACGGATCGCAATATCAACTGGTTCGTTCTCTTTTACCTTTACTGAAGGCATAGGTTACTCCATATTTAAGACAGGTGGCATCAATTTGGCTGTATTATTCGCTATATAGCTCCGTTGTCTTGGGACGGGCATCAGCTCAAATCGGAAAAAAATAAACCCATTCACCCTTTGGTGATATGGTCTGTTTTATCAAGGCAGACAAAACAGCGAAAATTATACATGAATATTTATAAGAAAACAAGGATGAATTGCAGTCATGTTTAATATGGTCTAATTTTTTATCCATGAATACTGATTTTTATCATCATTCACACTGTTACAATATAGGCAACATGTATCAATTTCAACCCAGTTTCACCATTCAAACCGATTGAGCTAACACACAGTTTAAAATACACAGTTTAAAAAGTTAAACACTACTTGATGATCAAATAATCAAGTAGTGTTTAATGATGACAAAGACTATTTTAGCCCCTTTTCCATATCCTCAAATTTTTGAACAATATAAACAGGCGGCGGTGCTGTCATCAGACTCACGGCAATGGTTGTCACCAAACTAAAAGCAAAACCAGGTAAAATTGAATAAATGGCATCATTAGCTGGCTGACCGCCAATTTCAAAACCACCATACACCCAAATAATCACCGTCAATGCACCCACAATCATGCCAGCCAAAGCACCATTTCGGTTCATACGCTTCCACATCAGGCTTAAAATCACCAATGGACCAAATGCCGCCCCAAATCCTGCCCAAGCATGTGATACCAAATTTAATACCGAACTGTTGCTATCGCCTGCCAACATAATCGCAATGACCGCAACTAAAACAACCGAAATGCGGCCAATCAGCACTTGGCGTGCCTCTGAGGCTTGTTTGTCCAAAAATAACTTATAAATATCTCGTGTCAGTGAACTTGAAACCACCAGCAATTGGCTTGAGATGGTACTCATAATTGCTGCTAAAATTGCCGCCAACAAAAATCCTGAAATCAGCGGATGAAACAGCACTTGTGAAAATACCAAAAAGATGGTTTCAGGGTCCTTAAGCTCTATGCCTGTGCGTGCCACATAAGCAATCCCTGCCAAGCCAACCATCAAAGCACCAATTAGGCTTAAAATCATCCAGCCCATGCCAATAACCATAGCAGTCGGCACATCTTTAACTGAGCGAATTGCCATAAAGCGTACAATAATGTGTGGCTGACCAAAATAGCCAAAGCCCCATGCCATCAAAGAGATAACACCCATGACAGTCACGCCATTCATCCAATTAAAGACCTCGGTATTTATCTGTGTGGCAATCGCCATCGCCTCAGACACACCACCAATCTCGCCAAATGCTACCACAGGTACAATGAGCATGGCAATCAGCATAATGACGCCTTGGACAAAGTCAGTTAATGACACTGCCAAAAAGCCACCAAACAAGGTATAAGCCACAACAACGCCTGCAGTTACCCACAAACCCATGCTATATGATAAATTCAATGAGCTTTCAAACAATTTGCCACCAGCCACCAAGCTGGCTGCTGTATAAACCGTAAAAAATAAGATAATGACCACCGCCGACATGATACGCAAAAGATGCGATTTATCATGAAAACGATTTGAAAAATAATCTGGTAAAGTAACAGCATTATCTGCAAGCTCGGTATAAACACGCAAACGCGGTGCAACAATCAGATAATTAGCACAAGCACCAATGGTCAGACCCAGTGCAATCCAAATACTCACCACGCCTGAAGCGTACATATATCCTGGCAAGCCCAGCAAAAGCCAGCCTGACATATCAGACGCACCTGCAGATAATGCGGTTACAGCAGGACTTAGATTGCGTCCGCCAAGCATATATCCTTCAATGTCATTTTTTTGTTTAAAATAAGCATAAATTCCGATTGCAATCATCAAAATAAAATAGACAGCCAACGAAATCCATACACCTGTTTCTACAGATTGCATGGTCAATCTCCTTTTGATAACCAGCCTAGCGCATGTTATCATTTTTAATAAAATATATTTGTTGAAATATTAATAAATGCATACACAAAGTATATGTATATTCACATTATAACATGAAAATAACAAATGATTATCATTTGGCAGAATACCATCAATTTTAATTCACTTAATTTTAATTAAATGACCAAACTGCCCATTTGTTTTGTTTGCAATCGGTAATCAAATTCAAACTTTCTCATAAAATTATCATCATTCCTCTATCGTTTGATGACTTTGGGGAAATGTTATAAGTAAACCATTAAAATCCTTTAAAAAAGATTTGTTAATTTAAAAAACTTAGGTATAATATTATGCTTATTTTTATTTTGATTATCAAAGTATGATCAAAATGATAAAACGCCCATTTGGGCATCACTTGGCGAGCTGGTCGCAAGCTCGTCTGACATTTGACATTTATCTATCCAAAAGGATCTTTCATGAGCCAATTTACTTTAAATGGTGTTGCGCGTGCTGAATCGCAGCAGGGTAAAGGTGCGAGCCGCCGCCTGCGTAAAGACAATCTTGTTCCAGCAATCATTTACGGTGGTAATGATGAGGCTGTGGCCATCTGTGTTAAAACCAACGAAATCGTTAAAGCCTTGTCTAACGAAAGCTTTTTTTCTAGCGTGATCACCATCAATCTAGATGGTGCTGAGCATGAAGTTATCATCAAAGCACTTCAACGCCACCCATCAAAAGGCTTTCCACTACATATCGATTTTCAACGCATCGTTCGTGGTCAAACCATGAATTTCAATGTGCCTGTAAATATCATCAATGAAGACAGCTCTGTCGGTAAAAAAGAAGGTGGTATTCTTACAATCTTGGTGAATGATATCGAAGTGAATTGCTTGCCACGCAACCTACCAGAAGCCATTGAAGTTGATGTAACAAACCTTGCCATCGGTGATTCTATTCATCTTAGCGATGTAACACTACCAAATGAGGTGACTTTGGTGACGCATGATGAAGCTGACCTAAATCGCACCATCGCTACCATGCAGCCACCTGCTGTCATTGAAACTGCTGATGATGCTGAAGTTTCAACCGAAGAAGAGGCAACCGAAGCAGAAGTAGCACCAGCTGACGCTGAAGAGACTACCGAAGAGTAACATACACTCTGATAGTTTAAAAACCAGTAACTTGCTTACTGGTTTTTTCATCACATACCAAAAATAGGTAAGCAAAATGGGCATCAAATTAATTGTAGGGCTTGGCAATCCTGGTGTACAGTACCAACAAACACGGCATAATGCAGGATTTTGGTTCGTTGAACAGCTTGCCGATAAATTTGGCATTCGGTTGATTTTTGATAAAAAATTTCATGGTCAAGTGGGGTGTGGCACGATTCACAATCAAGAAGTACGCCTGCTATTGCCCGAAACTTTTATGAACCGATCAGGGCAGTCTGTTGCACCTTTTACTAAATTTTATGGCATTCATCCAGAAAGTATTTTAATCGCACATGATGAGCTTGATATTCCAGTTGGTAGTATTAAACTAAAAACAGGTGGTGGTCATGGTGGTCATAATGGCTTAAAAGATATCGTGCCACATATTGGTGCTGATTTTCATCGATTGCGTATTGGTATCGGTCGACCCATGCACTCATCACAAGTCAGCGGTCATGTACTTAGCAAACCTTCTACCGATGACCGTATCAGTATTACAGCCGCCATTGATTGTGCCGTCGCCTCAATCCATGAAATTATCTTAGGCGATATGGAGCGTGCACGCAATCAAATTAATGGCTTTCGATAATACAAGCCTGCCAATCTTACCAATCCAGACTTGGTATATAAGCACATCAAATCCGTCTAATATGTTCATCGGTAATCCATTTTAATGGCGGATGCAGTAAAAAAGGATTAAAATCCCTGAAAAATTTGTGGATTTGCGTTATAATGTGTCTATTGATTCATGTTAAATCGCCCAAAAAGGATAGTTATGACCACGCCAAATCCTTATGCCCATCGTACCGCCCAGCATTTTGATGGTATCCGCTATGATGAAGCCTTAATCCAAAAATACAATCGCCAAGGTCCACGCTATACTTCCTATCCAACAGCCCTAGAATTCATGCCAATCGAACAAGGCGTTGAAGCTCAAATTTTAGCAAACCGAAATCCTGCCATACCATTATCTTTATATATTCATATTCCGTTTTGTCATCATTTGTGCTACTACTGTGGCTGTAATAAAATCATCACCAAAAAAAACAGCGATGCAGGCGATTATTTGACCTACTTATTTGCTGAAATCCGCCATAAAAAATCTTTATTGCGTGGCAAGCCATGGGTCAAACAGTTACATCTTGGTGGCGGTACACCCACTTTTTTAAGTGATGATGAACTCATCACGCTTTGGGATTTTTTGCATGAAGAGTTTTTATTTGCTGATGAGGGTGATTTTTCAATCGAAATTGACCCACGAGAACTACGCCCAAATACCTTAAAAATTTTAAAAGATTTGGGGTTTAATCGTCTAAGCTTTGGCGTGCAAGACTTGGATAAAAAAGTGCAAATTGCCGTCAATCGTGTACAATCGCTTGAGTTGATTCAAAATGTCATGCAAGAAGCACAAGCACTAGGCTTTAGCTCAACCAATATTGATTTGATTTATGGACTGCCACATCAAACACCTGCCAGCATGAATGCTACCATTGAACAAATCATCAAGCTTTCGCCAGACCGTCTTTCGGTATTTAATTACGCGCATTTACCCGAACGATTTTTTGCCCAAAAACGCATTTCGGAAGCAGACCTACCCAGCCCCACCGATAAGCTAACCATGTTTGGCAATATCATCACATCGCTTGGTGACGCAGGCTATCAATATATTGGGATTGATCACTTTGCCAAGCCAGATGATGCCATGGCTATTGCACAACGACAAGGTAAGCTGCATCGTAACTTTCAAGGCTATGCAATCTTAGGCGAGTGCGATTTATTGGGTTTTGGTGTCAGTGCAATTAGCCAAATCGGCAAGCATATTTTACAAAACCCAACGGCGTTGGTCGACTATCAAACCGCTATTCTTGCCGATACACTGCCCGCCATCAAACACATCCAAAGTGATGATAAAGATGCACTGCGTCGCCATGTCATCATGAATCTTTTATGCCATGATTACATGAGTTTTGAGGATTTGCACGCACGATTTGACATCGATGCCAAAGAATATTTCGCCAATGAAATTAAAAATCTACAAGATATGCAAACCGATGGTTTGGTTCAAATAGATAAAGATGGCATCACAATTTTGCCCAAAGGTCGAATCTTAGGACGCAGCATTGCGATGGTGTTTGATGAATATTTAGGCAAAAAACACGCCAATCGTTTCTCAAAAGTCATCTAAACTTATCGTATTTAAACGAAATTAAAGACGATTTTTGCGGCGTTTGATGGTTTGCCATAGCGTTTGATGAGCGATTTTTGGTACTTTTAAGGTGATGGTATTTGACAACATATCATGCACTGCAAGCCCTTGACGGTTAAAAAGACAAAATAAGAAATTAAACAAAAACCCCAAGACTGTTGCTACCAAAATGGCAAACTTTGAGCCATGTAAAAGTGCCCCTAATAATGCACATAACGCAGGCAAAAGGCAAGCACTGATGATACGCACAAAACTTTGACGCCATGTTAAAAGTCCACCTTGATCATTGACGGTTTTTAATCTCCATGTTTGCATGCCCAGCGTTTGCCCTGATTTACGCCAAAAAATGCCATAAAACCCCACCAAAGTTAAGACAAATGACGGTGTCATAATTACATTTTTATACCAATTTGGTAAAGTTTGAGCCTCTTGAGAACTTGTTCCAACCTCCAAAAATAGCACCGTACCCAAAACTGCCAATATTGATCCAACCAAAAATAACATTGCCAAAATCAGCATACCATCATAAATAATGGCAACCAAGCGTACCATAGGTTTGGCAACGGTAGGTTGTGATGAGGATACAGAGACTAAATGAGAAGCGTTTGGCATGATTGATATATCAAAAAGAATTTGGGCTATTGTATCATGATTTAAATTTGGATGCATAAACTGCATGGTAAAGCAAGACAAACAAATAACTTACAAATAAAAAAATCACCGAATTATAAATTCGGTGATTTTTATCATATGGCGCACCCGGAGAGATTCGAACTCCCGACCCCTTAGTTCGTAGCCAAGTGCTCTATCCAACTGAGCTACGGGTGCAAGTTCAACTGAGATATGCTTAATATCTTTCGTTGTGGCGGCTATTATACAGTGATTATTTTGTATGTCAAGCACTTTTTTAATTTATTTTCTAAAAATAAATCAGAAAATAAATGGCGGTGAAGGAGGGATTCGAACCCTCGATACCCGTAATTAGGTATGGTTCCTTAGCAGGGAACTGGTTTCAGCCACTCACCCACTTCACCGAACTTAGGCTAGATAAATTGCTAAATTTATTTGGTCATCATATATATCATAGATGATGATTTTGCCTGTCGTTGTGGGCAATGATTATATCAAAATTACCAACGATTGCAAGCGATTTTGATAAAAATATGAAAAAATTTTGTAATTTTTGCCAAAATCTTAGAAAATTCGCCCAATTTATCAAAAATTTGCTACCATATCCAATGATTAATTATAATCATGAGAGATGAACCATGCAAACCCATCAAATGCGACCGACAGTATTATGTTTTTCAGGACTGGACCCATCAGGCGGTGCAGGTATCCAAGCTGATATTGAATCAATTGGCGCCTCAGGTGCTCACGCCGCCATTGCCTGCACTGCCCTAACCATACAAAATTCTCAAAAAGTATTTGGCTTTGAACCTGTTTGCCATCAGCTGCTAAAGGCACAAGCACAAGCGGTGCTAGACGACTTGCCTGTGCGTGCCATCAAATCTGGCATGATGGGAACGCTTGAGAATATCATTGCCTTGACCGAATTGTTCGAAACTTGTGCCATCAAACACATCCCTTATGTTTTAGACCCTGTTTTGGTTGCCAATTCAGGTGGTATTTTAGGCGATGTGAAAACCTTAGCCCAAGCCTTTAGCCGTCTATTGCCCTACGCAACGCTCATCACGCCAAATACTCACGAAATCCGAGCATTGAGTGGGCAACAAGATTTACATGATGCCGCCAAAGCATTAAATGACCAAGGTGCAAACGCTGTACTGGTCAAAACCTCACATGATTTTAATACAGGTGATATTGAACAATTTTTATACATAAATGGACGCATCCATCATACCAGCATTGTACCTAGATTGACTGGTGAATTTCATGGATCAGGATGCTCATTAGCCAGCCATATTGCAGGGCGTTTGGCAATGGGCGATGACATCATTGATGCCATCACAGCGGCCGATGCTTGGATTCACCAAACACTTATCCATGCCGACAAACCTCACCAATCTGATAATACCCAGCTTATCCCAAACCGTTTTATTTAACCAACCCAATGCTTAGCCAAAATAAAAACAGGGCAATTTGCCCTGTCTTAAATCCTCTAATTTATCCGCCCCAAATGTAGCTGCCAATAATGCCAATAAAATTTTCAAGCAGTAGCAAACTAAATAGTGCTGCCAAAAATGATAAATCAATCATGCCAAGATTGGGGACAAAACGGCGAAATGGTGCGACAATTGGCTCGGATAACTGCATCAAGACAAACATCACACTATTATTGATATTTAAAAATACAACAAGCAAACTGCTGATTGCTGATGCAATCATGGTATAGCGAAGTAGTTGTAAAAATTTCATGATACCGCTTAAAGAACCAATAAAAAACAGCTCAATGGCAGTCATAGATCTGCCCAAGATGACGGTGTTAGCGGCAATGTTAATAAAATACAAAAGCAGCATCAAAACCACCGCTGCTAGACTGATACGCCCTTTGCCCATCGTTGGGAAAATGCGTGCAAATACATCCACCACACCAGTCAAGCGATAAGCTGCTCGTGCTATCGGCATGTTGGTATCAATTTGGGCTAATTGAATCATGAAACGCACAAATATAAGCATCAAAGCAAAGTTGATGACCATATTGATTAAAACAAAAGACATGGAGTTCATAATATAAATCCATCATGGATAAAATTGACTGCGGTTTAGTCCGCTTGGCTGAATGTTTGCCCAAGCTCAAAGCTGCGGTCACTACATGCCTGCATAGCACGGGCAAAGGCATCACCCACATTATCACGATATAAGCTATCAAGTGCAGCAGCAGTCGTACCCCCTTTAGAAGTTACCTGCTCACGCAAAACAGCAGGATTATTGTCTTCAGCCAATGCTGCCGCCCCACGCATACTTTGTACCGCTAAAGTATGTGCATCTTCTGGTGATAACCCCATTTCTACCGCCTTGGCAATCATATTTTCAAGCACATAAAAAAAGTAAGCTGGTGCTGAGCCTGCCACCGCTGTTACGGCATGTAACAAGGATTCGTCTTCCACCCAAGACACCTTACCTGAAGCTTGCATGATATTTTGGGTCATTAAACGCACCTCATCACTCACATCAAAAGCATAAAGTCCAGATGCACCAAAGCCCTTACTGGCAGGTAGGTTTGGCATACAGCGTACGATTTTATCGTAGCCACCCAGCATATGTGATAATGCCTGAATCGATAGCCCCGCTGCGATAGATAAAACGGTTTGTTGCTGCAAATAAGGCGAGATACTGCCAGCAACTTGATGCATAATTTGTGGCTTGACTGCCAAAACCACAACATCAGCACCCTCGATAATCTGATGGGCATTATCAGGATTGGTTGCTATCAACCCTTTATCACGAAATTTGGCTTGTTTATCATCATCACTGTCTGAGACGCACAATGTCAATGCCAAATTATGCTGATTTTTTGCTTGTAAAAGACCATCAATAATCGCATGTGCCATATTACCGCCACCAATAAAACTGATGGTTTTACCATTAAGCGTACTAAAATCTGTCATAAGTTTTCTCCGTAATTTTTAGGGCTGGGTGATTTTATCTTACAATCATACCAATAAAAACCACCAGTACCGTTTTATCATCTTTAATACATCAGCGAAACAACCCAGCTAAGGGCTAATTTTAAGAATTAATCAGGTGCATTGTACACCATTCGCCCTATTGGTGCAAAACTATCCAAACGCTGACCACTGCTCAAATCCCATACCATCATCGGTGCAATCAAATATGGATGACCTTGATGATTGATTTTCCATAAGCTGTCTCTTAGCCAAAATGGTATGCGTAATTTTTGAGCCAATTTTTTGCCTTTATATCTATGTTTACCAATGTTTATCGTATCGGTTTTGGTGATTTTTTGGATATCATCAATTTTAGCCATCAAGATAAGTTGACAACAACCATCATCAGATAAAATCCAGCCTTGGCTACTTGGTTTGACATGCCCTGATGAACCAAACAATGCCCAAATATCCGCACGATAACGATATAAACAGTCATCATAACAGCACATCACATAAGCCGACTGTTCAGCTTGCCACAAAATTTGGCTGCTGTGATCATTATCCTGTCGGCAAATCATCTCAATAACCTGCTGGGTCAACTGATGGCTTGGGGGCAGTGCTTCATCTGCCTGCAACCAGCGGTGTAGTACTAAGGCTTGCTCGGATTCTGATAAATTAAGAAAGTCTTTAATGCCAAGCACTCGTTGATAAGGCATTTGGTTGGCAGGATGATCCAAAGATGCCAGCAAAGCCTCCACTTGCTGATCCACCATAGTGGATGCCATCGATAGCAGACCAGCCGACCGAGTAATATTCTCAACCGCCTTAGGATTGAGTGCCAAAAGATGCGGCAGAATGTCTTGGCGAATGCGCCCACGAGCATAAGCAGGATCGGTATTGGTGATATCATCCACATAAGGCAGCGCATGGGCTTTTGCAAATTGACTGATCTTATCTCTAGATATCTTAAGCCAAGGCCGCCACAGGGTGATGGTTTTGGTTGTCTCGTCTGTATGCACAGTTTTGGCTTGCCAAACTTTCATACCTGACAACCCTTGTAGTCCTGCACCCGAAACCAGTCGCATCAGTACTGTTTCGGCTTGGTCATTTGCATGGTGAGCAAGCATCAGTACATCACCTTGGTTCATGACCAGGCCAAAGGCTTGATAGCGTGCATCACGGGCATGTGTCTCACTATTTTTTGCCAAAGTTATCCGTAAAATTTGACAATCAAATCCATGCTCAATCGCCCAACGATGAACCAATTGCATCCAAGCATCATTTGCCGCCTGCCAACCATGATGTACATGTAATATGGTAGGCAATCTGATTATTTTACCTTGTCTATATAACAAAAAACATGCATAAGCCAAAGCCAAGGAATCCCTACCACCACTACAAGCAAGATATAGCTTAGCATGAGCAGGCAATACCAATTCATCAAAAGCGCGTGATAAGCTTGTCAAAATATCATCAGTCATAAGCTTCACCAAATCCAATAAAAAACAAGGAGCGGCTTACTCCTTGTTTTTATGATGTTTATATTTATGATAGTTATAATAATAACTTTAAATTTATAATGATACTTTTGAGTTAAACTGCATCAAACGCTGATACCGCTGTTCAAGCAGCTCATCAATTGGCAATGCGTGTAATTCTGCCAATTGTACCGTCAATAGGTTTTTTAGTGCTGCCATAACAGGTTCAGGTGCTTCATGCGCACCCACACCTTCACTGACAATCTCATCAATCAGCTGTAATTGATACAAATTGGTTGCATTAAGCTTGAGTGCTTCTGACGCATCGGATGCTTTTTCAGCCGTCTTCCATAAGATAGATGCACACCCTTCTGGGGAGATGACCGAATAAATGCTATTTTCAAGCATATTAACCCGATCTGCCACACCAATGGCAAGCGCGCCACCTGAACCACCCTCGCCGATTACTGTCGCAATGATTGGTGTTTTTAGACTGGAAAATACTGCAATACTTTTGGCGATTGCTTCAGCTTGACCCCGCTCTTCGGCACCAACACCAGGATACGCACCTTGAGTATCGATAAAAGTAAACACAGGCAAACCAAAACGCTCTGCCAACTGCACCAAACGAATGATTTTACGGTAGCCTTCAGGGTTTGCCATACCAAAATTATGAGCAATACGCTCACGAGTGCTACGACCACGATGTTGACCAACAACGAGTACAGGCTGACCATTAAATCTTGCCAACCCACCAATAATAGCACGATCATCAGCAAACGCTCGATCTCCATGCAATTCATCAAACTCATCAAATAATGAATCGACATAATCTAAGAATAATGGTCGCTTTGCATGTCGTGCTAACTGTACGCTTTGCCAAACTTGACTCATAGGATACTCAATAAACTGTACAAATGTAAACTGATATTTAGTTTAGCACTTTTTTTAGGTCTCGTCATCTGTTTTATCTGAAATTTGTGATTTTTCATCAAATCAGCTTTCATTGATTTATATTTCAATGTGCCTCAGCCAGCCACCTCTAATCGCACACCCCATTTGGCAAATTGTGCCACATCTTGTTCTAACTGTGTGATGATTAACTCTTTATGCAGCCCCTCACCGACGGTTACCTGCCAATGATCTGGTGTGACACTGTGCAAGTCAAGAGTGGCTGCTTTGGTGGTACGACTTTGGCTAGATTGAGCCGCCAAACGCAAAATCAAGCACAGATACACCAATTTACGGCCACCTAAGTTTTCAACCGTCTCTCGTGCGTCGGCTTTTAGTTTGCGGCGATGATGTAGTGCGATTTGAGCCATCATGGCTTGACCCACTTGGGAAAACCCTGCAATATCTGAATACTCAAGCAAATATGCACTATGACGCTGATAATTGCTATGCCCAACTGCCAAACCAATTTCATATAAATTGGCCGTGCGGCGTAATAAATCGGCATCTTCATCATCTAAACCCAACGCCTCTTTCGCATGACGAAATAATCTGCCAGCGCGTGCCATCACCCGCCCTGCTTGTTTGGTATCCACCGAATACCGCTGTGCCATTGCTGCTACTGAACGATCACGCACATCTTCTGAATTTAGCCGACCAAGCATATCATACATCACCCCCTCTCTGAGTGCACCATCTGAATAGCCAAGTTCATCAATCTTTAAAGTTTGCATAATCTCAAGCAGTTGTGCCACGCCTGCAGGAAAAACAGCTTGTCGATGCGCTTTAACGCCATCAAAATCAATCTTATCAACACTACCAAGCTTAATCAGGTACTTTTTTAGCTTTTGCATACTTTGGATTGTGATGCTCTCACCGCCAAAACCAAGCTCCGCTAAGACCAGCCTCGCAGCTTTAATCGTACCTGATGAACCAATAGCATTATCCCAACCAACTTTTTGATAGCGTTTTGCAATCGTCAAAAGCTCAGAGCGTGTGTGCTTGGCAGCTTTATCAAAGGCACGCTCGGTTATTTTACCATCACCAAAAAATTTTTTGGTATAAGATACACAGCCCATTTGCAAAGATTCCATCTCGATTGGCTCAAATCCTTGCCCAATAATAAACTCTGTTGAGCCGCCGCCAATGTCAATCACAAGGCGTTTATCAGTACTGGCATTAGAATGTGAAACACCCAAATAAATCAAACGAGCTTCCTCACGACCTGAGATAATCTCAATTGGCTTTGGCAAAATCTCATTGGCATACTGTATAAATTCGTCCGCATTGACCGCTTTACGAAGGGCATTGGTAGCAACAATACGCAGTCGACTTGGCTGCACCTCGGTAATATGCTGAGCAAATCGATGCAAACACTCAATACCCCGTTGCATCGCCTCTTTGGACAACTGATTATTATCATCCAGACCTGCTGCCAACTGGACTTTTTCGGAAATGGAAGCAACTTTTCGCACCTCGCCATGATCTAAGCGCCCGATTGCCAAGTGAAAACTGTTTGAACCCAAATCAATCGCACCAAGCAACTCATCACGACTGATGGCGGCAGCATGGATGGCGTTGGCGATTTGTTGGTGGCGATGGTCATCATCTAAAATGGCTGATTGCATGGCAAATCCTTGGATAACATTTTTGATAAACGGGGTTATTTTACGACAGATGGCGGCTTTTATCCATCGGTTTTGCTAAGCTTTACAAATGATTTGCTAGGTTTTATATCAATTTGATACTGCTTTGGGTAACCACTCTGCCGTTTTTGGCAACAACTGTGCCATATCATCTGCCACGGGTGCAACAAAATTTTGTGGGCGTGTTGCAGTGTGTCCATCGGCATTCGTCATACCCAACTGCCAAGCGTGTAAGCACAAACGCCCAACTTTAGGTGCTAAAGGATTATTTTGATATTTATCATCACCAAGTAGTGCATGCCCAATGTGTGCCATATGCACCCGAATCTGATGCGTGCGTCCCGTAGCAGGCATGGCAAGTACCAAGCTGACAGGACAACCATCTTTTTTAAATCGTAATAAGGTTTTGATTTTGGTTAGGCTTGCTTTGGCATGTTCACCAGCTTTTTGCTCGTTTAAATGGGCAACTTTGACACGGCGTTCCCCATTGGCCAATGTATAACGCAGTAGCGGCATATCAATAACCATTTCATCAGCCTGAACATGACCCATCACCAAGCATAAATACTGCTTATGTATCGTTTTTGTGCGAAATTGCTCTTGAAAGATTTTTAGGGTGCTGCGTTTTTTGGCAATCAGTAGCAGCCCTGAGGTGTCTTTATCAATCCGATGAATCAGCTCAAGGTATTTTTTACCCATGGCCAGACGCATCGCCTCAATGACGCCAAAGCTTTCACCTGAACCGCCATGTACTGCCATACCATGTGGCTTATTTAATACAATCAATCCATCATCTTCAAAAATAATACGCTCAAGCAGTCCTTTGGCAAGCTCTTCACTGATAATTGGTGCTTCACGCACGCTCAAGCGAATGGGTGCAACACGCACCACATCGCCCACATACAGCTTATCATGTGCCTTGCACCGTTTGCCATTAATACGAATCTCATCACTGCGAATCAATTTATAAAGATGTGAGCGAGGCAGACCTTTAAGCCTTGCCAATAAAAAGTTATCCACTCGCTGACCGTCTTGATTATTCGTCACTGTCAAAAAATTAACTCGGCTAAAATCTGTAATGGCAACATCGGCAGATTGTTGCACAGATTGCTTGGCTGTTTTAGATTTTTTGCTCAAATCGGTGGGCAAAGGCTGTTTTTTTGAAGTTTTTTGTAAATTTTTCATTGTTTTGACATTTTTTAGTAGGCGTTTGGCAAAAGTTTTGGTATAGTTTATCATGTTGCAACAAAATTTTAGGATAATTTTTTATTTTGATAAAAATTTATCCGATATTGATTTTGGCAAAAATTTGGCAAATTTACGATGACTTTGTCATCTAAGAATGTATCAATTGAAAGTTATCTATACAATGTACCACCAAGTACATTCGTGTGTTTTCATCACCTAAGTTAAGTTTTAATGATAAAACTTTGAAAACTTTGAAAACTTTGATGGTAAACTTACATTTATTCTTGAAACTTTAATCAAGCATCAAACATGCTCTGATATCAGCCATATCAGCAAAATACCATCTTAATACGGATGAATTTTTGCTAAAACAAGATTTTGCCATTTTTGACGCCATTTTCTATGCAACTACCAAACAACATTGACCAAGCAAATTTTTAAACTTTTGCCTACTACTGTTGCGATGCAACTTCGGTATTGATACCGTACAAGATTTTGCCAACCACCAATCCGTGGTGGCGTAATTTTGGGAACTGTTGGTTCAAAAGCACAAGACAAACTCTGCTTTTGCAAAACAATCCCCAACAAAGCCCAAAGAACATTGAGTTTTTAAAATCGGTGCAAGCGATTTTTATTTATCCAATCTTGTCTAAAAGATAAGTATCATTAAGATTGGTATCATTTTAGACAAACAACAGACATCAACAATGCCAAGACGGATAAATCTGTGACAACTTAACCCATCAAGCCCAAAGAAAACCAAGCTTGATTGATAAATCTTCGTAAACTTGATACCGATGTTGCTTAGCCTAGGCATTTTGCCCATTAAGGAACATCATGAAACGCATCTTAATTAACGCCACACATAGTGAAGAAATTCGTGTTGCACTGTGCAAAGATAACCATTTATACGACTTTGACCTAGAAAATCGTACTCGTGAACAAAAAAAAGCCAATATTTATAAAGGTCATATTACTCGTGTAGAGCCTTCTTTGGAAGCTGCATTTGTTGAATATGGCTCAGCACGCCAAGGTTTTTTACCACTCCGAGAAATCGCCCCCGAATACCTAAACGGCAATACTCGTGAAGACAGTATTAAACAGCTCATCAAAGAAGGTGATGAAATCATCGTCCAAGTTGAAAAAGAAGAGCGTGGTAATAAAGGCGCTGCCTTATCCAGCTTTATTTCACTGGCGGGTAGATATTTGGTCTTAATGCCAAACAACCCCAAAGCAGGTGGCATCAGCCGTCAAATCTCAGGTAAAGTCCGTGAAGAAATGAAACAAATCATCGCAGGGCTAAACCTACCAAAAAATATGAGCGTGATTGTTCGCACAGCAGGACTTGGTAAAGGGGCTGATGATTTACAAAATGACCTTGACCATCTTTTAGATATTTGGAAATCCATCCAAGAACAAAATAAAAAACGCCCAAGCCCTTGCTTGGTACATCAAGAAGCAGGCGTGGTAACTCGTGCGGTTCGTGACTATTTGCGTGATGACATTGGCGAGGTTTGGATTGACAGTGAAAATGCTTATGATGAAGCTGCCAATTTCATCAAAGCTGTCATGCCAACCCAGCTTAGCAAACTGCGTAAATACACCGATTATGAGCCAATGTTTGCCCGTTTTGGTATTGAGCGTCAAATCGAAACCGCCTATCAGCGTGAAGTACGCCTACCTTCTGGTGGTTCTATTGTCATTGACCAAACCGAAGCTTTGGTTGCTATTGATATCAATTCATCAAAATCCACCAAGGGTTCAGATGTTGCCGAAACCGCCTATCATACCAATTTAGAAGCTGCCGATGAGATTGCTCGCCAGTTGCGTTTGCGTGATATGGGTGGTTTGATTGTCATTGATTTTATTGACATGAACGACCCACGCCACCAAAAAGATGTCGAAAAACGCCTCATCGAAGCAACACGCCATGACCGTGCCCGTGTTCAGTTTTCTGAGATTAGTAAATTTGGACTGATGCAGATGAGCCGACAACGCTTGCGTCCTTCTCTTGAGGAATCTACAGGCTATATTTGCCCTCGGTGCCACGGTAATGGCATGATTCGAGATTTGCGTTCTTTATCGCTATCTATCATGCGACAAATTGAACAAATTGCTCTTAAAGAACGCATGGGCGAAATTCAAGCTGAAGTCCCAACCGATATTGCGGCATTTTTATTGAATGAAAAACGAGAAAGTTTGGTTTATTTAGAGCAAGACAGCGGTGCACGAATCACCATTTTACCACATGCGCATCTTGAAAGCCCAAATTTTAGCCTACACTTTAACCCTGATGGATTTGCCCCATCAAGCTATGAACGCATTGCTGACACCGAAGAAAAAGAAAATATCGACCGTGGTTATGAGGTGAATTGGCAAACAGACCACGAAAAATCAGACTCAAACCGTTGGCAAAAACCCGACAATCAGCCCATCAAAAAAAATACGACCGATTCAGAACCCAAGCCAACCAAACAAGAACCTCAAGCGGTTGCATGGTTGTCAAACTTATTTGCACCAAAACCACAAGCGAAAGTTGCTGGCAGTTTAGGTACAGCAGATGCCGCTTTGGCGATTGAAGCACTGGTGAATGGTGGTGCAGTAAGCCTAGGTGCAGCAGGTCGTATGGCAAATATCCAAGCACCAGTAGCTGAGCCAACCCCACGCCCCCAAGCAGAAGATAAGCGACACAAAAAATCTCGAAATGCCAAAAAAGAATCTGGCGAAGAGACTGCCGCCCAAGCCCAAACTTCTGAGAAGGCAGACAAAAAAACCAAAAAAGAACGCGACAAAGAACAGTATCCAAAGCGTGAAGCAGGTTCTCGCCGAGAATCTCGTGGTGAGATTGTGCGTGGTGAGACACTTCATAAAACCGAAGAAAAAGTAGAAAAATTGGATAAAGCTGATAAGCCAATTCGTGCCGATAAGCCCAAATCTGAAAAAACCGAAAAGCTACCACATCAAAAAGCAGCCAATACCAAAGAAGTGGTACTGCATGTAAGCAGCATTAAAGCGGCTGAAAATAATGCGCAAGTCATCCATCTTTCATTGGACGGCAGTAAGTCTACAAAACCAACAAAAGACGAACCAGCGGATGCCAAAGATGATGCCAAAATTGCACCTCAAGCAAATTCCAATCAGGCAATAAAAGCACAAAAAGAGCCTGCACCTGCTAAGCCCAAGCACGAAGCTGAGCCGATCGCTCAATCAGATGAGATGAGTGTATCACATACAGCCTCCGCTACTACAGGTGTTGAGTCCAAACTGGCCCAAAAAATTCAGACACTTGCCAAATCTATGAATAAGGCCAGCAACGACCCTAGAGTGGTACAAATCGCCCTTCAGCAGACACAGGCTATCAATCTCAATGCAATAACAGCAGGGACGCTCATCTTGCGTGTCTTAGGTGAGTCAGCGACAGGTAATTTTGTGAATGATTTTATCACTGCAATAACAAAAATGTCCACGCCTTCACAGTTTGATTTTGCCAACTTTGGTTATTCGCCACTGGATACAGCCACAAAAAATGAGTTTGGTAAACTAACTCAAGCGACCGCTCAAGCATCGGCACCACAGGGCAGAACCGAGGCTGTGCCACGCCCAATTACACGCCGTGCTACCAATGACCCTCGTGGTCAGCATCCTGAGTATATTAAAGCAACCAGCCCCAACAATGAGCAGGTCAGCAAAATAATTGCTCAGCATTCTAATCAAGCCAGCCCTGATACTTCTGATCATGCTACCACACCAGCCGACACCAAGCATAAGGAGTCAAAGACAGTGGCCAATTCTTCATCCGACTCAGATAACAGCCAACTTAGCAAAGCTGATGACGCAGTTGAACATCTAATTGATGATGCCATTGATGCTACAACGCTGGCTGTAGAGCAAATCTCTGACAGCATTGGTGACACCGTCGGTAAGACAATGGCTAATATCTCAACCGTCGTATCAGAAGCGGCTGATGATACTGCTAAAATAGCGGATTTGGATACTCATAACCAAGTGAAACCTGAAAGTGGTAAAGACAAAAAAGTTAGCCAAATCAAAGAGATCACCGCTGACCAAAGAACCGAACGCAAGACCAAAACAAATAGCTATAAAGATATGATTGAAAGTGTTGCAGGTCAGCTACAACCTCAGGTTGGTATTTTAAATCTGATGGCAACCAAACCTACCAAAGCATCCAAACCAGCCAAAACAAGAGCGCCTAGAAAGCCAAGCAAAAAACCAACCAAGGTTGAAGTGCGTAAGTTGTCTAAGCCTGTGGAGTCTGCCCCTGCTAAATCAGCAGATGATTCAACCAACAATTAATCTGCATCAAGTATTTGCACAAAAAAGCACCATGTATATTCATGGTGCTTTTTTATATTTTAGACTTAAATGATGAAAACATATCAGCATCAGAGCGATATTTTTTATTGAACATACGCAAAATCACCCAGTTTTTAGTGTCTATTTTTATTGGGTCAAGAAAAGATATCTATCATTTCAAATTATCATGTATTTGGTAATTAATAGGTATTCTTAGATTGTATTAAGCGTATCAATAGTTAACACCATTCAAATATCAAACCGCTTTTCACGACTGCATGAAAAGCGGTTTTAGTCGGATGAATGAATTAATCATCAGTCGCCTTGATAACCTTTTAGTTTCAATCTTGCCTTGTGTAGTAGCGGTTCGGTGTAGCCAGATGGTTCGGTTGCCCCTTTAAAGATAAGCTCGGCGGCGGTTTGAAAGGCAATGTTGTTATCAAAATCAGATGACATTGGGCGATAGGCGGGGTCGGATGCGTTTTGTTCATCAACAACTTTTGCCATGCGTCTTAGGGCATCCCACACCTCATCGGCGGTTACAATGCCATGAACCAGCCAGTTGGCGACATGCTGAGAGGAGATACGCAAAGTGGCACGGTCTTCCATCAGTCCCACATCATTGATGTCAGGAACTTTGGAACAACCCACGCCCAAATCAACCCAACGCACCACATAACCTAAGATGCCTTGGCAGTTGTTTTCAAGTTCACGGCGTTTTTGTTCTGCTGTCCAATTGGTATCGGTGGCAAGGGCAATGGTCAATAAATCATCAAGACTTGGTATGGCAAGGTGTGCCAATTCTTCTTGGCGTTTTGTAACATTGCATTTGTGATAATGGATGGCATGAATCACCGCCCCGCTTGGCGATGGCACCCATGCACAGCTTGCCCCAGCTTGTGGATGCTCAATTTTGGTGCGATACATATCGCCAAGCTCATCAGGCTTTGGCCACATGCCTTTTCCAATTTGAGCCTTACCACGCAGTCCTGCATTAAGACCGATTAAGACATTGCGTTTTTCATAGGCATGAAACCAGATTTGCTCTTTAATCTCACCCTTACGCACAAATGCCCCTGCATGCATGGCGGTGTGAATCTCATCGCCTGTTCTGTCCATAAAGCCTGTGTTAATAAAAATCGTCCGCTCTGGTGCTTGGGCGATACAGTTTTTTAGGTTGGCAGAGGTTCTACGCTCTTCATCCATGATGCCCATTTTTAGGCTGTTTTTGGGCAAGCCAATGGCTTGTTCGGCACAAGAGAACAGCTCGTCAGCAAACGCCACCTCTTGTGAGCCGTGCATTTTTGGCTTGACAATATACATTGAACCTGTGCGAGAGTTACGCAAGCTATTTTCACCAAGAATGTCAATGGCACAGAGCAAGGGCGTGATAAGTGCGTCCATCATCCCCTCAAAAATCTCCTCTCCATTGACCAAGATGGCAGGATTTGTCATCAAATGCCCCACATTACGAAGCAACATGAGTGAACGCCCATGCAGAGTTTGGGTATTGCCATTTAGGTCGGTATAAGTGCGGTCAGCATTTAGGGTGCGGGTGATGGTTTTGCCATTTTTTTCTAAGGTCTCAGACAAATCCCCCGTCATAAGACCCAGCCAGTTGCGATAGCCCTCCACCTTTTCTTCGGCATCTACCGCCGCCACAGAGTCCTCCAAATCTTGAATGGTGGTAACAGCAGATTCTAGCAGTACATCCTTAACCCCTGCTTTGTCATCTTTACCAATGATACTGTGTGGGTCAATCTGGATGATGACATGCAAGCCGTTGTTTTTTAATATGATTTCACTCGGATTGTCAGGCGTGCCGTTGTAGCCGACCACTTTATTTTTGGTTAAAGTGGTGTCAGTCTCGCCCACTTTGGCGGATAGTTTGCCATCTTTTATGGTATAAGATGTGACATCAGCGTGTGAGCCGTCCATCAAGGGAAAAGTTTCATCAAGGAAATTTTTGGCAAATGCCACCACTTTCGCCCCACGCACAGGGTTATACGCCTTGCCCTTTTCAGCGCCATCTGTTTCGGCGATGACATCAAAACCATACAACGCATCATAAAGCGAACCCCAGCGTGCATTGGCAGCATTTAGGCAATAGCGAGCATTACGCACAGGCACGACAAGCTGTGGCCCTGCCATGGTGGCAATCTCCTCATCGACATTTTCGGTGGTGATGGTAAAATCTGCAACCTCGGGTTCAAGATAGCCGATATCGCTTAAAAATTGCTTATACGCACCCAGCTCATAAACATGATTTTTATGCCAATTGTCAATCTGGGCTTGTAATTTCTCACGATGGGCAAGCAAGGCTTTGTTTTTTGGGGTCAAGTCAAGCACAACTTGCTCAAAATTTCTCCAATAAGTATCACTGTCAAGTTTGGCGATAGGCAGGGCTTCATTTTCAATAAAATCAAATAAAATCTTGTCAATGGCAAGCGAGCCTTTGATGATGCGTTGGGTGGTCATAATTTTGTCCTTAAAATAATTTGAGATATTGGGGCATGCTCTGTACTTTATATGCCAAAATACCCTGAAACAATGTCTTGAAATTTTAAACAAAAACGGTGTTGTGCCTTAACAGCAAAACACCGTTTGTTTATTTGATGGGTATTAACCGCCAAATTGGTTCATGGTGTTTTTACTTGCATCACCTGCTTTTAGGGCATTTTCACCAGAGAAAATCTCTTTATGGTCATCGCCAATGTCAGAGCCTGCCATGGCTTGGTGTTTCACGCAAGCGATACCATCACGAATCTCTTTACGCTGCACACCAGCGACATAGGCAAGCATGCCCTCATCACCAAAGTAGCCTTTGGCAAGCTCATGCGTTGATAGTGCTGCTGTGTGATAAGTGGGCAATGTGATGAGATGGTGAAATACGCCAGCTTCACGGGCAGCGTCCGCTTGGAAAGTACGGATTTTTTCATCAGCATCATAAGCAAGCTCACTGTCATCATATTGGGCATCCATGAGCTTATCACGGTCATAGCCTGATAAATCACGACCTTCATCTGCCCAGCGGTCATAGGCTTGTTGGCGGAAGTTGATTGTCCAGTTAAACGATGGTGAATTATTATATACCAGTTTGGCATCTGGTACTTGTTTTTTGATGTCATTGACAAAACTTGCAATACCTGCCACATCTGGGGTTGGGGTCTCAATCCAAATCATATCCGCACCGTTTTGTAGCGATGTGACACAATCTAACACCACACGCTCATGCTGCGTGCCTTCACGGAATTGATATAGTCCTGATGGCAGGCGAGTTGGGCGGTGTAGCTTACCGTTACGCTTGATAAGAATTTCATCTTCTTTGGCTTCACTGATGTCAATCTCGGTAGTCTGTAAATAGCTGATGTATTTACTCGCCAAATCACCCGCTTCACGGCTGACTGGGATTTTTTGGGTCAAATCAGCACCCTCTGAGTCAGTACGAGCCACAATCACGCCCTCATCTACGCCAAGCTCTAAGAAGGCATAACGCACGGCGTTAATTTTTGCCAAAAAGTCTTCGTGTGGTACAGTTACTTTGCCTGCTTGATGTCCACATTGCTTAGCATCTGACACCTGATTTTCAATTTGAATGGCACAAGCTCCCGCTTCAATCATTTGTTTGGTTAATAAATAGGTTGCTTCTTCGTTACCAAAACCTGCATCAATGTCAGCGATGATTGGCACAACATGGGTTTCAAAGTTATCAATTTTCGCTTCAATTTCTTTGACCTTTGCCTCATCGCCTGCTGTTTCAGCTTTTTGTAAGGCACGGAATAAATCATTTAGCTCTTTGGCATCTGCTTGACGAAGAAAAGTATAAATCTCTTCAATGAGTTTTGGTACGGCGGTTTTTTCATGCATGGATTGGTCAGGCAATGGGCCAAATTCAGAACGCAATGCGGCAACCATCCAACCTGATAGGTAGATGTAGCGTTTGCTGGTAGTGCCAAAGTATTTTTTGTTGGCAATCATCTTTTGCTGGGCGATAAATCCATGCCAACAACCAAGGGATTGGGTGTATTTTGAGTTATCAGCATCATACTCTGCCATATCACGACGCATGATGCTTGCGGTGTATTTGGCGATATCAAGACCTGTTTTAAAACGGTTTTGGACAACCATACGAGCGGCATCTTCTGGGCGGATGGCGTTCCAATGATTACCTAATTTGGCTTTAACAGAGCGAACATGTTCTAGGGCTGATTGGTAGGTCATTACTAACTCCTTTTAATTTGACAACTTAATAAATGTCTTATGACAAGATAGCACCTTTGTGCCTAGTTGCTGATGAGTGGGTGATTTTAGGGTTAACTAAAGTTACCTGTCATCCAACTGTTATATACAGCATACCCAAAATAATGCGATTAATCCAATAGCCTTGACCAATGTTCACTATTTTTAAAATAAATGAATATAAAATTATCATTAAATTTTTAAATAAATAAGACGATATGGTTGCTATGTCTTGATTTATATCAGATTTTTTATTTTATTTAGAATTATTTGATCAATTATCATCATAAGATATTCTTGATAATCCACCCAATAAAGCTTGCTAAATTTGTCTTTCTTGGCTATTTTTATGCTAAAATTGTACACTTGTACCGCCAATAGATGATGATTTCATGCCAATGGATGAGATATTAGACCACCTGCCTCCAAAACTTGCCGATTTTGTATTCACTCAAGGGTCGTTAACGGCACGATTAGAAGCACACGCAAAAAAACCCCTGAAGGTTGAAATTATCTATCAAGGCTATCAGCCACTCACCTTTGCCCAAAAATCACAACTGGGACTGGCCCTAAATCGCCCACAAATGGCGTGGGTACGCAGTGTCAAGTTATACGGTGATGCGGACGCTTGGGTACTTGCCAAAAGTATTTTTCCTTTATCATCACTGACAGGTTCATTAGCACGCCTAAAAGCACTGGGTGCAACGCCCATCGGATATGTTTTGTTCAAAAAAAGGCAACAACTGCCAATTAAGCGTCATTTTTATCGGTATGATGGTCAAATTGGTCGGCAAACGGTTTATGATATTAATGGGCGTAAAATCTTGATTGATGAGCTATTTTTGGCAGCTTTTCAAGCATCTTTAGACCAATGACAGCACAGATACCATCAAGATAAAATTCATGTCATTTTGTGTAATCAATGAAAAGTAGGCACTGCCCTAGTGAATATTGGGCAAATATGCTAAACTAATCTTGACTTTTTATTCTACCACCAAACAAGGAAAATTCATGTTTAAAGAAATTTCGCTACATCAATACGACCCAGAATTGGCAACACAAATTGATGCCGAAACCAAACGCCAAGAAGATCATATTGAGCTTATCGCATCAGAAAATTACTGCTCACCTGCTGTCATGCAAGCCCAAGGCTCAACCTTAACCAATAAATACGCCGAAGGTTATCCAAAAAAACGCTACTATGGTGGTTGTGAGTATGTTGATGTCATCGAGCAAATTGCCATTGACCGTGCCAAAGAGCTGTTTGGTGCTGATTATGTCAATGTACAACCACATTCAGGTTCAAGTGCCAACAGTGCGGTATTTTTGGCATTACTTGAGCCGAATGACACTGTACTTGGTATGAGCTTGGCACATGGTGGTCACCTAACCCATGGGGCATCTGTCAATTTTTCAGGACGCAATTATCATGCGGTTCAATATGGATTGGACACCGAAACTGGCTTGATTGATTATGAAGAAGTTGCCCGCCTAGCCCGTGAGCATAAGCCCAAAATGATCATTGCAGGCTTTTCAGCATACAGCCAAATCATTGACTGGCAAAAGTTCCGTGACATTGCCGATGAGGTAGGCGCATATTTGATGGCGGATATGGCACATGTTGCAGGTCTTGTGGCAGCTGGCATTTACCCAAGCCCTGTACAAATTGCTGATGTCACCACCACAACCACTCATAAGACACTGCGTGGTCCACGCTCTGGTTTAATTTTAGCCAAAGCCAATGAAGAGATTGAAAAAAAATTAGCATCTGCTGTTTTTCCAGGTAGTCAAGGCGGTCCACTGATGCATGCCATCGCCGCTAAAGCTGTTTGCTTTAAAGAGGCAATGAGTGATGATTTTCAAAGCTATCAAAAGCAAGTCATTATCAATGCCAAAGCGATGGCAGAGGTTATCCAAAGCCGTGGCTATGAAATTGTCTCTGGTGGTACCAAAAATCATCTGATGCTTATCAGCTTAATCAAACAAGGTATCACAGGCAAAGAAGCTGACAAATGGCTGGGTGATGCCCACATTACCGTCAATAAGAACTCTGTACCAAATGATCCAAAATCACCATTTGTCACCTCAGGTATTCGCATCGGTACACCTGCCATCACCACGCGTGGCTTTGGTGAAGCTGAGGTTCGTGAATTGGCTGGCTGGATTTGTGATGTTTTAGACGCACGAGGTGATGAAGCGGTCTTGGCAGCAACGCGTGAGAAAGTTGCCCAAATTTGTAACAAATTGCCTGTTTATGAGCGTAATGTGGCATAATATTCGCTGATCATAGTTCTAAAGTCGCTCAATCTTGAGCGGCTTTTTTCAACATGCAATTTTCATAAAGCTTGTATCATTTCATCATGAATCATATTGATAATTCAAACACACTGAGCAATCTGCACAAACTGGCTGATGCCTGCCTGTATGATTTTTGCCCGCCAGTAGATAAGTTACATACACATGGTTTTTTGGGTGCAGGGGGTGATTTGACGGTATCAACACTATTACACGCTTATCGTTCTGGTGCCTTTCCTTGGTTTGATGAAGACGAGCCTATCTGCTGGTGGTCGCCAGAGGTACGCTGCGTTATTGCACCAAGTGACTTTTATCCCAGTAAATCACTGATACGCACGGCCAAAAAGCAGCCTTGGACCATCACCACCAATGCTGATTTTGAAGCAGTGATAAATGCGTGTCGTGCACCTCGCCGTGATACCGTTCAGACTTGGATTCATGACAATATGGTTTTGGCGTATCGACAGCTATTTAAAATTGGTGCGGCAGCAAGCATAGAAGTTTGGGCAGGCATGCCATATGACAGCGAGCTGATCGGAGGTTTATACGGGGTGAGTTTTGGTTCGATCTTTTGTGGAGAAAGTATGTTTCACAGGCGTAGTGATGCCTCAAAAATTGCCTTTTGGGCATTGGCGCATTGGGCGAAGCAATACGGCATACAGCTCATAGATTGCCAACTTGAAAATCCGCATTTAAGACGCCTTGGGGCAAATTTGATGCCAAGAGATGAGTTTTTGGAGTTGCTAAAACACCTTGTCATGACGCCGTGCTTGGGGATTTCGGGTGCTTCAGTGCAAATGCCTTGCATTGATTTGGTGAATTTATCCAAATAATTTAGATTTATTCAGATAACTATTTAATATATTCAGCTAAGACAACCCGTAAGCTCATAAAAAAAATCCCATATCGGTAATAAGCGATATGGGATTTTAAGAGTTTGGCGGTGACGGAGGGATTCGAACCCTCGATACGCTATTAACATATACACACTTTCCAGGCGTGCGCTTTCGACCACTCAGCCACGTCACCAAGGTTGACTATTATACTCAATAATTGGGCATTTGTCATTGATTTTTTACGATTGAAGCAACCCAATATCCGCCACGCTCAAAAAAAGCTTACGCACTTGGCTAAGCAATGCCAAACGATTCTGTTTTAAAGTTTCATCATCAGCATTCACCATGACATGATCAAAAAACTGCGTCAAAGGCTCCGATAGGCTCACAAGGGTCGTCAAAATGCCTTGGTAATCGCCATGATTATTCAAAGGTTGAACGCTGGCTTTGGCAGATTCAATTGCCTGATACAGTGCCTGCTCAGCAGGTTCTATCAGATTTTGGGGCGTTACATCACCTTGCACAGTGCCAGCTTTTGCCAAAATATTTGCCACACGCTTATTATTTTCGGTCAAAAGAGCCGCTTGTGGCAACAATCGAAATGCTGTTACTGCTTGGATACGCTCATCAAAATCCATCGGCACATCTGTCTGCACCGCCTGCACCGCCTGAATCGTATCCACCAAGACGCCCTGCTCACTGTACATCGCCCGATAGCGTGCATTGATAAATTCCATGACTTCTGTTAGGGTCTGATCGATATTTTCAAGTGTATCGCCATAGCCCATTAAGGCTTGTTTAACCAAATGAGATAAGCTCACATGCAGGCGTTTTTCAATTAAAATACGCAAAATCCCAATGGACGCACGGCGTAAGCTAAATGGGTCTTTAGAGCCGCTGGGTATTTCACCAATCCCAAAAATGCCCACCAGCGTATCCAAACGATCTGCCAATGCAAGTGCAACACCCACATGAGTGGCAGGCAGCTTATCACCGCTAAATTTTGGTAAATATTGTTCTTCGATGGCATCTGCCACCGCATCAGGCTCATCATTTAGGCGTGCATAGTAAGTACCTGCAATGCCTTGCAATTCGGGGAATTCACCCACCAGTCTACTCGCCAAATCGCATTTGGATAACAATCCAGCTCGATACGCTGCATCGGTATTAGCACCTATCTGATCTGCAATATGGGCGGCCAAATTTGCAATACGCTCAGATTTTTCCCATAATGTACCAAGCTTATCTTGAAAAATCCGAGTTTTTAGATGATGGCTCAGCTCAAACAGTGGCTGTTTTTGATCTTGTAAAAAGAAAAACTCTGCATCTGACAGGCGAGGACGAACGACTTTTTCATTACCTGTGATAATCTGAGCAGAATCTTTGGAGTTGATATTACTGATAAAAATAAAATGCGGCATCAGCTTGCCTGCTTGATCGGTCAAGCAAAAATACTTTTGATCAGCTTGCATGGTACTGATGAGAGCTTCTTGGGGAACGGCCAAAAACCGCTCAGGAAAGCTTGCTCTTAACGCAACGGGCAAATCCACCAAAGCTGTGACCTCATCAAGCAATTCTTGAGGCATGATTGCCGTGCCATTCACATCATCAGCCAATGTTTTGACTTGTGCTAAAATATCGGCTTGACGCTGATCAAAATCAGCAATGACATGATGATTTTTGAGTAAATTTTCATAATGATCGGCATGATCAATGGCAAAAAAATCAGGTGAATGATAGCGATGACCACGGCTTTGGTTACCAGTTTTATGGCCTTGAATGGTCGCCTCAATCACAACATCATCTGACATCAAGACCACCCAATGAACAGGTCGTACAAACTCATGGCGATCGATGCCAGAACGCATACGCTTGGCAATTGGCAAATCATCAAGCGCTTTTTGTAAGATATTTGGCATTAAATCGGTGATTTTTTCGCCTTTGATGGTCAAATCATAAGCGATATACTCACCTTTTTTATCAGCAATACGCCCCAAATCTTTGACGCTAAGATTTCGCCCACTTGCGTTTAAACCTTGCAAAAATCCTTGCCCTGCACGCGTTAAATTACCTGCATCATCAAACGCCGCCTTAACACTTGGGCCTTTTTTAGTTTCGATACGGTCAGGCTGAAACTCGCCCACACCTGTAATAGCAAGTGCCAAACGGCGTGGTGCGGCAAAGGCATGAATGTCATCAAAGCTGATATTGTGATCATTCAGCAGCATGCCAACGCTGTTTTTAAGGGCATCACGCAGTGTTTTTAGGTTTTTTGGTGGCAGCTCTTCGGTGCCAAGTTCAAATAAAATCGTGGTCATAAATCAGCCTTTTTTGCCCCATAAGGTGGCAAAGTTTACAATAATCAATTGCCAAATCAGTCAAAAATTTACACTTATTTTAACACATTTTATGCACTAAAAAATCAAGCCACCCAAAAAATCTGGACGGCTTTATCTATCAATTCATTTGCCTTATTCAGGTATACAGCTTGGATTGACTGTATTTACAATATTCACTGTATCATAAGATAAGTTTTGGTTATTTTGGCAACCACTTCTCCAACGCTTCTGCCTTATGGGCATCATCTGCCAAAGGAAAGCCCAATTTTGCCCGAGCTTGTACATAGCTTACCGCCACTTTACGGGCCAGTGTGCGTACACGCAAGATAAAGCGTTGGCGTTCGGTAACGCTAATCGCCCCACGAGCATCAAGCAGATTAAAGGCATGACTGGCTTTTAACACCATCTCATAAGCAGGCAACGGTAAATTGACCGCAACCAACTTATCTGCTTGCTCTTCATAAAAATCAAATAATTCAAACAATTTAGCCACATCGGCATGTTCAAAATTATAGGCGGATTGCTCCACTTCGTTTTGGTGAAACACATCACCATAGGTTACACGCCCAAATTCACCATCTGCCCACACCAAATCATACACACTGTCCACGCCTTGGATATACATGGCAAGGCGTTCAAGCCCATAGGTAATCTCGCCTGTTACAGGAAAACATTCAATACCACCCACCTGCTGGAAATAGGTAAACTGGGTAACTTCCATGCCATTTAGCCATACTTCCCAACCCAAACCCCAAGCCCCAAGCGTTGGACTCTCCCAATTGTCTTCAACAAAGCGGACATCATGGGTCAAGGTATCAATGCCAATGGCTTTTAAAGAGCCTAAATACAGCTCTTGAATGTTGGCAGGATTGGGCTTTAACACCACTTGAAATTGGTAATAATGTTGTAAGCGATTGGGATTATCACCATAACGCCCATCGGTTGGACGGCGAGATGGCTGAACATAAGCTGCATTCCATTTTTCAGGCGTTAAAGCACGCAAAAAAGTGGCGGTGTGAAATGTCCCAGCCCCCACTTCCATATCATAAGGCTGTAGCACCACACAGCCACGAGATGCCCAATAATTTTGAAGTGTTAAAATCAGTGCTTGAAAAGTCAAGGTTTTACCCGAATCCATATAAATCCTAAAACTATCACAAATGAAACCTATTTTACTAAATATTGGGCATTTTTTCTATCAGTTTTTGAGTTTTTGTCGTTATCAAATTTATAGCTATCAAAGTCAAGGTTGGGTTAATAAGGGTCAGGTAATTGATTTTAGCCATTGGCATGGCTTCAACTCATGACAATCAATTTACCTTAAATAAAAATTACAGCGGCTTACGGTCATATTGAACCAAATTCGTGGCATAAGAATTTGGTGTTGCATTTGGCATAATTAGCCAAAGCACCAAATAAATCAAAATTCCTGGTACAGCGGCCGATAAACTTGAGATAATCACAAATGCAATACGCACCATGTTAGGCGACCACCCTAAATATTCAGCAATACCACCCATCACGCCTGCAATCATACGATGGTTTTTTGAGCGGTGTAATTTTATCAGTCTTGGCATAAATTTCCCCATGGTTTATCATTGTGAGTGAAGGGCTAAAAAAGCCATCTTGGCAGGTACTTGACCTATTTTATTAAACTGTAATTTATCAGTTAATCAGTTAAATAAATCTAATGATAAATAAATAATGGTTATTTTACCGACGATTTCAAGCCATTCATAGAATTTGGTTACCAAGTAGCATAAAAAGTTTACACAGCATGACACAATCTAGAAAAGACATTGATATGATAAGTGTATCAATTGATATTTGGGCATAATGGCTTTTGATGTGGTCTGATTTTGCCCAATGATGATGACAAAATAACATACCAAGGATATTGTGATGCAACCAGACCACTTGATTTTAATTGGGGATTTTGCACCGCTCACGCTTAGCATGCTTGCTGATATTAATCATGCTGTAGGATTGTCAAAGACACTACACATCATCATTCAAACGCCCAACCATGCACCTCTGCCCTGTGGTCGCACGCCAACACTTGCTGATGCGGTGCGTTGGGTTCAGATGGCTTGTCAATCATTTGGTTTTATCAAAATTCATACCTTTGATAGTTTGGCTTTACCTGATATGTCATTTGATTATCGAAACAATACGCAGTTGACCAACCATCAATTTTTAGCCATTTGCCAAGCACTCAATATTACCGCTCATACGACAATGCTTGGCATTAAATCATCACATAAAGATACTTTACATCCATTTGAATTGGCATTACCCAAACACGACCATGCCTCAAATTATGATGATGAATTGGTACAAAACAATCCATTGGCTTATTTTCATCAACTGTCTGCCGTCTGCCGATATTTTTATACCCAAACGGTTTGTATTGTTGGCGGTGAAAGCTCAGGGAAAACTACCTTGGTGCAAAAACTTGCCAATGATTACGGTGCCAGCGTCGCACCTGAAATGGGTCGATTATACACTCACTCCCACCTCGGCGGTAGCGAACTTGCCCTTCAATACAGTGACTACGCATCCATTGCCATCAATCACGCCAACGCTATCGAAACCGCTCGTACCACTGCCAGCTCTGCTGTTACACTGGTTGATACTGATTTTGCGACAACGCAAGCATTTTGTGAAATTTATGAAGGGCGAACGCATCCACTTGTCGCAGAATTTGCCAAACAAATACGATTGGATTTTACGATTTATTTAGATAATAATGTTGCTTGGGTCGCTGATGGCATGCGTAGGCTTGGTGATGAAAATCAACGCAGTTTGTTTGCCAATAAACTGCTTGAGATTTTGGCACGATATGATATTGGTCATCATATCATTAATGACACCGACTACCACAAACGCTATCTACAAGCATTAAGCTTGATCGATCATAATATTTTTAATCATTTTACGAAAATTCATGACGATTAATTTATGACGATTAATTAGGGAAAATCTGATGAAAATTGATATTTTAGATAACATCACAGGCTTTGGTAAAAAAGATTGGACAACAAGCTGGGTGCTACTTTGGTTTGTTTGCGGATTTATTGCACTGTTTACTGGATTTTGGACCACAACAGCTCACACGCATTTGGATTGGTTTTATTTTGTCATCTCAATCATCGGCTTGGTCTGTGTGGTAAGTTTGTCTTTTCGCAAAAATATCACAGGCAATGGACTTGGTATGGTTGCCACAGCAGGTGAGGTCATCGTACAAGGTACATCAGGTGCCGTTGGTCTCATGCTTGCACCGTTATTTAATTTTTTTACACATGTCTATGGCGTTAAATACTGGTCAAACCATACTGGTGCTGATGGCGATATGATTCCAAAGTCTGCAGGAAAGTATGTTTGGCTCATCACCATATGTTTCATTGTTTTGGGGCTGTTATTATTCCCAACGGTCAATACATGGCTTGCAAATATGGGCTATGTGGTGGTTGAAAATGACGGCAGTCGATTTTTGGGGCGAATTGACTTTTTTTGGATTAATGTCTTGGCATTTGTCTTGTCAATTACCGCACAAACGATGATGATTTTACGCTATTCCTTAAATTGGTGGCTATGGATTGTGGTGAATGCAGTTTGGCTGATTATTAATCTGATGACAGGTAATACCATTTTTGCCATTCAAACCGTGATTTATCAAATCAATGCCTTTGTTGGATTATATGGTTGGTATCGCTCTGAGCAATTAGCTCGCTTGCAATCGCCTTAACATTTAGCTATAGTAAGCAAAGGATCAGCCAAAGGCGTTGTGATGCCACTATTTTTAAGCCAAAAACTGCTTAATATTGGCTTAATGACTATGCCACAAGCCATCAAAATCCCACCAATAGACGCATTCACTGGCTGTGCGTGCCAATTATTTTGATGCATTGTTGTACTGATTGATCTGATACATCCTTAATTTATTTGCTAAAGCCGTTTTTAAGACGGCTTTTTTATGGCTGCTTAAGATATGGCCAAGCAGCTTTTAGATAAATCATCATCGACCAAAGCGTCAAAATGACCGCAATGACCATCAGCACATAGCCGATCATCTCAAGCGATTGCCAATTCAGCAAAAATACCGTAATCGCAATCATCTGAAAAGTGGTCTTTAATTTCCCCACATAAGACACCGCCACGCTCGTGCGAGCACCAAGCTCCGCCATCCATTCCCGCAATGCCGATACCGCAATCTCGCGTGAAATAATCACAATGGCACTCGTTGCCATCACAATATTTGGATGCCACTGCACAAGGACAATTAATGCAGCTGCCACCATCAGTTTATCTGCCACAGGATCCAAAAATCGCCCAAACGCTGATGTGATATTCATACGCCGAGCCAAATAACCATCCAGCCAGTCTGTGACTGCCGCCAAAATAAACAGCAATGTCAAAATCAGATGCCGCAGCATACTATCGCTATAGCCCATCATGCCCAAGCGTGCAATGGCATTATCAGGAATCGCAGGCACGCCAATGCCAAGTGCGGGCGGCCAATAGGCAATTGCAACAAACAAAGGAATCATCACAATGCGCGCGATGGTCAGATTATTAGGTAAATTAAATACTGAAGGGGTTTTAATTGACCGAGATTGTGGATTTAAACTCATGCGGCTTGGCTTTTGATAAATTTGTATTATGATACCGAATTTTTGGGTGATTTGCTATGGATTTTGCTGAATTTAGCTGATTTCAACTCGTGATTTTAAAACCCAAAAATGCTAACATAAGCCATCTTTTTATTTTATTGATCCAGCGGTGAGTTTTTGTGAGCATCAGTGTAGACACTCTTATTATCGGCGCAGGGGCATCGGGGCTGTTTTGTGCTTTTAATACGGCGGCATATGGCAAATCGGTACTCATCATCGACCATGCCAATAAAGCTGGCAAAAAAATTCTCATGTCAGGTGGCGGTCGTTGTAATTTCGTTAATAAACAAGTTGAACCATGCCATTTTATCAGTCAAAATCCGCATTTTGTCAAATCCGCCCTATCAAAATATCAGCCAGAAGATTTTATTGATTTGGTCAACCGCCATCACATTGCCCATCAAGAGCGTGAACATGGTCAGCTATTTTGTAAAAATAGTGCCAAAGATATTTTGTCAATGCTACTAAACGAATGCCACATGGCAGGAGTTGATATTCAACTAAAAACAACCGTCCAAGATATTCAAGCAACTGATGCTCATTTTTTGGTCACTGTCAAATCTCAACCTGATAATCGCACCAAAGTCATTCAAGCACATGCTTTGGTTATTGCCACAGGCGGGCTATCAATTCCAACACTGGGTGCAAGTGGTTTTGGCTATCAAGTTGCCATGCAGTTTGGACATCAAATTATTCCAACTCGTGCAGGACTAGTCCCTTTTACTTTCACCGATAAAGTTGGCGAGATGATAAAGTCATTAGCAGGGTTAAGCCTTGATGTGACCGCTTATAATGACAAAGCATCGTTTGACTTACCGATATTATTTACACATCGTGGTTTATCAGGTCCTGCCATATTACAATTATCAAATCACTGGCAAGCAGGCGAGCAAATTACCATCAACCTAGTCCCTACCCAAGATGTGTATCAGTATCTATTGGATACAAAGCGAATACACCCCAAGCAATTACTGAGAACTGCCTTGGCAGCCTTATTACCCAAAAAACTCATCAGTGCATTTGAAAGATTATTCTGGCAAGCTTACCAAAACATTGAACTTGCCAATTTAAAAGATGAAACCATGCATCACATTGGTCAGCAGTTAAATGCTTGGCACCTTAAACCCAGTGGCACCGAGGGCTATCGTGTCGCAGAGGTGACTTTGGGCGGTGTTGATACGCATGATGTCTCAGGAAAAACCATGGAATCACGCCGACAGCCAAATCTGTATTTTATCGGCGAGGTGCTTGATGTGGCAGGACAGCTTGGCGGCTACAACTTTACTTGGGCGTGGGCAAGTGGTTATGCCTGTGCTCAGAGCATTGGGGTGCGGTGGTAGCGGTAAGATACTATTTTAAACCAAATTTAAACCAAAACCTTAAATAAGCAGACAACCCCACACCCAATCTTTAGGGTGTGGGATCTAAAAACAACCAAATACTTTTGGCAGTTTAGCTTAATTTTTTAATCTTAAAGCCCATATCGATGAGTGCCAATTCTTGTTCAATGGGGGCAAGTACCGCTTGATGACTTGGCTTATTTTTAAGATATTTTTGAGCCACATACTTTAAATCATCAATACTGACTGCCAAAATTTTGGCACGCAGATTTTGTTGCCATGCCTTATCACGGTGATGTAGCTCATTAAAACATGACTTGACCGCTTCTCCAGCAGGTGAGCCTGGTTTATCCATGCCTGCAATAATTCCTAAAATTGCCTCGTGCAATTGCTCAGTATCATGATTTGTCTGCAAAAGCCAATCAATACTTTTGTCAAAATGTGCAAAAGTCTTGGCACAATGTGGATCACGGTAGCTATAAAACCGAAATGCGGCAGCATTGCTATCAAAACTGGCACCGCTACCATAAGCACCCCCTTTTTCACGAATAGCACCATGCAAATAACCATTTCTTAAAAATGGGGCAAGTACCATTAAAGCAGGCGTATCCTCATGCTCTGATGTTGTTGCTTGATAGGCAGCTGCATTATAATAGACATTGCTTGAGATTAGCCATGCGGTTTTTGGTTCATCTTGTCGGCATAACAACTCATCGAGTGTATCAAAAACCAGCTTTTGAGATACTTTTTGACTTGGTGTGAGTGTTTTTTTTGTGCTGATATGTTTTGAGATTTCATCCAATAAATCTGAACTTACCTGCTCTTCACAAACAAGTAATACCTGTTTTGGCAAGCTTATCAGAGTGTGGTGCAGCTCACTGAGTCGATGGCATAAGGTATCCCATAGGCTATCATCGGCTTGTGCCGATGCCAAAAATGATTTGAGTGCTGCCAACGCAGGCAATCCTGAATAAGCATACTCAATGCGTGCTTGGCGGCTCATCTGAGAAGAAGCGGTTTGCATGGCGTAAGCATGCCCTGCACTTGCCAAACGAGCCTGCCAGCTACTTTGTTTTTGTTGTAACAGTTCTCGGATACGGTCTGTTTCGCCAAATACAGTCTCATTCATCACCTCACTGACCAGCTCAATGGCTTCAAGCTTACGATTCAAAGCACGGGTGGCAACCACAAAATAACTGCTCAAAGACTCTTTATCGGTTAATTGTGTCCGTTGACTGATACGGGCGGTTATGCCAGATGAATGCGACGCTTGTACCGCCTGAAAAGTACGAGCATCGTAGTTGTTCGTTCCCACTTCTGATAACAGCGTCAAATACAGCGGCAGCAGCGGGTTATTAATCACCTCATCTGCCACCTTATCGGTCAGCGGTGTGATGACTTGATAATAATATAATCCATTGGTGCCTGTATGATACAAATGTACTGGATAAGTTTCACCATCCAAGCTTAAGGTTGTTTTGATGCCCTTGGTAAATGCCACCTCACTTGGAATATCGGTAAGTCCAACTTTTGGCAAAATACCCACATCATCAGGGGCTGCTTGTCGAGCTTTTAATTGAGCGGCTTGTGTGAGCAGATTTTTTTTATCATCATCACTAAGCGTGGTATCAAGCGTTGCCAGTGCTTGATTTTCCTCATCAACCAATCGAGCCGCTTTTTTGGTATCAGCAGACAAGGTTAAGCGTACACGGTGCGGATTGTCAATCAAATATTGACGAATCAAATTTTGTATCCAATTTGGTTCACCTGCCTGTTGTTTTAGCCATGCCAAATGCTCATCAATCTGCCAAACATCCAAGGGATCACCGCCATGAACTGCGGTGCTAAATGCCTCTAGCATCAAAGTCAGTCCATACGGCATACTGTCACCGCCAATATGACGCTGATCAATCTCAATTTGATGCAAAATGGTTTCAATGACTTCTTGGGAAATTGGGTTGTCTGCAATTTGGTTTAATAGTGCCAAAATCCCCTTTTCTAACGCTTCAGCGTGTTCAGGCTCTGAACCACGCACCCCTGCATAAAATACCATTTGGTAATGGCTATCATCCAGCCCAAGCAAGGGACTGGGTGCAACTGCCAGCGGATGACTTTCTAAATATGCGCGCAAAGGCGAACCACTGTGTTCAGCTAACACACCCTCCATCAGCCGCAGTGATAGGCGTAGGCGTGGGTCGGTAATGGTTGGCAAAAGCCATGCCAAAACATGATGGGTCATCTGTTTATCATCACTATCTGCACTGTATGTATCATACACCTGAATCGGCTGACTCAACGGCTTTTCAATGACGGAGGTGAACTTTTTGCCTTGTGCAGGTCTTTGAATATCATCAAAATGTGACAAAGCCTCATCATGAATCTTCGCTTGAATTTCATCAACAGCAATGTTACCAAAACTCATGATAATGGCATTGCTTGGATGATAATGCGTCTGGTGAAATGCCACCAAATCCTCATGCGTCATCTTTGGAATCTGAGCAGGGTCACCGCCAGAATTATAATGATAGGTGGTGGTTGGAAATAACTGTGGCATCAAGGCATAATACAGCTGATCAATTTCACCGCTCATCGCCCCTTTCATTTCATTAAAAACAATGCCATGATACTCAGGCTGGTTGTTTTGATTAATCTCAACTCGAACGCCTTCTTGGGCAAAATCAAGCGGATGAATATTGGGGAAAAATACCGCATCTAAATAAACAGACAATAAATTAAAAAAATCTTTTTTATTTTGACTGGCAAATGGGTAAACTGTCCAGTCGCTTGCTGTCATGGCATTCATAAAAGTGTTCAAAGAACGCTTAATCATACTAAAAAATGGGTCACGCACAGGATATTTTTGAGAACCGCACAGCACAACATGTTCTAAAATATGTGCCTCACCACGAGAAGTCATCGGCTGAGTTGCAAAGCCAATCATTAATGCATTTTCACTGTTATCGCACGCCAAGTGATAATGAGTCGCGCCAGTTAAACGATGGCGTGATGTCAAAACTGTGATGTCAAGTGCTTCAATGCTACGCTTGTCAATCAACTCAAAACTTGAATGAAGTGTTGTCATAAAACTGTCCAAAATTTTAAACAATTTTCATTTTAACACACTTTTAAAGACATCATCATTTCATCAGATTAATTTTTAATGTGATGAGAAAATAAGATTGGCATGGCTTTTGATGATACATATTATTTTAGATGCCATATTAACCAAAATATTAACCAAAATTAAACTCATCAATCAATTAAGCTTTTTATCAAATCCCAGATGATTTATTACAAGGCTTTTGATATACTAAAATTAATCAAACTAAAATCAATCAAACGACTTGGCAAACTCAGGAGAAAGTGATGTATCAGCATGTATTACTCGTAACCGACCTAAAAGATGATACCGATTTGGTCGCTCAAAAGGCCAAATGGATTTTGGAGTCAGAGCCACAAGCACAGCTCTCGGTGCTACATATTGTCGAAGAAACCATGCTTGGTTTTGGTTATGAGCTAATTCCTGCGTCGGCCTTGCACGAACACATTGATGATGAACGCTGCCAAACAGCTCGCATACGCTTGGCCGATGTGCTAGCACGCAACCATTTACAAGCACATCATATTAATATCAAAACCGCCATTTCAGGGCGTAAAGGTATTGTTGACTATTGCCAAGCTCATGCAGTGGACTTGGTCGTGATTGGTCGCCATAAGCGAACTGGCTTATCAGCTTGGATTGCTGGGGCGACCGCAGATAGTATTTTGCCAGATGTTGACAGCGATTTATTGGTTGTACAATTAACCGAAGATTAACCAGCCAAATACAACCAAATCCAAAAAATAACCGATATCCATCATCCATATCGGTTAAATTAGAATCATTTTATCGTTAAATTTTATTGTTAAATTAATCATCAAAGAGACTATTTTATGTATGATGTCGTTGCTATTGGTAATGCCTTGGTTGACACCGAATTCACCCTATCCGATGCCGCTTTAGACGCCACAGGTTTGGCTCGTGGCAATATGACCTTAGCAGATACCAATGGTCAAAATATGCTGTTTGCCGCCTTGAATGAACAAAACCTAAAACCTGCCAAACAAGCAGGTGGTGGCTCAGCAGCCAATAGCATGGTGGCGTTTGCTGCACTGGGTGGTCGTGCTTATTATCATTGCCGTGTTGGTGGCGATGATATGGGTGATTTTTATTTGGGTGATTTAGCCAATTTGGGCGTCGCAACCGATGCCACCTACGCAGTGCAAGCAGATGGTACAACGGGCTCTTGTGTGGTATTGGTCACACCAGATGCAGAACGCACCATGCAAACACATTTGGGTACAAGCAGTGAAATTAATACTGACAATATTAATTTTCAGACACTCAAAGACGCAAAATGGCTATATTTAGAAGGGTATCTTGCCATGTCACCTTCAGCAACTGAGGCACTAAGCCAGCTGTACGAGCATGCACGCAAAACTGGTGCTAAAGTTGCGGTGAGCTTTGCTGATCCTGCTGTGGTAAAATTTGCCAAAGAAGGATTAAGTGCGATCTTAAACCGTGGTGTAGATGCGGTATTTTGTAATGCTGAGGAAGCGGCATTATTTGCCGATGCAGATGGTGATACCGATCCTGTCAATACACTGTTAAAATACAGTGACTTGGTAGTCATTACCAATTCAGATAAACCAACTACCATTGCCTGTCGTATCGATGATGACATTATCGAGCATCACATTGAAAGCTGTGTTGTCAGCCAAGTCATCGATACCAATGGTGCAGGTGATAATTATGCAGGTGCTTTTTTATATGGCTTATCGCAAAATCTTGATTTGCCAGATTGCGGACGCTTGGCGGCAGCTGTGGCGGCAGCTGTGGTGGGTCAGTTTGGACCAAGATTAAGCATCGAAGAGTATCAAACCATTAAAAAACGCACCGTATCATTGGCATAAATCAATCTTCTTAAAAACCCCTTTTTAAATGCCATAAGCTAAAAAGGGGTTTTATTATCATGATAAACTAATTAACAACAATCTACTTGATTGGCTCTATTAAATAATCGCCAAAAAATTATTTGTAATAAGCATGATCTGAGATACTGTGGTCGGTATCGTCTACCACTTGGGTAAGTTCTGGGATTTGTTGTTTTAACTGCACTTCCACCCCTTGGCGTAAAGTCACATCAACCGCCGAACACCCTTGGCAACCGCCACCAAATTTTAAAACGGCTGTTAATCCTGCTTCATCTTCAATCACCTCCAACAAATCTACCGAACCGCCATGGCTGGCAAGATTGGGGTTAATTTCTGATTGCAGCACATAATTAATACGCTCTTCGATGCTGGCATTTTCGCCCACTTGCGGAACTTTGGAATTGGGCGCACGAAAAGTCAACTGACCGCCGAATCGGTCTTTATTATAATCAATCACCGCATCATGTAAATAAGGAATACTATCAGCATCAATATGGGCGGTAAACTTGGCATATTCAATGTGCAAATCTTGGTCATCGATTTCATCAGCATGGCAATAGCTCATGCAACATTCAGCACGGGGCGTGCCTGCATATTCCACAAAAATACGCACACCAATCCCCTCTTCTTCTTGCTTGGCAAGCAAATCGGCTAAATACTCTTGGGCGGATTCGGTAATTTTGATATTACTGGTTAACGCTTCACTCATGGCAACTCTCTTTTGTTTAATTGGTTGAATTTTATTTGTGTTTTATGAAACTGTTTGATTTTAGCAAATCGTTTGGCTGTGGTCATGGTGCGTATTTATCGGATGAGTATGCAAATATCCTGCAAGCTTAAACGACCCATATCTTTTTTGGCTTGTATGCTAACATCAATTTATATGGTAACATAACTTAACTTTATCAACCCAAATTTTTTAAATTCTTGACAATTCTTGGATAAAACCATGCATTCATCGCAACAGTTTGACTATTTGATTTTTATCGGACGCTTTGAACCTTTTCACCAAGGTCATCATTATGTCATCACGCAGGCATTAGCACACGCACGACAAGTAATTGTTTTGATGGGTTCGGCAAATTCCCCTCGCACGATTAAAAATCCATTTCGTCCCGATGAGCGACAAGCAATGATTTTAAACAGTTTTGACAAAAAAAATCGTGAACGCATTCACTGCCTTGGTATCAATGACGCCACTTATAATGATAATAAATGGCTCATTGAAGTTCAAAATGCCATTGTCAGCATCACAGCCAATACACCCAATGAACACATTGGTATTATTGGGCATGACAAGGATGAAAGTTCGTATTATCTGGCACTTTTTCCTCAATATAAGACATTTATGGTCAAAAATTTTGAACAAATATCAGCAACACCAATCAGAGAAGCGTATTTTGGTGATGATAGTGCCAAAAAACAGGCAAGCTTTAGCCAACTGACTAAAGCTTGTGTTGAATTTTTAACAGCTTTTGAGCATACCAAAGCTTACCATCGCCTTAAGCAAGAGTATCAGCACATTCAAGCCTATCAAGCAGCTTGGCAGACAGCACCTTATCCACCCAGCTTCATTACCAGCGATGCACTGATTGTGCAATCGGGGCATATTTTGCTTATTGAGCGTGGCGGTGAATATGGGCAAGGACTGTACGCTTTACCCGGCGGTTTTGTGGATACTAATGAAGATTTTTATCAAGCATGTTTGAGAGAAGTTCAAGAAGAAACAAATCTAGATATCAGCTTACTCAAAAATAGTCTGATAACAGCGACTTTGTTTGATGCACCCAAACGCAGCCAAAGAGCTCGTACGGTGACGATGGTGTATTATTTTGAGCTACCAAAGCGGCAAACCCTACCTGATATCCAAGCTGGTGATGACGCAAATCGTGCCTTTTGGCTACCTTTATCCGAATTAAATGCAGCACAGATGTTTGAAGACCATTACGGCATCATCTGTCAGTTACTTAAAATTTGACTGCGATAACATGCAAAGTTTCAGATGTGGCTTTTTTGCCACATCTTAAACTGATATTAAAAATACCAATAAACCGTGCAATCATACACTTGCAACGAAAATACTTACCCAAACTGGGCAAACAACTCATTTAACGCTTCGCTCATCGTTGGGTGAGTGAAAATATAATCCCTAACCTCTTGATAAGTCAGACCCTGACGAATTGCCAAATCCATAAAGTTAATCAACTCATGGGCATTGTCACATAACAACTGCACGCCTAGTATTTTATCGGTTTTGGCATCAATCACCGCTTTTAATAGCCCATCGGTTTGCTCTAAGATTTTGGCTTTGGGAATGTTGACCGCCTCTAAAACAGCCGTCTTAACGGCATGCCCTTGCTCCTTGGCAACTTGCTCGGTCATGCCAACATTGGCAAGCGGTGGATTGGTAAACACCGCATAGGCAAAAGTGCGTCCTTTTGTGGTGTGTGTGCCATCACCCAACACTTGACTTTTGACCACCCGATAATCGTCCAAGGAAATATAGGTAAACTGTGGACTGCCTGCCACATCACCCATCGCATAGATATGTGGCACACTGGTTTGTAACCTATCATTCACTGCAATGTTACCTTTATCGGTCAATGTGACGCCTGCTTTATCAAGGTTTAACCCTTGCGTATTTGCCCGACGACCTGTTGCCACCAAAATCGCATCTGCCATCAATTCCCCATCTTCGGTTACAACCACCGCATGATTGTTGGCATCATTAACCTGCTTAATTTGTTGCTTGGTTTTGACAGTGATTTGTTTGTTTGCCATAATACCCAACAAATTTTGGCGAATGTCAGCATCTTCTTTTGGTAAAAAAGTATCGGCAGTTTCTAAAATCGTGACCACACTGCCAAACCCAGCAAAGATAAAGGCAAATTCCAACCCAATATATCCCCCACCAATGATGACCAACTGTTTTGGCAATTGGGTTAACTGCATGATGCTGGTGCTGTCATGGGCAAATTTGCTGTCTTTTAGCCCATCAATGGGTGGTTGCCAATTATACGCCCCTGTATTGATATAAATGTGGTCAGCGGTGATTTTTAGAGTGTCATCAGCTGTCGTCACCTGCACGGTCTTATCATCAATAAAACTGGCTTCACCTGTGATGACCGTGGCGTTATCTAATTCATTGACTTTATCAAAATTGGCTTGATTGAGCTTAGCAATCAGTTGATTTTTACGGCCAATGGCATCGCTTAATGACATATCACGCTCATGTGATAAAAATGCCAATTTTTTTGATGGAATACACCCAATATTAATGCAAGTACCCCCATACATATCGGCAGATTTTTCTACCAAGATGACCTTTTTACCTGCTTTAGCAAGGGTTTGAGCCAAAGTTTTCCCTGCTTTACCAAAACCGATGATGAGATGCTCAGTGTGGCGGATATTGTGAGAATTTGTCATAACTTACCCTTAAAAAAGCCCTTAAAAAAATGAAAATAAACCAAAATGGCTGTTAAACCAAACTAACTCAGTTAAATAAACGAACAAGTTAAACAGGCGAGCTGAAATTAAACAACCTAAAAAACCGAACTTAAGTTAAAACCAAACTAAAACCAAACTAAAACCAAACCTAAGCCAAGATTTTAGATTTTACCCAAATTGAGCATTGTTATCCAGCCAAATAATAACCAAATCACCTTTTATCAACCAATCATTAAGGTTGTTTCAAGCACTGTTACATAAACAACACAAGCCAATAACGCATCATGCCTGTTTTAAAAATGATTGGTTGTTATAATCAAGGCGTAAGTGAATTTTTTATTGTTTTACCGTTTTTAAGTGGCTTTTTTTAAATAACGGCTTAGTTTAGTAATGTTGCCTGCTTAAAAATACTGCCCACTTAAATCAATCATTTGGCTTAGATTTGGTTAAATTTTAAATTTAAGTTAAGAATTTAAGTTAAGAGCTTCAATAAAAATTTACTTATTTGTTTATCACACATTAATATAAGGATAACATGATGACCACACAAAACAATCAACAAAATAACGGCAAAGTTGCCATCGTAACAGGGTCTGCTGCAGGTTTGGGCAATGCCATTGCCACTCGTTTGGCAAAAGATGGTTTTAAAGTGGTGTTGCATGACATCAGCGAAGACAATTTAAAAACGGCCAAAGATGAATTTGACAAAGCAGGCTATGAGAGCATCAGCGTTGTTGGTGATGCCTCTAAAAAAGACGACCAAATCCGCTTGGTCGATGAAGCGGTTAAGGCATTTGGACAGGTAGATGTGTTTGTCAATAACGCAGGGGTTGAGTCGGTTGAGCCATTTTTGGCAATTGAAGAAAAAGAGATTGACCGTGTGCTTGGGGTGAACATCAAAGGTGTGATTTTTGGCACCCAAGCGGCGGCTGAGCAGATGAAAAAACAAGACGGCATCGGCAAAATCATCAATGCGTGCAGCATTGCAGGACATGAATCTTATGAGATGCTAAGCTTATACAGTGCCACCAAGCATGCGGTGCGTTCGTTCACCCATTCTACCGCCAAAGAGCTTGCCGAGCATAATATCCGTGTCAATGCTTATTGCCCAGGGGTTGCTGACACGCCGATGTGGGAGCGTATTGATGCTGCTTTTGTTGAGCATAAAGGCTATGAACCAAAACAAGCATGGAAAGAGTTTACCCAAGGCATCTTGGTTGGTCGCCCACAACAGCCAGAAGATGTTGCCAACTTGGTGTCATTTTTAGCGTCCAAAGATGCCGATTACATCACAGGTCAAACCATACTTACCGATGGTGGCATGGTATTTAGATAATGGTGTTTAGATAATTGACAATGTGATGACTGACATAATAACATTGGCGACATTGAAAACAACATTAAAATTGAAACAACATTAAAAAAAGCATTGGGAGAGTTGCCCAATGCTTTTTGTGGATAATGCTTTTATGAACAATGTTTTTATGAATACTAAGAAAGTCATTAAAAATATTTTAATTAAACCCAGAGAGATGATTTATGAAAGCACACTCAGTGAAACACTCACTTAAGAAAACCAAGCGGTTTTTTTTGCCCATGGTGATGTCGTTGACTGCCATGATGGCATTGACCGCTTGTGGCAGCCACCTGGCATCACAACCCAGCTCTGCCAAAACCATGCCCACCCAAACCATGGAGCATCACGCCATGAACACAACACATACCGCCAAAACCATCGCCAGCCGTTATGATTTTAATGACACCGTCAGTCGCTTGCAGTCTGCTTTTAAAGATAAAAACATGACCATCTTTGCTACCATTGACCACCAGCACGCTGCCCAACAAGTGGATTTGGACATGCAGCCTGCCAAAGTCATCGTTTTTGGCACACCAAAAGCAGGCACGCCATTGATGAAAAAAGACCCTCATTTTGCGTTAAAATTACCCCTTAAAGTGCTGGTTACCGAAACAGATGGTCAGGTTTTGGTCAGCTTTGAAGACACGCACGCACTGATAGCAGGCAGTCAGATTGACTTTGATGATGTCAAAGACACGCTTGCCAATGCTGAAAAATTGATTGAAAAAACCGTAACCCAATAGTGATGTTTTAACAATTTTTAGTTTTAATAACTTCACAATCAATCCATTCCATCAGGAGACGATGATGAAACATGCCGTTTTATTGGCATTATCCGTGGCAACTTTTGGCTTAAGTGCCTGCTCATTTACTGCCACCGCCCAAAATCCAACCACAACAACCGCCATAAGTCAGCCCCCTGCCAAAGCCGTGGGTGTGTGGATTGATGTTCGTAGTGCCGAAGAGTATACCGATGGGCATTTGCAAGGGGCATTAAACATCACACCTGACCAAATCGCAAGCCGTATTGAAGCCATTGAGCCAAATAAAAACGCCCCCATCAATTTGTACTGTCGTTCTGGTCGCCGTGCTGAGGTGGCTCGCAAGACACTCTTAGAAATGGGCTATACCAATGTGGTTAACCATGGCGGTTATCAAGACTTGTATGATAAAGGTTATCGTTGATGGTTGGCAGATGCCAATAAGACGGTAAGAGCAGCCATAAGCTTATAAAATTAGCGTGCCAGTTATTTTTTGGTGATAGTGATTTTAAAATCTAAGGTATTAAAAAATAACTTCGGCACGCCCAAAGATGGATGCGTGATGACTGCGAGCGTCGTGTTTACTGTTGTAGTAACTCACATCAGTTTGTAAGAATAGCCATGGTCGCCATACAGGTTGGCGATAACCTGCATAAGGTCCGTAAGTATTTAGGTATACTTTTTTATCTTGGATATTGCCACCCACATATAAACCATAATTTAGCTCTGATTGGCCATGCTTGACAGGCATAAAATGACGCCGAAATAAACTGCTGTGCCAATAAAGATTTTCTTCTCCTTTGTGGGTATAATGCAGCTGGCTACGACTGACCAAATCGCTATGCTCAGATTGTGGCTGAGTGAACTCAAGCGTTGAAACAGCGGTATGTTCTGTATGTGAGCCATAACGATACATTTGCTCAAAACGCATCGTAATATCATGCGACATTTCCCATTTTTTTTCGGCTTTGGCACGGATATAGACATCATTTGACCTGACGCCCAAATCTATATCAATATCTTTATTACGACGAAATTTAGACCATCTGAGTGCCAAAGAAGAGTTATTCTCTCGTGTTTCACGGCGATCGTATCGGCGATCATTAGCATTTGGCATAACTGTACGATCATCACTCAACGCACCATCACGGGTTTCATAATCCAATGAATCATCACCAAAAACCAAACTAAGGCGATTTTCAAGGGTTGGCAGTTTAATGCGACCTCGCACACGAGGTTTAATTTTTATACCATCATATTTATTCCATGTGGTGTCCATCATCACCCGTAAGCTTGCCTTAGCAGGTTTTGTTGATTGATTTTCCCCAAACCATCCATCTATCTCAACGGCACTATTTTGAAGCCAATCTTGAAAACCTTGATGATTTTTATCAATCCAGCCCATGGTATTGGTGTCAGGTTTTATGGCATTCATGCCAGTTTTTACCTTTGGTTGTGCCAGCTCATCAAACGCTACTTTCGCCGTTTGATTTGCCCATACCACAGGTGTACCAGCCATTATTAGCACACATACAACAGCTATTTTACACTGCATGATGACCCCTCTTAACTCCACCAATCAATCAAGATGCTAAATTTGGCTGATCCATAGATTCACCCCAAACCCAATAAATAACATCGCAGCACTAAACATCGCAAGGCTACTCAAGACGGGGCGTTTTGAAAATTTTTCAGCCAACGCCTTACCAGTATACACCAATAAAGTCAAATAGCTAACACTCACCATCTGTAAAATCACCGCCAACACCAAAAAGCTTAGCCATGGTTTATCATAATTTGGGTCAACAAATTGTACAAAAAACGACAGAAAAAATAAAATTGCTTTAGGGTTGGTTACGCTAAGACTGAGCGAACGATAAAAATAATTTTGTTTTTTTGGTGGCTTGATTGATAACTCTGACTTCATGATGGCTTGGCGATTTTTAAAGGTATGGTAAGCTCCGATAATCAAGCGAGTACCGATATAAGCCAAATAAGTACCACCAATCAGTTTGATGACATCAAAAACTTGTGGATATTGCTTCAGCATGGCACCCACACCAAAAACTGTTGCCATAATCAGTATGAGATCGCCAAGTAAAACGCCTGCGATTGCTCGCAAACCTGCTATATGGCCATGTGATGCTGATACCGATAAGCAATACAAACTGTTTGGGCCAGGTAAAACGATGACCACAACCACCGCCAAAAAATAAGTCAATAAATTGATTGTACCGAACATTACTCATCCGTATTAACAGCTTATCAAAATTTGCTCACTATAGCGAATTTATTTTTTACTTGCAATCATTTCGTAAATTTTAGCCATAAAAATACCCCAAAAATTATCTAACTTTTGGGGCGGTTGCAATTTTTTGCAATTTTTGAGTAAATGCCAATACGGCTAAAGGCTATCGTTGACCTTGCGATTCTTGAATGGCTTGCATTTGAGCATCAATGATTGCCTGCTGTTCGGCAGCTATGGCTTTTTCATCAGAAACTTTTTTTAGGTCAATCACAAAAACCAAGACGCTATTTGGACCAATGCCAGCATTGTGCATACCGTGTTCACCATATGCCATTTGGCTTGGAACATACAGCTCATATTTACCACCTTCTTTCATCAGTTGCAAGCCTTCAGACCAGCCTTCAATGACCTGACTTAGCATGAATGGCACGGCCTCGCCTTCAGATGAATCAAATACCGTACCATCAATTAATCTGCCTTCATAAGCTGCATAAACACCATCTTTGGCAGTGGGAGATTTGCCCGTACCCTCAGTAATAACTTTATATTGAAGACCTGATGGTGTTGTCTTTACGCCATCTTTTTTAGCGTTTTCAGCCAAAAACTTTTCACCGTCAGCCTTATTGGTAACGGCAGCTTGTTGTTGTTTTTGAATAGCTTCTTCGGTTTTACGCTTTTCATATGCTTGACCCAATGTCTGAATCTGCTTTTTGGTTAACGCACTCTCAACACCCGCATAGCCATCTTTAAACGCTTTGATATAAATATCAATGTCTAAATTTTCTTCAATTTTTTTCATAGACTCGCCTGCGTCATAGCCAAACACATAGCTGACTTGTTCGATCTCTGTGCTTTTATCGCTAACGACGGTTGACTTTTCGCCTGCTTTGGGCAGCGAAGCTGAAGTGTCTTTTTGACAGCCTACCAAAATCAATGTTGCTGCCATGGTGGCAACCAGTGCATGTTTTTTCATAAATGGTCTCTGCATAATTTTTATGTAATATAAAAAGTGTGGTATAAATAAAGTTGGCTAATCATACCAAAAATTACCATCGTTTACCATGCCTTAAGTAAGGTTTTTGAAGCAGATTTGATAAAAATCTTGTATCGTTCTTGTGAATATTCTTACTTATGGCTTCTAATAAAACATGCCCAAAACCATTTAATCTCTTGGGCTAAGCGGTATCATTTCAAAAAAAGATTTTTTCCCATCTTGCCCAATTTATCCACCTGTGCAAATTTTTGTGACAGTGTTGCTTTTGGGTATTAAGACAGTCATCATAGTAACAAAAAACCTGCCTAAGACTTTAGACAGGTTAATTATTAGGGTTACGACAAAGTAACTTTAAATCACCTATATAGTCATCAAGCCCTATCCACCAATCTTCTTATACTTCATCCGCTTAGGCGTGGCATCTGCCCCAAGTCGCTCTTTACGCCATTTTTCATATTCGCTATAATTACCATCAAAAAACTCTGGCGCTTCGTTCTCAAATGATAAAATGTGCGTACAAATACGATCCAAGAACCAACGGTCATGCGACACCACCATGACCGTACCAGGGAACACCTGCACCGCATCTTCTAAGGCACGCAAGGTCTCCACATCAAGGTCATTGGATGGTTCGTCAAGCAAGATGACATTTGCCCCTTGTTTTAGGGTTTTGGCAAGTTGCAAGCGGTTACGCTCACCGCCTGATAAGTTACCAACGAGTTTTTGTTGGTCTTGCCCTTTAAAGTTAAAGCGTCCGATATAGGCACGGCTAGGCGTGGTATACTCACCCACAGTAATCATGTCAAGCCCATCTGAGACCTCCTCCCACACGGTTTTTTTATCATCCAGCTCATCTCTGACCTGCCCCACATAGGCAACTTTTACGCTCTCGCCAACCTCTACTGTGCCTGTATCTGGCGTGTCTTTACCTGTAATCATGTTAAAAAGTGTGGTTTTGCCAGCACCATTTGGGCCTACAATACCGACAATTGCCATGGGTGGCACAGTAAATGATAAGTTTTCGTACAACAAGCGTCCATCAAAAGATTTTGAGATGTTATTAACTTCAATCACTTTATTGCCCAAACGGGGTCCTGGTGGAATATAAATCTCTGCCGTCTCGTTACGCTGTTGGAACTCACGAGAGTTCATCTCCTCAAAGCGTTCTAGGCGAGATTTGGATTTGGCTTGCTGACCTTTTTGGTTTTTACGCACCCATTCTAGCTCTTGTTTTAGTGCCTTGGCAAAGGCCTCTTCTTGTTTTTGCTCTTGTTCTAAGCGTTTGTTCTTTTGTTCTAGCCACTCGGTGTAGTTGCCTTGGTAAGGATAGCCATAACCACGGTCTAGCTCCAAAATCCACTCAGCGACATTGTCAAGAAAATAGCGGTCATGGGTAATCGCCACAATCGTACCAGAGTAGTCTTTTAAGAAGCGTTCAAGCCATGCCACAGACTCTGCGTCCAAATGGTTGGTCGGTTCATCCAAAAGTAGCATGTCAGGCTTGGACAGCAGCAAACGACACAAAGCAACACGGCGTTTTTCACCCCCTGACAGCTTGGAGACATCGGCATCCCACGGTGGCAGGCGAAGGGCATCCGCTGCTTTTTCAAGCTGAGTATTTAGGTTGTGGGCATCCCACGCTTGAATGATGTCTTCCATTTTGCCTTGCTCGGCTGCCAATTTGTCAAAATCAGCATCAGGCTCGGCATATTCAGCATAGATTTGGTTTAGGCGTTCTAGGGCATCTAAGGCCTCACGCACACCATCTTCCACATTGCCACGCACATCTTTGGCAGGGTCAAGCTGTGGTTCTTGGGGCAGATAGCCAATTTTAATGCCTGTTGCCGCTCGTGCCTCACCGCTAAATTCTGTATCCACACCCGCCATGATACGCAGCAGCGTGGATTTGCCAGCACCATTTAGACCCAGCACGCCAATTTTGGCACCTGGGAAAAAGGACAAGCTGATGTCTTTTAAAATTTCACGCTTTGGCGGAACAAGTTTTGACACTTTGTTCATGGTGTAGATATATTGAGCCATAATAAGCCTTAGTTAGTTAATTTTTGATTGGATTAAGTTAAATGATTATTGATAAAAATAGTTAAGCTAAAAAGTAAAACAAGTTAATGCTTTATTATCGCATGCTTTAGAAAGTGGGGCAAGGTTATTCATTTGATAAATATCTAAAAATGATACCTATAAAAAAGAGGTTAGATTTTAACATTAAAGATATAATTTAACTTGACTATAATATTATGTTGTAGTACTGTATAGCTCGTGTTAAATATTATTCGCAATGTGTCAGCTATCCCAACCGATTCAAATCCACATTTGATAATATTGGCACAGTAAAAAGTATTAAACGCTTACTTGACAGTGAGTAAGACAAACTTACATCATCACATACTTATCAAAATTCGGAGTATATATGAAGTTAAAAGCTATTGCTACATTGGGCGCATTGGCATTATTATTACAAGCTTGTGCAACGCCACATGTGGTTCAAACCAAAAAAATTACAGACAACGAGCTGACCTGCAGTCAAATCAAGAGCGAAATTGCTGAAGCTGAGGAATTTGAGAAGAAAGCGCGTGCCGAACGCAAAGTAACTGGCAAAAATGTTGCAGCAGCATTATTTTTCTTGCCAGCCCTAATTGGCACATACTCAAATACCGAAGAAGCAATTAATGCCGCCAAAGAACGTCAAGCATTATTGACAGATTTGTATTCAAAGAAAAACTGTCAATAATGCCAAATTAGACATTTGTGGTAAAATACTAAAATAATGATCAGTATTTTACCGCAATTTTGGAGTAGATCTAATGCCAAACATCACCCACAGCCCCGATACTCAGCGTTTTGAAACTACCATTGATGGGCATACTGCGTATCTAAGCTATGCCATTATTGATGATAATACGCTAAATTATCATCATACTTTTGTTCCGCCACAGTTAGGCGGTCGTGGTGTTGGTACGGCATTGGTGAAATACGCTGTTCAATATGCCAATCAAAATAATAAAACCATCATACCAAGTTGTAGTTTTGTGGCACATTACATCAATAAGCAGCACACAAAATAAAACCGATCAACCCAAAATACCGCTGATTTTGTGGCTTTATTAATCAACATCGTCGGTCTGATGACTTAAACAGTCTCAAGTGTCGCACTTTGATTTTAATGACCGTTGATTTTAGTTATCAGTACTGTTAATTGATGGTATAATATCATATCAATGACTGATTTCAGCATCATACCAACCGTACATTAACTGAATTGGTGTGTTAAGTGATTGTCTGATGGTATTATAAGGCTGATTATGTGGCATCGTTCTTATCACCTTTTAAACACTAAGTTTTATCCAAATACCAAGCTTCATCAATTGTCTAAGCTTCATCGATTGTGGTTTGGCTGGGTATTGGCGGTTTTGGCTTGGTTGATGCTACTGATGCCCATGACATCGTCGCTATGGGTGGAAAAACCAAAGATTGGTTATAATATTTGTATTAAGCTTGCCCCCATTATCAATCATATCAATCAGTCGCACCAAACCCATACTCACCTTCACCAAGCACACACGCACCAAACACACACGCATTTTTCAAAAAAAGACAACCAAACTCCCCATAAACATGACTGTGATATTTGTCTAAGTGCCATGTCTTTTGCATTGCCAGCGGGTGCTTTGGGTTTGTCTGGTCATATTTTACAATTCAACAGACAATTAGGCGCTTTTTATCGTCAGTTGCGTTTGCAGTTTTTATTTTTCTTACGCCCACCAAGCCGTGCTTCTCCTGATTATTCTTAATCAAATCAACCAAAATTTATTCAACCCAAAATTCATCAAAATTTGTCAATCATTACATTGACAAAAGCAGATTTATTTTGGTCTATAAAACCAATTCACACGATTTTATTGAGACACGATTTTATTGAGAATAGTTATGAGCAAAAGCATCAAATCCAATCTTTCATCAAAACACAGTCAATCAACAACGTCGCAGCATTATTTACGCATTTGGCGATGGCATTTTTATGCAGGGTTATTTGTCATACCATTTTTGGTGATTTTGGCCGGCACAGGGCTTGGCATGATTATATTATCCAATACGGTTGGCAGACAAGGTGAGCTTATCAGCGTATCGCCACAAAACACCAGTATGGCAGTATCTCATCAAGCTCACATCGCCACATCAAACATCGCTGGCGGACAAGTGACACAATACATCGCTCCAAAAGATGATCATCATGCTGCCGCTTTTTTGGTTAAAAATCATGATACGCAAGTTGCCAACTGGGTCGCCATAGACCCCTACACGGCCCAAATCGTTGGCACACAACCGCAAAAATCTGGCTTATATCACACATTAGACAGCATTCATGGTGATTTATTGATGGGTAAAACAGGAGATTTATTGCTTGAAACAGCGGCTTCTTTAACCATTTTATTAATCATCACTGGCATCTATCTTTGGTGGCAAAAACGCAAAAGTGTCATAAAAATGTTGACCGTACAAGACACCAAAACAAAACGCAACTTATGGCGTGAAATACACGCAGTTTTAGGCAGCTGGACTGCCATTGTGTTGTTATTTTTTTGTATCACAGGCTTGGCTTGGGCTGGGATTTGGGGAGAAAAAATCGTGCAAGCATGGAATCAGTTTCCTGCTGGCAAATGGGGCGTAGAACCTGTGCCTACCTCCAGTTTACCCGTTGATACTGCCCATGATGACGCATCATACCAGCAACAAAATACAGCAGATACACCCCATCATGCCACAGATATCTCAACACCCACACACGGCGACGCTCTTAATGACGGCACAAAACAAGTGCCTTGGGTACTTGAAAAAACCCCCATGCCAAGCTCCACGCCCACATCAAACGCATGGCAAATGACGCAACCAGACATTGATTTTATTGATAACATGGCTAAAAACATGGGCTTTGTGGGACGGTATCAAATCAACTACCCCAAAACACCAACAGGAGTTTGGAGCATCAGCCAAGATTCGATGAGCTATGACAGCCCCAATCCAACCGCTGACCGCACAGTACATATTGACCGTTATTCTGGTGAGATATTGGCAGACATTCGCTACCATGACTATTCAGCATTTGGTAAGTTTATGGCGGTTGGTATAGCACTACATATGGGGACAGCGGGGATTTTTAGTATTTTGGCAAATCTCTTATTTTGCTTAAGCGTCATTGCCATTTGTATCAGTGGTCTTGTGATGTGGTGGCAACGCAGACCCGCCACCAACCTGCATAAAAACAACAAATCCGCTTTACCGATGGGCTTAATCCCCCCAGCCAGTCAAAAAAACATTCCCATTTGGTGGGGTTTTGGTGGGGTGTTATTGTTAATTTCAGCACTCTTTCCCATGGGGTTGTTTGCCATCTTGGTTATCGTCATTTTAGATTGGCTCATCATCAGCCGAGTTCCATTATTAAGTAAACTATTAAAATAACCAAGCCTGACAATATCGTTTATCAATAAAAAGTGGCCTTAGCTTAATTGGCCACTTTTTTATTATTTTTTGTCATTAATAACCAGCCTGACTGACATTATCAATCATCAGCCACCATCACGGTCATACTCACAGCAGTCGCTGCTGCCATCTTAGTTGTTGTATCTGGTTTTTGATCTCATCACCGATACTCATATGGGCATGATTTGGCTGATTAACATGGCATAATTTACACAGGCACATCAAATTATTTTGGCTATTATTCTGTTTTACGCCATCAATATGATGCACATCGGCCAAATACTGATACCCAGATAAGTTAACGCCACAGACTTGGCAAAGATAGCCTTTGCTTTTTTTAAAGTTACGACTTATTATCGACCAATCTTCTGCATAACCACCCTTATTTTGTCCCACATATTCAGGCAATTTGGTAAATTTGGTCTGATAATCACCATTAAAAAATGCCAAAAAATCAAAGTTTTTCCTAAAAATTACTTGTGTTTCGATTGATGAATAATCATTATAATTAAGAATTTTTAAACAATGATGACATGGCATCAGCTTAGTTGTATGTGTATCGCCAACATTATTAACAATCTTAAATAAGCCATTTTGATTTTTATTAATATGATAGCGATTCAACCGACCGTTGTTAGCCATATCATCAAGTGTCTTACATTGGGTAAAATGTACTTTTTTACCTGCATTCAAATCACCATTTTTAACTTGATCAAAACTATTTCCATAGCCATGGTCAGGAATAAATAACACGACTTTTCTGCCATAATAGGCAAACACGCCTGTTTCATCAGTTGTCAGCTCAGACAAGCTATCAATCTGCACGCCCTCTGGTGTGGCAAGCTTCGTATCTAACTGTAAATCAAGAGGGTCTCTTGGCTGAAGCTGAAATTCAACAAGATGATCAACCATCCTTTTGGTATTATTTATCAGCTCATCAAATACATTAATTTTCTTCATAAGAACTCTTGCCTATTTTTTGTATTTGTTCATCGGCATTGGTCAAAATACGAAAAGTAACTCTTTTTGATGCACCAGCATTCTCTAGCCCAGACTCATTTTTGATGGTTTTGGCAGAAGATAAGCCCACTGCTGCCAAATGTGTCTTTATCCATGGACGATACTGACTGACTTCAGGTATGGCATAAGCAAATTGTAAAACAGTACGGGTACGGTCTTGTGATAACCGCATGTTCTCAAAGTAAGCAGTATCAGCATCCACGCCCACCGCCCATTCGCTGCTGGTATGACCCTCGATGCGGATTTCGCTAATGCTATCTTTATAGCGGTCGATGATTTTGATATAGCGTGGGAAAAAATCAGATAAAATTTCTTTATAATTATCCTGTAAATCAGATTGCCCTGTTTTAAATAAAATATCAGGAGATAAAAATGAGATGGTTAATGTATCTTTATCTATCTTTGCTCCCCATTTGGGCAAATCATCTGCAAATTCGTGTAACAATGCTTTATAAATTTGCTCTTGGGTATCCTGGTATTCTTCAGCGATTTGCCGTACTTGCAAAATTAAGCTGATGGCAATGAACAAAAACAACACCATTAATCCACTCATCAAATCTGATATGGGCAACCACTGAGTACTCTCTTCTGATGATTGTCTTGAAGATAGCACACTTAATCTCATCTTGTTTATTATTGTCATCGCATTGGTCTTCCGTGACGAATGATATCATTCATATGATTGACCAACTCTTTATAATCTTTGGTAAATTGGCTTGTCATACTAATTAAGGCGCTGCCCATTTGCTGCAAATCTGACTCAATTTTTTTGGCTTCAGCGGTATTAAAATTATTAATTTGACCCTCTATACTGCCACTAACATCTTCTAAGGTTTGAGCAGCAATATTTGATAACTGATTCATCTGTTCTTGGATATTACTGGCGTGCTTTTCTGTGATATTTTTGATATCAATCTCAAGTTGACCAACCAGCCGCTCCAGTGTGTTTTTTAGCTCTTGAGTGGTGCTTTGCATGATGCTAGGCTGTGCTTCGATAGATTGACGAATCTGATGAAACTGTTCGGTCAGCTTTTGGCTGGCATCATCCATGCCCTGAAGCATGACATCGATTTGCTTGCTTAAAGCTGGTAGAGCAGCAACTGCCTTATCTTTCATATCAGCAAAAGTAGCCAAGTGATCATACAAAGTATCAATTTGCGTATGGTTCAACTCAATAGCATCGGTGAGCCTTTCCATAGAATCTGGAATGCTCTGAGTATGATGTGCAATATGTGATAAATTATCATGAATATTTTCAATGGCTTGTTGTGTTGCTGCAACAGCATTTGTATGATTTTGATACTGAATCTGCATTTGTTCAAGCTGTTGTTTATAATTTTCTTGCCATTGAATCAACCCAAAGACAGCCTGATTAAGCTGCTTAAAGTTTTCACCAAACTGTTCGGTTAGCTGATGATTAAAGTCTTTGATAAGCTGATTGAGTGCCAAAATCACCTCTTCGGTGGCAGATTTGGTCAGAATTTGGGCAGTTTCTTCAAGTTTATCCCACAAAGTAGAAGCAAATTGCTGGTTATTTTGTTTGACATATTCATGATGCGTGGTCAATGCTTGTAACAACTCTTCATGAATAACAGCAGTCTTTTTTTGTGTGTTGGTTTGTTCTGTAAGATGGTGTTCAATAAATTTAAGTATATTGCTGGCATCCACTTGGTCTGAATCAAGATTTTCGCTCTTATCTTGATGAATAGATGCCCAAATTTTTAGGATAATTGATAATAATAACCCTGTCACGCTAGTAATAAAGGCGGTTTTCATGCCTGAGATGATGTCATTGATATGAGATTTGATATCACTATCATCAAAGGCAAGTAAAGCCAATACAATACCAAAAAAAGTTCCCAAAATGCCGATGGATGTCAGCAATGTGGGAATACTGTCGATAAAATGCCTAGGTTTATGACCATTATCACGACCGACAGCAACCCACCCTATGATAAATAACACTAACATGACCAATAAAAATGCCATATTAATGGGTGCCGTGATGGCATCAAACAAAAGTGCAAAAGTAGACATAATTCACCTTAATCCGAGTGCTTAATTGTGGGCATCTTATCACTATCTTGTGATTCATGAGATGGCGTTTGTGCCTGATGAGACGGTGTTTTTACTTGAGAGTCGCTCGGTACTCGCTGCCAGCGGGTGCGTGCACCCAGTAAACCACTTTTGCTATTTTTGGCTTCTTGTTGTAGATGCTTTGCATAATACGCCAAATCCTCTTCTGTATTATAATCATCATAAGGGTTGTGTTTGATATGATCAGACATATAATCAAGGCGTTTTTGATAAATTCCCTCACGATACTCCTCAAACTCTGCCAGCTTATCATAATAAGGTTCAAGTTTAAGGTTTAGCTCCTCAATCTCTTGGGTCAAATAGGTCATCTGTTTTGCCAATTTAACCAAATTTTCATCATACTCCAAATGCGCATCTTCCAACGCTTTGATTTGCTGCTTATGATAAGCAATAGACTTTTGGATATGCTCATAGGTTTTTGTTCCCTCTAGCGTATAATCACGCTCTGATCCTGCAACCTTAACCTTTAAAATATCCAAATCCCTTTGGACTTGTTCAAGCTTAGTAAGCCGTTCTTCTTCATATTCATGACGACCATTTTGCTTGCTTTTGTATTCTTTATCGATGGCTTGTAACTCATCACTTAACGCCTGTTTTTCATGACTCCATTTATAATAATTTTTACCATACTTTGCCAAATAAGCCTGCTCTTGTGCATCTATTTCTGCCAATGCCAATTCTGTCACTTCTTGATTATACGCACGGTTATGAAACTCTGTATTTGAGTCTTTATATTCTTTGGCACGCCCCAAAAAATAGCAACGCAAAGCCAACAAAGCAGCCCAAACCAATTCTACCCAGCCATGGATTATCATGAGTAAAAGTACTCCCCAAATGCCCCCATGCAAAACCCTCAGCAAATGCAGCCATAAAAACAAGAACTGAAATGATGGTCAAATAACTCGCTGCCCCTTTGGTTAAAAGCTTATCATAGTACACTTTTAAAGTCAGCCAATACCAAAAACGCAAAAAAATACTGGGTTTTTTATTGATATTTGCTAAATTATTGGGGGAGAACTTGGTTCATTTTATATCATCTCCATGATGTTAAATTTTTGGCTTATCCATCAAAACCCACCCAATATCGGGTAAATTTGGTAAATTTTTGCCAACAAAATAGGGGTATTTTTAAGTTAAAGGGATTAAATTGAGTTTTTCAGAGATTTTATAATCAATGCTCAATTAAAATAAATTTAAATGACTGGTTTTGCCTGCATCTTGATATCATCATTTATCGCTTTAATCATCTTGGACGCTTATGCTAGCGATTAAATAAAAAATAATCAATCAACCAAGGTTGGTTAAGAAAAATTAAGCAAGCCAATAGCGTATTATTGCACGCTTTAATTTACCAATCAAGACAAAAAGCTTAGTATCGCTTACAATTAAGCAATACATCCATTAGTACATTTCGTACATTGCTTAATCAATACAGCCATCAATAAATAGTTAATACATCTGCTAAAGAATATGCTAAACTTGTGCCATAATCTTGCTTATTTTGGAGTTCATATGAGTAGCCTTACCGCCGATCAGGTCGCCCTTCAACTTGACAGCTTACCAGGATGGTCGCTTGATGGTCATAGCTTGGTAAAAACCTTTCATTTTGAAAGCTTTGCCGACGCCATTAGCTTTATGGTGCGCGTGGCATTTTATGCCGAAATACTAGAACACTACCCCATTTGGGAAAATAATCACACCAGCATTTTGGTACGCATCGGTACAGCTGACCAACATGCTGTTCAAAGCCGTGATGTCCAATTAGCCAAGCGGATGCAAAGTGCTTTTGCTGTCTAATTCCACCCAAATCATTTTTGAAACAAACCGCCTTCTTTAAGATGCCAAGCGGTGTGCCATTGCTTTTTTACAACCAATCTTGGTATCATAGCCGATACATTTTGATTGAGCAATAATAAAGCAGTTTATGACAACACAGATTGATACTCGTTCGGTGAGCGACTTTACTGAATACGCTTACCTAAATTATGCCATGTATGTCATCATGGATAGGGCATTGCCACACATTGCTGATGGACTAAAACCTGTCCAGCGACGCATCGTCTATGCCATGAGTGAGCTTGGGCTAAAACATACCGCCAAACCCAAAAAATCCGCTCGCACGGTCGGCGATGTGTTGGGCAAATATCACCCACATGGCGACAGTGCCTGCTATGAGGCCATGGTTTTAATGGCACAGCCCTTTAGTTATCGCTATCCGCTGATTACTGGACAAGGCAACTGGGGCAGTCCTGATGACCCAAAATCCTTTGCTGCCATGCGATATACCGAAGCTAATATGAGCCGATATGCCGATATACTGCTTGGTGAGATTGAACAAGGCACGGTGGATTGGCAGGATAATTTTGATGGCTCATTGTCCGAACCTGTCACATTGCCCGCCCGCCTGCCTAATATTTTATTAAATGGCACAACAGGCATTGCCGTGGGCATGGCAACAGACATTCCGCCGCATAATCTACACGAGGTTGTCAAAGCCTGTATTCGCCTATTAAAAAACCCAGAGCTGTCCATCAAACAGCTTGCACAGACCTTGCCTGCCCCTGATCTGCCGACCACAGCTGAGATCATCACACCCAAAGATGAGCTGATCGCCATGTACGAAACGGGCAAAGGCAGCTATAAGATGCGTGCCACTTACCAAATTGACCCAAAACAAAAAAACTGGATCATTGTCAATGCTCTGCCTTATCAAGTCTCAGGCAATAAAATCGTCGAACAAATCGCCAAACTAATGATAGATAAAAAATTGCCTTGGGTTACCGAAATCCGTGATGAGTCAGATAACCTAAATCCTTGCCGTATTGTCATTGAGCTTAAAAAAGGTAAGCTTGATATTGATAAAATCATGAGCCATCTATTTGCCAACACTGACCTTGAAACCAGCCATCGGGTCAATATGAATATGATTGGTATCAATGGCAAGCCTGAGGTAAAAAACCTCAAAAGTATCTTACTAGAATGGCTATCAGTACGAAAAAGCGTGGTGATTCGCCGCTTGCAGTATCGTTTGGATAAAATCAATGAGCGATTGCACATTTTGGCAGGATTGCTGATTGCTTATCTGAATATTGATGAGATCATTGACATCATTCGCACCGCAGAAGACCCCAAGATTGAGCTGATGACACGATTTGGACTCACCCAAACTCAAGCCAATGCCATTTTAGATATCAAACTTCGCCAGCTTGCCAAATTAGAAGAAATTGAGCTAACTGCCGAACACGATCGCCTAGAAGCAGAGCGTCTACTTATCAGCGAGCAGCTAAATAACCCTGAAATGCTCACCAAGCTACTCATTGATGAGCTGACAGCCGATGCCAAAACGCATGGCGATGCTCGTCGCTCACCTGTGGTACAGCGAGCAGAATCCAGTAGCCTAAAAGCGGTGGATTTGATTGCCAGTGAGCCAATTACCGCCATCTTATCTCAAGCTGGCTGGATTCGAGCCGCCAAGGGTCATCATGCAGACCCTGCCGAGATGAACTACCGTACTGGTGATGCTTATTTAACACACGCTTTTGGCAAATCTAATGAGCGGCTCATTTTGGTTGATAATACTGGTCGCAGCTATGGGCTTGATAGCATACATCTACCATCAGCACGCACCCAAGGCGACCCAATCACCAGTTTATTAAACTTGCCTGCAGGTGCAAAGATTGATCAGCTGCACTTTAGTAATGATCAAAATATTTTGATGGCAAGCAGTGCAGGCTATGGATTTATTAATCAGTTAAGTAATTTGGATACCGCCCAAAAAGCAGGTAAAGCCAGTATCAATCTTGCTGATGGTGTGCTTTTGCCCATTGTTGTCATGCAAGATGACGACAGTTTGGTTGCTGTTAGCTTATCAAATGGTAACCTGCTTATCTTTGCAAGCGATGAGCTGCCTAAGCTTGCCAAGGGTAAAGGCAATAAGCTTGCCAACCTAAAAGCTGGCGAAACCATCACTGCCATCACAGCTTTGTCTGACTCTGACAGCTTGATCATCACCGCAGGTAAGCGTACTTTAACGCTCAAGCCCAGCGATATCGCCAATTATATTGCACATCGTGCCAACCGTGGCAGCCCATTACCAAAAGGTTTTGGCAAAGTTGTCCACATGACAAAGCTTAAAAAAGACACCGAATAACGCTGCCATTTCACCGCCCAAGCCATCTTAAGACCACTTGGGCAAAATCGGCAGTTTTTATTTATTAACCCAAACCTGCCTTTTATATTTGCCATAGCAATGGCAAAATTATTGTAATTTTTTAAATAAAAATAGACAAAATTCAGCTTGTACAAAAAAGCTCTCACAGCATTCAAGTGCAGCACGACGCTCAGATTTTGCCTTATAGGCGTAAGGCGTCATGGCAATTAAGTTTTTAAGAGCCGTATTATCCAAGTGCATCGGTGTGGTAATATATGCTTGGTCAACCAAACAAAATTCAGATGCAAGCCTTTGTATGGATTTGTTGGGGTGGTGTGCAACTACCGTCTCAAATAACGCTGCACGCATATCATACAAATGATTGGGGGCAGCAGACGCCACCATCAAGTAGCCACCATCACAAAGCACTCGCCGTATTTCATCTTTTGGTAGCGGACTAAAAAAGCTGGTACACATATTCATGGACTTATCAGCAATAGGCAATACAGACCCTGTTGCCACCACCCAAGTGATTTGGTTTGACCCATCAGCTTTGGCAGCAGTCTGAATGGCTGATTTGGCAATATCAAGCCCAATCACATGATCACAAATACTGCCCAAAGCTTGGGTATAATAACCCTCACCACACCCGATATCAAGTATCGTTTTGGGGCGAATATTTCCAATCATGTTTACAATGGCTGATTTGAGCGGTTGATAATGCTCCGCTGATAAAAATGCACGCCGTGCTTGCACAGCAGCAGGCGTATCACCAGGATGTTTACTTTTTTTATGTTGCACTAAGTGTAAGTTTACATAACCGTCTTTGGCGACATCAAAACTGTGCTGATTGGCACATTGGTAGGTTTTATTTGTAAAATTTAGCGATAAATGACAAATTGGACAGATAAGCATGGTATTAAGAATTAAGGAATGTGGCAGATAGTTTAACACAGTTATCAATAAACAAAAGGCTTAAGCGATGTGGGATCGCAACGCTTGGGCCAGACACTTATTTTTTACCTGCCAAAATGCCGCTTGCAATCACAAGTACGATACCAACCATCGCCATGACGGGTAAGACTTCATCAAAAAATATGACCCCATACAGCATCGAGAGTACCACCACCAAGTAGCCCAATGCTGATACCATAAATTTACGCCCAACCTTGTAGGCATGTGTCAGCGATAACTGCCCTATCATCGCAAATAGACCAATACCAAATAAATAAGGTAACATTTGGGGCTGTATGGGTGTCCATCCTACCACCGTACTGGCGATCGCTGAAATGAGTGTTGCAAGTAGTGCAAAATAAAACACAATTCGCCAAGAAGGTTCGCCCAATAAAGACAGCTCACGCACCTGTAGATACGCATAGCCTGCCATTGCACCACTTGTCAGCCCAATGAGCGTTGGCAATAGCCCATGTCCAAGAATACTGGGTCTTAAAATTAGCATAATGCCACATAAACCCAGCATGAGTGCAAACCAAGTTAGGCGACTGGGGAATTGCTTCAGAAGAATGACTGAAAAAATTGCCAAAAATATCGCTGATGTGTGGCTAAAGGTAATGGCAGTTGCCAGCGGCAAATGCACCAAACCAAAAAAGAACATAAATAAGCTGATTGTACCAGCCAAAGAACGCCAAAAGTGTGCTTGTGGATAGCGTGTTGAAAATTGTTTTTTTGTCAGTGCAGCTTGCAGACCTAAAACAGTTGCAGCAAAAACAACACGCCAAAAAACCAACTCATATTCATGCATCTCAAAGCGTGTGCCTGTCATCTTGACCAGCAGTCCCATGATGCTAAAACCAATAGCACCGACTACCATCCAAAGTGAACCTATGACCGAGCCTGTATCGGTATGTGTGGTAATTTTCATGTGATCTTATCGTGCGACTAATGCTCCCTCGTACTTCTAAACTCAACCTCTGGATATCGCTCCTGCATGAGTTGTAAATTGACACGGCTGGGGGCAAGATAAGTCAGATAACCACCACCGTCTACCGACAGCTGGTCGTGGGCTTTTTTCTTAAATTTTTCAAAAGCGACTTTATCATCAGAGTAAACCCATCGCACCGTTGCAATGCTAATCGGCTCAAAGGTGCATTGCACTTTATATTCTTCTAATAATCTGTGTGCCACCACCTCAAATTGTAGCACGCCCACCGCCCCTAAAATCAAATCGTTGTTGATTTGGGGCATAAATACCTGAGTTGCTCCCTCCTCTGAGAGTTGTTGTAAGCCCTTTTGTAATTGCTTGGATTTCATCGGGTCTTTTAGCACCACACGGCGAAACAGCTCAGGGGCAAAGTGCGGGATGCCTGTAAAATTTAGAGTCTCGCCACTCGTGAAACTATCGCCAATTTGTATCGTGCCATGATTGTGCAGACCGATGATATCACCAGCATACGCCTCATCTAGCGTCTCACGGTCGCCTGCCAAAAACATGAGAGCGTCCGACACTCGCACCTCTTTGCCAAGACGCACATGGTTCATTTTCATGCCACGCTCGTATTTGCCCGAACACACTCGCATAAAGGCGACACGGTCTCGGTGCTTAGGGTCCATGTTGGCTTGAATTTTAAAGACAAAACCTGTAAAGGCAGGTTCGTCCGCTTTTACCGTCCGCTCTATTGCCACATGGTCTTTTGGGGGCGGTGCGTATTGGGTCAGCACATCCAAAATCATGTTTACGCCAAAGTTACCCAACGCCGTACCAAACAGCACAGGCGTTTGACGACCTGCCAAAAATTCACGCTCATCCCAATCTTCATACGCCATTTGGGCAAGTTCAATATTTTCTATAAATTCATCCCACAAAATCTGCCCAAGCCTGTCCTTAATGTCAGCATGGTCATAGCCATCTTTACTCTCAATCTCTACAATTTGTGAACCAAAGCCTTTTTTATAAAAGTAAGTCTTGTTATCCACAAAACTATATACCCCCACAAAGTCCTGACCCATACCAATGGGATAAGCAAATGGCACGCATTTGATTTTTAGGACACTTTCAATCTCATCAAGCAAGGCAAGCGGATTTTGAATCTCACGGTCAAGTTTATTGACAAATGAGATGATGGGCGTATCACGCATGCGACACACCTCCATAAGCTTAATCGTCCGCTCCTCAACGCCCTTAGCACCGTCAATCACCATAAGGGCAGAGTCCACAGCGGTCAGCGTGCGGTAAGTGTCTTCTGAAAAATCGGCGTGTCCTGGGGTATCTAGCAGATTAACCACATGATTTTTATAGGGAAATTGCATGACTGATGTGGTGATAGAGATGCCACGCTCTTGCTCCATGCTCATCCAATCGGATGTGGCGTGGCGGTCGGCTTTGCGTCCACGCACCTCGCCTGCTACCTGAATTGCCTTACCCCAAAGTAGCAGCTTTTCGGTCATGGTGGTTTTACCAGCATCGGGGTGGCTGATGATGGCGAAAGTGCGGCGGAGATTGATTTCGTTGGTTAAATGGGTTGTCGTTGTCATTGCTTGCCTTTTTGTAGATGATGCATACATTGATGTGTACGGTGAGATACAAAAATTAAATCAGTCAAATAAAATGAAAATTATTATACCATAAATCACATCAAGTGATGGCACGATTACAGTCGCTTAGGTAGCAACGACATAGTACAAAATACTCACCCAAGCACTTGTTTTATCACAACTTAAGATACCAAAACATGCCAAACCTAGATTGATGCTATATTTTTATCTTGTTATCCAAGCTGTATCTGCTCTTTTAAGCCAAAGCCCATCCAAGCGGTGGGCTTTTTAATATCCAATGCCCCAAGCGGTGATTTTTTGGTTATAATATAAAATTCTTCATCCAATTTTTAATCCAATGACTGCCATGACAAATGCCACTTACCCAGATATTAACAGTATCCCAAGTCTTGCCAAACTACCCACAGACCAAGTTGATACCACTCGTCCGCCTGTGATTTTGGTAGACGGTTCTTATTATTTATTTCGCTGCTTTCATGGTCTACCACCGCTATCAAATTCTCAAGGATTGCCAACCAATGCCATCCGTGGCGTGCTAAATGCACTCAACAAGCTGATTAAGAAATATCATCCCACCCATATGGCAGTTGCATTTGATACCAAAGCGCCCACTTTTCGCCACAATTTATCCGAAACCTATAAAGCACATCGCCCTCCGATGGACGAAGCATTACGCATCCAAATTCCTTATATTCATGAGATGATTGAAAAACTGGGCATTGCACTCATCAAGATTGACGGCTTTGAAGCGGATGATATCATCGGCACATTGGCCTATCAAGCCTGCCAACAAGGCCATCGGGTCATCATCTCCACAGGCGATAAAGACATGGCTCAGCTGGTGAATGATTGTGTAATTCTTGAAGACAGTTTTACTGGCAAGTTGACCGATAACGCAGGTGTGATAGAAAAATTTGGTGTGACCAGTGAACAAATTGCCGATTATCTGACCTTGATGGGTGATGCGTCTGATGGCATCTCTGGTATTCCTAAAGTTGGTCAAAAAACAGCGGCCAAATTACTCAATGAATACCAAAATATCGATGGCATTTTAGCCAATCTTGCCAATATCAAAGGGGCAGTTGGTAAAAGCATTGCCGACAATCAAGACAGTATTCCACTCAATCGCATTTTAGCGACCATCGTTACCAACCTAAAACTTGCCATAAGCTTTGATGATATTACGCTCGACCACAGTCAAGAAACAACAATCAAGCGTGCACCTGCCTTGTATACACTCTTTGAAGAATTAGAATTTAAAAAAGAAATGGCTCAAACCGCCGAGCTGATTAATTTGCCCCATCAGCCAACCGATAAAGCCTTATCTATTGATACTCATGACAACACCCCTTCAAGCCAAACCCCAATACCGCCCATCAAAGATATCTCTTATCACACCATTACAACCCAACAGGATTTTACCAAACTTTTGGATAAATTAAATCACACGCCCTACTTTGCCATTGACACCGAAACCACTGATATCAATTGGCAACACGCCAAACTGGTTGGCATTTCGGTGAGTACCGCTGATTATGAAGGCTACTACATTCCTGTCGGTCATACAGAAGATTTTGATGTTTTGCTTGATAATCAGTTGCCGATTGATACCGTATTATCAGCATTTAAACCCATTTTGGAAAATCCAAATATCGGTAAAATTGGGCAACACCTAAAGTATGATGCCCATATTTTTAAAAAGTATGGCATCAACATATCTCCTTGGCAAATGGATACCATGCTTGCCAGCTATGTCATCAATGCTGCTGCAACTCGTCATGGTATGGATGCACTGGCTAAGCATTATTTGGGCGTACAGACCACAACTTTTGAAGATGTTGCAGGCAAAGGCGCCAAACAGCTTAGTTTTGATAAGGTCGCCATGGATGTAGCAAGCCAGTATGCATGCGAAGATGCGGATATTACTTTTCGGCTATTTAATAGATTTAATCAACACATCAATCAAGATAAAACGGCTGCCCAACTGTTATACCATCTAGAAATGCCCACCGCCCAAATCCTAACCCAAATGGAGCATGATGGTATTTTAATTGACACTGATTTTTTGGGGCAATTATCAGATGAATTTGATAAAAAAATTATGGCACTGCAAATTGAGGCTGAACGCATTGCAGATGAGCCGTTTAATTTGGCAAGCCCAAAACAGCTTGGTGAGATTTTATTTGACAAACTGGGCATTGCAGGCGGTAAAAAAACCAAAACAGGGCAATACGCAACATCAGAAGCTGTTTTATCAAAAATCGAACATCCGCTGATTGATGTGGTACTTGAACATCGCAGCTTATCAAAACTCAAAAGCACCTATACCGATACGCTTGCAAACGCTGCTGATGAACAAGGGCGAGTCCACACCAGTTATCATCAAGCGCTTACCAGTACAGGTCGCCTGTCATCATCCGATCCAAATCTACAAAATATCCCCATTCGCACAGATACGGGACGACTGATTCGTGAGGCGTTTATCGCACCAAAAGGTCGTATGATTTTGGCAGCAGATTATTCACAAATTGAGCTTAGGCTGATGGCTCATTTTAGCGGTGATGAAAGCTTGATTCGTGCTTTTAATCATAATTTAGATATTCATACGGCAACCGCCGCCGAGATTATGAGTAAAGATATCAGCGAGGTGACACCAAGTGAGCGACGCGCTGCTAAGGCGGTTAATTTTGGGCTATTATATGGCATGAGTGCTTTTGGGCTTGCCAAACAGATTGGGGTTGATCGAGCCGTTGCCCAAGATTATATCAAGCGGTATTTTGCACGATATCCTGCCATTGCAGAGTATATGGAGCGTACCAAGACGATGGCAAAACAGTTAGGCTATGTGCAGACCATTTTGGGCCGTAAACTCTACTCACCTGATATCCAAAGCAGTAATCGTATGATTAAAGATGCTGCCGAGCGTGCAGCCATTAATGCGCCATTACAAGGCTCAGCTGCTGAGATTATCAAACTTGCCATGATTGCGGTGGATGAAGTATTACCCAAAGATGATGCCAAGTTGTTACTACAAGTGCATGATGAGCTGGTTTTTGAGGTTGATACTGACAAGGCACATGATATCGGCAACCTGATCAAAACAGCAATGCAAAATGCCCTAATTGATACAGCAAAAAAGCTGGGCTGGGCGGTTGATTTTGCTGTCCCGCTCGTGGTTGAAATAGGTATCGGTGAAAACTGGGAGCAGGCACACTAAAGCCATCATCTGAAACCGTACAATGTGCGACTAAATTGGTCGCATATTTTTTGCCTTTTTGTCTGGATGAATTTAATTAATTTAATTTTCGCCAACATAAAAGCAACAAGCTGCATCGTCACCAATGCAGCTTGCTACTTTACATGATTTTACCACCGTAAAATCTATATCCTTATCAGCCTTCCATGAATAGCACTTCATCCTTGCCCCAATCCATCAGGGTTCTCCTTTGCTATGGGTATATTATGCAATAAAACCATGCTGATGAAAATACGCCAAAATCGTCAAACTTTGTGCGATATTTCCTACAAAACTCCCAAAGTGCATAAAAATAGCTAGGCTTGTACCCATGCACCATCACGCCAAACCAAGGCAAAACGGGTCGCTTTACCGTCTTTTTCTGAACCAACATATTGCTCTTGATTTTTACGGCTCCATCGTAAAATCGTTGGGTTGCCAACATCATCGGTATCTGGTGCATCAAACAAATAATAAAATTTTGGCTCAAGCTGATCTTTAATCTCACGAAGCTCGCTCAGCTTTGGTGGGCGAGTTTCACGGATTTTGGGAAATTTAGATGCCGCCAAAAATAGCCCTGCTGCACCTTCACGCAGCACATAATGATCATCAAATTTTTGTGAACGAAGATTGGGCATATCAATGGGTGTCATACGAGGCGGGGCCGCTTGACCATTTTTGAGTACTTTTCGGGTATTATCACATTTTCGGCAAGCAAAATATGCACCAAAACGCCCCGTTTTAAGCTCCATTTGACCATCACATTTATCACAATCAATGGTCGGTGCATCACTGGTTGCACCCCCAATCTCAAAGACACCTTTTTCAAGCACATGACCATCGCAATCAGGGTTATTGCCACAGATATGTAGCTTGAGCCCGCCGTCGACAATGTAGCCATCCATCGCAGTATTGCATTTTGGGCAACGCTTTTTTTCCATAAGGGCGTTAACCTCTGCTGAATCATCATCAGCATCAAACTCAAATGCCGACACTGGCATCAAATTTTTGGTACCTTTACAGCGTTCTTTGGGTGGTAGATTATAGCCTGTACAGCCCAAAAATACACCTGTTGAGCCTGTGCGTATCTGCATTGGGCGATGGCATAAATCACAGTGAATATCAGGCACATTGGTTGGGTTGTTAGGACGCATGCCATCGGTGGTTTTGGCATAATCAAGCTTTTGTTTGAAATCATGATAAAATCTGTCAAGCACCGCTTTCCAATCTTCCTCGCCAACCGCCACCTCATCAAGCTTATCTTCAAGCCCTGCGGTAAAGGCATAATCCATCAAATCAGGGAAACTTTCTACCAACCTTTCTGTTACAATGTCTCCCATTTTTTCAGCATATAGGCGTTTATTTTCAAGCTTAACATAGCCACGCTCTTGAATGGTTGAGATAATAGACGCATAGGTTGATGGTCGCCCAATACCGAGACTTTCAAGTTCTTTGACTAAGCTTGCTTCACTGTAGCGAGCAGGTGGGCTAGTAAAATGTTGTGTCGGCAAAATCTCAATCAAAGGCAACTTTTCACCCACTTTAACAGCGGGCAGTAAGATATCATCAGTCTTGGCAGGTGGCTGCACCTGTGTATAGCCATCAAAAACCAAAGTCCGCCCTTTGGCTTTAAGCTCTATATCGCCAGCGGCAACCATCAAATTGACTGACTGATAGCGTGCTGGCATCATTTGGCATGCCACAAACTGCCGCCAAATCAACTCATAAAGACGCTGAGCATCACGCTCCATGCCAGTCAGTTGCGAGGATTTTACCAAAACATGAGAAGGGCGTATCGCTTCATGTGCCTCTTGAGCATTTTGTTTATTGCCATAAAAATTGGGTTTTTGGGGCAAATAGTCATCACCAAAATGATCTGTAATATATTCACGCACCAAATTTAGGGCGTCTTGGCTCAAAAAAGTGGAGTCGGTACGCATATAAGTAATATGCCCTGCTTCATACAGACGCTGTGCCAAAATCATGGTTTTTTTGACACTAAACCCAAGTCGTGTACTGGCAGCTTGCTGGAGCGTTGAAGTGATAAAGGGTGCTGATGGACGAGACTGAGTGGGTTTTTCTTCGATTGCTGACACAATAAAGTCTGATGAACCTAGAGCTAAAACGACTTCATCGGCTTGTGCTTTATTGCCAAGTTTTAGAGTTTTACCATTTTTTTTGACCGCCTCAAGGTTTAGCGTCTCGCCTGCTGCGGTGTTATTGGTGTGAATTTTCCAATATTCAACAGGTACAAATGCTCGAATTTCTCGCTCACGCTCAACCACCAAACGAGTTGCGACACTTTGCACTCGGCCCGCTGACAGACCTCGGGCAATTTTTGCCCAAAGTAGTGGCGATACCATAAAGCCTACCACACGATCCAAAAATCTGCGTGCTTGCTGTGCATTGACACGATCAATGTTTAATTGATCAGGATGCTCAAAGGCAGTTTGAATGGCTGTTTTGGTAATTTCATTAAATACCACACGGCTGTATTTATCATCACTGCCACCAATCACTTCTTTTAAATGCCACGCAATCGCTTCGCCTTCTCTGTCTAAATCGGTGGCAAGATAAATTTTATCAGCCTCTTTGGCAAGTGCTTTTAGTTCACGAATAACCTTGGTTTTATTCGGCAATATCTCATACACCGCCGTCCAGTCATGTTCAGGGTCAACACCCATACGGCGAACCAATGCTTTTTGGGCTTTTTCTTCACGAGACAATCCTGCATCTTGGGTTTTGTTGGTTTTGGTCGTACTGCCACCAACAGGCAGATCACGCACATGACCCACGCTTGAACGCACCACATAGTCTTTGCCCAAATATTTATTAATGGTTTTGGCTTTTGCAGGCGACTCCACAATCACTAAGGATTTGCCCCGAGCATTGGCTTTGGTCAATGCTGCCTCAGCTTTGGTGGTCGTTTTTTTAGAAGTTGCCATGATGATGCCTTTATTTAAATTTGCTAAATATCTGAGAATTTATCCAAAATCCCTAGGATAAGTGGGTATCCATGTGCATTTATAGGGTGCAAATGTGGTTTTGTCAATCATTTTATAAAAATTTGCTCAAAGTTTTGCAAATCACCAATCACGCCCATCAGGGTAATTTACCACCATCAATCAATTTTGCCCAAGCCATCAGCTGGGTTTTGATGTCGTTTAAGTCGGATTGAGCTTTTGTTTTATCCAGCTTATAAGCCTTGTGGCTGTGCTGATATTTCTCATCCAACCAGTAAAGCGAGATGTGATTTGCTTTCATTGACAGTCCCAAAACTTGAGCCTTGATATGCTCAGGCAGATGAATGGGCTGCTCATCAAGACGGCGTACTTGTGTCAGCATCTTTGGCGTATAAAACTGCTGCGGTATCAAATACCAACAATCTGCCATGACATGATATTGAGCCATTGGTAGCCTAAGATCTTCTATGATGACAGTGTATTGAGTAGCCCAAGGCGTACTATCTGCTCTGGCATACGCATCTTTTTTGGTAGGTTTGAGCGTATCATACCTATCTTTAAGCCAATTTGGGCAAGTGATCAGCTTGGGAAAAATACCAAAATGACGCGCCATCAGCCGAAAATCTGCCACTCGCATTTGATTGGCATTGGGGCGAGCTGCCATAAAATTGCCCACCAAAAAACCAGCAACAACCAGCACAACAATAATAGCGATACTTTCGCTTGATAGTGACATCATATCATCCTACAAAAGCAGCTGACGCTTGCCACTATTATCCATCGATGAGACCAGTCCACGCTCTTCCATTTGGTCAAGCAGACGCGCAGCACGATTGTATCCGATGCTAAACTTACGCTGCACCGATGAGATGGACGGCTTTCTGGTCTCAACCACAAAAGCCGCTGCCGCCTCATATAACTCATCGCCTGCAACGCTGCCACCTGCATCACCGCTACCCTCACCTTCAAAAGAATAACTGTCAGATAAATCAATATAGTCAGGCTTGCCACGCTCACGCCAAGCATCACAGACTCGATTGACCTCATCGTCATCCACATAAGCACCATGCACACGCTCAGGATGATTTTTACCCGGCCCAATGAACATCATATCGCCATGCCCCAACATATCCTCAGCGCCACCTTCTTCGATGATTGTGCGACTATCAACTTTAGAACTGACACGCAGTGCAACACGAGCAGGAATGTTCGCCTTAATCAAACCTGTTACCACATTCACCGTCGGACGCTGGGTAGCAAGCAATAAATGAATACCAGCGGCGCGTGCTTTTTGTGCCAAACGCACAATCGGCTCTTCGGCAGTTTTACCAAGCTGCATGATCATATCGGCAAATTCATCCGCCACAATCACAATCGTTGGCAGTGGCTTGAGCTTGGGCGGCTTATCTTGACTGACACTTTGATTAATGTGCCATAAAGGGTCATAAATTGGTTCGCCCTCAGCCTCGGCGGCTTCTACTTTTTTATTAAATTCGCTGATTTTACGCACTCGAAGCTTACTCATCAGCTGATAACGGCGTTCCATTTCATTGACACACCAAGTCAAAGCAGCAACCGCATCTTTCATATCAGTGATCACTGGTGTCAGCAAATGTGGAATATCGCCATAGTTGGCAAGTTCAAGCTGTTTTGGGTCAATGAGTACAAGTCTAAGCTCATCGGGCGTGTATTTTAGCAGCATGGATAATAAAAATGAGTTCACCAATACCGATTTACCCGACCCTGTCGTACCTGCCACAAGCATATGGGGTGCTTTTGCCAAATCAGCAATCACAGGCTTGCCGCTAATGTCTTTACCGACAGCGATGGCAATTTGGTTATTTGGGCTTTGATAATCTTTAGTATCCAATAGCTCAAGCAAATGCACCATCTCACGCTTTTGATTGGGTACCTCAATACCAATATAGGGCTTGCCTGGAATCACCTCAACCACACGCAAAGATGCTTTGGACATCGAACGCGCCAAATCCTGAGAGATGCGTGTGACTCGGCTTGCCTTGACACCTGGTGCAAGCTCAACCTCAAAGCGTGTGACCACAGGACCAACCATGGCTGATACAACTTGAGCTTGAATATTAAATTCTTGAAGTTTAATCTCCAAAAGCTCTGAAGCTTGCTGCAGTTCATCATCGCTCACTTTAGGTTTATTGGATAAATTGGGCTTATCCAATAAATCCAACTCAGGAATCGGTGTTAAACTCAAACGATAGCTTAAGGTATCCATCGCACGAGACTGTACAGGCGTTGCTGATTGTTTTGGTTTGGGTGTCTGATGCGCCTGCTCTTGGGTAGGCTTAGTGTCCTTGGCTGTTTTAACTTCGGTCGCCTGATTTTCATCAAAGTTGGGGCTGACTTTTTGAATTGTTTTAAATCGCTCTACGGTTGATGGGTTGTTTGATGGGTTGTTATTAATTACTGTCTGGTCGGATGATCCATTTGGCTCACCCAAATGCGTTGCGTCATCCAACTTATCATGACGATACTTCATCGGGTCAGTTGTAGCTGCTTGTTGCGTTTCTTGATGCATGTTTTCTGCTTCTGCTTTGGCAGCTTGTTTGCTGGCTTCATTATCACGCTCAGCGATTAGCTCATCACGCAATCCAGAATGGCGTAAAAAACTCTCAAGCACACCTTCATGGTTCTGCGGTGTGCTTACCACCGCCGATGTAACAGAGCTTGTACTTTCATCTGGTATGGTACTGTTTGTACTTTCTGGTTTAGGCTCCAAGTCTACTTTGGGGGTGGATTTATCGCCGCCAATCCACTGAAAAACCAGACCCATCAGATAACGCCAACGAATCTCAAAGCTCAACAAAGAGATGAGGATAATCATTCCGATCAAAAGTAGTGCTGTTACCGTCTCGCCAAAAATACCAGCCAAGCTTTTTTGTAGCTCAAACCCAATCGCCCCGCCCAGACGGGTTGCAAGCAAAGCATTCGTAATATCACCAATATAAGCAAGCAATGCACTGACAAATAACACCAACAACCCATAGGCAAATAATCTTAGTACCCAAAATAGCTTAACATGCGTCCACCATAGCCGAACCAGCTCATATGCCAGCACCAGCACAGCCACCCACGCCCCAAAACCAAATAAGGTATGCAAAATATCTGATACCCAAGCACCAAGTAGCCCACCGACATTATTAATGGTTGAATGACTGCCAACATGCGACCATGCCGAATCCGTCTGATCATAAGACAGCAGCGATAAAAATAAAAATACCAACAATGCAATGCCAAAAATGCTAAAAATCAGTTGCTTAATGGTAGGCAGCTTACCCATAAAGCGGGCAATGGTCGGATTTTGAAATAGATTACTCATGGTGACTCGTTGGCAGGCGATGGGTGTCTTTTTGACATAACTGTCTATTATAGCGAATTTGATTCAATTAGCCAAACATTTGCAAATTGTTACAAATTATCAAATAAAGCCGTGCCTTTATACCGCTTATGCCATTGGCTTGTTGATTAAATTGCCTGTTTATCAAAATTAATACCAATCACCCTAAGGGCATATTTGCTTTACTGATACCCAAAGACCACCCAGAATTATTGATAATATTAATAAATATAGAAAAAATTGCGAAAAATATTTTGTCTTTATGCATTTTTGGGGTAGAATTATCTTGATAGATTTTTTTATGAAATTGTATAGATATTTTCTGACCTTTTTTAGGATTTTTCATGACTAATTCACGCCCCATTGCTCTGGACTTACAAGACATTCATAAAAGCTATGGCTCACTTAAGGTGTTAAAAGGTGTGTCTTTGACCGCATACGATGGTGATGTGATCAGTATTTTAGGCTCATCAGGCTCTGGTAAGTCCACCTTGCTTCGCTGCATCAATCTGCTTGAAAAGCCCACCTCGGGAAAAATCATTGTCGGTCAAGAGACATTAAAACTTAAACCACATAAAGGCGAATTGGTCGCAGCCGACAATAAACAACTTGAAAAGCTACGCTCAAAAATCGGCTTTGTATTTCAAAATTTCAATTTGTGGCCGCACAAAACCATTTTACAAAATATCATCGAAGGCCCTACGCAAGTGCTTGGTATCTCAAAAGCTGATGCCATCAAAGATGCCGAACAGCTTTTGACCAAGGTTGGTCTTTTGGACAAAAAAGATGCCTATCCTGATAACCTATCAGGTGGTCAGCGTCAGCGTGTGGCAATCGCTCGCTCGCTTGCCATGCAACCACAAGTACTGCTGTTTGATGAGCCGACCTCTGCACTAGACCCTGAGCTGGTCAATGAAGTACTTGCTGTCATGCGTGAGTTGGCCGACGAGGGTCGTACCATGCTCATTGTCACGCACGAGATGCGTTTTGCTCGTGAAGTCTCAAGCAAAGTGGTATTTTTACACCAAGGTCGCATTGAAGAAATTGGCACACCAAAAGAAGTATTTGACAATCCAAAATCTGCGCGCGTACGAGAATTTATGGCATCACACCGCTAATTTTATTGTCGCCAATTTTTATTAACCCAAGGAGTTATCATGATAAAACCATTTGCCACTTTGGCAACTGTTGCTTGTGTTACTTTGGTGGGTTGTACCAAAGAAGAAACCAGCACCCAAACAACAGCACCCACTCAGCCAAGCCAAAAAAGCATTGTGATCGCAACTGAAGCCGCCTACCCTCCATTTAATGATACTGGTGCCAGCGGTCAGATTATCGGTTTTGATGTGGATGTGATGAATGCATTGTGTGCCGAAATGAACGCTCACTGTCAGATTATTGCTCAGGATTGGGACGGCTTAATCCCAAGCTTATTGGCGGGCAAATATGACGCCATCATTGCAGGCATGTCCATCACCCCAGAGCGTCAAGCACAAGTGGATTTTTCGGACTCTTATTTTTCAAATACGATCGTTTGGCTTGCTAAAAGTGATGGCAGTTTTGATCCAAATGACATCACCAATCAAACCCTTACCAGTCAGCGTGGTACTACTGGTGCTGCCTATATCACCGAAAAATATGATGGTCAAGATGGCAACCGTGTTCAGTTGCATGACACCTACACCAATGCTTATTTGGACATGAAAGCAGGACGCAATCATGCGGTCATGGCTGAAAAAGTATCGGCTATTGACTGGCTAAAGCAAGAGGGCAATGGTGAGTTTGGCATAATCGGCGAAGAGATTGATAATAACGATCACTTGGGCATCGCCGTACGCAGAGGCGATAGCCTAAAAGCTGAGTTTGATGCAGCTTTAGCAAAAATCAAAGAAAGCGGTAAATTAGCAGAAATTGAAAAAGCTCACTTTCAATCAGATGCTTTTTAAGTTTGGCATACCTACTTTTGGGTGTGTCGATTATCCATTCTTGCATATTAAGCATATTAAGAGGTTATCATGAAAACCGTGTTAAAATTTACCACAGCCACACTTTGTGTTTCTTTACTTACTGCTTGTAGCAATGAGCCTACGACCAATACCAAAACTGCTGCTACATCTAACAGTTCAACCACCCAAAAAGAATTGATCATCGCTACTGAATCTAGCTTTAAGCCATTTAGCTATCTTGACAAGCAAGGTCAATTGGTCGGCTTTGAGATTGATTTGGCAAATGCACTATGCAAGCAGATGCAAGCAGATTGTCAAATCGTAAGCCAAGACTGGGACAGTCTGATTCCAAGTTTGAACGCCAATAAATCCGATGCCATTATGGCGGGTATGTCCATTACCGAAGAACGCCTAAATGCGGTGGACTTTAGTGAGCCTTATTTTGATAATACGCTTGTTTTGATTGGTAAAAAAGACAATGCCGCCACCATCGATGACATCGCTGGTAAAGCTGTTGCAACCCAGCAGGCAACTGTTTCGGCTGAATATCTTCAAAAACATTATCCAGACGCCATCATCAAAACTTATGATAAGCAAGACAACGCTTATCTTGATTTGACCGCTGGGCGGGTTGATTTTATGTTGTCTGATGTCGTGCCTGCTGCTGACTGGCTTGCCACTGAAGCTGGCTCTGAATTTGAAATCAAAGGCTCGCCCATTGATATCGGTGATAAAGTAGGCATCGCTGTGCGTAAAGACAGCAGTCTAAAAGCGGATTTTGACGCTGCACTTGCCAGCCTAAAAACTAATGGCAAATATGATGAGATTGTTGCCAAATACTTTAACAGCCAAGCGTTAGGTCAATAATTTTAAGCCGATGGTGTTTGGTTTTAGTCAAGTCACGCCACACCATCAAAAATTTAAGTCACACCAAATCAAGGAGTAGATTGTGAAATTTAAAACACTTGGACTTATGGCAGCCATTGTTGGTGCATTTAGTCTATCAGCGTGTAGCGGTCAAAACGAACAAAGCACAAAGGCCAGTGGTGACACCTTGCGTATTGCGACCGAAGGCACTTATGCACCATTTAACTACACCAATCCAGATAGCAGTTTGGGCGGCTTTGATGTGGATATCGCCAATGCGTTATGCAACAAAATGCAAACCAAATGCCAAATCATTGCCCAAGATTGGGACGGTATCATACCAGCGTTAAAAACAGGTAAGTTTGATGCCATTGTTGCAGCAATGTCAGTCACCCCTGAGCGTAGTGAGCAGGTGGATTTTAGTGAACCTTATTTTGTCAACTCTTTGGTATTTTTGGCAAAAAAAGGCTCAAATTTTGATCCGACCAGCACCGATGCCATCAATAATGCCAAAATTGTTGCTCAGCGTTCAACCATCTCAAGCCAATGGTTAACCCAAACTTATCCAAACAGCAAGCCACAGCTATACGATACGCTGGACAATGCTTTTATTGATTTAGGTAATGAGCGTGCTGATGCTATGATTTCTGACAAACTGCCAGCACTAACTTGGCTTAGCTCGGACTTGGGTCAAAATTTTGAAATCAAAGGCGGGGACATCGATATCAATGATAAAGTCTCAATTGCTGTCAATAAAGGCAATACCGAACTATTACAAAAATTCAATGAGGCTTTGGCTGCAATCAAGGCTGATGGCACCTATAAACAAATTGTCATTGAACACTTTGGTGAAGCAGGTATGCCAACCAACATTGAACAATGAATAAGACTGCCAAAAAGGCATAAAACGCTGTGCTTTCGGCGATAAAATCCATCGCCGAAAGTTGCTTTTTAGATGGTAATTTGATTTTTGCGACACCATATTTTCATGATTGCTAAGCAGGTTGCTTAAAATAAGACGAACCACAGCAATCAACTGATGGTATTTTATAATTTAAGGTACTGGCGTGTTTGACTTACAAGGCTACGGCCCAATTTTATTGCAAGGTACAATTCTGACCATAAAGCTTGGGCTTGCCAGTTTGGTGTTTGGTCTGTTATTCGGTTTGCTTGGTGCACTTGCCAAGCTTTCTGGCGTTTGGATATTACAAAAAATTGCCGATGCCTATACAACAATCGTCCGTGGTATACCTGAGCTTTTGATGGTTTTTTTCATCTTCTTTGGCGGTAGTATCATTTTAGCCACCATTGCAAAGCAAATGGGCTATACAAGCCGCATTGATGTGAGTCAATTTTGGGCAGGCGTTACTGCCTTATCTATCATGTTTGGTGCTTATGCGACCGAAGTTTTTCGCATGGCAATTCAAGACATTCCCAAAGGACAATGGGAGTCTGCCCAAAGCATCGGTATGACGCCAATACAGACATTGACACGCATTATTCTACCTCAAATGTGGATGGTGGCACTGCCTGGTCTTGGTAACTTAACTTTGGTACTGCTCAAAGATACAGCCTTGGTTTCGTTGATTGGTTTACAAGATTTGATGTATTTTGCACAGCGTGCGGCACAATCCACCCAAAAACCTTTTACATTTTATTTAGCTGCTGCTTTTATCTATTTGGCTTTGACTTCGGTGATTACGCTTTTTATCATGTGGTGTGAATCTCGTGCCAACCCTGCTGCACGGTATGCCAAGCTACTTCACAAACGCTCAGGGGGTCAATCATGAATTGGAATTGGCAAGCAATTATTAACTATTTTCCAGATTTACTCGCAGCATCGGTTACGACCATTGAGCTTGTGGTCCTGTCTTGTGCTTTGGGTCTTGTATTTGGTGTGATTCTTGGGCTATGGCGACTGTCTCCAGTATTGTGGCTTCGTGCCATTCCAGCGACTTATATTTTTTTCTTTCGTGGCACGCCTTTATTGGTTCAGATTTTTTTAATTTACTATGGCTTGGGGCAGTTTACCGCACTCAAAGAGTCCTTTCTTTGGGATCCAATTTTTAGTCAAGCATACTGGTGTGCCATCATCGCCTTTACCTTAAATACTTCGGCCTATATCGGTGAAATCGTTCGTGGTGCGGTCATGGCTGTGCCTACTGGGGAATTGGAAGCTGCCGACGCCATTGGTATGTCAAAACAGCAAAAATTACGCCGTGTCACCCTGCCTCGTGCCTTTGGTATTATGATACCCGCTTATAGTAATGAAGTGATATTTATGCTAAAGGGGAGTGCTTTGGCAGCATCAATTACGGTGGTTGAGCTGATGCATAAGGCACGAGACATCATTTCCATTACTTATCTTCATTTGGAGATGTTTTTTGCCGCTGGTATGATTTATTTAGTGATCAGCTGGGTATTTTTATTTATTTTTCGCCAATTTGAGCACCGTGTCAATCGTCATAAACGCTATATCCCACCTGCGGTAAATCCTAATCCACCGATTTAATTTAAGGAAGACTGATGACACTACACACCATTATTTTAGCTGCTGGCAAAGGCACACGCATGAAATCCAACCGACCCAAAGTTTTACAGACCTTGGCAGGTAAGGCTTTGGTTCAGCATGTTTTGGATACCTGTGCACAAATTCAAGCAGATGGTACGATTTTGGTTTATGGGTTTGGCGGTGAGATGGTCAAAGAGGCACTATCTACCCGCCCTGTCATATTTGCCGAACAAATACAGCAGTTAGGTACAGGCCATGCAGTCAAGATGGCATTACCCCATCTGCCAAAAGAAGGTAAAAGCCTGATTTTATATGGCGATGTACCTTTAACTCAGGCCAGCACCTTACAAAACCTTGTTCAAGCCAATACCAGTGGTATCTCAATGCTGACTTTAACCGTTGAACAGCCGTTTGGTTTGGGGCGGATTGTCCGAAATCAGGGCAAGGTCGTTGCCATCGTTGAAGAAAAAGATGCCGATGTGCAACAAAAATTAATCACAGAGATTAACAGTGGCATCTATTGTGTGGATAATGCGTTGCTTCACAAATACCTACCCATACTGAACAATAACAATGCTCAAGGCGAATATTATTTGACAGATATTATCAAATTGGCTGTTGATGATGGCATTGAGATTATAACCATTGAACCTAAGTTTGCCTTTGAAATTGAAGGCGTGAATGATCGTATTCAGCTTGCCAATCTTGAGCGAGATTTTCAATCACACCAAATTCATCAATTACAAATCGCTGGCGTACAGTTTGCCGACCCAAATCGTGTCGATATTCGTGGCAAATTGACCTGCGATCGAGATGTTTTTATTGATATTAATACAGTATTTGTCGGTGATGTCCATCTGGGCATGGGCGTGCAGATTGATGCAGGCAATGTCATTACAAATAGCCATATTGGCAACCAAACACACATTAAACCCAACTGTGTCATTGATGATAGTATGATTGGTCAAAATGTTACCATTGGACCATTTGCCCATCTAAGACCAAAAACCATACTATCAGATGATGTCAAAATTGGTAATTTTGTAGAAACCAAGAAAACAACCGTGGGTGTTGGCAGCAAGATTAATCATCTAAGCTATGCTGGCGATAGTATCATTGGGCAAAATGTGAATATCGGTGCTGGTGTGATTACCTGTAACTATGATGGCATCAATAAATTTACCACCACAATTGGTGATCATGCATTCATTGGCAGTAATTCAAGCTTGGTTGCTCCTGTGACTGTCGGTATGGGTGCAACAATCGGAGCAGGGTCGGTCATCACCAAAGATGCTAAAGACAATGCTTTGACCGTGGCTAGAGCGAAACAAGCCACCATTATCGGTTGGTCTCGACCCAAAAAAAATCAAGTTTAGTGCTTTGGTATTGATTTTGATTTAATCATGAAAAAGTTTTTATCTTCAATAAAGGCCAGCCAAACCAAAGGTTAAAGCATAAAATCCAAAAGCTGGCCATTATTATGCCTAAAAGTCATACCATTTGAACAAAAAATTATCAAAAAAAGGGTTTGTTAACCAAACCCTTTTTAATATTGTCTTTATAAAATGACTTAAATATGATGAAAATTCACCAAATCATCAATCTTTTTTACGACCAAAACGCTTACGCTCATTTTCGGTCAAATACCGCTTGCGGATACGGATTGATTTAGGTGTCACCTCAACCAATTCATCATCTTCGATAAACTCAAGTGCCTGCTCAAGTGTATAATCCAGCGCTGGGGTTAAAATAATCGCATCATCAGAGCCTGACGCTCGAATATTAGTCAATTGCTTGGCCTTGGTTGGGTTTACCACCATGTCATCTGAACGAGAATTGATACCAATAATCATGCCTTCATACACTTCAAGCTGTGGCTTAGCAAACAAACGACCACGCTCTTGTAGGCTAAATAAAGCATAAGCCAAACAGGTACCTGTTACCATTGATACCAGCACACCATTTTGACGCTTGGCTACCGTGCCATCTTTGACAGGACCATAGTGGCTAAAGCTGGAAGTCATAATGCCCGTGCCTGAAGTCATGGTCAAAAACGCCGAGCGAAAACCAATTAAGCCACGAGAAGGAACGGTAGCTTCAATACGAATACGACCTTTGCCGTCAACCTCCATATTAGTCAGCTCACCTTTACGGTTGCCCATCTCCTGCATGACTGCACCTTGATGCTGCTCCTCAACATCAAAAGTAACATTTTCATACGGTTCACACATGACGCCATCAATCTCTTTCATGATAACTTGCGGGCGTGATACACCAAGCTCAAAACCTTCACGACGCATATTTTCAATCAATACCGACAAATGTAACTCACCACGACCTGAAACTTTAAATTTTTCAGGACTGTCTGTATCTTCAACACGCAGTGCAACATTATGAATCAATTCACGGTCAAGGCGTTCACGGATATTACGTGAAGTTACAAACTTACCTTCTTTGCCGGCAAATGGTGAGTCGTTAACCTGAAAAGTCATCGAGACCGTCGGCTCATCAACAGACAGTGCTGGCAGGGCTTCAACATGTTGTGGGTCACAAATCGTATCAGAGATGTTCAAAGAATCAATACCTGTAATACAGATAATATCCCCTGCCTGAGCCGATTCAACATCAACACGCTCAAGACCATGGTAGCCCATAATTTTTAAAATTCGTCCATTGCGTTTATTGCCATCTTTATCAATGATTGCAACGGGTGTATTTGTTTTTACAGAGCCTCTTTGAATACGACCAACCCCAATCACCCCAACAAAGCTATTGTAGTCAAGGCTTGATATTTGCATTTGAAATGGACCGTCAACATCCACCTTAGGAGGCTCAACGATATCAACAATCGTCTCAAATAGTGGCGTCATATCATCAGCAAGATTGTCTGGTTCAAGTCCTGCAATCCCATTAATACCCGATGCATAGACAATAGGAAAATCTAACTGCTCATCAGTTGCATCTAAACTGTCAAACAAATCAAAGACTTGGTCAATGACCCAATCTGCACGAGCGGCTGGCTTATCAATTTTGTTAATGACAACAATCGGTTTAAGTCCACGAGCAAATGCTTTTTGAGTCACAAATCGTGTTTGTGGCATGGGACCTTCTTGAGAATCCACCAATAATAATACGCAGTCAACCATCGACATGACACGCTCAACCTCGCCACCAAAATCAGCATGCCCTGGGGTATCAACGATATTGATGCGATACTCGGTGTTGGTACGCTTATCAGCCCATCGAATGGCGGTGTTTTTTGCCAGAATCGTAATCCCTCGTTCAGACTCAAGGGCATTTGAGTCCATCACGCGTTCGATTTCACCAGAACGCTCACCCAAAGCGCCTGATTGCTGTAAAAGTTTATCAACTAAGGTAGTTTTACCGTGGTCAACGTGAGCGATGATTGCAATATTGCGTAAATGCTTAATGTCGTCTGCCATAAATACTCATATAAAGATTAATAGTCGTGCGATATGCCCGAACTGATAAAAGGCTTAAAAATAATTCAATTGATGAAATCAGTCAGTTAGCTTAACTCATCTGATTTATTCAAAAGCTAAGAAAACCGCTTATTATAACATAAATCAGTCTAACTGAACCAAAAATTTTACACCAAATAAAAAAGCCACCAAAAAGGTGGCTTTTTTATCGATAAGGCTTGAGAATTCAAGCTGATTACCAAATACGAATGTGTAATTATTGAACAATCATATCTTTGGTTTGATCAACGGTCGTTGTTTTGCTACCAGTGATTACTGCTTCTACACGACGGTTCATCGCTTTACCTTCAGCAGTAGTATTTGGAGCGATAGGATGATCAAAGCCATAACCAACTGCATTTAGACGGTTTGGAGCGATACCAAATTCATTAGATAGCATTGATTTAACAGCATTAGCACGAGCTTCAGATAGACGCTGGTTGTAGCGTGCGCTTGAGCGTGCTGAATCGCGTGATGCATGGCCTTCAATGGTTACAGTTGCATTTGGGAATTCACGCATTTGCGCAGCAACCTTAGCAACTTCTTCACGGTATTGTGGTTTGATGATTGATTTATCATAATCAAAGAATACGCGCAACTCATGACGAAGCTCTTCTACCAAATTAACCTGTACTGGGCAACCGCGTGGATCAACAACAGTATTTACTGGAGTTCCTGGGCAGGCATCTAGATGATCAGGCACACCATCTCTGTCTGAATCAACAACAATATCTTCAATTACAGCTGGTGCTTCCTCAATGGCAGGCTCAGGTTCTGGTTTAGGAAGAATCACAGGTGCTGGAGCAACAACTGGTTCAGCAACAGGTTCTGCCACTGGTGCTACTGGTACTGCAGGTGCCAAACGACCACCCAAAGTTACCTCTAAACCAGCCAATGCCAAGCCTTCCCACCATTTGTTATCAAAATTATGGATAGCACGGGCTTCACCACGAAGTGCAAGAGCATCATTGACTAAGTAGCGAGCACCAAGACCTAAGTTACCGATGGTGTCTTTAGACTCAGCAACTTCTTGACCTGCTTTTACAGCATCAGCTTTTGCAATGTTTTGCCCATTGGCTACTTCTGCTGTATAACCATCGATTGCATTTACTTTAATTTTAGATTGACCTGCACCAACCAAGACATAAGGCTTGAATTTATTTGTTGGATTGTAGCCACTGAACTGCTCAGTACCAATCAAAAAGTTACCGCTGATGGTTTCTTGCTCAGCATCAAAGCGATGTGCAGATTTGTCTGAAGATTTTGCATCACGGTTAGAGATACCATATTCAACTTGGAATTGAGTTGATGGCGTAAGTTCGATACCAATCGCAGCACCAGTCCATAGCTCACTGTCCAGTGCGACACCGCCATTGGCTGGTGCATTAGCATCTAGTTCTAGCTTCTTACCAGTGCGTAAGATTTCTCGTTGATCATTGTGGGCTTCGTCAGTGTAATGATAGCCAAGTAGTAGTGGGCTGACTGTCACACCAGCTTGAGCAGCAACTGGAGCTGCAGCAGCTGCGATGACCGCAAGAGCGATTTTATTAAATTTCATAAATTCCTCCAAGGAATGGTTGGTTTTTCAAGATTACCGCACCTATTTTAGCATAGCGATCCAAGACCTGCCAATAATCTGTTACAAAATTTTGCAGATTCTTAGTGACTAATGAGTCAAACCAATAGGTATTCATTGTGGCTTGTGGGCTTAGCTTAATGGTAAATGAATTTTTTTACAACCTTTTTTTGAACAAAAATACATAATATTACACAACAGTCATCATTATTTACGATTTTCTTTCTAACGCATCAATGATTGGTCGTTTTATCTTGAACAAAAGCCATTTTCATTGCCTTGACTGCATTATCAAGCCCCATAAATATCGCATCTGAAATCAATGCATGCCCGATATTCAGCTCATGAATACCATCAATTTGGGCAATCGCTGCAACATTATCACGAGTCAAACCATGACCTGCATTAATCAATAATGATGATTTTTTTTGTGCCATTGCAACGGCTTTTTGAATACGGTCAAGCTCTTTATCAACAAGCTTTTGATTATTTTGTAAAGTCGCTTGAGCATAAGCTCCTGTATGCAGCTCAATCGCATCAGCCCCCAAAGCAATTGCTGCATCAATTTGATGCAAATCTGGATCGATGAATAAAGAAACCTTAATATCCGCCTGCTGAAGACTGTGTATAAATGCTTGAATATTTGATAAATTGACGACATCCAGCCCGCCTTCTGTGGTCAGCTCTTGGCGTTTTTCTGGTACTAAACACACCCATGCTGGGCGTACCTTTAGGGCAATATTTAGCATCTCATCAGTAACTGCCATCTCAAGATTCATGCGTGTGGTCAACTGCCCAATCAATTCATAAACATCCTTATCTTGAATATGTCGACGATCTTCTCGCAAATGCAAGGTAATCCCTGATGCACCCGCTTGCTCACAAATAAGCGCTCCTTTAATGGGGCAAGGATAGCCGACACCTCGTGCATTTCGTAATGTGGCAATGTGATCGATATTGACACCTAATAATGGTATATTCATCATATTCCTTAATGTAGTTAAATTGCTATTGCAAATATTGGATACTTTGTTGCCATAATGTGCGACTGTGTAAGGGCTGATGGTTCAATAAATTATCCAAAACCTCCTTTTGGATTTGGCTAAATTGATCCAAAAACTCCAAAGCAAGTTCTGGCTCTTCCATTGCAGCACCCATCTGTAAAATTTGTGAGCCTGTATAACATACGCCATCAAATTGAATCTTAGGGTCAATTTGTGTCCGTACAAGATGTGCTAACATAAAACCCATTTGAGGTATAAAGCAATACATGGCATCGGCATTGATCGGCACACCATGCCCATCAACACAAAAATCCATCATAACCCCAAGCTCTGAAAACAGTCCTCTTTCAAAGCTGCGTAAGTAAAGCTTCATTGCCTGCATCTTATCTACTGCCATCAGCGATAACCGATCCAATGCATGAAGTTTAGTCATATTGGTATGATAAACTTGCCACAGCTTAGGGCAAGGACTTTCGGTGGCAAGTAGCTTATAAAGTATCTCATTCATATATAACAGTGCATACTGCACTCGCCCTGTTATCAAACCATAACTTGCTGGATTATAAGCCGCTTCGTTTGACTGTGCTGTTAGTTGCTGCACAAATTCATCTGAAAATCCCAAGCTGATTTGACCAAAGCTTTTTAATGACTTTGTACCACTTGACATAAGCCAAATGGGTGTAAACAAAGGCATGCCACGCCCACCGATACCATGTACCACGCCCTTTTCATACGAAAAGAATTGATAAATTGCCCGCTTTTCTTGATAAGGACGCTGATGAAGCAGATAGCCATTAAGCGCAGTGGCACGCATGAATGTATCTCAAAATATTTGACTTAATAACCCAAACTATTGAGGGCACGCTCATCATCACTCCAACCACGCTTAACTTTTACCCATAAAGTTAGCATGATTTTGCGGTCAAACAACACTTCCATATCTTTACGGGCGTCAATACCAACTTGTTTGATTTTTGCCCCTTTATCGCCAATGATAATTGATTTTTGACCTGCACGCTCTACAAAAATTGTCGCATCAATGAATGTTACCGCTTTACGCCATTTTCCTGTTTCTGGGTCTTTATGTGCAGGCTCATCTTTAAAGGTATCAATTTGTACCGTCAAATCATAAGGCACTTCATCACCAGAGATACGCATGATTTTTTCTCGAATAATCTCTGATGCTAAAAAACGCTCTGAGCGGTCGGTAATTTGTTCAGCATCAAAAATTGCTGGTCTGATTGGCAAATATTCGCCAATGACAGACTGTAATCGATCAAGATTATGGTGACGAAGTGCAGAAACAGGGATAATATCTGCAAAATCAAAACTTTCACTAAAGCTTTCGATAACAGGCAAAAGTTTTGATTTGTCTTTAACGGTATCTGCTTTATTAATGACTAAGATAACGGGTAAATTGGTCGCTGATAACTTCTCAAGCGTTAATAAATCATCTTCTCGCCATTGAATGCCATCAACCACGAACAGCACCACATCCACATCAGCTAATGCAGAAATGGCAGCTTTATTCATTCGCTCATTGATAGCACGCACCTCTTTACCGTGAATTCCGGGTGTATCAACAAACACAATCTGCCTATTTTCATCTGTCAAGATACCATGAATACGATGGCGGGTTGTCTGTGGCTTTCTTGAAGTAATCGACAGCTTTTGTCCAAGCATGTGATTCATAAGCGTTGATTTGCCAACATTGGGACGCCCAACAATTGCAACAAACCCCGCCCTAAAAGACTCATTTTTTGGTGTTGATTGATTCTCAAAAAACGCCGAAATGGTATCTTCATTGCTATGAGTCTTGGTATTATCAGACATATTTTTCCTTATGATTGCACTTTGGCTAATATCTTTAAAGGCTAATATCTTTAAAGTAAACTTAACTATTAGGCAATAATTTATTTAATTGATTAATCATTCTTTCAGCACATTTTTGTTCAGCAATACGGCGGCTGGCACCTGTTTCGATAATGGGGTCAACGCCGACAACTGTACAATGGCAGCGAACGACAAACACTTGATTGGGTGCACTGCCCAAAGTTTGGATAAGTTCATAAGTTGGTAATGGTAAGCGATTGCCCTGAAGTAGCTCCTGTAGACGAGATTTGGCATCTTTGAGTACCTGTTCTTGACCTACCTCTTGAATCAGATCTTTGTACCAATCCATCACCATACGATGAATGATATTTTCACCATCACTGTTTAAATTATCTAAATACACGGCAGCAATGAGTGCCTCGACTGCATCCGCCAAAATTGATGCACGGTGGCGACCCCCACCTTTACGCTCGCCAACTCCCAAAATTAGGTGCCGAGACAACTCAAGGCGGTCAGCGATTTGCACGAGGGTTTCTTGGCGTACTAAAGTTGCTCGCATTCGTGTCAGCTTGCCTTCATCATGCTTAGGATACTGTGCAAATAACGCTTTTGCAATAATTAAGCTTAGCAGCGCATCTCCCAAAAACTCCAGCCGCTCATAGCTTTTTTTAGGATCATAAGAACGATGGGTTAAAGCACGACAAAGTAGCGACACATCTTTAAAAGTATAGCCAAGCTTAGCATAAAGTACAGGCAACCCTTGTCCAAAATCAGAAAAATAAGGCATCTGATCAGGGGTTTTGGTCACCTTTTGTGACATCTTCATGGTTTTTGGTGATTTATTTGCCACCACATACTCCAATCTTAATTAATTGTACCATTACGCCCAAAACTTGGTAATTTAAAACCTGACTCTTTATGCATCCAAATATAAGTTGCCTTACCCGACAGATTGGATTCTGGCACAAAACCCCAAAAACGGCCATCATCACTACGGTCACGGTTATCGCCCATCACAAAAAATTGACCCTCAGGAATCACAATTGACCATTGTTCTCCATGAGAATCAACCACCTCTGGTGAGTGCTCAATTAAAAATGGTGCTTCTGCTGATGAGTTTGAATTTGCAACATATCGTACAGTATAAGTATGGTTACCCAAATTTTCAGTTTGATAGCGTGCCAAATGTTCTTCTTGACGCCCGAAACCTGCTCGGTCTGCATCGCTGAGTGTTTGACCATGAATCATATTGGGTAACATTTTATCCAATAACGCACTTGGCATTTGATAATTCACCGCCGTAGTTTCTACCTTTTCACCATTAATTGATAACACCCCACGATTAAAGCTTACCGTATCTCCAGGCAAGCCAATCACGCGCTTAATAAAATAAATATTATCATTCACAGGATAACGAAAAACGGCAACATCGCCTCGTTTAGGGCTGCCCGTATCCAAAATCTTAGTATGTGTAATTGGCAAACGAAGCCCATAAGCCGCTTTATTGACAATAATAAAATCGCCTGTGTATAAAGTTGGCACCATAGAAGATGATGGGATATTAAACGGCTCAATTACAAATGCTCGTACAATCACGATCGCCAACAAAACGGGCAAAAATTCATAAGCCCACCGTACAACCGCAGTATCATTGGGAGGATTGCCCACCAAAGTAGCAAGCTTGGCACGGCTGGCCTGATAATCCTGATAGGCACGATGCAAATCACTTGGAGCATGAGCATCAGGTGTATAACTTTGGGCATCGTTACGCATGCCATAATTTGCTAAAGCCAGCTCAAGTTTTTGTTTATGCATTGAAAGTTGCGTTTCAGCAGACTTAACTTCTTTGGCATGATGTTTGATGGCAAAATGTTGTTTTAAAACAAGCTTATCCACCAACCAAATCAGCAAAAACGCCAAAGTTATCGGTACGATCACTAAATTAATATCAAAATTCACCAAATTCTCCTACGGCAAATGCACCAAATTTATACAGCAACACACCATCAAAATCATTCAACTGTCAACTTTCAAAACAGCCAAGAATGCTTCTTGTGGAATTTCGACGCTGCCGACCTGCTTCATGCGTTTTTTACCTGCTTTTTGTTTTTCAAGCAATTTTTTCTTACGGCTGACATCGCCACCATAGCACTTTGCCAAGACATCTTTACGCATGGCTTTAACCGTACTTCTTGCAATGATTTGACTGCCAATCGCTGCTTGAATGGCCACATCAAACATTTGGCGAGGAATCAACTCTTTCATTTTTTCAACCAACTGATTACCACGACGGCGTGCATGTTCTTGATGGCAAATCATCGCCAATGCATCCACCTTTTCGCCATTAATCAGCACATCAACACGAACCAATTTATCCGCTTCATAACGCTCAAAACCATAATCTAACGATGCAAAACCACGGCTGGCAGATTTTAATTTATCAAAAAAATCCATCACAACCTCACCCATTGGGATATCAAATATAACCTGCACTTGCCGTGCCATAAATTTCATATCCACTTGCACACCTCGACGCTCAATCGCCAAGGTAATGACATTGCCTAAATATTCTTGAGGTACCAAGATATGGCAACGAGCGATCGGCTCACGAAACTCAGCAATGACACCTGTATCAGGTAGTTTGGATGGGTTATCTACATAAATAATATCACCATTTTTCTTAACAATTTCATAAATGACCGATGGTGCTGTCGTAATCAAATCAAGATCATATTCACGCTCAAGCCGCTCTTGAATGATTTCCATGTGCAGCATGCCCAAAAATCCACAGCGAAAACCAAACCCAAGTGCTTCAGAAGTATCAGGCTCAAAAAATAGTGCTGCATCATTAATTTGAAGCTTTTGTAAAGCCTCACGAAATTTTTCAAAATCACTGGAATCAATCGGGAACATCCCTGCATAGACTTGAGGCGTAACTTTTTGAAATCCTGGAATATTTTCTACATCTGGCGTTTTGGCATGCGTAATGGTATCGCCCACAGGTGCACCTTGGATATCCTTAATCCCTGCAATGACAAAACCTACTTCGCCTGCATGTAGCACATCGGTTTCTAGTGATTTTGGTGTAAAAACCCCAACCGAGGTCACAATGTGCGTCTCACCAGTTGATTTAATAAAAATTTTATCACCTTTGGATACCTGACCTTCACGCACACGCACCAATGACACGACACCCAAATAATTATCAAACCAAGAGTCAATAATCAAAGCCTGTAGTGGTGCCTCACGATTGCCTTTTGGCGCAGGAATAACATCGCACAATGTTGCTAATAATTCTTCGATACCCACCCCTGTTTTAGCAGATACCCTTGGTGCTTCCACAGCCTCAATACCAATGATATCTTCAATTTCTTCAATCACTCGCTCAGGTTCAACTTGGGGCAAATCAATTTTATTTAAAACAGGTAAAACCTCAAGCCCTTGTTCTACCGCTGTATAACAATTTGCAACACTTTGAGCCTCAACACCTTGGGCAGCATCAACAACAAGCAACGCACCTTCACAAGCCGCTAATGAACGAGATACTTCGTAACTAAAATCCACATGGCCGGGCGTATCAATAAAATTGAGTTGATATGTTTCGCCATTGGGATGATTATAGTACAAAGTTACCGATTGTGCCTTGATCGTGATTCCTCGTTCACGCTCAATATCCATACTATCTAGCACTTGAGCTTGCATCTCACGGTCTGACAAACCACCACAAACTTGAATAAAACGGTCGGCCAAAGTACTCTTACCATGATCGATATGAGCAATAATAGAAAAATTACGAATATGAGAAATATCAGTTGGTTTTTTTGCAGTCATATAAAGTGCTTATCAAAAGAAAATAAAAATCAGATAACAGAATATTTTACCTTATCTGACAATGTTTCGCCATCAATTTCACAGATTTTATGGGTAATTAGCAGGTAGAATAAACAGCACAAAAATTAAACACTCTTCCAAAAACGGCAGCCAAAAACAATATTTTTATATAGTGTCACGATAAATAAAAACAGCTATCAGATTAAAGAGACCATTCTAAACACCACAACAATCCCCAAGTCAAATCATAGTTAGCCACATACTTTGGCAAACCAAACTGGTCAATTGATCGCTTTATGTTTTTATTATCTTTAATAACTTATCTTTAATCAAAATTTGTTTCATTCATAAATATAAATAAAATATTAATTAAACTAAAACATGCTAAAGGCTATACAGGTTTTAAATATTATCGCCTTTGCCCAAAAGCATGGCATACCATTTATTGATGCGGATTATGACATGGACAACTGGTTTGCCCGTGCCAAAGGCATGGAGCAAGACCCTGAGCGTGGCAGACGCTGTACCATGTGCTTTGACATGCGGTTTGAACGCACTGCCTTGTATGCCCATGAAAATGGCTTTCCTGTGATAACCAGCTCTTTGGGAATTTCACGCTGGAAGAACATGGCACAAATCAATGACTGTGGTCATCGTGCCGCTGCCCCTTATGATGACCTTGAATATTGGGATTTTAACTGGCGTAAAGGCGGTGGCAGTAATCGCATGATTGAGATTAGCAAACGAGAGCATTTTTATCAACAAGAATATTGTGGCTGTGCTTACTCACTGCGTGATACCAATAATTTTCGCCGTAGCCAAGGACGAGAACCCATTAAGATTGGGGTTAAGTATTATGGTGATGAGCCAGTTAAATGACGGTCATAAACAGTCATAACACTCATATAAACCATAAATAAACAGTCATAACAGACACACGCCAAGCTTTTGATGAGCTTGGCGTGTTTTTACTGCTGTTTTTTATGGTGTGTTTTAATGAGCGTGATGATGGTGATGTGCTGGATTTAAGTGATTGTTTGCGGTTTTATCTTTGGATACCAAGGTTACCACCACCGTTGTCGTTGCTAAAAAGGTGCCTTCAATGTCATGCTTGCCATCAAAAATAAGCACATCACCTGAAGACAGCGTATGTGCTTCTTGACCATTTAATAACACCTGTGCCAAACCATTGGTAACAGTCAAGGTAACAATGTCGTTTGGGTGATTATGACGCTTCATCGGGGTGTCTTTGCTAAAAGTTTTACGCACCGTTTGAATGCCCAATTCATTTTGATAAATGACGCCTTCACCCTTTGGTAATATACCCATTGGCTCTGCATGGGCAGGGGTGTGCAACCACGATAGTGATAAAACGAGTATTGATAAAATGGCTGTGCCAAGCCGTGTGTTGTTCATTGTTTTGTTGGTGTTTTTCATGAGTCATGCCTTATCTAGATCTAAAACACTTTATCACATTAACTATTTATCACAGCTTATTAAATATAACACAATTCATAGTAATAAAAAACAAAAAACTGATTTTATTTTTTAAGGTATTATTTGAGATAACAGAGCCTAAATTATAATAAAAATAAACACAAATAATGCCCATGTCAGATTTATGTAAATACACCATCACGATTGACTAAAAATAGATAACAAAATAGTGGGTTTCATTAAGTGCTACAAGATCAGTCTATTTTAGGTATTCTTTTATTATTCCTTTTATCACCCCCCCAAACAAAACCCCCCTTTGCTTCTGCAAAGAGGGGTTTAAAATAAGGTGCTG
>ERZ1023458.14-NODE-14-length-135088-cov-13.575615_pt1 | contig 135088 bp, 124 predicted proteins | sample MGYA00380527_ERZ1023458 | MGnify/ENA primary metagenome ERZ1023458 (study PRJEB33173, sample SAMEA4830409) | metagenome | study: EMG produced TPA metagenomics assembly of the PRJEB25223 data set...
AATGTCTATTAGAGAGTGATGTGGGGGTTTTAGCAGGGATTTTGTCTGTTATGCCTTGAATATCAAAGAATTGGTGTTTGGGGCTGTATGCAAGAAAGCAAATAAAGCCCATAAACTTGCTAATGTGAGCGTGGCTGTAAATTTTTAGGTCTATTTCTGGTAAGCACAGTTCCTCTTTAAAGCGACCATCAGAGGCGATGATATTGGGCAAAATATCAAGGGCTGCCTGATGGCTTATAATTGGCTTGTCTACACCAAAAAAATGCTGGTTCAACTTATTGATATAACGCAACTGATGAGTCTTGTTTAGCTCTTTTTGGGCACTGGTTAAGATAGCACTTTTTAAGACCTCACGCATATGAGCAATCTTGATGTCTTTTTGTATGTGGTTGCTATTTAACTTGTAGTGCTTTTGACCTGTCAAATATTCTTCGGTGCGAAAGTCATAGGTTTGTACTGCCCCATCATCAGTATTAGTAAAAGGTCTGTACTCATCAAACACTGTATCTATCAGTACGATGTCATCAGATGGGCGGACAACAAACCCATACCTTTTTGCCGTTCACCTCAAAAATACGCAAAGTCTTAGGTTCGCTTGTTTTGGCAGGTTTATTGTTTAGGAGTTTTTTGGTTGTGGCAATCAGCTCATTTTGTTTGATATTTTTTTGCAAAAGTTCAACCAGGGCAAGCTCCAAGGCAGTATTTAAACTTTCATCACCACCCCTCCCTACTTTCTCTTTGTATTCTTTGATAAATTGAGCAAGATTTTCTGCCAAGGGGCACTGATTAGACTGGGTGTTTTTTCCAGCTGTTTAATGATGATGTTAGGAAGTTTAGCATAAGATAAATAATGATATAATGCTTAACGGCTGATGCCTAAGATTTGGGCGAAGTTTTTGCGATTGGGGAAGTTTTGCTCAAAAGTCAAAATGGCTTTGGCAACTTCATAATCACTCAAATCCTCTCGTGTTAGGTTCTCAGCCAAGGCAAGTAGGGCATTGCTGTCATCATCAATATTGGTAATAATGCAATCAATGTGTGTTTTTTCTAGTAGTCCAAGCTCGCTGATGGAGTTTGCCAGCTCCTCTAATTTGACTTGGTCAAACTCGCTTCTGGGCTGATAAGGATTGGCATCAATACTATCTAGCTCAATTTGCACATAATTGTTTGAGCCAGATAAAGATATTGCGGTGGATGGTACGTTCTTGGCGTGCTTCATTTTCTTGCTGTTTGACCTCGTGTTTCTGGGCAAGGATTTTGGAAATTGACATTGGTTTGTTCCTGTATCGTATAGTTGGTTGAGCGTCCAAATCTGGACACAATTTTAATCATTGGCAAATGCCACCTCAAAGCTATCTTTATTAAAAGCCACACCGATACTGTGAATTATCGTATCAGCAGTTTGGTATTTTTGGGTATAGCCTTTATGTTGGATTTGGGTAAGGGCAGTCGTCGCATCCACTTTGTTGCTTAATACCTTAAATTCAAAAATATAGATGTGATTATCCACCAGCACCGTCAAATCAATATTGCCTTTGTTTGTACTATTCTCAGCAATCACATCAAGCCCAAGACTAGCGAACAACGCATAAAAGACACTCGCCCAATAGCCCTCATAGTGGGCAATGGTATTATTTCTGTGCCAAGCGTGGGGAATACTGGCAAAGAATGCAGACAAGGCTTGTTTTATCTTATCTAAATCGTGTGCCAATAATGCCAAGTATAGTGCCGAACGGTTATTCATTGTCAGCACTTTTTTGCCCAGATAGGCATCAAGCAGTAAGGCATTTAAACTTTGTTGGACTTCCATATTGGGGAATTTTAAGGTATAGGCAACCACCCCAAACATTGTCGTTACCCGATCAATGGTCAAATAACCTGTCTGAAACATCAGGGCAATTGGGCTAATGTCTCCCACTTCAAAAGCAGACAGCAGGGTATCATTGGCGATTTGGTGCTTGATGGCAGCAACATCTACTTGTTCATTGATAAGTTTGTCAATCAAAAAAGTGGGGCTACCTGTTTCTATCCAGTAAGGTTTTAAAGTTTTGTCAGGGTTGTTTAAGAATAGCAAAATATCAAAGGGGTTATAGACAGATTCACCTCCCCAATTATAGCCATTGTACCAGCGTTTGACTTCTTCTAAGTTCACACCATTAAGTTCTGGGGCAAATACCCATTCTAGCTCAGTTTGGGTGTAGCCACATAGTGCTGAAAATTTCTTGGCAAGCGTAACATCCAGCAGATTGTTAAGTCCAGAAAATAGATTGATTTTACTAAACTTAGACACCCCCGTCAGCATTGCAAAACGAATGTTGGCATCTTGCCCCTTAATCACCGAATAAAAATCCCTAAGACCATCTCGCATTTGCAGGGCAACTTCATCATTTTCTAGGTTGTCCAAAATCGGCTTGTCATATTCATCAATCAAAAGAACCACCCTGCTTTGATATTTGGCAGCTGTTTGGTTGATGAGATTATTTAATAGCCAAGCAAAACTTTCATTGTCATCAAGAGAAATTTGTAAGGCATCAGCATTCTCTTTGACTTGCGTTACAAGATTGTTGGCTAATTCTTGCTTTGTTTTTTCAACCCCTTTGGCAAAATTAAAGCGAATGACAGGATACTTGGTTTGCCAGTCCCAATGATGCTCGGCATATAAGCCCACAAACAAATCTTTGCTCCCAGAGAACAGTTCGGCAATGGTATCAAGCGTAATACTTTTACCAAAGCGTCTGGGGCGGGATAAAAAGATATAATCGCTTTCATTAATCAGTTCTATGATTTTGGCGGTTTTATCCACATAGTAGTAATCATTATCGGTTCTTAATTTTGAAAAGGTTTGAATGCCAATGGGAAGTTTTTTCTTGTCTGCCATAGATTGTCCTTGTGTCCAAATTTGGACACATTATTTATTGATAAAATTATGCTACTGATTGCACAAAGCCAATCTGTGTTGCCAAATACTCAGCCAGTTCACGGTATTTTCTTGCTACCGTAGAGCCTGTATCTAGGCTACTGACATTGGTATTAAGCGTGGCAGCTTGGTCAATCTTAACCGAATGAGGAATATGAACAGGACTGACCTTGCCAAGCAAATTTTCAAAGTCATCTTTGTTCATTTTGCACAGAATCTGTCTTTCATCGTGGCGTAACAGTAAGCCTCCCAGCAAGTTTAATTCTGGGTTGATTTGCCGAAGTAGCTCAATGTAATTTTGTAGCTCATTAACCCCGTATAGACCATAAGGGTTGCCACTAATCAAGGGAACAATATAGTCGGTTGCTGTCGCCAGTGCGTTGCTGGTTAGAACTTCAAGGCTGGATGGGGTGTCAATAAAAATCACACCATAGCGGTCTTTTAGCTTGTTTGTGATGTTTTTTAGGACTTCATAGGGACGAACTTCTTCATCCTTAATCTTGTCTTTGTCAATGCTAAGGCTTAGTGAGCCATAAATCAAATCCATACCTGCAAAGTGTGTGGGTTTGATTGCCTTATCAATAAGCTCATCAAGACCAAGCCCCAAATTATGCTCTCGCACCAATAAATTTCTAATACTGATATCAATTTCACTGGGATGATTGAATCCAATGTGAATACTGGCATTTTCTTGGGGGTCTAGGTCAATAACCAAGACTTTCATACCAAGTTTGGTAAATTCAGCCACCAGATTAACCACGGTGGTGGTTTTGCCACAGCTACCTTTGTGGTTGGCAACGGCAATGATTCGGGGAGAAAAACTCATCCGATGACTCCTTATAAAAATATTGTGAGATATATTTTAGATTTTTTTTATATTTTTACAAGGGATTTTGATATTTTTTATTGACAATAAAGTGCCAATAAAAGTGTCCATATTTGGACACTTTAAAAGTATCAAAAAAGAAAATAGTAGTGTTGGGCAAGTTAAGTCGAGTACTTTTTGTTGGTTGTTGATATTTCTAGGGTGAAACACAATTTTGACTATAATGAACCTATCACCAACAATTTTTTTCATTTAAGGAGTCAGTAATGAACCTAATCTCAAAATATCTGCAAGATACTAAAATCCAAACTGGCTTAGTGAACGGTTTTTAAAATCAGGTGTTAATATGAATATGGGCGTATTTTATTCCAATGTCTTGGAGTTGATGCGTTCTACACCAGACCTAAGCAAAGCCACCCAAAAGAGCATGGTGGCAACGTGCTTGGCAGCAATGATGGGTTTAAAGTTTGATAAAACCAAGGTCAGGCCTATGTTATACCCTGTTATAACAAAAAGACCGATAGTACAGTCGCCCAGCTTCAAATCGGTTGGTGTGGCTATAAAAGCCTTGCTATTCAAAGCGGTAAGTATAAACGCATTGGCGTAACAGAAGTGTATGACTTTGATGATGAGGTGATTTATAAGCGTTTGTATGCTTTTGTCCCACCCATCAAAGGCAGTGACAATCAAATCATTGGTTATGTGGTAGCTTATGAGCTGAGTGATGGTTACACAGAGAGTCATTTTATGTCGGTCAAAGAGTTAAATGACCATTATGCCATTTATGCAAGTGGTTCGGAAATCTGGAAAAAACATCCAGGGGTGATGCGTAAAAAGACGGTATTAAGACACGTGTTAAGAGCAGGAGCTCCCTTGGGTGGTTGTGAAAACCAAAACTATGTCAATCAAGGATTGAGTACCGATGGTAAGGCGGTTAGCTTTGATGATGAAATTGGCTTTGCAATTATTGAAGGGCAATATCAAGACAATACCCAGTATGAGAGCCAAGCTTCTCATACACAAATGTAAGGGATAGCAACCAATATTCCCAAGATGTCTTCTAATGCCAAACAATTTGAAAAACTATTGGCGACACTGCATAAAACGCCGATGAACAAAAAGCACAGTATTATTAAAACATCTTACATAAATATCTGCTTAGTGACGAGCAGTTTGATGCCCTGTCTGCTGTGATGGAAAATTATCATTACTAATGATTGGTGTGCCAAGCCTGTGAGACTTTCATATAAGCAAAATATTTCTTATATATGAAATTAGTAAAAATATATCTTTACTACATAGGCTTGATTTTTAGTAAAAATACAAATATTTAATATTACAATGAGGTAAATATGTTATACGATTTTAATGGCAATCCAATTAAACCCTTGGCAAAAATGAGTAAAAGTGAGATTTAAGAACAGTTTAAGATTCGCTGTTCCTCCTTGGATGATTTTCTTAAAAAGGGTCGGAATAAAGATGAGATATTTGGTGAAACTGCCAAATCCTTAATCCTAAAAATGGCAATGGAGCTTTGCTACAATACTCGTTTGGGCTTTACAGGTTCCAAGCAAGCTAAAAAGGGTAATATATTGAAAAGTGACAGTATTGAGTTGTTAAACTGTTATGCCATAGAAAGTTACGCAAAGAATGAAGTGTGTTTTACCAACGAATGCATTACAGATTGTCCTGATATCATTGATGTTGAGAAAAGTTATATGATTGACATGAAGACAAGCTATATGCTAGATAGCTTTTATCCGACCGCAGAATGCGGGATGTGTTAATCGTAGGTCAGGTATGGGTACACTTTCAAATAAAATCTGAACCTAGTTTTGGTAATGATGTCTTGGTCATTTAGGCTTTGATAGATGGAAAAATCTTAGAGAAATGCTGTTATTATTTTGAGGCAATGGCGATGTTTTAAAATCTGCTTGAAATTTGCTTTATCAATATTCTAGTGAGAGCGACTTGTTGTGGTGTTTGGCACTTGATGTCGGCAGTCAGTCCTGTGCTTAACCAACTTATTTTTTTACTTTGGAGTGGAGTTGTATGATAAACCTAATGCAAATAGAGCCAAATGATGTTGCTATCATTCGTGATTTTTGTCTGTTATGCCTAAGGTTGTTGAAGATTTTGCAGAAATCTGAACCTAATAAAACTGTGATTTTGGAAGTATTAAAATAAAAAAATTGAAATAAAAAAGCAGGTTGGGCAAATGTCCTAACCTGCTTTTTTGTGATTGTTTTTATGGTTGTTTTTAGGGTTTTGAAGCTTAAAACCACAAATTTAATTCGTAGTTTTAAGCACAGTCAGTCAATGCGTTCAATGCTGACATTGCCCATGCCTTTTTGGGTCAGTCCAATGGCTTTGGCAGCACCATAGGACAAATCCAAAATGCGATTGGCTTGACTTGGGCGGTCATTGACTTTAACGACCACTGATTTACCATTGTCCTTGTTGGTTACTTTGATGTAACAATTCATTGGCAAGGAGCTGTGAGCGGCGGTCATGGCGTTCATGTCAAAAGTTTCACCACTGGCGGTAGGTTTGCCGTGAAACTGACGACCATACCATGATGCCATGCCTGATTGTTTGAATTTGCTGATGGTATTGGATGCAACGATGGAGAGTTGTCCCAGTAACATCTCTGAGTCTTTTTTGGTATCACCCACAGTTTGCTTGACCAAAGAACTTGATAATGCCAGTGAAGTATTATCACGAGTGGATTTGACAAGGCTTGATGCGTTATTGTGCTGACGGCTGAGCTCTCCTAGTACTTTATCAATATTGATGCCTGTGTTTGTTGCATTGACAATTTGAACAGGAGCGACCACTCCTAGGATTGTTACAAGTGTCATTGCACCAGCTTTTAGATATTTCATATAAGAACCTATAATACAATGCCTGATATTTTTGTCATTCATGTCGTGCATAATGACATTTGGATGGGTTGATAACTGGTGTTAAATCAATAAATCAATTTAAATAAATCAATCATCTGTTATTAATTATTGCAAGTTTCATGCCAAATAAGCACAATAATACCATCAATATGGTTTAAAAAATATGCCACAAAAAACTTTCATGCTCTCTATCTTAACATGATTTATCATAAAACCGCACATCATTTTATGACATAAGGCTATAAAATAGAGATAAAAGGTATTGCATGCTATTGTTTGGTGTGGGTATGTACGCAGGTTAGCAGTCCAAAACTTGCCATCAGGGTGATGACTGCTGTGCCCCCATAACTGATGAACGGTAAAGGCACGCCAACCACAGGCAGGATGCCACTGACCATGCCCATATTTACAAAAATATAGACAAAAAATGACATGGTCAACGCACCAGCGAGCAGACGACAATAAGTGTCAGGATTGACGATGGCGATATAAAAAGAACGAGCCAGCAGGCATAAATAAAAGAACAATAACAGCCCAACGCCTGCCAACCCAAATTCTTCACTAAATGCTGCAATGGCAAAGTCGGTATGACCTTCGGGTAAAAAATGTAGGTGCGACTGAGTACCCTCCAAATAACCTTTACCCGTCAAGCCGCCTGAACCGATGGCGGTTTTTGATTGAATGATGTTCCAACCTGCCCCCAATGCATCCGCTTCGGGGTCAAACATGGTCATGACACGAGTTTTTTGGTAGTCGTGCATGTAAAAATTCCACAAGCCCCACACAAAAGGAATGAATACCGCAATCGCTCCACCAATCATCCACCAAGGCAGTCCTGACAAAAATAACACAAACATGCCACCGGCTGCCACCAAAATGGACGTGCCCAAATCAGGCTCTTTGGCGATAAGCATCACAGGCACAGCGATGATGGCAAGCGTGGTAAGAACGGTAGCAATACTGGGCGGTAACTCTTTTCTGGACAGATACCATGCACACATCATGGGCATGCCAAGCTTCATGAACTCAGATGGTTGCACGCTACCAAACCCGGGAATGTCAATCCAGCGTCTTGCTCCCATGCGAATTTCACCAACAATCTCAACCAGCACCAATAAAATCAGCCCCAGTACATAGAAGATGGGGCTTAGCGTGCGATAAAATAAAGGAGGGATTTGTGCCATGATTGCCATCACCATAAAGGCAATGCCATAGCTGACCATTTGTCTGATGACCATGGCAGTATTTTGTGTGGATGCACTGTATAGCACCGTTAAACCCACAAAACAGATACTAAATAAAATCAGAGTTAGCCACGGATCTATGTGAATGCGTTGCCACACGCTTGGCTCTAAATCTCTGCCAACGAAGTGATGGCTTTGGCGTGAAAATCGGTACTGTTCTTCTCTCATGGCAGGTCGTGGTGCAACTGGATAAACTATTCATAAAATTTATCAAAAAAATTGCTGATGCTTGGTGGATTTTGTGATAAATTATAAATTCATTCGGATGAGACTTAATATATCATTAATTTTATTAAAACACGCTATTTTAGTTCATCTTGATGATTTTTAACAGTAAAATTTTGTGTTGGAGCAAAATTTTATCAAAAAAATTTGATAAAAAGGATAAATGATGACCACGATTGTCATACTCATCATACTGGCGGTTATTATCGGCTTTTTGATAGCGGTGTATAATTCACTGATTCGCCTAAGAAACCAAGTGGCAAACGGACTGGCACAGATTGATGTCCAGCTCAAACGCCGCCATGACTTAATACCCAATCTTATCAATGTTGCCAAACGCTACATGATCCACGAAGAGCAGGTATTGACCAGAGTGACCGAAGCCAGAAACATTGCCAAAAGTGGGTTGGATGCACTTAAAGGTGTGGGGCTATCAGGCACGGATGGACTTGCCAAATTGGCAACTGCTGAGAGCAACCTGTCTCGGGCGTTGGGTGGTTTTTATGCTGTGATAGAAAATTACCCCGAATTAAAAGCGGATTCTGCCCTAAAAGAGTTGTCTGATGAGATTAAAAATACCGAAAACCGCATTGGATTTGCTCGCCAGTTTTATAATGACAGCGTGATGTTTTATAATAATAAACGTGAGAGTTTTCCTAATAATTTAGTGGCAAACTGGTTTGGTTTTATGCCAATAGCACAATTAGAATTTGCCGATAAATCCGCCATTGATGCCGCACCAACAGTCAACCTTTGATGTATTGGTGATGTATGCCACAACGAATTTATCAAAACTTTTTTGAATTACAACGCCATTACAAAAGAAACAGCATGATATTATATGTATTATTTGTCATGGCAATGATGATTCATGTATTATTTGCCTTATTGTTTTTTATGATAATATGGTATGTTATCTTTGGTGATTTAAGTGGCTTTGCATGGTTTTGGATACTGATTCTTGTACCCAGTTATTTTATCATGAATGTTTTAAATCATTATAATAAAATCATCCATGATAATGAGTTTTTATTAAAAGATATTGATGTTATACGGTTATTTATTGATGTCTCTGGTGTAGATTTATCTGTTATAGATGTTGATGATTTTAATGATGATAAAAAAAGAAAAAGACAGCGGGCGATTTATGTCAAAGACATCAAAGATTTTAACCCAAAATATCGTCGCTATTATGAATTTGCTGAACAATTAGCCATTGCATCAAACATAACTTTGCCCAAATTATATGTCATGGATGAGATGGGAGTAAACGCATTTGTGGCAGGGGTGAATCAAGCCAATATGATGCTCGTTGTCAGTAAAGGGGCGTTAGAATTAGATAATGAAAGTCTGTATGGACTTATTGGGCATGAATATGGGCATATCTTGCATGGGGATGCCAAATTAAATGTGCAAATGTATGTTTTAACGTCAGGTTTGTCATGGCTTTATGACATTGCCGATGGTTTAGAATGGCTATCTAGGTGGCAACAAAAACCCAAAGCCAAACGCTATCAGTACCAAAATGATAAAGGTAAGCACCAAGAATATGTGATTGTGATGGGTACGGGGCGATTGTTCATAGAGTTTATTTCTTTGGTGATTCGTTTATTGGGTTTTTTGGGCATGGCAAGTAGCGAATGGATAAAACAGCATTTTAATCGTCAGCGTGAGTTTTTGGCAGATGCAACATCGGTACAATTGACCCGAAGTAATGGCGTGGCACACTTATTACAGACTTTGCAACAAACCCCTTATTTGGCACATGCCCAAAAATGCCATACCACGCATTTGAGTTATTTTTTCTTTTTAAATCCCCAAGATGCCCAAAAAACCATAAACTGGCGTGCACGTATGGGCAACACGCATCCAAGCAATCATGAGCGAATACTGGCGTTAGATGAGCACTATTATGATGGTTTTGCCAAAATGGTGATTGATGATTTGGATGTGGATGTATTACAACAAGTTCATGATAAGATGATGCTTGATTGGCATAAAAAATCAGGCATGAGTGATTATAAAACCGTAGAATTTGTGTTATGTGATGATGAAGATACAGACGCTCATTCATTCATCATTGCTATTCATGGCAATAAAAAAGCGATTGATATTGATTTTTATGAGCATGACATTAAGGCGTCACAAGATAAAGTCATCAATGGCAGATTGGTCATGGATAAATCATACCAAGACAAAGGCGATATGATATGTCCTAAGCATGCTAGGGCAGATTATGAATTAAAAAATATTCAATACGTTACCATGACCCATGTCAAAAAAATGACATTACCTCTTATCATTGCTCGCTATTTGAGAAATGATGACATAAACCGAACAATAAGTAAATTATTTTCTCTGTTTTATGCAATCATATTTTGTCATGATAATGATGGATTTTATTTTTCTGATAAATTAGACTTAGCAAATATTTTTTATGTAACATCAAATCAGGATTATCATATCATCATAGACAAATACTTGTTAAAAACTGTGGCAGAGATGGATAGACGCATTGATAATGGCTTATTAATGCTGATTTATCAGCGTATTATCAAGGATTTAGAAAATGATGATAAAAGAATTTTGCTAAAAAAAGACATTATTTATCTGTTGTCTTTTATCAATCAGTCGCAACAGAATAATTGCAAAGATGGTTTGTCTTTATTGTGGCAAGGCATACATTTATATCGCTTGTTGGCGATATTTGCTGATGATTTGGATATTGATGATAAACCATTATTACAAAATATGATGTTCATATATCATAAATATAATATGGACTTAAATGATTGGATAATAATAACAATGTCAACATATATGGTCATGGTTCATCATGATGATATTAATAACTTAAAATGCCGTGCAAGCATACAACGGCTGATTCGGCTAATTAGTCATAAAATTGTGATTGATGAGACAGATATGACAAAATTAATGCGTCTTATGAGTGTATTTAGTGCGATGGATGTGGCGTTATGGCTGTTAAAATATCAACATAAAAACCCATTGACGGCTAAGCGATATATTGATACACTACATACCGCTTTATTGGGTGATGGCATATTATGTGAGCGTGATTATGAAATATTACTCACCTTGCATCAATATTGGTGTCCTGATGATGAATTTATTCTGTATTAATTTATTTTATTTAAATTAACTCATAAAATTGCCTTGGTAAAATGTTCTACATAACATGAATTCCCCATACAACTGTCCACCAAAGATTGCCCAAAATCGCCACATCCTAGCATTGGCGGGCATACCCCTATGGATAAAAAAACATCCAATAGAGCAGGATGGGGCAGATGCAGATATTGTAAGCTTACCGCCTACTTATGATCGCTTGCAATCTAATCCACGTTTGAATCATTTATTGCCCAATAAATCGCCTGCATCATCACCTAAGTTACCTAAGTTACCTAAGCCGTCCACCAAGCAACATACCAAGCTGGGTGTTTCATCAAGCGTTGCCCAAAATGTCAAGTTGCCATCCAAACCCCAAGCCTCATCTGTTGTAGAAATTAGTAAGCAAGCACCCCAAGCCACAACCAAGCCACAAAGACAGTCAGAGACATCAAAATCCGCCCTGCCTGCTCATCTTGATGTTCGTTTTGCCTTGCAAGGGGTGCGTTTTGGGCAGTGGGTGTTGATTGTTGATGTATTGATGATGAACCGTGATGAGCAGTCGCTTTGGCAGTCGCTCAAAAATGCCCTAAGTAACCAAGCCAATCATCAGCCTATTACCATCTTTTATCGTGAGATTACTTATCCACTTATTAAAAATGAATTTCGTTCGGATGTGGGTCTAAACCCTGCCCAATATACTTTTGACGGCTTTGTCATCGGACTTTGTGTCTCTGCTGGTCAGCATCAAGCGGTACAAGTGGCGTTCTTGACAGACATGCCCACAGCCATCATCACCCAAACGACACAATCTTTACCAAACATCCATCAGATGATGATGAATCCTGCTCTAAAAAAACAGTTTTGGCAAACGGTTGTTGGTTAATATGTTCATAATTGTTAAAATTTCCCCAAAAATCTGTTACAATGCTTTTATTTTATCGTTTTTCATGTTTAAAGTTTAAAGGATAGTCATGAACCGTCTTGCCAATTTTTGTGCTGGCCCTGCCACCATGCCCACCGAAGTCCTACAAAAAGCCCAAGCCGAACTGTTGGACTGGCGTGGCAAAGGCGTCTCCATCATGGAGATTAGCCACCGCAGTGCCGATTATATTGAGATTGCTGCCAAAGCCGAGCAGGATTTACGCACGCTTATGGGCATCTCAGACGATTATGCCGTGCTGTTTTTGCAAGGCGGTGCATCATTGCAATTTTCTGCCGTTGTCTTGAACTTACTAAATGGCAAAACTGCCGACTACCTAAACACTGGCACATGGTCACAAAAAGCCTACAAAGAAGCCAAACGTTATGAAGCATTGGGCTTAGGCAGGATTAATCTGGTCGCACAAGGGGATGGTAAAGATGTTCCCACGCTTGACACGTGGCAACTGTCAGAGAGTGCCTCTTATTTTCACTATTGTTCTAATGAAACCATTCATGGCGTACAGATTTTTGATGTGCCAAAAGTCAATGCTCCCATCGTGGCGGATATGTCGTCTTGTATTTTGTCTGAACCTATTAACGTGAGTGATTTTGGGCTGATTTATGCAGGGGCTCAAAAGAACATTGGGCCTGCTGGTCTCACTTTGGTCATCGTCCGTAAAGACTTGATGGAGCAGGCAAGTGCGTGGTGTCCTGGTATTTTAAATTATAAAACTCAGTCAAACAGCGACAGCATGCTTAACACCCCATCTACCTTTGCTTGGTACCTGTCAGGACTTGTATTTGAGTGGCTGCTGGCAAATGGTGGTGTAAAAAGCATTGCAAAAACCAACCGAGCCAAAGCCGAACTGTTGTATCAAGTCATTGATGATTCTGGGTTTTATCATAACGCTGTCAATCCACGCCATCGCTCCATCATGAATGTGCCCTTTACGCTTGCTGATGCTGAGCTTGACAAGGTTTTTTTGGAAAAGTCCAAAAATGCAGGATTGCTTAATTTAAAAGGTCATCGTGCAGTCGGTGGCATGCGAGCGAGCATTTATAACGCTGTTAGCCATGAGCAGGTGCAGGCGTTGGTAGATTTTATGAGAGAATTTGAAAAAACGTATGCTTGATTTGATAAGCCAACATAAGGGCGAGTATTTGCTCTTATGTGATGACCGACCAGTTGATTTTATTTTTGGAGGCATTGATGAACATCATTCCCATACCTATTTTAGATGATAATTACGTTTGGCTAATCATCAAGGACAACAACGCCATTGCTGTGGATATTGGCGATGATAAGCCCGTGCTTGACTATCTGGGTCAGCACAATCTTAATCTGTCTGCCATTTTAATCACCCATCATCATGATGACCATATCGGTGGTGTGGCAAATGCAAAATCTGCCCATCCTAATGCCAAAATCTATGCTCACCGATTGCACCTTAATCCCATTGGTATGAACCCTGATGTGGTGTGTGATGAAAATGATGAATTTGAGATATTAGGTTTGAGATTTTGTGTGTGGAGAACAGCAGGGCATACTGACACGCATTTGTCCTATCTTTGTGATATGGATGATAAAACTCATGTTTTTTGTGGCGATACGCTATTTAGTGGTGGTTGTGGACGTGTGTTTACAGGGACGATTGATGAACTCTTTGCCAGCATGGAGCGGTTTGATGCCCTGCCCGATGACACGCTCTTTTATCCTACGCATGAATATACGCTGTCCAATCTCAACTTTGGCTTGTCAGTGTGCGATGAGATGACAAAAAAACAGATATTAGCACATAAACAAAATGTAGATAATGCCTTAAAAAAGAACAAGGCATCTTTGCCAACTTCGTTAAAGCAAGAACGGCTGATTAATGTATTTTTGCAGACTGACAGTAAAGAGATGATAAATAACATCAAGCAAATCTATCCTTTAAAGGATGATGATGAATTATCGGTATTTTCAGCACTGCGTGAATTAAAGAATGGGTTTTGATTAAAAATGGCTGGGTTTGGGTGGCGTGATTTTTATCTTGTTAATATCAAACCCCACCCAATCCCAATAATCCCCATAAAAATAAGCAATTCTTTGCCCAATTTTTTATGATAAGCGATTAAAGAATTTTTATCTTTTCTGATTTTATAAATGGCGTGTAGGTATTTTAAAAAGGATAGCATTAAAAATGCCAAAAACATTGCAATGACAAAATGCCCAAAATTATATTGTTCAAATGACACGGGAATAACGGTATTATCTTTAATTTGATATTCTGAATATTCGGTTTGTAATCCTTCATTGATGTATTGATAATTGCCATTTTCCAAAATTTTTAAACACCTATCCATACAATCGCCAGACGGCTTGGTTTGTAATTCTTGGGGATTATCCACAAAATCTTGCCAATGCTGTCCACCCACCATAAACCTTTCATTGGGCGTATCGGTGGGGGTGTAATGTTCTTTTTCTAATTTACTAAGGCTGATTGCAATAAGGGCGGTTAATAAACACCAAAGGCAAACGATGCCGATGGTTTTTATTAAGGATAAAATGGCGTGGATAAATTTTTTCATTGTTTTAGAAAGTAAGGTGTGTATTACGCACCGTTTTTAATACCGATATTTAATGTTATTAAAATTCAATATCATCATAAATATCAGCCACTTTTACCGAATAATCCACGCTTTTTAAATATAAGTCATCATCAATATTTAAATATTCGGCTTGCCAATTATTATTTTTGCGGTAAATAAAAATTTGCGGATTATTTAAATCCACCACCACATATTCTTGTAAAGTTTCTAGGGTTTGATAATGTTCAAATTTGGCGTTTAATAGGTGTTTGTTTTTATGGGTTAAAATTTCAAAAATAATGATTGGCTCTGTGGAACAAGGCTTATCACTATTAACGGTTTGTCTTTTTTCAAGAATTGCTTTTGGTAAATAAATATTATCATCGTCAATTTTTACATCAAAATATTGTAAAAATAAATGGTCGTCAGATGATTTTCTGTATAAATTAATTAAATTTCCTGTAATTTTAGAATTAATTCTTCCATAATGTAGCGTTAAAATTACCATACTATTGATAATTTCATAACGAGTATTTTCAAGTCCATTGGGCGTGTATTCTGTCCAAAGTTTCATTTTGCCAGCATCATCACGCAGTTTTTCTAAAAGTTCCTGTTCATCATCAAATCTTGGCATAATTTTCTCCAAAAAAATAAAGGAACGATTACTCGCTCCCTTATTCTAACACAATTTAGCCGATAATCATACAAATCATAACTCGCCCTAAACAGAACTAGTTGCCCACAAACCCAAACAGTCAGTTGCCTTTTGGCTATATTGATTAATAACCGAACCGTCAGCTTTGATAAGTGTAATCTCAAATTGTACGCTATCTTTATGCAGGACATTAATAAGGGCTTGCTTTATGGTATTTGGTTCGTTTTTGAAAGCATCAATCATTTTTTGACAAAAATACTCTTTTTGTAATTCTTTGGTATTTTTGATAATAAAGGGTAATACCTCATTTAATGGCTTAATTTTATTTAATATCTCAATATCACTTGCGATAATATTAAGTTGCAAATTTGGATACTGGTTCTTACTCTCAATTCTTATCAAATTATCTTTAAAAAAATTTAGAAAATCATCAGAAAAATCGCCATTATCTTTATTAGCATTAACAATATGATTGATATTGATGTTTTTTAAAGTCTCTCTTACACCATTTTCTGCTTGTCTAAGCTGATAAGCTGGGTATCCAAAAAGATACCCAGTTATTGCAAGAGTAACGATTAGAAAAAGAATAATGATATTTTTCATTGTAAACTTGTAATTGATGTTTCTGTTCGGCAAAGCTGAAAAAGATTATCTTCTATGTATCTCAACCTTTCATCCAAATCTTTTTCAGCACTAGCCATCACCTTATCTTTATATTTAGGCAATGGATATGTAGCTGTTTCTGCATTTTGAAATATAACCGTAAACTGAGCTATTAACTGTTGAATTTTTTTAGCTTTGATAACCGCAGCCATTTCTGAAATATCAGTCATTTTATCTGAAAAAGCAGTAGATATTCTTGCAAAATCCAATATCACTTGTTCTTTCTGATTTTTATTCATTGTGGCAATTAAAGCATTACCTTTTGCTATTGCTGTAATAATAGCAATTTGGTTTTCAATTTTTGCTATTTCCTTCTTGCTCATATCATCTTGACCCAATAGTCTTGCAAAAAAAGAAGTATCAGTAGATGCATTCGTATTAATTCCTGTCAATTGATTGGTGTTTTGCGAATTTAATGGAATTACACTACCATTATCCGCATCAATGACAACATTGTGATTGCTCATAATAAGCTCCTAGTAAAAATAAAAAGTTAAAATTTAAGACAACTCAACATTATCATCAGCACTAAGATTTTTTGCCCTGTTCAAAATTTCAGAGTAAATATCAATTTTATGCTTGTTTGATAATTCTTTTGATTTTACAGTTTCTTTGAAAATATCTATATATAAATTATTTATATCAGAATTTTCATCATATTTTGGGTGGGAATTGATAATAATTTCGCTAATTTTTTCATCTAATTGCAACTTACTAACAGAATATCTAATTTCATCTTCTTTGAGTTGGGCAAGCTTTTCAGCTTCAATCTTATTTTCCATATTTGCTTTAAAAATACTGGATTTTCTTATTTTTTTCAACTCTCTCAATGTGTTATATCTAACCCATTTTTCTTTAAAAAAATAAACCCAGCCTTTGTAAAACAAACTACAAAACAATCCAATAACGGTAAAACATAAAGCAATTAAAACCCCCAATCCTGCTGTCGGCAATGCGTTATCTTGCACCAAAAACTGCGTGCCTTCCCAGTAGCCATCATCGTGTCCTTCTGTGTAGCCAACTTGATGACCTTCTGTGTAGCCGTCAGCCTTGCCCTCATCATAGCCAACCTGATAACCTTCTTTATAGCCAACATCTTTGCCTTCTTTATAGCCATCCGATTTACCATCAGAATAACCCCTTCTATATTCATCATCACAGGCTGACAGTAGTAAGGCAAAAAAGGTGATAAGGGATAATTTTTGATGCATTTAAAATTACCTAATTTTTAAGTCATATTTTTTTACCAAAATTTATTGCTATATGTTACAATAATCCTAATTATATCCTATCTTATTTTTAAAACCACATACAAATTAGTTAAACATCTAACCAATTTGTATGCATTAACTACAATTTGTAGGTACACTTATGAAGACCACCGAAAAAATCCGTGAACAGCGTGAGAATTTAAACTGGTCGCAAGAACAAATGGCAGAAAAACTTAATTTAACAGCAAATGGCTATGCCAAAATTGAACGGGGCGAAACAAAATTATATTTGGATAGATTGGAGCAAATTGCTCAAATTTTTAATGTTGATATAACCAAATTATTACCAGACAAGGAATTGGTTATCGTCTGTGATAATGATACCACCATTGGAGATAATAGCAACAGCAATAATATTCATCTATACAGTTCAAATGACAGTACACTTGCCAAAGAAATAGAAAAATTACAATCCATTATTGAACAAAAAGATATTTTACTTGCTGAAAAAGACCAAAGAATTGCCGAAAAAGAACAACACATTCAAAGACTGGATAAAATGATACAGTTTCTTGAAAATCAAAATAACAAAAGCCAATCTTAATTCAAGATTGGCTTTTGTTAAATTTACAACCTTTAATCCACCTGTCCCACATCTCGCACCGCCCCTGTATCAGCACTGGTTGCCATGGCAGCATAGGCTCGTAAGGCTTGGGAGACATGGCGAATGCGATTTATCGGTTTCCATGCCTGTTTACCTTTGGCATTCATGGCTTCACGGCGACGGATAAGCTCATCGCCTGACACATTGAGATTGATGGTGCGGTTTGGAATGTCAATGTTGATGACGTCAAATTCTTCTATCAAGCCGATGGCACCACCTTCGGCTGCCTCTGGACTGGCATGCCCAATGGATAAGCCCGATGTACCCCCTGAAAAACGCCCATCGGTCAATAATGCACACGCCTTACCCAAGCCTTTTGATTTTAGGTAACTGGTAGGGTAGAGCATCTCTTGCATGCCAGGTCCGCCTTTTGGGCCTTCATAACGAATGATGACAATATCCCCTGCCACGATTTTATCAGCAAGAATGGCCTCTACGGCACTGTCTTGACTTTCAAAGACTCGGGCACGTCCTGTAAAGGTCAAAATGCTCTCGTCCACGCCTGCGGTCTTAACCACACAACCACGTTCGGCAATATTGCCAAAAAGTACGGCAAGCCCACCGTCTTGACTGTATGCAAATTCTTTGCTACGAATACAGCCTGATTCACGGTTTAGGTCAAGATTGCCCCAGACTTTATTTTGGCTAAATGCTTGCGTAGTACGTACACCAGCAGGAGCAGCGATATACAATTCTCGGGCAGTTTGGTTGTCAGGGTTCATCACGTCCCATCTGGCAAGAGCGTCCGCTAAGGTTGGACTGTGAACGGTTGGTATGTTGGTGTAAAGCAGTCCTGCTCTGTCAAGCTCCGCCAAAATCCCCATGACGCCCCCAGCACGGTGCACATCTTCCATGTGATATTTTTGTGTGGCAGGGGCAACTTTGGACAGACAAGGTACTCGGCGAGATAGGCGGTCAATGTCTGCCATTTTAAAGTCCACGCCTGCTTCATTTGCTGCTGCTAATAGGTGTAAAATGGTATTTGTGCTACCACCCATGGCAATATCAAGACTCATGGCATTTAAAAATGCGTCTTTGGTTGCAATAGAACGTGGCAAAACATTATCATCATCTTGTTCATAATGGCGTTTGGCAAGCTCTACAATCAGTCGCCCTGCCTGCAAAAACAGTTCTCTACGCTTGGCATGTGTGGCAAGAAGAGAACCGTTGGCAGGCAATGACAAACCCAAAGCTTCGGTTAGGCAATTCATGGAATTGGCGGTAAACATACCCGAGCAAGAGCCACAGGTTGGGCAAGCAGAACGCTCTACATTTGCCACATCATCATCGCTGATTAGGTCATCAGCAGCATCAATCATGGCATCTACCAAATCAAGTTTACGTACCTTGCGACCATCGTCGTCGTCGATGGTTTCATGTGTCATATGCCCATCGTGTACCTCGCTTGCCAGTACCTTGCCTGCTTCCATGGGGCCGCCTGAGACAAAGACCACAGGAATGTTTAGGCGTAAGGCAGCCATGAGCATACCGGGGGTGATTTTGTCGCAGTTTGAGATGCACACCAAAGCGTCAGCACAATGGGCATTTACCATATACTCCACACTGTCAGCAATCAAATCACGGCTTGGCAGGCTATATAGCATGCCACCATGCCCCATGGCAATGCCATCATCAACAGCAATGGTATTAAACTCTTTGGCAACACCTCCTGCCTTTTCAATCTCACGGGCAACAAGCTGTCCCATATCTTTTAGGTGAACATGTCCAGGGACGAATTGAGTGAATGAATTGGCGATGGCGATGATGGGCTTATTAAAATCCTCATCTGTCATACCTGTGGCACGCCATAGGGCTCTGGCTCCTGCCATGTTGCGACCTGATGTGGAAGTTTTTGAGCGGTATTGTGGCATAACTGTTCCTGATAAAGATGTGGCTTTTGGCTACAAAACTTTTGACTACAAATAAATTGACTTATTTTAACACTTTTTGTGAATGATATTTGACAAATTTTATTTATATTTTTTATCAATTTAAAAACTTTTAATTATTAAAAATAACGTCGCTACAAATCACTTGCCAAATTTGCCATTTTAGGCTACATTTGCATCTTTATTTTCTCAAAATTCACCAAATCAATTTGTTGCCCATTTATCGTCTAAGTATCGTCTAAGTATCCATCATGACCACATCTTACAAATCCGCCATAATCTTTTTTGTCGCCCTTGTCCTATTTTTGCTAAGTTTTTATTACCTGATACAGGTATGGTTGATGGTTTTTGCGTCCATTTTGGCAGCGGTGTTTTTGCTAAGTTTGGCACGGCTTACCCGCCAAATCCCCAAAGTGGGCGACTACTTTGCCAAATTGCCACACAGTGTGCAAATTGGCATGGTAACGATGGCAGTCTTAGCGGTGGAGGCGGGATTTTTGGCGATGTTTGGTTCAGAGCTTATCGCCCAATTTCACGATATAAAGGAGCTTGCTCCCAAGTCGCTTGACGTCATACAAGAGTATGCCAAAAATTATCCCATCGTCTATGAATGGCTGACCCAAAATGCGTGGGCGATAGAATTTAAACAAGACCCTAAGGCATTTCTTAGTAAATTTCAAGACAACATTGTCGGTGGCTTGCCTGCCTTTTTTGGAGGTGTGCTAAGTAGCGTGGGGACATTTTTTGTGATTTTGGTGGTGGGACTGTTTTTGGCATTATCGCCAAATGTATATACCAAAAGTGTCATTGCCCTTGTGCCAAAACCGCATCGAGATAAGGGTGAGTACTTATTAAAACGCAGTTGTGGGGCGATAGAACAATGGCTAATCGGTCAGTTTGTGGTGATGGCATTTGTCGGTGTGGCGACAGGAGTGGCGTTGTGGTTTATGGAGATTCCTTTTGCATTGGCCATGGGGGTGATTGCGTTTGTTTTGGATTTTGTGCCTGTGATTGGCCCTTGGTTGTCAGCGGTGCCAATTTTGCTTCTTGTGTTGATTGTTTCGCCTGATTTGCTACTGTGGACTCTTGTTATGATTGTCGTGGTTCAGCAGTTAGAAAGCTATGTGGTCGCCCCAATGGTACAACAGCGACTCATTGACTTGCCTCCTGTGGCTTTACTGCTCTCTCAGGTCATCATGGGGACACTCACAGGCGTGCTTGGCATTGCAATGGCAACACCGCTTATGGTGGTGGTGATTGTGTGGGTACAGGTGGTGTATGTGAAATTTATCTTACAAGACTATTCCATTAAAGTGCTTGACCAAAACGAAAATGACATGAAAACAGACCCTTATGCCGATTATGATGCTTATAAAGCAAAAAGCAGACCAAAAGTGGTGGTGCTCTCTTCAAAACACAATGAATAAACCCAAAGCAAAAATGGATGAGATGGGCATGTTTGTTGTGTTTTTAAGTGAACCATATCCCAAAAGTATGTTGTCATCTATTTGGGTGTAATTTGCCTTATGTGGGGCTTTTGTTTGATTGGGTCAAAATACGCATCCATTCAAAACCACAATTTCATGATATAATACAAAAAACCAACCATATAACTGAAAAAATGCGTATCCGTAAACTCTTTAAGTTTGAAAATGCCCACATTGTTCGTAATTGCACATCAGAGCGTTGTAGCCGTTCTATTCATGGGCATAGCTATCAAGTGGAGCTTATCTTAGAAGCCCATGCTCTTGATAATGGGCAGATGGTTTATGATTTTGGACTGTTAAAATCGCACATCAAGGACTTGATTGATAGCTTTGATCATGCCATCACCTTTTGGAATAAGGATGACCCTGATTATGTCCGTGCATGCAAGAGGTTCTCAGCTCGTTGGATAAGTCTGCCAGTATCGCCATCTGCTGAACAGTTTAGCCGTGTGATTTTTTATTGGGCGGACAAGGTACTGACCAATACCATCACCCAAAATGGAGAGATGGGAGTGTCGGTGTATTCGGTCATCGTCCATGAAACCGCCACAGGGTATGCCCAATGTTTTGGTGAAGATGTGGCAAATGAGAGTATGGGCAAATTGTCGCTTGATGAGTTTGAATTTAGTGAACAAGTCAAAGCCGAGTGGGGCGATGGCGAGTTGTTTGATAAACTAAAACGTGGCGAGAAATTTGTCAATCCACAGCCGTTAAGACAGGTTAGAGTATGACAATCATTTTAAATGACGAAGCCGATACCCAACGCCTTGCCAAAGCCATCGCCAAAACTAACCCCACAGGCAGTCTGTGGCTGTTGGGCGATTTGGGGGCAGGTAAGACGACATTTACCCGTCATCTACTACATGCGTTAGGGCATGTTGGGGCGGTAAAAAGCCCAACTTATACCTTAGTTGAGCCATATGATATTAACGGTAAGCCTGTGTATCATGCTGACCTATACCGCTTAGATGACCCAGAAGAGCTGGATTTTATTGGGTTCTTTGAATACTTTGATGAGCCAAACTCGCTTGTCATCATAGAGTGGGCAAGCCGTGCTAAGAGTTTGTTGCCAAAACCTGATATGCTGATAAACATCACAAGACAAGCCGACGAGAGTAGGGTGGTTCATATGACTGGCATAAGGCTGGATGGGTGATGAATTTATCCTATAAAGACCTGCCACCTAACACCGTCCTATCTCTTATCGCACCGACTGCAAGTGGTAAGACCGATTTGGCATGCCACTTATATGAAACAGGTCGGTTTGATTTGGTGTCGGTAGACAGTGCCTTGATTTATCAGGATATGAACATTGGCACAGCAAAGCCAACCGATGATGAACTTAGCAAGTTTCCACATCACCTTGTCAATATCATAAAGCCAACCCAAACATACAACGTGGCGACTTTTGTGGCAGACGTGCAACGACTGATTACAAGCATTCACGCACAAGGTAAAATTCCACTATTGGTCGGTGGTACGATGATGTATTATATGGCACTGCTTGATGGTCTGTCTGCTGTACCTGATACTGACCCTGCCATTCGCACGCAGGTCAAATCATGGCTATCTGATGAAGGCATTGGCGATTTGTATGCCTACCTACAAACGCACGACCCTAAGATTTGTCAGCGTCTAAACATATTTGACACTCAACGTATCACAAGGGCGGTAGAGGTGCACATCCAGACGGGTGTGCCCATGAGTATTTGGCAAACCACGCCCAAAGTCGCCCCCTGCCACAACCCACACCAAAACTGGCTGACCTTGTCGGTTGAACCTGAGCGAGCATGGCTACATGAGCGTATCGCCAGACGTCTTGACATCATGTGGGAGCAGGGTTTGGTTGATGAGGTGGTAAATTTACTCAAAAAATATCCCAATTTAAGACCTGATATGCCATCGATGCGATGCGTAGGCTATCGGCAGGTACTTGAATTTTTGGCGATAACAGACCATAAGGTCATGCAAATATCCCCCATTTGGCAAGAATTTAGTGTAAATTTACAAAAAAACCATGAAATGACTGCCACAAACAGCAAAAATTTTGTAAAAAAATGGGAAAATTTGCATGATATGGCTTGTCAAGATATGAAAAATAAGGCATTATATGCAACAAGGCAACTGGCAAAACGCCAATCAACATGGCAAAGACAGTTAAATGCCTTACCCCAATTTGCAAAAGCCAATGAAATGAATAAAATAAAGACTGGCATCACAAATGCCCCCCAATCACAACAACGGATTTTTTCATTTGCAAGCATAAAAGATGCACAAAATGAAATTTTGGCGTGATTTTAATGTATTTTTCCAAGCACCATTGGTTGCTTATTCTTGTGTTAATTTTGGAGAACAACAATGTCAAAAGGGCAAAGCCTACAAGACCCATTTTTAAACGCTCTGCGTAAAGACCGCATTCCTGTATCTATTTTTTTGGTCAATGGCATCAAGCTACAAGGTCAGATTGAATCATTTGATCAGTATGTTGTCCTACTCAAAAATACCGTAAGTCAAATGGTCTATAAGCATGCCATTTCTACGGTTGTTCCTACTCGCAATCCTCGTGCAGACGGTACAACTTCTGGTACAGCCACAGGTACAGGTTATCCATCATCAGTGGGTGGCGTGATGGGGGGCAGTAACTATCAAGGCACAGGCTATCCCAATGCAGGTTTTGAACGTCAGGGTTTTGGCAGTAGTGCAACAAATGCAACCCGTCCTGTTGGTGGCTTTACTCGCACGCCGCCAAACCAAGGCTTTGGCAGTGGTCAAGGTTTTGAGCGTACAGGCTATGTGCAAGGAGGCATGGGCTTTAATCAAGGTTTTGAGCGTACAGGCTTTGATGAGCGTGGTTTTGATGGCAGGGGTTTTGAGAAAAATGAGCGTGGTTTTGATGGCAGGGGTTTTGATAATTTTGATAATAAAGCCTTTGATGACAGTGCCTTTGACCGTCAAGGATTTGATAAAAACAAGGATGATGAATGATGAGATAATCAATCATCACCATAAAAAAAGCCTGCATAATGTGGGCTTTTTTTATGATAAGTTTTTACCAAATTTTACCAAATAAGACGTACAAATATGATAAAAATTTGCCATAAAACATTATCAAATATGGTATCATATCTACTTATAAAAACTAAAAATTATCCGCCATTTATGAATGATCAACCCCCAAATACAATCAACTTTGATACTGACTTTGTCAATATCGGTTTAACTGCCATCAATACCGAACAAGAAGCATTGACACTACTAAAACATGAACTTGATGAGCGTTTTGTGCAGGCGTGTCAAACGATTTTGAGCTGTCGTGGTCGTGTCGTGGTAACAGGCATGGGCAAGAGCGGACATGTCGGACGCAAGATTGCAGCAACACTGGCAAGCACAGGCACACCTGCGTTTTTTATGCACCCTGGGGAGGCCGGACATGGCGATTTGGGCATGCTTGTGCAGGGCGATGTGCTGATTGCCATTTCCAACTCAGGACAATCTGATGAGATAAAAACGCTCATCCCTGTTGTAAAACAGTTGGGCATCCCTTTAATCAGTATCAGCCGTGACCGTCGTGGATTTTTACCCAAATCTGCCAATATTGCTTTAACCCTCGGCAATTTTGAAGAGGCCTGTCCCTTAGGGCTGGCACCAACATCAAGCACAACCGCCACACTGGCATTGGGTGATGCGTTGGCGGTGGCATTGCTATATGCTCGAGGCTTTACCAGTCATGATTTTGCCCTATCGCACCCAGCAGGGGCATTGGGACGTAAACTGTTGACCCGTGTTAAGGATGTCATGCACACTGAGAATCTGCCTGTGGTACAAGCTGATACCAGTCTTGATAAAGCCCTGCCAGTGATGACAGGCGGACGATTGGGCTTAGCGGTGGTTGTGGATGAAAATGGTCATGTGGTGGGTATTTTTACCGATGGTGATTTGCGACGTAAGTTGGCAGATAAGGTATCATTGGCATCTTCGATGGACACACTCATGACCGAGCACCCTAAGCACATAACTGCCAATATGCGAGCATCTGATGCCCTAACGCTTATGAATGAGTGTGCCATCAGCCAATTATTGGTATTGAATAAGGGTAGGCTTGAAGGTGTGATTGGTATTCATGATTTGCTAAAAGCAGGCGTGAATTAACTGATTGATAACAAAAAAACAAAAAAAGGAGGAGGCATGAGCGACTTAACCAAACGATTGCAGACCGTCAAGCTTTTTGCCATGGATGTGGATGGGATTTTGTCGGATGGGCAAATCATCTATGACAGCCATGGTGTAGAAACCAAAGCCTTTTATGTTCAAGATGGTGTGGGGTTAAAAGCACTCAAAAAGCAAGGGATTATCCTTGCCATCATTACAGGCAGGGATTCACCCATGGTGGTGCGTCGTGCTGATGAGCTTGGTATTGACCATGTGGTACAGGGACGAGATGATAAATTTATCGCTTTGTCCGCTCTTGCCGATGAGCTTGGATTGTCTATGAGTGAGTGTATGTATATGGGCGATGATTTGCCCGACTTAAAAGCTGTGCGTGAAGCGGGTGTGGGTGTGTCTGTACCAAATGGCTGTGCCCAGATACAAGCGGTGGCGGATATTATAACCATCAAAGCAGGTGGACATGGTGCGGTGCGTGAAGTGTGTGAGCAGTTATTAAAAGCAAAAGGCGTTTATGATGCTTTTATCGCCCAATATACCTAGCCTAATACGCTTAGATTGATATCAATCAGAATTGGTAATAATAAGAGACAATCACTCATGAATCTAAAAATTATTAGCGTGCTGGGTGTGATGGCACTCATGGTTGGGGTGTGGTTTTTTTATAAAGAAGACGTCAAAATTGAACCTACCGTACCATCTGCCCCTACTGTCTCCTATGAGGTAACCGAAATTAAAGCGGTGCAGACCAATCCCAAAACAGGTGAGATTGAATACACGTTAATGGCAGACAGTTTGATAAAAAATAGTGCAGGCATGGATGAGATGAGAAATGCCAAAATGGACTGGGCACCCCCAAATGGGCAAAGCCATTATCTAGAAGCCAATCTTGCCATTTTGGAACAGACCACGGGCGATTTGTTATTGCAAGAGGGTTTTGTGTTGGTACGACAAGGCGATGATACCAAACCTAAGATGACCATCAAAGGCGACTTGCTAACAGCCAATACCAAACAGCATCAAGTGGCAAGCAACAAACCCATCAGTATCACCCAAGGTGCAGATAGTTTTATAGCACAGGGCTTTACTGGGGATTTGCAGACAGGTGAATATGAATTTTACCACATTCAAATGGAATTTACTCCGCCTAAGCGTGTAGATAAATCATTATTTTAACCATTGGACAGTTTATGAGAACATCACACTTAATATCACCCAAAATGTTGCTGGCTGTGGCAGGTATTGGCATGGCATCATCCGCCCATGCACTGCCATCGGATGCCAATCAGCCCATTCGTCTGCTTGCCGATAAAGCAACATATAGTGAGCGTACAGGTGTAACCAATTATTTGGGTAATGTCATCATTGAACAAGGCACGCTTAAAATCACCGCTGACAACATTACGCTAAACTTAGATGATAAGCGTAGCATTAAAACTGCTGTGGCAACAGGTCGCCCTGCAACCATGCAACAAATCGTTACCCAAGAAAAGGGGCTTGCCAAGGGGCGAGCAAATAGGATTGATTATAATGCACTGACGGGCATCATCACGCTTACAGGCAATGCCAAACTGACCCAAGCAGGGGCGAGTTTTTCAGGTAATACCATCCGTTATAGCCTAAAACTGGGCGATGTGGAGGCTAATGCTGGCGATGGCCGCCGTGTAGAGTTGGTGTTTCCTCCAAATGAATCAAACAGTCAAACAGGTGTTCGCCCATGACCACACTTGCCATGCACCATTTGGGCAAACGTTATGGACAGCGTTGGGTGGTCAAAGATGTCTCCTTTGAGATAGATGAAGGACAAGTGGTGGGTATTTTAGGGCCTAACGGAGCAGGCAAGACCACAAGTTTTTATATGGTCATTGGGCTTGTGCCAATGGATAAAGGACAAATCATGTTGGGTGATATTGATTTGTCCAAAAAAGCCATGCATGAACGTGCCAAAGCAGGTGTTGGTTATCTGCCCCAAGAAAGCTCTATTTTTCGTAAACTGACCATTGAGCAAAATATTTTGGCGATATTACAAATCCGTCAAGATTTGGATAAATCTGCCCAACTGACCGAACTTGAAAAGCTCATTGGTGAGTTTCATTTAGAGCATGTGCGTCATTCGCTGGGTATGAGTGTGTCAGGTGGTGAGCGTCGTCGCTGTGAGATTGCCAGAGCGTTGGCAGCTAACCCTAAATTTATCCTGCTAGATGAGCCGTTTGCAGGGGTTGACCCTATTTCGGTGGGTGACATTAAGGATGTCATTACTGCTTTAAAGCAGCGAGGTATTGGCGTACTCATTACCGACCATAATGTGCGTGAAACCTTATCCATCTGTCAGAAGGCTTATATCGTGTCCGAAGGCAATATCATCGCCCAAGGTTCGCCCAATGACATCTTACAAAATGAGTTGGTGCAAAAGGTTTATTTGGGCAAAGATTTTATGGTGTAGACTAGGATGTCTCTACCACTGATGAGTAAAAAGATGAGCGAGATGCAAAATACCAATAAAAATCTCGTTTTCTACAACCATTGTATTTATAAAACTTTCTAAATGATGTAAAGGTTGAATACATTCTAGACTTGTTAAAAATAAAACTGCCACAATTGAAGGATTTTTTGAATTTTGTGTTAAAATTGACCGTTTGATTATTTGCATGGTTTATATTTTATGATGACATTTTGTCCCTATGACCCCAAGAATAATGACCCCAAGAATAATGACCTTAACATTCCCCATTCTGACGATTTTGCAAGTCAAAAGGCGGTCGTTTTGTTCTCAGGAGGGCTTGACTCCACCACTTGTCTGTATTGGGCAAAGGCTGTTTTTAAAGAGGTTACCGCCATCAGTTTTCGCTACGGACAACGTCATTTAAGCGAACTTGCTTTTTCATCCGCCATTGCCCAGATGCTTGGTGTGTCGCACCGCATCATTGATATTGACATCGCTCAGCTTGGTGGCTCGGCACTGACTGACAGTAGCATTGAGGTGCCTGACCATCAAGCAGACAGCGATGCTGTGCCTGTCACGTACGTCCCTGCACGTAATACCATTTTTCTGTCTTATGCCTTGGCTGTGGCAGAAGTAACCGAAGCCTGTGCCATCATCATCGGGGTAAGTTCGGTTGATTTTTCAGGCTATCCTGACTGCCGAGATGACTATATTCGTGCCTTTGAGACCATGGCAAATCTTGCCACCGTGGCAGGGCGAGCAGGCAGACGCTTATCCATCATCGCCCCTTTGCAATATTTATCCAAAGCCCAAACTCTAAAACTTGGATTGTCGTTGGGTGTGGACTATGCCCAAACCGTGTCATGCTACCGTGCCGACAGTGATGGGAGAGCCTGTGGCGAGTGTGACAGCTGTGTGTTACGTCATCAAGGCTTTGTGCAAGCAGGCATATCCGACCCCACTCGTTATCAAGATAAGACAGGGATAAATTAAAAAAACTTGCACTTAGCTATGATTTTTTGTAAAATATAAAACCGACCAGTCGGTTTTATTCATCATAGTTAACATTGAAATCATCATGCAACTACCCACCGCTTATGCCTTGCTCGCCCTTGCCATCATCAGCGAAGTAACAGGTTCGACTTTTTTAGTAAAATCAGACGGATTTAGCAGGCTCATTCCCACTTGTATTACACTGGTCTGTTTTGCCATCGCTTTTTACCTTCTGTCTCATGTCGTCAAGGTCATTCCCCTTGGCATGACCTATGCCATTTGGTCGGGCGTGGGCATTATCTTGACTGCCTTGATTGGCGTGTTTATCCTAAAACAGTCCTTAGACACGCCTGCCATCATCGGCATGGCTTTTATCGTGGCAGGTGTGGTGATTATGAATATTTTCTCGTCTGCCACCACCCATTAGCTTTCAAGATTATTCTTTAAATCATTTTAACCCCAAGAGATTCTTATGAATGACTTATTTACCACCAACACCGCCATGCCCACACCTGATGATAAAACCCCCAAACGTAAAAACAACCCCGAGCTGTTACGCCATACCATTTTGGTCTGTACCAAAAATCTCATGCTTGATGCCCCCATTGGCAATTTATCCATGCAAAAAGTGGCGGACATGGCAGGCACGAGCAAAGGCGGACTGTTTCATCATTTCAAATCCAAAGACGAACTCATCACCAGCGTGGTAGAGCTGTTTATCGCCCAAATCAACACCGCCATATTAGCCGACATGGACGCCCATTCTGATAAGATGGGGGCATTTACCAAAGCCTATGTTCGGGTGATGTTTGACAACCAAGAGATTGGACTAAAAAGCGACTGGGCAGGTCTTATTAGAGCCATGACCACCAATGTGCAGATGTATGGGCTATGGAGAAATTGGCTTGCCCAAAAAATCAAAACTCATGCAGGCACCGACAGCAACCCACGTTTATCCGCCATACGCTGTGCCGTAGATGGTGCATGGCTCAATAGCATCCCCCATGATGAATTGCCTGCCATGCGGGCGTATTTGCTAAAATTGGCAGACGATGTGCATTAACATAACCGTTTATTACCGTTTATTGTATAACATCTATCTACCAAAAAATCATTCACCGTTGGTAAATGATTTTTATTTTTACAGTATTGAAATTTAAATGGCATAGCCTAACGCATAGAATGCCACCAAAGAAATGGCAATGACAACCGTGCCGGTGTTCAGTTTTTTAAACTCACCAGAGATGATGCGACCTAGTACCAATGAACCAAAACCGAGCATGATACCTGTAACGATATTTGCCGTCAAGACGATAAACACAGCACAGATAAGTCCACTCATCGCCCCCACAAAGTCATCAAAATCAAGTTTTGAGACATTGCTTAGCATGAGCAGACCCACATACATAAGTGCAGGAGCAGTGGCATAGTTTGGCACCAAAAATGCCAATGGCTCAAAAAACAGCATGAGCAAGAACAGACCACCCACGACCACCGCCGTAAGTCCCGTTTTGCCCCCCACCGCTGTACCTGTCGCCGACTCAATATAGACCGCCGCAGGGGCAGTACCGAACACCCCCGACATGATTGATGATACCGAGTCTGCTGTGAGTGCCTTGCCACCGCCTAGGATTTGTCCATTTTTGTCAATGAGACCCGCCTGTCCTGCCACCGCACGAATCGTTCCTGTGGCATCGAACACCGCCGTCATGACAAGGGCGAATACCGCAGGCAGTACGGCGGCATTTAATGCTCCCATGATGTCCATCGCCCCAAACAGCGATTCATTGCCAAAGGTGGGCAGTTTAAAAACAGAACCACCAAATTTGACATTTGGGTCAAAAATTAGCCCAATGATGGTGATGGCGATAATGACCCATAGAATACTGCCTTTGACTTGACGTTTTTCAAGACCAACAATCGCCGCCAGACCGATGAGCGACATGATGACCCCAAAAGATGTAAACTCACCCATTTTGACAGGCAGTCCTGCATCATTTTTGATGACCAGTCCCACACCATTGGCAGCGATGAGCAGTAAAAACAGACCAATACCAATACCTGCCCCATGAGCGATGGCACTGGGCAGATTTTTTAAAATCCATGCCCGAATGCCTGTTACCGATATGAGCGTAAACAGTATGCCCATCAAAAAAATCGCCCCTAAGGCGACATTAATGCTGATTTGCTGTCCCAGTACCAAGCTAAATGCGGTAAATGCTGTCAAGCTGATGGCACAACCGATTGCCATTGGCACATTGGCAAATACACCAATCAAAATAGAACCCAGCCCTGCCACCAAGCATGTGGCGATAAAAACTGACCCAGCAGGAAAACCTGCATTAGCGAGCATCCCTGGCACAACAATCACCGAGTACACCATCGCCAAAAACGTGGTCAAACCTGCAATGACTTCTTGGCGTACCGTTGAGCCACGCTCATTGATGTTAAAAAAAGAAAGCAAAGACATAAATCGCCTTATCTTAGATTGCCCAAAAAATTAGCGGCTAATTTTACCGTATAATGACAATTTTTACAAATATTAACGAAAATTTTTTCATGATGTGTGTCTTGTTTTAACGTTGGTAATTTATGTATTTTTTGGGTAAAATAGACACACTGTTTTTATCATATCAAATCATCATGAACAATTCCCAAGAAAGCATCGCTCTGCCTGATTTTGCCGTTCGTTTGGTTCATCGCTCTGATGAGGGCTTTATCAATGAAGAAATTGAGTTAAAAAAATACATCAGTAGCTGTGGTTTGGGCTTGATTTTATATTTTTATCCCAAAGACAACACCCAAGGATGTAGCGTGCAGGCGAGCGACTTTACCGCCTTGTCTGATGAGTTTGCCAAACTTGGCTATGTGGTACTTGGCGTGTCTTGTGATGGCGTACGTTCTCATCAAAATTTCATCACCAAAAAAGAACTTCTCATTGGGCTTGTCAGTGATGCCGATGAAAAACTGTGCCAGCATTTTGAGGTCATCAAAGAAAAAATGATGTATGGTAAAACTCATCTTGGTGTGGTACGCTCTACATTTGTGTTTGACAAAACAGGCAATATGCTCGCCAGTTTTCGTAACGTCAAAGCCAAAGAACACGCCAGAACGCTACTAAACTTTCTAAAAACGCTATGAAAGTCATGCACTTATTATCATCGTTAAAGCACGATGAATCTGAACGGGGCATTTTTGCCATCACGCACGCCCTATCTAAGGCAGGGCATGAATCTGTGGTGGTTGGCTCTGCTACGGCTGATGATGAGCTTGTGCTTCGTCTGCTTCGTGATGACACGAAGTATTATCGCATTCCCATGCTAAAAAAATCATGGTTGTCATTGGTGTATGTCCTAAAACTCAGACGGCTCATCAGTGAGTACGAACCTGATATTGTCCATGTCCATTCTCGCACGCCTGCATGGGTGCTACATTGGGCAATCCGCCCATTGCCTGATGACAAACAACCCAAAATTGTGGCGACCGTTTATGGTTTTTATCCATTAAACAATTACAGTAAAGCCTTGTTTTTCTCCGATGTCATCATCAGTGCATCTTATAGTATTGATAAATATTTCAAAGAAAAACTTGCCATTAAAAAAGAAGAATACAACATTCAAGAATTTCCCTTTAAAATCGTCTGCATTCGTCGTGGCGTAGATACTCGCAAATACCCCTATCGCCATCATGCATCCGTGCATTGGCTTCATGGCGTATTTGCCCAATATCCTGAACTTGAACACAAAAAATGGCTCGTGTTTCCCACACCTGTTGGACATGAATACGGTCAAGATTGGCTTGTGGACATTTTGGGTAACTTAAAAGACAAATTCCCAAACATCCACGCCATCGTCATGGATGATGATTTGGCAACTGTAACCGACCAAGACGTCGCTTACGAGGAATTTGTTCAACGCTTGCACGCTTTGGGGCTAAACAATCGTGTGACATTCATCGGACGGCGACCACCTGACATGAAAGAGTGGTTATCATCTGCCAATGTGGTACTTGCTCTTGCCGAACGCCCTGAGAGCATTGGCATTACTGCCATTCAAGCGATACACCTTGGCACGCCCATCATTGGCTGGGCAAGGGGGGCATTTGCCGACATCCTACAAGCCACTTATCCCCAAGGGCTAATCAAAGAGGAGACCGCCCTTGCTCTGTGTAAAAACATCAAATTTCACCTACAAAATAAAACTCGCCCCCCAATGACTCACGAATACACCATTGAGCAGATGACCGCTGAAACCTTAGCCGTATATCAGTCGCTTGCCCCAGAGTGTCATTTGGTTCATAAAGACAGACATGATAATTTGGTCTGTGTCAAAGCCCAAAGTACCTAAAAATCATGGTCTTACAAGTTATTTTTGCACGGAGCGTTTACAGGCGTTTTAAAATTATTTATAATTGGTTTTGTAGATTATTTGGTTTTATAAAAATAATCTACCTTTTTATTGTTATTGGTTATATAAGGCTGTTTTATGAAAAAACTAAGCAAGCTTGGCAAAATCGCCCTAACATCTGTCCTATCAGCAACCCTGCTGTCAGGCTGTGCAACCAGTGCATTGTTAGAAAAGGACTCAGGCGGTACTTACACCACCACCCAAAAGAGGGTGCTAACCAATGACGTCGTTGTGGCATTTGGTAAGCCATCATTAAAGCTACCCAACATCCCATCGGATGCGGTTGTGATTGTCGGTCAGCGTAACAGCTATGTGTTGGTTGAAGGTGGGACTCGCTTTAACAATCTCATCACTCGCCTTGATCCACGCCATATCAGCCTTACCAAAGGCTTGGACTTTTATTCTGCCAATAATGACGGCAGTTTTACCGGTGAACTTGCCTTTAAATACACCAAGTTAAAAGCCGAAGTGACCAACGAAGAGCTAAACTTCTTTTTGCAAAATGGCGTCAAAGAATGCACCAATCACAGCGAATCGAATCTTGGGGCTCAAAGCTTCTGCTTTGATATTCCTCTAAAAGGTCATACCTATCCTGCCGTGAGCAATCAGTCCAGCCTAAAAGCACTGAGTAAAGCCTACCCTGTCACCATCTACACCAACGAGCAAACCACGGCTTACCGTGAAGGGCAAAGCAGTTCTGTTGAAAAACTGGTGCTGTTTCCTTTCGCCGCCGCTTTTGATGTAGTCACCTTGCCACTGCAAATCATCGGGCAAATTTTTGACTGATATTAAAGTTTATGGTTGATAAATAGGACGTATTTGGGTGCGTCCTATTTTTGTGGATAATTGCTCTATGATGATTGCCATAGGAAAAACATAGAAGTCATGTTAAAATACGTCTTTTGTCATGACAATGAAACGACATCAAGGATAACTTGTGGATACCGAACTCATCAAAATCATTCTCGCTTTTGTGGTGCTGATAAACCCATTTAGCTCTTTGGGGCTTTTTTTGAACCTAACCAAAGGTCATACTGCCAAAGACCGTCAAAAAGTTGCCCAAATTACCTGTTTGACGGTGTTTATAGGCATTGCCTTTTTTACCATTTTGGGTGAGAGCTTGTTAAAAGTATTGGGCATCTCGGTGGGGTCGTTTCAGGTGGCAGGTGGGATATTGGTATTTTTGATTGCCATTAACATGATGAACGGTGGTGGCAATCCTGTCAAGCCTAACGAGGAGGATGTGGAGGTCGGTTCATCTTTGACGGCATCGGCGGTAGTACCTCTTGCCATTCCCATGATGATAGGCCCAGGAGGCATCTCAACGGTCATCATCTATTCTAGTCAGGTCAAGGGTGTGTTTCAGGTGGGAATGATTTTGGCGGCAGGGCTGTGTATCAGTGTGTTTTGTTATGTGTCACTCATGGCAGCAGGAAAAATCAGTCGCTTTTTGGGTGATACAGGGCTAAACATCCTAAGTCGCATTATGGGCATGCTACTTGCAGCGGTAGCAATTGAGATTTTGATTAATGGACTGCGAGCATTATTTCCACAGCTGGCAAGCTGACCAATCTATAAGACCAATCTACCAAATAAGATTTGGGTGATATTTTCATCTTCTTATCTTTTGTTTTTTGACCTTACTATGCCAATATTTGACATGAAATCACCCAAAAAAGGCACGTTGTTTTATAAAATCTATGGCTTTTTGCAGGATAACATGAATCTTGTTATTTCGCTCATCGTCGCCATTTGTGTGTATTTTTCTTTGTCTGATGTGCGTTTTTTAAAGCGGTTTGTGCCAAGCATTAATATAGAAACGGTGTATTTGTTGGCGTGGGACAGCTTTTTGGTGGCGTATTTATTGTTGGCATTTAACATGTTTATCACAACCAACACCGAGGACATCAAAAAACGGGCTCATGAGCAGTATGAACGTAAACATACCATGCTTATTTTGATACTCATCACATCTTTTGTCAGTATGATTGCCATCATCAATGAGATGCGTATCAGTGCTTTGTATGAGGGCTGGCTTTCTACTTTGCATGTTTGTATCACCTTTGGTACATTGATTGTCTCATGGCTGTTCATCCATACCTTATTTGCATTATACTATGCCCATGGTTATTACGATGCCATGCCCGATGACAAGTATCCGCTTGATTTTCCTTATGAAAATAACCCTGATTATTGGGATTTTTTGTATTTTGCCTTGGGTATTGGTGCAACAGGAGGCGTGCCTGATGTCTCTTTTACCAGTAAAAAACTTCGTCGCATTGGGACGTTTCATAGTGTGTTATCCTTTTTCTTTAATACGGCGGTATTGTCGCTGGTGATGGAGATGATGGGGTCGCTGGTCTCACCATAAAATGATACGGCTTAGCAGGCGTGAAAAGTGGTAGAGAATTTTGGCAAAATGTTGTATCATAAAGAGTTTTTTGTGATTTTAATTTGTGATTTTAATAAGTGATGTATTATGGAGCAGATGCGTAATTTTATGCAAAGTTGGGCGGGTAAGGCAGTGCTTATCATCACGCTCATTCCTATGGCATTTTTGGGTGTGCAGTCATTTAGCAGTAGCGGACAGATTGCCCCCAATCAAATCGTCAAAGTGGGCGATACTGCCATTGACACCGCAACCTTTCAGTCGGAGGTGAATAACTATCGGACTCGCCTGCTTGAACATACCGATGGCAGTTTGATTGATGATAAAGCCTTAAATGATGAGGTGTTGGAGAGTTTGATTGACAGAGCATTGTTAGAAAATCAAACCCAGTTTCTGGGCATGAGTGTCTCTGATAACACCATTGCCCGTCTGCTTCGGGCTGACCCAACTTTTCATGACGCCAACGGCAAATTTTCAAACGACATTTTTGCTCAGTATTTACAAAATCGTGGCATGACCAAGGACATGCTCTTTGATGTATTTGGCACGCAGTTATCACTAAGACAGCTGACGGGCGGTATTTTGGGTACAGCAATCTACCCTGACAGACAAATCAGTCGCTTGATAGACCTACAAACACAAAGCCGTGAAGCGTGGGTGGTGCGTTACAACTGGCAGGATTTTGCCAATCAAGTAACCGTCAGCACTGATGAGATTGAGACCTATTATCATGCTAATAAACAAGACATGATTGCACCGCCAAGTGTGGATTTGGCTTATATAATTCTAAGTGATACTGACATCAAGGCAGATACTCCAAGCGAAGATGAAATTCGTGCACAATACCAAGCCACTTTACAAGCTCGAGGCGATGGCAGACAGTTGTCGCACATCTTATTAACAGGAGATGATGCCAAAAATCGTGCCAAAGATATTAAAGCAAAACTGGATGCAGGAGCGTCTTTTGAATCACTTGCCAAGACACATTCAGATGACCCCACAGGTCAAAGTGGTGGTGATATTGGAAGCTATAACCCCGCTTTTTTTGGTGACAGTAGCAGCGCTGTTGAGAATGCTATCAGTGGTCTGACAGTTGGGGGTGTGAGTGAGCCTGTTCAGACAGGATTTGGTTATCATATTTTTAAAATTACTAAGATGGGAGATGCCCCAAGCCTTGATGGCATGCGTGATGTGCTGACCAAGCAAGTAGCTGAACATAAACGTATCAATGCCATGAATGAGATGATTGCCAAGATTAACACCATGGCAACTGACAGCATGGGTATTAGTGATATTGCCCAAGAGACAGGACTGACTGCCCATCATATCAAAGGCTACACCAAAGACAATAACACCAGTGAACTGTCTGCCCCTGTGGTGTTATCGGCAGCTTTTGATGATTTTGCCATCAGCGATCAATCGGTCAGCCCCAACATTACGCTCGCTGACAAAACGGTGTGGGTACAACCAACCAACTACCAAGATGCCAGAGAGCTGACATTGGCAGAGGCAAGCGAACAAATCAAGGCAACTTTAACCAAGCAAAAAGCCATTAAACTTGCCCTAGATACCGCCAATGCCCATGCCAAAAAAGACCCAGCGACTCTTATTAAGTCCGCCAAGCATTTGGGTGTGGTTACTCGTCAAAGTCCAGAGCTGTCACCTGCTGAGCGTGCCAGTCTATTTATACACAACACAGATGGCATGAGTGTGTGGGTGGTACAGACAGATACAGGAGCGAGTGTCATGGTAGCTAATGTCTCTCAAAGCACACCAACCGCCCAAATTCATGATGCAGAACGTCAGTTAACATCACAAATCATCCGTGATAATGTCGGTCAAGACCAACTTCAAGACTATTTACATTATTTGCGTGATACCAAGAAAGTACAAATCAACGAACAAGCCATATCGCATTAAGACAGGCATACCACCAAAAGCCCATATTTTAGATATGGGTTTTTGCCAAATGAGTCATATGAATGATAAATATCAACACTCCCATCATCAAGCCCAATTTTCATACCCATTTTACCACCCAAAAGGATGCCAGTTTTGCCCTGTGGCTGTCTGTTCTTAGCACCCAAAATAAAGAGCATCTCACCTTAGTCATCTGCCCATCCCAAAGCAGTTTACAACGATTAAGTGATGAACTTGATTTTTTTGGCACATCTGCTCATGTATTTGCTGATTATGAGACATTGGTTTATGACAGCCTGTCGGTACATCAAGACATCATCTCAGAGCGGATTGACCTATTGACACACATGCCAACAAACGGTGTATTGTTGGTGAGTGTGCAGACACTCATGCAAAAAATAACGCCCCCAAGTCATCTTTTGGGACGGTTTTTTGATTTAAATGTAGGCGATACCTTTGATGTAGAGCGTGAACGTGAACGCCTTGCCAAAGCGGGCTACAAGGTGGTGGATAATGTCTATATGGCAGGTGAATTTGCTGTGCGTGGGAGCATTGTGGATATTTTTGCGGTGGGGCAGCCCTTACCGTTTCGTTTGGAATTATTTGATGATGAAATAGAGACGATTAAATTTTTCAATCCTGATAGCCAAAGAACCATCAGCGATGAAGAGCTTAACACGCTTAAAAAAGATGGCGTATTTGATGATAAAAATGCCCCAAAATCACCCAAAGTGTCAAGTTTTCGCTTATTGCCTGCTTGTGAATTTGACTTAGATGACAAAGAGAGATTTCGCCAAAATTTTGCCAGTCTATTTCCAAATGTATCCGCTCGCAAGGTGGCATTTTACCATGACATCATGAATGGCATACAACCGCCCGGTGTGGAATATTATGCACCACTGTTTTGTGATTTACATGAATGGCAGACACATGGCACGCTGTTTGATTATTTGCCCAAAAAAACCCTCATCGTCTGTGATGACAACTTATCCGCTTATCATCATGATTTTTGGGAACAGATAAAAGCACGTCATCATTCTTTGGCATTTGATAAGGATGTGCCGATACTGCCACCTGATTATTTGTATTTGCCAAGCAATGAATTTTTCCAAGCATTAAAGGCATATCCAAGAGCGGTATTTGGTGATGACAGAGAAGATGCACTGACTTTATTTGACCATATTAGCACTCATGCCGTTCCTAATTTGCCAATCAATCATCAAAAAGATGAGCCATTGGATGAGTTTTTGGATTTTGTTAGGGTCTGTGATGAGCCGATTTTATTGGTGTGTGAGAGTGCAGGTCGCCGTGAGATTATTTTAGAGTTATTAAAGGGCAAACTTGATGGTAACACGGTGGCGGATTTTGATGAGTTTTTGGCGAATTTGGATGAATATAAAGTTACCCCAAACAATGCCACTTTACCCAAACCTTCCAAAGAAGCTGATTTGGATAAAATTGCCCTAACCATTGCCCCAATGGAACGTGGTCTTTGGCTAAAAAGTGAGAAAAATCAGGGCATTTGTATCATCAGTGAGACCCAAATTTTTGGGCGAGCCGTCGCTACCAATAGACACAAACGCCAAAACGCCCTATCTCAGGCTCTTTTGATAAAATCAGTCAGTGAGATGACCGAAGGGTCGCTTGTGGTGCATTTGTCCTATGGTATTGGACGCTATTTGGGGCTTGTTGTGCTTGATGTGGGCGATGGCGAGCAGGAATTTATCCACATTAAATATGCCGATGATGCCAATGTCTATGTACCAATCACCAACCTTGCTCTAATTGGGCGTTACAGTGGCAGTGACAGTGAGGCAGTACCGTTATCAAAAATTGGTTCGGGTAAGTGGGATAAGGCACGCCAAAAGAGCCTGACCGACATTTATGATGTGGCAGCAGAGCTGTTAAATGTGCAGGCTCGTCGTAATGCCAAACAAGGCATCAGTTTTGATATTGACATGGCAAGCTATGAACTGTTTGCCAGTGGTTTTGCCTATGATGAAACCCCCGACCAACAAAGTGCCATAGAGGCGGTGATGTTTGACATGAAGCAGACCAAGCCCATGGATAGGCTAATTTGTGGTGATGTGGGTTTTGGCAAGACAGAGGTTGCCATGCGTGCAGCATTTATTGCGGTGCAGGCAGGTTATCAGGTGGCACTGCTTGTGCCAACCACACTACTGGCAGGGCAACATGAGGACAGTTTTAAGGACAGATTTGCCGATTGGGCGATTAAGATTGAAAGTTTGTCTCGTTTTTCGTCTAAAAAAGCCCAAGATAAGGTGCTTGCCAGCTTAGCCGATGGCAAGGTGGATATCATCATTGGCACGCACCGACTGTTACAAGATGATGTAACATTTAAGAACTTAGGGCTGATGATTATTGATGAAGAACACCGTTTTGGCGTGCGTCATAAAGAAAAAATCAAAGCCATGCAAGCGGACGTGGATACGCTCACCATGACCGCAACCCCGATTCCACGCACGCTCAACATGGCTCTGTCGGGTATGCAGGATATTTCTATCATTGCCACACCGCCTGCCAGAAGGCTTGCTATTAAGACCTTTGTGGCCCAAAAAAGTGAACAGACAACCAAAGATGCCATTTTGCGTGAGATATTGCGTGGGGGGCAGGTGTATTATTTGCATAATGACCTGACAAGCATTGATACAGTGGCACAAAACTTATCCGACCTCATCTCTGAGGTGCGTGTGGGTGTGGCTCATGGACAAATGGCACACAAAGAACTACATGATGTCATGAGTGATTTTTATCACAAAAAAACCAATGTGCTTGTTGCCAGTACCATCATTGAGACGGGCATTGATGTGCCAAATGCCAATACAATCATCATCAACCGAGCCGATAAGTTTGGACTTGCCCAGCTTCATCAGCTGCGTGGACGTGTGGGACGATCGCATCATCAAGCATATTGTTATTTATTTGTGCCATCTATCAAAGGTCTAAGCACTGATGCCAAAAAACGCCTTGATGCCATTAGCCGAGCCAATACTTTGGGGGCAGGTTTTATGCTGGCAAGTGAGGATTTGGAGATTCGTGGGGCAGGCGAGATTTTGGGTAAGCAGCAGTCTGGCAACATGCAGACCATTGGTTTTGGACTGTATATGGACATGTTAGAACGTGCCACAAAGGCGATAAAGTCGGGCAATACACCAAGCCTTGCCACACCACTTGATTTGGTCAGCGACATAAACATTCATGCGTCCGCCTTGATACCGAGCGATTATTTGGCAGATGTGCATGAGAGGCTTTTGTATTACAAGCGTATTGCCAATGCCCAGACGGTGGATGAGCTTAATGAGTTGCGTGCTGAGATGATTGACCGCTTTGGAGCAATACCAACCGCCCTTAGTAATTTATTTTTGGTACACAAAATGCGTGTGCAGAGCATGCCACTTGGTATTAGCAAAATTGATGTTACAGCTTTTGGGCTCAGTATGGAATTTAAAGCAGATACACCTGTGGATGGTTTGGCAATTGTTAAGCTCATTCAGTCTAATGATGGCTATCGCATGAATGGGGCAACAGGGTTAAAATATGTCTTTAAAGATGAAAAAGACGTAACAGGGCGAGTTAATGCGGTGTTTGAATTATTAAGATATTTGCATGGGCATGTGGCAAAAGAATCGGAGTAAGTGATGATTGGTATTGGCGTGTTTATTTTGGCAATACATTTGACCGAACATGGTTAGATGATGGCACTTCTATCAAATACCTCCCTTAACTCAAAACTGGTATGAAGCTGACTGACCCCATCAATTTTGCTTAGTCTATGAAGCAAAAACTCTTCATAATGACTCATGTCACGCACCACGACCTTTAATAGATAATCCTCTGAGCGTCCTGTGACAAGGCTACACGACACCACTTCATCAAAGGTTTTGATGTGATTTTCAAATTCACCGAAGCGTTCGGCGGTGTGCTTATCCATACTCACCGCCACAAAGACCGATAACGTATTACCCAGTGCATGAGTGGAGGTGTGGGCGTGATAGCCTGTGATAACACCCATCTCTTCAAGCCGTTTAATCCTGCGAATGATGGGTGTGGCGGACAGATTGACCTGCTCTGACATATCAGCAACGGTAAGGCGAGCGTTGTTTGTGAGCAATTTTAGGATTTTATGGTCAATGGAATCTAGGCTGATGGCATTCATGGTGAATAATGATTAAAATTTGGCAGATTTTACCATAAAGTTATCATTTTTGTGGTAAAAATAACTAAAATTTGCCAAATATTTTTGTAAAATTGGTAAAAATTATTGCAAAATTTTGGTATGATGATATCATCTCAGTTTCTACCATCCAAATTTATCATTAAGTGAGCCTATCATGCTAGCCCCCAAAATTACCCCAAAAAATCCAGCTTTTGACTTTACCAAATACCACCCCTTTGAATTTGCCCCACGCTTACCTGACCGCACGTGGTGCGATAAACGCATTGAAAAAGCGCCGATTTGGGCGAGCGTGGATTTGCGAGATGGTAACCAGGCCTTGATTGACCCCATGACCATTGAGCAAAAATTACGCTTTTTTAAATTGCTTGTGGCAGTTGGTTTTAAAGAGATTGAGATTGGTTTTCCCTCTGCCGCTCAGGTGGAATTTGACTTTACACGCCTATTGATTGAAGGTGGTCATGTGCCTGATGATGTTACTTTGCAGGTATTAGTGCAGGCTCGTGAGCATTTGATTGAACGCACCTTTGAGAGCTTAAAGGGAGCAAAACGTGCCATCGTTCACGTTTATAACAGCACATCAAAAGTACAACGTGACAAAGTGTATCAGCTAGATAAAGATGGCATTAAAGCGATTGCGGTTAATGGGGCGAGGTTGCTTAGAGATATTGCCAAGCGTTATCCAAAGACACAGTGGATTTTTCAGTACAGTCCAGAGAGTTTTAGTCAGACAGAGACTGATTTTGCCATAGAAGTATGCCAAGCGGTGTGCGATGTGTGGCGACCCCAAGATGGGCAAAAAGTGATTTTAAACCTGCCTGCTACCGTAGAAGCATCCACACCAAATCTATATGCTGACCAGATTGAGTATTTTTGTCGCCATCTGCCAAGCCGTAAAGACGTGATAATCAGTCTGCATACTCATAATGACCGTGGCTGTGGCGTGGCAGCAAGCGAGTTTGGAGTCATGGCAGGGGCTGACCGTGTGGAGGGTACACTGCTTGGTAATGGCGAACGTACAGGCAACATGGACATACTGACCATGGCGATGAATCTGTATACACAAGGGGTAGACCCCGAGCTTGATTTGTCGCAGGTGAGTGAGATTGTGCAAGTGGCAACCGATTGCACCAATTTGCCAGTGCATCCACGCCATGCTTATGTTGGTGAACTTGTGTTTACTGCATTTTCAGGTTCGCACCAAGATGCCATTAAAAAATCACTGGATTATAATGAAAAACATCCCGAAACGGAGCAGTATTGGGATGTGGCATATCTGCCAATTGACCCTGTGCATATCGGTCGCAGTTATCAAGATGTGGTGCGTATCAATAGCCAGTCAGGTAAGGGTGGTGCGGCGTATATTTTACAGCGTCATTATGGCTTTAATTTGCCACGCTGGATGCAGATTGATTTTGCCAAAGTGGTACAAAACCACGCTGAGAGTTTGGCTCGTGAGCTAAAAACAGATGAACTGCTTGACATCTTTACCAAGACATATTTGACCCAAGAGACCTTTGAGCTTAATGATTATCAAATCCAAAATAAGGGTTTGGAGGTATCTTTTGATGGACAAATTAGCATGGGGGCGGATGTGCTAACAATCATCGGACAGGGTAATGGAGCGTTATCAGCATTTATTGATGGACTCATCAAGGCAACAGGTCGGGAGATTCACATAACCAATTATTCAGAACACGCCATTCATGTCAAGCCAACCAAAGCAACGAAAAGCCTACCAAATGATGAGCCTAACAATAACCAAACCAATTCAGAGGCAGCAGCATATGTTCAGCTCAATATCAGTGGTCAAATGTACTCTGGCATCGGCGTGTGTAACAGCACCGTGTCTGCCATGTTAAAAGGCGTATTGTCGGCATTGTCGCAGGCGTGGTAATTGGGTGTGATAAAAGGGCGAAAAATATTCGCTCTTTTATTCTTACAAAATATTTAACATAATCTTAATTTTGAACATTAGAGAATTTATCATTGATGAGCGTGTGGGAATAATATGAAGATGTGGAGATGTGGAGATGTAAGGATAAATTGCAGTTTACTCCATAGCAACGCATCCAAAGGCGTAGTTAATCAATAATGCCAAAATTATTATCAATGGTAGATATGCCCTAGTATTTATCCAGTTTTAGTGCTTGACTGATTAACTCATGGGCAATTGTTCCTTGCTTGGGGATGAGTGGTAGGTCATCTTTACCAAAGAACTGAGCATGAGAAAGTTCATTCTTATCAATGACGATTTCCCCTGATTTGTAAGTGGCACAAAAACCAAGCATGAGATTGGTTGGGTATGGCCAAGCTTGACTTGTGATGTAGTGAATGTCGTCTACATAAATGCCTGTCTCTTCTAGCACTTCACGATGGATGCTCATCTTAACATTTTCGCCCGCTTCCATAAATCCTGCAATCAGTCCATACATGCCTGTTGTCTGATGACGATGATGTTGTGCCAATAGGATTTGGGGCTGACCTGTGATGGGGCAGGGGCGAGTGATGGCGATGATGACACAAGGCTGTATTTTAGGATAGAAATATTGATGACAGTTGGGGCATGCCATGGCATTTTCTTTGTGATGGCGTATCGTTTTGCTGCCACAATAGCCACAGAATTGATTGCTTTTTTGCCATAATAACAGCTGAATGCCTGCTGAGATTTCGTGGGAGGTATGACTGTCAGTTACTGCCACAACATGACGATAAGCGATAAACTCACCATCAAAGTGGTGTGTCTCGTCCATTTTTTGAGCATCAATGGCAAATACTCGCCTGTCAGCACGCCCAAAATAAAGCAGTTCAATCACACCCAACATATCATCAACACCATGATTAACCAAGCCATCAATGTCTATTTGAGTGCGTTCAAAGGCGTGAGGCTTTTTATCACGACAAAAGACACTTTCACCATCAATTACCCATATCACATGGGCAACTGATGACTGCGTGTCTGTGCAAGAGATGTTCTGATGACTCATGCCACCAACAGATTTAGGCTGTTTTGGCTGATGAGAAGGATTTGTTCATTGGTTGGGCGATTCTCTTCAAAGTTTTCAAATTCAAAGTCTGCTGCCACCAAGACGTCCGCCCAAGCATTGCTGATGCGTGTCAGTTCATCATCAGGGGCGGTTTTGATTTTATCAAGCAATCCATTTTCTAAGCGACGAGCGAGCAGATACAGCTGAGCTGATGTGGCGGATAAGCGTAAAAAGGCTGCCGCTCCTGCTACTTGACGAATCATCTCGGGGGTATTTTGTAGGTTCATGATGTTACGACTGTCATCATTTAGGTAATCGGTCAGTGCCAAAGTCGTAAGCGTCAGATTGCTACGTGCTTCTTTAACCAAAGTTTCATAAGAAGTATCTAGCTGGTATAGTGATATTTCACGGTTGTGTAGTGGCAATTTGACCGCCCCTGGGGTATGACTCTTAGCCAAAAAAATAACAGCATTTTCGGCGACCAATAATTTGTCTAAGAAAGTGTCTAAATCTTCTAGGGTGGGGTTTTGCCAGCTGGCGATTTGTGCTGACGCTGCATTTAGTGCTTGACTGGCATCGGTAAGTTCTAGCAATATCATAATTCTAGATAAGGTATCAAGTTCATCTTTGATATCATCAACGCTGACCATCTCACCAATCTCACCTAAGCCGTTAGATGCACGCACGAATTTATCCACTTTTTGTTTGATGGTTTCTAATTGTTCTTGAGTTAAGTCATTGAGTGTGTCGGTGATTTCACGGTTAGGACCAAATAAGAAACGTTGCATTTCACCAAATTTGGCATCACTTACTCGGTTTAGGGCATATTTTTGGTTGGCAAATGTGGCAAAGTCTTTATTTTTGTTGCAAGCAAGGCTGACCATCTCAGCAAAACGACGGTCTTCGATTGGCAGATAGTCAGAAAACTGTTGTTCTAGATAGACTAAGATGCGTTTTTTGGCATGGCTTAGGGGCAAATCATTGGCGATGTTTTGGGTGATGGTCTTTGCTGACTGCCAAAATAGTGTATCAGAATGCTGGGCAATTAAAGCACAGGCTTTGACCATGCCATCTAATTTTTGATGCTCATCATCGCTAATTATGCCATCCTTATTTTCAAGGATGACGGAAAGACCCGCACGATAGGCCTGAGTTAAGGCTTTGGCATTGAGTTTAAGCGTGCTAAGAGAGGCATAGTTGGCTTGTGGGTCAGCGATGATGATGCTATTGATGTTTTGGTTTAGGGTGTCCGATTCAATGGCAGTATGCCCCAAATGTTCACCCAATTTATTGATGATGGGTAAAAGTAGGGCAGGTTGGGGTGTTTCTTTTAGTAGGACAAATTCAACATAGCGGTCTAGCAACATGATGGCCTCTGAGATGTCAGTCATCAAAATCTCGTTCTCATCTTCGTCGCCATCGGCGTTATTATGTAACAAAGTGTAACTGGCGGATAAATGGTCAGCAAGTAACCCTGCACCATTAAACACAATCAATTTGAAAATGGCGGACAGTTGAGATAGGTTGCTTGCTGAGTCTAACAATAAAGGGGCTTGGTCGGGGTCATCATAAAACTCACGCAAATGCATCTCAGCATCCTTTAATACGGCGTTGATTTCATTGCGTAAAATATGAAGTGATGATGGGTCAAAATTGGTGGCGGTTTTGGCTGATTGAGTCATAATAATCCTGTTTAATCCTGTTTTGACAGCATACAATAACTGCTACATTTAACCATGTTTCATAAAACTTGGCAAGTAAAATTATATAAACGGTGGGTAAATATCGGATGAATTTTTTATTTAAGTACGTTCTGACGCCATGCTTTATCAGCACAAAAATCGTCTTTTGAGCGAATCAGTTGAGCAGATAGGGCACTTAAATCACTAAAACTGATCTCGCCTTTGGTATCATCTTGACCAACCCTTTCATCTTCGATACTCATGGCAATCTGTCCGCTGGTCATGGCAAGATAAACTTCCAGTAAAATCTGTGAGTCCTTTAATGCTCCATGATAAGAACGGTCAATGTCTTGACCAACATCCAAGCGTTTGGCAAGAGCATCTAAGTTGTTTTTTTGTCCTGCATACATTTTGCGGGCAAGTGCAAGTGAGTCGATGACTTCCACGACATCAGTAAAATCGGTCATGCCCACTTTGTCAAACTCATGCGACAAAAATTTCATATCAAACTGGGCGTTATGAGCGATGATTTGTGCCCCTTTCATGAACTCGTAGACATGGGGGGCGACATCGGCAAATCGGGGTTTATCTGCCAAAAATTCATTATGAATGCCATGCACGCCAATGACTTCATCATCCATCTGTTTGTCAGGATTTAGGTAGACATGCAACCAAACCCCAGTTGGCTTGCGTTTGACCATCTCAATGATGCCAATCTCAACGATACGGTCGCCTGTGGCAGGGTCTATGCCTGTCGTCTCTGTATCCATAATCAGTTGACGTTCTTGTGCCCCGCGATGAATGGGGTCGGGTAGTACTGCCCAAAAAGGTTCACGTATCTCATCGGTGCGTCCGTCGTAGTCAGGATTCTGGTGATTGTGGCGAACCACTTGCATGGGGGCAGGCTGGGTGTTTTTCTTGGGTTTTTTGGTGGGGCGGTTATGGTTGGTTTTGTTATTCGGTTCGTTGTTATTAACACTCTGTACGTCTGCTTCTATATTTAGTATTGGCGTGGTGGGGTCAAAGGTGTCATCCATAATCATATTTGCCATGTTGGCATAGTAATCCATCTCATCATCTAAGTTGTTGCCTAAATTGCCTAAGCTGTCGTCATGTAAATGGTTGGTATTGGTGTTTTTATCTGTCAGGGCAGGCGTGGCGGTATGGCTGATAAATAACTCACCACTGCCTGTAACGCCATCATTGGCAAGTTTGTCCGCCATCTCATTGCCGACATGTCCTGCATGTCCCTTTATCCACTGCCAATCAATATTGCGACGTTGGCAAGCATTGTCTAGACGCATCCACAGATCCAGATTAAGTACCTCTTTTCCGTTTGCTTTTTTCCAGCCTTTGGCTCTCCATCCATCAATCCATCGGGTGATGCCATTTTTGACATAACTTGAATCCGTCCAAATCTGTATGGGTGTGTCGGTAGGGGTACGTTCTAGGGCGGTGATTGCCCCCATGAGTTCCATGCGGTTGTTGGTGGTATCGCTCTCACCGCCCCAAATGTTTAGTATGTCGCCTGTGGGGTAGATGATGTGTGTGCCAAATCCGCCAGCAGATGCCTCCCCTGTTTTGCCGTTGCCTTTACATGCTCCGTCAGTATAAGCGATGATGGTCATGATTGTACTCCATTGATTTTGTATACATTTTTTAAAAACCATGCCAATGCCATGTCATAGCCCATCTCGCCAAGACCACAAATCACCCCAACAGCCTTGTCCGAAAAATATGAATGATTGCGAAAGGGTTCACGAGCATGGGTATTGGATAAATGCACCTCAATATAGGGTTTGGCACTGGCAAGTAAGGCATCACGAATGGCAACCGATGTATGGGTAAAAGCGGCTGGATTGATGATAATCCCATCAAATTTGTCGTGGTTGTCTGCCAATACGCCCAAATTGGCGATGATGTCCACGATGTCGCCTTCGTGGTTGGATTGAAAATGGTGAAGTTGGATGCCGTGCTGATGAGCAGTAGCAGATAAGCGGTGGATGATATCTTCTAAGGTCGTTGTGCCATAAATATGCACCTCACGCTTGCCTAACAAATGTAAATTAGCACCATTTAGCACTAATAATTTGTGGTTTAGAGATTTGTGGTTTGGGGAGGTGATTTGATTCATGAGTATCAATATCTAAGTTGTATGTTAAGTTATATGCCTATTATTTTAACAAATTTTTAAGGATGTTGGGATGTAAATTTTTTGTTAATGTTTGGTTGCATGCGTTTACAGCCATTTAAAAGTGTGCTATATTTAGGCATAGGTTTACAATTTGGTATTTTTTAAGGATGTGTTATGTCTGTTCGTGAACAAGGTCAAGTTAAATGGTTTAATAATGCCAAAGGTTTTGGCTTTATCCAGCGTGCTACTGGTGAAGATGTCTTTGTGCATTTTCGTTCTATCGTCGGTGATGGTTATCGCTCACTAAGAGATGGTGAGACGGTGGAATTTGTCGTTACCGAAGGCAACAAGGGATTGCAGGCTGAGGAAGTGACCAAATTGTGATGTTTAAGCGATGTAAAACCTGCCTTTGGGGTGGGTTTTGTACGTTTTGCTTGTGGTGATGAGTTGTGGTAAAATACGGATGATTATCATAAAAACACATTAAAGGCATGATTATGCAACAGCCAAACAAATTTATCTGTACGCTTGGTGCTGTGGTTTTATTGGGTGTTGGCGGTATAGCACATTCAGCAGTAACGTTGTCAGCCGATGAGTCGGTCAGACTTGAAGAGATAGCGGGTATTTGCATGATTATCAGTCATGGCATCCGTGATGTCGCCACTGACCATCAAAATGAGGTCAGCAAAGATAAGGCAAAGAAAAATCTTGGCAAAGCCATCAAAAAGGTTGAAAAAAACTTTTCTAAAAAAGACATGGTGTCATTCATTGGTGAGGCATGGCATCATGGCTTGAATGTCATTTATAAAATGCCTGTTTATGATGATAAGTCTGATAAACAACTGTTTATTGAACAAGCCATGATGGGTTCATTAAACGCCTGTTTTGATGATTTGGACCGATGATTAACAAATGATATAAAATTGATATATGATATAAATAAGAATATAAGAATAACTGTTGCCAATTTTTGCCTTCTTGATGTTAACAATGACATTGATTTAACAATCAAGCATCATCACCAAATAACACCCATTCCTCCATTTGTCTTAAAAGGATATGCCTTGACCGACCAATTTAGTAAATTTTGTGATCTGCCCTTAGCAGAGCCCATTCAAAAGGCGGTATCCGCTTTGGGGTTTGAAAAGCTTACACCCATTCAAGCCCAAATCTTGCCTCATACCCTAGCAGGTCAAGATGCCATTGGGCAGGCACAGACAGGCACAGGTAAGACCGCCACCTTTTTAATCACCATCATTCAAAACCTACTGTCTCGCCCGTTTGCCAGTGACGAGACACGCTATTTGGGTGAGCCACGGGCATTGATTTTGGCACCAACCCGAGAGTTGGCACAGCAGATTTATAGCGACTGCCAAGCGTTGGTCAAATACAGTGGACTGCATGCTCTGTATATGACAGGTGGGGCAGATTATGATAAGCAGGCAAATGAGATGAACCGTCGCCTGATGGATATTTTGATTGGTACGCCTGGGCGGATTATTGATTGGGTGCAAAAAGGGGTGTTGTTTCTTGACCGTGTGGAGGTATTGGTACTAGATGAAGCTGACCGCATGTTGGACATGGGTTTTATTCCTGATGTGAAGCGTCTCATTAACAAAATGCCCGCCAATACGCACCGCCAAACACTACTGTTTTCAGCAACCTTTAACACCGACGTGATGAATTTGGCATATCGCTGGTTATATCAGCCGACTTTTGTGGAAATCGCCCCCCAAAGTCGCACTAATGAAAACATTGAACAGTATTTTTATCTGCTCACCAACCATCAAAAACTAGCAGCGTTAAAGCATTTGCTTGGCGGTGATGATGTCAAAAAAACCATTATTTTTGCCAATCGCAAAGACCAGGTCAGACGCTTATATGATAACTTACGCAAATACATGAACATAACCATGCTCTCAGGTGATGTCGCCCAAAGTAAGCGAGAGCGTTACCTAAAACGTTTTAAAGATGGCGAGGTTAATGTGTTGGTGGCAACTGATGTGGCAGGGCGTGGCATTCATGTGGATGATGTAAGCCATGTCATCAATTACACACTGCCTGATTTGCCAGATGATTATGTTCATCGTATCGGACGTACAGGACGAGCAGGGCAGTCGGGAGTGTCCGTCAGTTTGGTAGGTGAAGGTGATGCCTTTAATTTGCCTGCTTTGGAGAAACATTTGGGCATGAAGTTTAACTTGTTGCGATTTGATGATTTGGTGCAAGCATAAGAATAGATAAACATGAAGATGATAATAACAGACATGACAACAGACATGGCACGATTGAATGTACCACGTTAGACAAAACTGATGAACGAACACAGCCTAATCCTTGACCCTACTAATATCCCATTGTCTTTGTATATTCACATTCCGTGGTGTGTTAAAAAATGCCCTTATTGTGATTTTAATTCGCATGCTTTGCCCAGCACCGCCCCATTTATTGACTATGTTAATGCACTCTTGGCTGATGCTCGTTCACAGATTTCTCTGATGGGGGGGCGTAAGATACAAAGCATCTTTATCGGTGGGGGAACGCCATCGCTGTTGCCAATAGAACATTATCGTACGCTGTTTTTGAGGTTGCGTGAGATTGTTCCGTTTGCCGATGACATTGAGATTACCTTAGAGGTCAATCCAGGTACGCTAGAACATGCTCCATTTGCCGATTATCTGACACTGGGCATCAATCGCTTATCGGTGGGCGTGCAGTCTTTTGATGATGAATCTTTGATGACATTGGGACGCATACATCGCCATGATGAAGCACTTAACGCCATAAAAAATGCCAAACAATCAGGCTTTATCCGCATCAATGTTGACCTAATGTATGGCTTGCCCAATCAGGCCGCCACGCTTGCTGTGCGTGATATTGACATGGCATTATCAGCAGGGGCAACTCACCTTTCATGGTATCAACTGACCATTGAACCAAATACCGCCTTTTATCGTGCCCCACCTGATTTACCTAATGATGATGAGCTAGAACGCATAGAAAATGCAGGGCGAGAGCGATTGATACAAGCAGGTTTTAGTAATTATGAAGTGTCAGCATGGGTCGGGCGTGATGATGAACCGTGTCGCCATAATATAAATTACTGGCAGTTTGGTGACTATCTTGCCATTGGTGCAGGTGGACATGGTAAAGTAACACTTCGTGGGCATGCAAGCCACCCAGATGGCATTTATCGTTATGCCAAATCTCGCCTGCCCAAAGATTACCTAAGTTATGATAATGCCCCAAAGATGATAGGATTTAAGCGGGTAGCAGATGAGCATTTGCCCTTTGAATTTATGATGAATGCCCTACGTTTGGCGGATGGAACAAGCACTCACACCTTTGAAGAGCGGACAGGGCTACTCATTAGCACCATTGATAATGAGCTTTTGCCCCTACAACATCAAGGTCTGATGGTATTTCATCCAGACATCATCGCTCCGACTAAGATGGGGTTTAAATATGTTAATCATCTGGTGCGTGCTTTTTTGTAGCAAATAACAATTTTCTAAGAAATAATCACCATGCAACAAATTCATATCGTTCTCTACACTCCCAAAATTCCCAATAATACCGGTAATGCCATTCGTTTGTGTGCCAATACAGGGGCAAAACTACACCTAATAAAACCCTTAGCTTTTGAACTTGATGATAAAAAACTAAGACGGGCAGGGCTTGATTATCATGAATATGCCAACATACAGGTACATGATGACTGGCAGGCGTGTCTTTACCATCTAAATCATGTGGGTGTGGATACGGTGGTGGCGATGACGACCAAATTTAGCCGACCTTTTTATGAGTATGATTTTAAGGCAAATAACAGCTCGGTGGCACTTGTGTTTGGTTCAGAAACCGACGGTCTGCCCTCCGATGTACGTGATGATATTGGCTTAGATAATTGGCTAAGGTTGCCCATGTTGCCTGATTCTCGCAGCCTAAATTTATCTAACAGCGTGGCGATTTGCCTGTATGAGGTGTGGCGACAGCTTGGCTTTGTCGGTGATGTTGGTCAAAGTGTGGGCTATCATCGTTTATCTAGTCGTCCTAATTGATGGTTTTTTGTGGTCTTGTTTTAAAGTTGGGTATAAAATTTAACCAAAAACCAACAGCTGATATAAGCAGTTGGTCTATTTAGCTTTTATTAAATCATATGTCTATCAAATCTAACCCTTTATTTGCCCCACTTCTTTTTATCCTTGCCTTAACTGCCTGCAACCAGTCAGCCCCAATTGATGATGTAGCACCTGATAAAGCAAATAGACAGGCAAAGACATTTGTTGGCTGTTATGGCGTTGAGAAAAACGGTCTGGCTCAGATAAAAATAAGTGAGCAGGCAGGTAATTTTGTCATGCAAATGAAAGAGCCTGATGGAGCAAAAACGCCATGGGACAGCCCTGAACCCTTAGATGAGATAAGCATAGATAAGGCGTGGGATTATTTTGGTGTCAATGCCTTATCGCTTGAAAAATCTGACATTGAACGTGTATTGGCACGTCCTGACCAGATGATGGTATTGGCAAAGCTCAAAGATGCCAGCCAAAACATCAATCCACTGCTAGATGCTCCATATGTGGTCTATATTTTTAAAGGGGCAAATACCATTTATCAAGTGTCATGCGACGATGAACCTGTGAACATCATCAAAGATGGCAAAAAACAAGCACAAGCGTTTTATCAATAATCTGTTCTGTTTGACCATGCTTTTGGTGATAAAGATGCCGTATTTGACTGATGGGTATAAGATGGGATTTTGGCAACTTATTCCAACATTGATTTTTACCATTTATTTAAAAAATATTTCAATGATAAACATTTACTAAAAAACATAACACATTTTAGGCAAAGTCTTTTATAATATGTGGTTAAAATGAGCTTTTATTAAAAGCAGGTCATGCCGTCTGCTTTTTAAAAAAGTGATACGGTTTTCTGTCAAGCCATTTGTGTTTGACATTCATCGCTAAGCTGGTCTTAGCATTCACAACAGTAGGAAAATTTTATGACGACCTATTACAATGATTCCGACCATGTAGAAACCCAAGAGTGGCTTGATGCATTTGAGTCGGTCATTAAAAATGCCAATAAAGAACGAGCCCAATTCTTATTAAAAGCCTTATATAACAAGGCAGTACAAGAAGGCTTGCCATTTAACCGCCTAGAAACCGCTTATATTAACACAATCTCCGCTGAGGATGAACCTATCTACCCTGGGGATTTGCATTTGGAGCGTAAAATCCGCTCTATCATGCGTTATAATGCTCTTGCCATGGTCATGCGTGCCAATCTCAATGATGATGATTTGGGTGGGCATTTGGCGACATTTGCATCATCAGCGACGCTTTATGAGACTGGTTTTAACCATTTTTGGCGGGCTCCTAGTGAGAACCACGGTGGCGACATGATTTATTATCAAGGTCATGGTGCCCCAGGAATGTATGCTCGCTCCTTTATGGAGGGTCGTCTGAGTGAAGAACAGCTCAAAAACTTCCGCCGTGAAGTGGATGGTAAGGGTTTGTCAAGCTATCCGCATCCCTATCTTATGCCCGACTACTGGCAGTTTCCAACCGTGTCAATGGGTTTGGGTCCTTTGATGAGCATTTATCAAGCTCGTGCCCAAAAGTATCTGACCAATCGCCGCCTAATCAAAGACGAAGACCGTAAAGTATGGGCGTTTTTGGGCGATGGTGAGACGGATGAACCTGAAAGTTTGGGTGCCATTTCTATGGCAGGTCGTGAAAAACTTGATAACCTAATCTGGGTCATCAACTGTAATTTACAGCGTCTTGATGGCCCTGTCCGTGGTAATGGCAAAATCATTCAAGAGCTAGAATCGGTATTTCGTGGGGCAGGCTGGCGTGTCATTAAGGTAATTTGGGGCGACCATTGGGACAGCCTACTTGCCAAAGACACATCAGGTGCTTTAAAGCAACGCATGGAAGAGGTGGTAGATGGTGAATATCAACTCTATACCGCTCGTGATGGTGCGTTTGTACGTAAAGAGTTCTTTGGCAAATACCCAGAACTTGCTGACATGGCATCTGCCTTGTCTGATGATGAGATCATGCGTCTAAACCGTGGTGGACATGACCCCAAAAAGGTCTACGCTGCTTATGCCGAGGCCATGAAAACCAAAGGACAGCCAACCGTTATCCTTGTCAAAACTGTCAAAGGTTATGGTTTATCCAAGCAAATCCAAGCGGTAAATAAAGCCCATCAGCTTAAAAAATTAGATGAAAATGGTCTAAAATACTTCCGTGATAGATTTGATTTGCCCATCAGCGATGAAGCCTTGCAAAACTTACCATTCTACCGCCCAAGCGAGGACAGCCCTGAATATAAATATTTGATGGGTCGTCGTGAATCCTTAGGTGGGCATTTGCCTGCTCGTCGCAGTGGTCATACTCCACTCACCATTCCAGAGTTGTCTATATTTGATGGTGTACTTCAAGGCAGTAAGGGCAAAGAGCAGTCCACAACCATGGTATTTGTGCGTCTGTTGTCTGCCCTATTAAAAGATAAAGGGCTTAATAAATACGTCGTACCGATAGTTCCTGATGAAGCTCGTACCTTTGGATTGGAGGGCATGTTCCGTCAGCTTGGCATCTATTCATCAGTCGGTCAAAACTATGTTGCCGAAGATGCTGAGGCCTTGATGGGTTACAAAGAAGCCAAAGATGGGCATATGCTAGAAGAAGGCATTAACGAAGCAGGTGCGATGAGTTCGTGGATTAGTCTTGCCACAAGCTATTCAACCAACGCATTGCCGATGATTCCAATGTACATTTATTACTCTATGTTTGGCTTTCAGCGTATTGGTGATTTGGCATGGGCAGCAGGCGACATGCAAGCCCAAGGTTTTTTATTTGGGGCAACCGCAGGACGTACCACACTAAACGGCGAAGGTTTACAACACCAAGATGGACATAGCCACATTCTCTTTGGTACTGTGCCAAATTGTGTCAGCTATGACCCATGCTTTGGTTATGAGCTTGCTGTTATCATGCACGACGGTCTACAACGCATGTATGGCAATGGCGAACGTGTCTACTATTACATCACGCTCATGAATGAAAACTATGAACATCCTGCCATTGGCGATGACAGACAAGCCATTGAAGAGGGCATTAAGCGTGGTATGTACCTATTAGAAGACAACGGCTCAACCCAAGTTCAACTGTTAGGTTCTGGCGTGATTCTAAGGGAAGTTCAAAAAGCGGCTCGTATTTTGGCAGAAGAATTTAACATCAAAGCTAACGTATGGAGTGTAACGAGCTTTAATGAGCTTACCCGTGATGGTATGGCGTGTGATGATTACAACCGCTTACACCCAACGGATGAACCAAAATTGCCTTGGGTTACCAAACAACTTGCCCCGCACAAAGGCATCGTGGTTGCTGCTACCGATTATGTGCGTAACTTCCCAGAGCAGGTGCGTGGTTGGTTGCCTGACAGCCGTCCTTATACCACATTAGGTACAGATGGCTTTGGACGTTCGGACACTCGTGCCAATTTGCGTAGCTTCTTTAATGTGGATGCCGCTCATATTGTGGTTGCGACACTTAAAAAACTGGCAGATGAGGGTGAGATTGACGTGCGTTTGGTCAAAGATGCCATTTCAAGCTTTGATATTGACGTTGACCAAGCACCTGCATGGCAGCCACAGCCACATCATGACTACTATCCAGATGCCCCAGCACCTGCACGTCCGACACCAAAAGAAGTGCCTGAACTAAAAGATGAGCCAGACAATGCCATTAGTACCGAAGGGCGTAGCGAAGACAAGGCAGATGCCGAGCTGCTCAATGACAGTAACATTACCGAACCCAAATAAGGAGATGAATTATGCAAATTAAAGCCCCCGATTTGGGTGTAGACAGTGCCGAAGTGGCAGAAGTGCTTGTTAAAGTTGGAGATGTTATCTCTGAAAATGACAGCCTGATTTTAGCAGAGTCCGATAAAGCATCCGTAGAAGTGCCGTCTCCTGTGGGCGGTACTGTAACCGCTGTTTTGGTAAAGGTTGGCGATAGCATCTCTCAGGGTGTGGCACTTTTTGAAGTGCAAGCAGGTCAATCTACTCCTAGCGAAGCCCCAAAAGATGAACATCAACAAGCCAAACAAGAGCCAAAAGAAGAGCCAAGAGAAGAGCCACAAGCTCCAAAAGATGAAGAGTCAGAATCTAAGACAACCCCCAGTGCGGTAGGTGGCGCAAGCCAAACCCACAACCTGCCTGATTTGGGTGTAGACAGTGCCGAAGTGGCAGAAGTGCTTGTTAAAGTTGGCGACAGTATTACCGAAGGTCAATCTTTGTTACTTGTCGAGTCTGACAAAGCATCTGTGGAAGTGCCAGCCCCACTTGATGGTGTGGTAGAGGCTATTTTGGTTCATGCTGGCGATACTGTAACTAACGGTCAAGCCTTTATTACCATCAAAGGTGGTTCTGCTCCTACCTCCGAGGTTGCAAGCGAAGCTGTAAAAGCAGAAGTTAAAACCGAAGCACCCAAGACACAATCACCAAAAACCCCTACCCAAACATCTGCCCCTGTAAGCGATACTAAGCTGCCAGAGGCGGAGGTGAACGCTCGTGCCAAAGATGTTCACGCAGGGCCTGCTGTACGTAAACTGGCTCGTGAATTGGGTGTGGATATCAGCCTTGTCAAGGGTACTGCCTCACACGGTCGCATCCTAAAAGAGGACTTGTTTGAGTATGTCAAATCGGTCATCAGTACTGCCAGCACTAAGCCTACTGCCAGCACGGCAAGTGGTTTGGCGGTTGGCTTGCCACCATTGCCTGACATGACAAATAAAGAGATTTGGGGCGAGATTGAAATCCAAGAGCTGTCACGCCTACAAAAAGTCTCCATCCCACAGCTGAACCTAAATACGCTATTACCGCAGGTTACGCAATTTGATTTGGCGGACATTACCGACACCGAGGCCATGCGTAACGAGCTAAAAGCTGAATTTAAAGCACAAGGCGTGGGATTGACCATTTTGGCGTTTATCGTAAAGGCGGTGGCTTATGCGCTAACTCAGCATCCTAAGTTTAACAGCCACGTCTCAGACGACAACACTCAGATGATTATCCGTAAATCGGTGAATATGGGTATTGCTGTTGCCACCGATGACGGCTTGATTGTGCCTGTGATTCGTAACGCCCAAGACAAAGGCATAAGACAGCTTGCCATTGAGATTGGTGAGCTTGCCAAAAAAGCCCGTGACAAGAAACTGTCCGCCAAAGATTTGCAAGGTGCGTCATTTACCATTTCAAGTCAAGGCAATATGGGCGGTACTTACTTCACACCGCTTGTCAATCACCCACAAGTGGCGATTTTGGGCATCTCTGAATCTACTCATCAGCCACGTTGGAATGGTAAAGAGTTTGAGCCACGTCTTATGTTGCCATTGTCATTGTCGTATGACCATCGTACCATTAATGGAGCAGATGCGGCGGTGTTTACTCGTTACATTGCTAAGCTACTTGCCGACCCACGCAAAATTTTACTGTAATTTTAGTAAAATAAAAATCACAAAAAAGGCGGAATCATTCCGTCTTTTTTGTTATAATTTACAAAAATTTTACTAAAAATTATGCCAAATCGCCGTACATTTTTAAAATCATTCATCATCTTGCCCATCGCCTTTGCCGTTGGTTGTCATGATGCACCGAAATTTAGCCCCCTACCAAATGGGGCGAAAGTTGTGGCATTGGGCGACAGTCTAACTTTTGGCTATGGCGTGGATAAATCTAAAAGCTACCCTGCTGTGCTTGCCAAAAAAACAGGTTGGAACATCATCAATATGGGGGTCAATGGCGACACAACCGCCGACGTATTGGCTCGCATGAATGAGGTATTTGCCCAAAATCCCAAATTAGTACTGTTGGGTATTGGTGGTAATGACGTACTAAGGCGAGTGAACGCAGGTCAAACCCGTACCAATTTAATCAATATCATCAAAGCACTACAAGATAAAAATATCCCCGTAGTTCTTATCGCCGAGCCACATTTGTCCGCCAGTGCACTATTTGGCAAGGCAACTGATAATCCTGTATATAAAGACGTAGCAGATGAGTTGGATGTGCCTTTGTTTAAAAAGAGCTGGTCAAATATCTTATCAGATGATAAATTAAAATCTGACCAAATCCACGCCAATGAAGCAGGGTATGCCAAATTTGCCGATGAATTATATGAATTTTTAAAACAAATTGGTCATGTCTAGTCAATTTGTATACTGATGCTGTGAACAAAATTTGTTTAATTATATTCTTTATTCTTTATTCTGTGAATTTTTTTATTTAACCGCCAGCGACATACATTAATTTGGAGAGACCATGAGTTATATGCCCCCCAAAGTTTGGACACCTAATGACATGGGTACAAAATTTGACAGTATTAACCGACCGACCGCAGGAGCAAGGTATGAGAAAACCTTACCAAAAGGCGATAAACCTTATCAACTATATAGCCTAAATACCCCTAATGGCAAAAAGGTAAATATCATTTTAGAAGAGTTAAAGGCATTGGGACTGCTGGACTATGATGCTTTTAAAATCAATATCTTAGATGGTGAGCAGTTTGGTTCGGGCTTTGTGGCGATTAATCCCAACGCCAAAATCCCTGCATTGGTGGATAATACTGCCGACACGCCCATATCGGTGTTTGAAAGCGGAGCGATACTGCTCTATCTTGCCCAAAAATATGGCAAATTTTTACCAAAAAATCCAACCGACCACGCCCAAATGCTCTCTTGGCTTATGTGGCAAATGGGGTCAGCCCCTTTTGTTGGTGGTGGTTTTGGGCATTTTTATGCCTATGCTCCTACACCCATTGAGTACGCCATTAACCGTTATGCCATGGAAACCAAACGCCAACTTGATGTGTTGGATAAGCATTTATCAGAACGTGAATATATGGCAGGTGAGTACAGTATTGCTGACATGGCAATTTATCCATGGTATGGGGCTTTGGTGTTGGGTGATTTGTATATTGGTGAAAATGATTATGCCAAATATGACGCATCAAAATTTTTGGGGGTGCATGAGTATCAACATGTCATACGTTGGGCAACAACCATCAAAAATCGTAAGGCAGTGGCGTGGGGCGAAAAAGTGGTGTTATCTTCAATAGATTAAACCATAAAAAAACAAATAACTCATTGTGAATGTTTGAATGAATGAGCAGATAAATGATATGGGTGGATTATGGGTTTTCTTGGTTATTTGATACTAGGCGGTGTGGTATATGTCATTGGATTTATGATTCATTTAAAAATTCTCACCCCCAAACGCAAAGCAGACACACAATATACATTCATGCACCCAACCATGATACAGCTGTTATTGATGTGTTTTGTGATGATGTTGGTGATATCAGCACTGCTTGGGCGGTTCGTGCTGGGACATGAGAATTTGGATGTGGCATTTATTTTGGTAAATAGCATGGTGGCAACTTTTGTGTTTTATTTTGGGCTAAATCCTGACCAGTTGCAGATGAATCCACCAGACTGATTTGGGTCATTTCAGACCAAACCAATTTTTGTGACAAATCCCCATTGATTATAAAATACCATTTGCATAAACTGCCTAACGATGGTAAATTATGACAATTTAAACGATTAACTAAATTTAATTCAGTTACTTAACAAGCCATTTATTTAGGTTGCTTGGTTAAGTGACAAATTTGGAGCGAGTATGGCGAATAAATTACTTGATTTGATTGAATCATCAGAGGCCAAATGGGTGGATTTTCGTTTTACCGATACCCATGGTAAAGAGATGCATCTGACTTTTCCAGCTTATAGTGTAGATGAAGATACCTTAGAAGACGGTAAGATGTTTGATGCATCAAGCGTGGCAGGGTGGAAAGGTGTGGAAAGCTCGGACATGATATTATTGCCCGATGCCAATACCGCTTATCTTGACCCATTTTTTGAGGTGCCAACGGTAGTTGTAACCTGTGATATCATTGAGCCTGATACCATGCAAGGCTATGCCAAAGATCCACGCTCTATCGCCAAACGTGCCGAAGTGTACCTAAAATCCACAGGTTTGGGCGATAAAGTTTTGGTAGGCCCTGAACCTGAGTTTTTTGTCTTCGATGAGGTCAAGTGGGACATTGATATGTCAGGAGCAAGACACACCGTCATCAGTGAGGCGGCAGCATGGAGTACCAATAAAGACTATGCGTGGGGCAATAGCGGTCAACGCCCTGCTGTCAAAGGGGCGTATGCAGTTGTACCGCCCATTGACCATTATCATGACATGCGTGCCTTGATGTGTGAGCGTATTGATGAGGTTATGGGTGAGGGACGTATTGAGGTGCATCATCATGAGGTGGCAAGCGGTCAGCTTGAAATTGGCATCTCTTTTAATACGCTTGTTACAAAAGCGGATGAAGTACAGCAGTTTAAATACATTGTGCAAAATGTCGCTGGTCAATTTGGCAAAACCGCCACCTTTATGCCCAAACCCTTAGTGGGTGATAATGGTTCTGGCATGCATGTGAACATGTCCATTTCAAAGGACGGCGTGAACACTTTCTCTGGCGATGAGTACGCAGGATTGTCTAAGAATGCTTTATATTTTATCGGTGGCATCATCAAGCATGCACGTGCCTTGAACGCCATCACCAACCCCAGTACCAACAGTTACAAACGCTTAGTACCACATTATGAAGCACCGATTAAACTGGCATATTCAGCCTCCAACCGTTCAGCATCCATTCGCATTCCCCATGTCAATAGCCCAAAAGCGGTGCGTGTGGAGGTACGTTTTCCTGACCCCTCTGCCAACCCTTATTTGTGTTTTTCGGCACTGCTCATGGCAGGACTTGATGGTATTGAGAACAAAATAGACCCCGGTGAGGCATCTGATAAAAACTTGTATGATTTGCCCCCAGAAGAAGAGATGCTTATCCCAACGGTTGCCCAAAATCTAGAAGTGGCATTAAACGCCCTACGTGATGATCATGACTTTTTACTAAAAGGCGGTGTCTTTACCAAAGAGATGATTGATGATTATATCGCCCTAAAAACAAAAGAAGTGCAACGCATCAACGAAGCGGTGCATCCTTTGGAATTTGATATGTATTATCGTTGCTAAGCATTTAAAAAGATAAACGGCATAAATTTAGGTTTGTGTCGTTTATTTTTACGTGCATTTTTGGTAATTTTTGGGTAAAATAAGACCACTTTGTACAATTGGAAAAAAGATGAATCACCTTTTAAAATCAGCAATGTGTGTGGTATTGGTTGCTCTGCCAACATTCTGTTTTGCTTATGAAGTCCAAATCAGTGAGCCTGCCAAAGATCGTGCTTATCATCGTCCTGCCCAAAGTATTGATGTGCAGGCGACTGTTTTTCCAGCATTAGAGATGGGGCATACTACGGTCATTTTGTTAAATGGTCAGGTAATGGCTGATGGACTGACTGCCAGTGTGCCAACCATTGATTTGGCAGCAGGTGAATACACCTTAGAGGTTATCGTCATGGACAAAAACTCCCAAGCGATTGCCAGTGATGCCCGTAAGGTCTATGTCATTCAAAGTAACCAAATCCAACGCAAAAAGAAAGCTGCCATCGCCGAGCGAGAGAAGTATGATAATTCATCCATTTGGCATAAGATTGCGGTTGGTCTAAACCCCAAAGTCCAAGCTCCGCCAAAGGTATATGAATCCACACCAACATGGGAGCTTAGAGATTTGCCAAATAAATAAGTCACTCATCCAATCCAAAAGCCTTGTTCATACAAGGTTTTAATTTTTGGTAAATATCGCATTTATCCATCTGCCAATGTCCCCAATCTGCTCCATACATACCTGATGACCCATGCCATAGCGTTTAAATTCAGGTGATAGTCCCAAAGTGGTGAGTTTTTCATTTGCCCTAACTGCCAGCACCGATGGCACAATATCATCATAGTCGCCATGGTCAATTTTGACAGGTAAAGACTGATTGATGTCAATCTTATTAATCTCATCTTCGGTGGCAAGATAAGTGGATAGGGCGAGCAGTCCTGCCAGTGGTCGGCTGTTGGTTAGGGCGTTGTGATAAGCGACAGCACCGCCTTGGGAAAAACCTGCGATGATGATGTTTTCACTGGGTATGCCCAAGCGTATTTGTTCATCAATCAAGTCATTAATACGTTCGCTGGATGCCTTTATTTGGGTGATGTCCACCTTTCTGTCTAGACTCATCTCCAAGATGTCATACCATGCAGGCATGACATAACCTCCATTGACAGTTACAGCGATGGATGGGGCATGTGGAAAAATGAATCGTATGCCAATATCATCAGACAGTCCAAGCTTAGGCACAACAGGCACAAAATCATGACCATTTGCCCCCAATCCATGAAGCCATATCACGGCGTATTTGATGGGTTTGTCTTTGGGGTTGTGAATGACTGTTTCAAAAGGAAGTAACGACACCTTATTGGCTCCTAAAATTCTAATGTTTCATGCGTTCTAATTATACATAATTTTTAAAAATTCTTACAGATTTTTTGCAATATTACCTCATAATTGCCTTATAATAAGTCAATATTTTATGATGATAGGTGAGTTATGCAGTGGCGTGGTCGCAGACAGAGTAATAACATTGAAGACCGACGTGGTAGCGGTATGAAAACAGGTGGGTTAAGTATTGGCAGTATCATTCTTGCTTTGGTTTTGTGGAGAGTATTTGGGATAAGTCCTGAGACCACGCTTGGAGTGGCTCAGCAAGTAGGGCAGGTGAACGAACAGTCCGCTCCCATCAACGAGACCGCCAATCAGGTTGAGAGTCGTGAATTTGTGGCGACTGTACTTGCCGACACCGAAGATGTATGGACACCCATTTTTGCAAGTTTTGGTGACACATATCAACCCCCAACACTGGTCATGTTTAAAGGTTCGGTCAAATCAGCGTGTGGAATGGCAATGTCAGCCAGTGGCCCTTTTTATTGCCCCTCTGACCAAAAAGTATATTTGGATACGCAGTTTTTTGTGGATATGAGACGACACATGAATGTCAGTGGTGAGCGTAATGGCAGTACTGAACTGTCTTTTAATGACCAGGTTGGTGACTTTGCCCAAGCCTATGTCATCGCCCATGAAGTGGGGCATCATGTCCAGACATTGCTAGGCATCTCCCAAGAGGTACGAAGAGCCCAAATGCAGGCAACTAAGCGACAAGCCAATGAATTATCAGTGCGTCAAGAGTTACAAGCCGACTGTTTTGCAGGCATGTGGGCAAAGAAGAATCACGAACGCACTGGATTTTTGCAACAGGGTGATATAGAAGAAGCCTTAGACGCTGCCAAGAAAATCGGTGATGACTATCTACAACACAAATCACATGGACATGTCATCCCTGACAGCTTCACACATGGCACAAGCGCCCAACGTCAGTATTGGTTTTATCGGGGTTTTAAAACAGGCGATATCCAAGCCTGCGACACCTTTGGTGTCAATCAACTCTAAATGGTTGATGAATAAAATGTATGAAAGGTGATTGGTGCTGTCCTTTTTATGGATGGACTTTATGGATGTTTTGAGTTTATGCAGGTGTGTGATTTGAATAAATGCTAATCAAAATCTTGTCTATTTATAAAAAAATGCTATAATCTTACGATTTTCACATTTCACATTTAAAGAGCCACTGACTCCCCATCTGCCATGCAAGGTATCATCACCCTCCTACTTGTCTTAACTCCGATGTTTGTTGGTTTTGCTCTGCCAAACAATAAAAAAAGCACGCATCTGGCACAGCGTGGGCTAGACTATTTGGTATTTATGATTTTGATGGTCATTGGTATGGAATTGGGGTTGATTGATGATTTACAGGACAAACTTGCCAATATTGCCTTATATCTGTCAGTGCTTATCATGCTTACTGTTGGCTCAGGATTGATTGCTTTGATGTGTTTTGATTATTTATCGCCTTGTCAGTATCGCTTACAACAAAGTCGGATTACCAAGCCCAATGTCAACATTCATGGCAGTCTTATCCAAATTTTATGTTTGGCGATGGGATTTTTTGTTGTTAAGTTTCTGCCTGCCAACTGGCGACCGCCAGAGAACATTACAACAGTGCTACTCATGCTACTGTTATTTTTGGTGGGCATTTCACTCAAAGGTTTGGGCGTGAGTCTCAAACAAGCACTGTTAAACAAACGAGGCATGCAAATCAGCTTAATTTTTGTGGGGGCAACCCTGTTATCAGGGGCAATTTTTGCTTTGCTTTTTGATGAGGTTTCTGTATCCCAAGCTCTGGCATTGTCATCAGGTTTTGGGTGGTATACGCTATCAGGTACGATAATGACAGATGCTTATGGGGCGATGTGGGGCAGTGTGGCATTGCTTAATGACTTAGGGCGAGAGGTGTTGGCACTGCTCTTTATTCCGTGGGTTATGCGTTATTCTTCATCGGCAGCGATAGGGTTTGGCGGTGTAACCAGTCTTGATTTTACCCTGCCAACACTGACACAGGCAGGAGGCACCCCCATCATTTCGTTGGCTGTCAGCTTTGGATTTATCACCAATCTCATCTCTCCTGTGCTAATGGTGTTTTTTGCCAGTCTTTAATCCAATGAACTTAATGCCATCAAAAATATCATAAAAATATGAAAGTTATTTCATGGAAGATATTGATTTATAAAAAGTTTCTTGTTATAATGCTTGCCAGCTTGCCAGCTTGCCAGCTTGCCAGCTTATTATTTTGCTTTTGAAAAGTTAAATATAAAAAGGTGCTTGCAAAGGTTGCTAATGGGTCTGATGAAACATTAGGCTTTGCCCTTGTTTTACAGGTTTGTCAGACGAATAATAATGTGAATATAATCTGAGCAAATCGGTGAATGGGGGAGCCAGATATGATACTAGATAATTTGCGAGCGATGGCGGTTTTTGTAGCAGTGGTCAGACACGGTTCATTTAGCGGTGCTGCCAAAGAACTTGGCATCACCACAAGTGCGGTCAGCCAGCAGATTCGCTCGTTGGAAAATGAGCTCGGAGCGGTACTATTACAACGCTCAACACGTAAAGTCAGTCTGACCGAGGTGGGTGAGTTGTTTCATCAATCAGCCATGCAAATGGTGGCAGCAGCCCAGATGGGTTGGCATCAGGTGAGTTGTTTTCGTGATGAAATCATGGGCAACCTAAGCATAAAAACCACACCACAGTTGGCTTATTCTCATCTTGTGCCTGCCTTGTCAGATTGGTTGGTACAACATCAATCGCTGTCGCTTAACTTTATATTGGGTGGTGAACAGCTTGATTTGGCTTATGACCGTGTGGATATCTGTGTGGATTTTGTTGATGTTGGACAGGTGGGGGAACATGGTAAGAGTGATATTTTGTTGGCTCATGTGCCACAGCTGTTATTGGCATCGGATGGTTACTTAGACAGACATACGCCCATTCAAAGCATTGCTGATTTGTCCAAGCACGATTTTATTTTGTTAGATGACAATCATGCGATAACCTTTACCACAGGTGAGACGATTGCCATACGTAGCCGTCTTTCTACTAACAGTGCTAAAATCGCCTTAGACCTTGCCATGTCGCACCATGGCATCATTCGGGTTAATGCCTTGGATGCTAAGCCATTTATCCAAAGTGGCAAACTTTCTTGTGTACTGATGGGGCATGAATTACCGCCTTTGGCACTGATGGCAAGACTGCCGAACAAAGAATTTTACCCCATCAAAGTGCAACGTTGTTTGGATGTTTTGGTGAAGTATTTTGCCAGTGTTGTATGACCTGTATTACATAAAAGGATAAACACAAAAACGCTCATCATTGGGTGTTTTTTATTGGGCGGTTTTTGCGATATAAGGTTTGACCAGCTCATTAGAATCTGTGCGACTGTCCAGTGCCGAGAGCAGGGCATATGCCCCAATAAATTTGCGACTGATGAACATCAGCTCTTTGGGCGGTAGGCTAAATTCTAGCGACTGCATGCCTGATTTGGCAGTGTTCATGACACGTTGATATAAGTTACTTTTTGCCCATATGTATTTATCATCATCCAAATACTTGCCATCTACTTTATCGCTTTTGGCAAATGGTTCGCACGCCATGAGCAGTACATCTGCCACGTCATCTTGGGGTTTGCCTGTTAATTTATCAAAAAAATCATAGCCTGTCATGGCGTGTTTCATCATCATTTTGTCTTGATGATGACCTGCGATGAGCAGATTTTTGGCGATGGTGAGTAACTTATCATCAAATTGTTTGATTGCTCCAAAATCTAATAAGACCAATTTATCCTTTTGGGTCTTGTCATCAATTCTGACCAAATAATTACCAAAATTGGGATCGGTTTGCATCTCGCCCCATTCAAAAATTTCTCGTATGACAATATCAATGGCAGCTTGTCCCAAATGATTGCGGCGTGTTTGGTTTAATGAGTCTAAGGCAGGGTTGTTTAAATGAACACCTGATTCATAACTCATACAAATAAGGCTCGGTGTGGAATAGTTGTCATAAATGGTTGGCACGACATAACGGTCATCGCCATTTAGATAACTGGCAAATCGTTTGGTGGTGTTGGCTTCCATGACATAATCTACCTCCCGATATAACAATTCACGAATCTCGCCAAACCAATCATCCAAGGCTTTGGTTTGTGGGACGGCATTGGTTACTTTTAATAAATGCTTAAATAATGACAAATCCGAATCAATGGCTTGGGCGACATTGGGGTATTGGACTTTTAGGACAACCTCTTGTCCTGAATGTTTGTGTGTGGCTTTATGAACCTGTGCAAGGCTTGCTGTGCCAATGGGTGTCCGTTCAATGTTAAAGTCATCAATACGCTCGCCAAGCTCTGCTCGTATCGTCTGATGGATGATGTGCCATGCCAGTGGAGAGGTTTGGGCATCTAGGGTGTGCAAGGCATTGACAACTTCACGAGGGAGCATATGTTCGCCGTACAGAGCCAGCATTTGCCCAACTTTGACAACCGACCCCTTTAATTTACCAAGCTCTGCAACCAAATAATCCGCCTGTTCTTGCATGAGCGTGTGCTTTTGAATCTCTCGTTGTTCTTTGGATAAAAAAAGCCCCACAACGCCACTTTTTGCCCAGTTTTTACCGATATTTAAGGAAGTTTTGGCAATGCTTAGTTGGCGAGAGAGTGTGGAGGTTTTTACGGTATCTAGGGGTTTTTTGTCGGTCATTGCGATGCTTTGGGATGTTGGGTGATTAAAGTGATGGCGATTATAGCAGAAAATGCCAATTTTTGCCATGTTCTTTATGATTTGCTAAATACATGTTGGTCAGTTATCAAATCAAAATCAGCCAATGATCATTTAGCCAATTTGCACCACTTGCCAATAATTCATCATCTAATTCATCAAATCCGATGACCTCGTTATTGGTGAAACGATGAATGAGTGCCAACTCTTTGTTATTAAAGCAAATACACTCGCCATTGATATACCAGTTGCCATTTTGTTGGACAAATCGGCAGGCGGGGTTTATCATCAAGCATTCACCATGTTGCAAGCGTTTACTTAACTCATTGGGGCTAAGCTCATCATCAAAGGCAATCAGGTCATATTGGCGTTTACTGACCAATTCACTGACCGCTTGGGTTAATATGGCATTGCCTTTATCAGAGTTAATCAGACTGATAAGTTCATTTTTTATGGCATGGATGCTGTCATCTGTCAGCTGATAAGCATTATTTTGCAAGGTTTGGGGTAGAATAAGCGGAGAGAATAGAGTGTGTTCACCTGTGGCAACGTCTGCCATTTCATCTAAAATTTGCACCATATTAGGGCGGCGAAAACCAAATGAAAATGTCAAGCAATCATCTTGGGCAACCCCATGATGGCTAAGGCGTGGCGGTACATACAGCACATCCCCAGCTTCTAGGATTTCATCAAAAATAATCTGCCCCATATCATCAAGCAAGCGGATGGGCTGAGCTTTGATAAATGGCGTGTCATCATGACACATTTTACCAAGCGACCAGCGACGTGTGCCATAGCCCTGTGCCAAAAACACATCATATTCATCATAATGTGCTCCAACCGAACCGTCCGCCGAAGCGACCGATACCATGATATCATCTTGTTGCCATTTTGGAATAAAATCAAAGGCCTGCCACATCTCACCCAGTTCAGGCGACCATTGTTCTAGGTTTTGCACCAATATCGTCCACAGTTGTGGGGTATTTTGTAAATCATCTTCGCTCAGAGGTGAATTTTTGAGTGTCCATTGGTTGGGGTTGTCATCTTTTTGGGTAATCAGACGAGCCAAAACACCATCTTCTGTTGCCAAATCAAGCACATCTGTTGGTTCAAACATGCCCACCAAAGCAGGCAAGCCATTTTTGATGAGCAGAGGTTTTTTCTGCCAATATTCTGCCAAAAAAATCTCAGGGGTCATATTGGCAGGCAGGCAAAAGGGTAATTTGTTGGTCATGGTTGGCTCTTTTGTATGAATCATCAAGATAAATTTTAACTATTCTATCAATTTTTCCCCAAAAAAACCATTTTTTAACACAAAATTTGATGAGTGTTTTTAAAAAATGGTTTAAAAATTGACGATTTTTCTTTATAATGGCGTTTTTATTAATTAAGAATTAAGAGAGTGTCATGCCAAATACCCAGTTTAGTGATGAGCAAGAATTTGACAATTTGGATGATTTAGAAGATGGTAAATTAAGCCCTACCCAAATTCATGAATTACAAATTAAGCTTGATGAAGCAGAGCGTAATTTACGTACCATTCGTGATTTTATCCGTTTTTGTGTGAGCAAACTGCGTGAATATGATGTGGTTGTGGCACAGGGGACGACTGATGAATTTGCCGAAAGTGCTGCCATTGTTCTGCACACGCTAAACCTAGACTGGGGGGCAAATCCTGAGATTTTGGATTGTCGTTTGACTGACAGTGAAAAACAGGCGGTACTTGACCTGCTGTCTGAACGTATTGTTCAGCGTAAACCCTTGTCATACCTTATTAACTTAGCATATTTTTGTAATTTGCCATTTTATGTGGATGAGCGTGTACTAATTCCACGTTCGTCCATTGCCGAACTCATCAACCAAAAATTTTATCCATATTTTGACGTCGATGATGCCAATAAAGCCGACTTTTTTGCCCATGGTTTACAAGAGTTGCAACTTGCCCCGCCTGAGAGAATTTTAGACCTTTGTACAGGGTCAGGCTGTATCGCCATTGCTTTGGCAGTGGCATTTACTGATGCCAATGTGGACGGAGCGGACATTGATAAAGATGCCCTAGAAGTGGCGTGGACAAATCTGGAACATCATGGATTAACCCATCAGGTTAATTTGATTGAAAGCGACCTATTTGCTAAAATCCCTGCCCAAAATCAGTATGAGCTTATCGTAACCAATCCGCCTTATGTGGATGCAGCAGTCATGGCAGAGCTGTCGCCAGAGTTCTTGTATGAGCCAGAGCATGCCTTGGCGGCAGGGCAAGATGGTTTGGATTTGGTGCATCAAATTTTGTATCACGCCCCTGATTATCTGACAAAAGATGGGCTTTTGGTGTGTGAAGTGGGGGGCAGTGAATGGGCATTGCGTCAATCCTATCCTGAAATTCAGTTTGATTGGCTCACCTTTGAAAAAGGCGAGAGCGGTATTTTTGCCATCACCTCTGATGAGCTTTTAGAATATCGTGATGAGTTTAAAAAATACGTGGATAAGGTAAAGACTTAAAAAGCCATGACCACCACTCAATGGGTTTAGTCAATGGGTTTAAATGGCTGTACCACATCAGCATTTTGCCCACGATGACGCAGATAATGGTCAAGCAGAACAATGGCAAGCATGGCCTCAGCAATTGGGGTTGCTCGCACGCCCACACAAGGGTCATGGCGACCTTTGGTCATCACGTCCGTGGCTTGCCTGTCCAAATTGATGCTTTTGCCTGCGGTGGTGATGCTGGCAGTTGGTTTTAGAGCGATGGCAACACGAATGGTCTGCCCACTGCTAATCCCACCCAAAATACCTCCTGCATGATTGGCACAAAAGCCGTTGGGGGTCAGTTCATCTTGACTGTCGTGTCCAAATTGTTCAGCAACAGCAAAGCCATCGCCAATTTCCACACCTTTGACTGCATTGATGGACATCATCGCATGGGCAATATCAGCATCCAGACGGTCAAAAATGGGCTCACCCAAGCCCACAGGGACATTCTCGGCAAAAATCTCTAATCTTGCCCCACAGCTGGTTCCTTGTTCACGCAAGGAGTTGACCAAGGCTTCAAAGCGTGGCACAGCATCAATGTCTCCACAAAAAAACGGATTTTTGTTCACAATGTCCCAATCCAACTTTTCTGCTTTTTCAGTGCCAATTTGGGTAACATGTCCACGAATGATGATGCCTAAGCGTTCTTTGAGATATTTTTTGGCAATCGCTCCTGCCGCCACACGCATGGCGGTTTCACGAGCGGAGGAACGTCCACCACCACGATAATCCCGAAAGCCGTATTTCATCGTGTAGGTGTAGTCAGCATGATTGGGGCGAAAGGTTGTGGCGATATTGCCATAGTCTTTGGATTTTTGGTCAGTGTTGTAAATGAGTAACCCAATGGGCGTGCCTGTGGTACGCCCCTCAAACACCCCAGAGATAATCTCCACCACATCATCTTCTTTACGCTGAGTGGTAAATTTGGACGTGCCGGGTTTACGGCGGTCAAGCTCGGCTTGCAAATCCGCCTTGCAAAGTGGTAAATTGGGCGGTACACCATCTACAATCGCCATGAGTCCAACACCGTGCGACTCGCCACAGGTAGTTACGCTAAAAAGTTGTCCTATTGTATTGCCTGACATGGGTTGCTCCACTAAAATTATGATGCAGTCATGATATCACAAATCCTATCACAACATGGCATTTGCTATCCTATCTATATAGGGATTAGAGATGTTGATATATCTAAGTTTATGTATGTTGCTTTTGCCTAAAATATCTTGATAAACCATTTCATCAAAAGGCTGGTTGATATTTGCAATCAATAAATGTGGTAAGGTGTCATCGATAATTTGGCAATTTAATGATGAATATTCATGCTTGATTAATGTATCAAATAATATCTGAAAAAAGAAGTAATGGGTAATATGATTTTGGTTTTTCCAAAAATTTAATAATAAATCCAAGCATATGCCGATCAGTTCATGGTTTTTTTTGGCAACGATAAAACTATTTAGTACATTAACAAGATGTCCATCATCCCAACCAAAATAATCAATGTTAAAGTTTTGCCAAAATTGTTTATTTAAAGCATTTGGGCATCTTTGAAACATAAAGAAATCTTGATGTTTGATATTGTCATTAATTTCATTAGTTAATAAAATTGTGGCATCAATCCAAATGCCACCATAAGCATATAATAATGCCAAACGGATTAAATCAGCAAAAAAGGCGTGTTTAAATTCTGGATTTTGGCGTTTTTGCCAAATAAAATCTGGTAAATCTAAATATTCATGGATATTATCATCATCAAGGCGAATGACAGTACTATCGCCTTTATATTTGTCAATAGAAGCAAAGCATAACTTGACAATATTGGGTAAATCATCATTAATCCCTTGCCCCCAATATTGCCAAATAATTTTTTGGTGAGGTAGGTGCTTTTTTGGTTTGATTTTAAGATGCTCTAACTCACCTGACTGATAGTATTCAATGAGTTTGGCAAAACAATGAGCCAAATGTGCTTGATGCTCTAAACTGGCGTTTTTTTTATGTTGTATTCTTGTGGATTTTGGTACAAAAGTACGATAAAAAGCCTTATAGGGTTTTTGTTCCCATTTTTTTATATTCATCATTTTTGGTGTGGGTGTATCAATTTGATGAATGAGTTTTTGTAATGTCATGTCCATGTATCATCTCGTCAATAAGTCAGTAAATGCTAATCAAGTGTTAAATAAATGGTTTCTCTTTTTTTATCTATACTGATGATTTTTTTCATCCACCGATAAAATTGTAAGAATGGTCTTTTTATTTCTCTCCAAATTTTTTTATAAGGGTTGATTTTATAAGTATCAACTCTGAGTGGTTTATCAAGCCTTTTTCGGCGATCTTGTTCTAGTTGGCTTAAAATAACAGTTTGACTGGTCTGCCTGTCACTTTGTATGCACAGACAGGGATTTAATTGATAGGAATGATATTCGCCACACTGTATGTAATGTTCAAACATAAGGTGATCCACGGCAATCATACCGTTATGCTTAGCATAATGCTGATGAAATTTTAGAAGACTGATGGCGCCATCTTTGGATAATATATATCCTGCCGTTCCAAGATGAATGTCAGCAAGAGGAACCAAGCGTCTATCTTTGATAGGAATTTGAGGGCCTTTTGATAAAATGCTTTTTTCAAACAGCTCTACTTTAATGATATGGCAATCTTTGGGAATCCAGTCGGTATTATTTAGAAATGACTGGCTTGAATTGGCTAAGTATACATCATCCTCAAAGATTCCAATATACTCCAAATCATCATCGATGGCTTTTTGCCATAGGCTAATGTGGCTAAATAAGCATGCCAATTCTCCTTTTGTTAGATTGGCACTGATAATATCTAACCCAAATTTAATCGCCAAATCATCAATTTTCTCTGGCGTGATGGCATCAAAAAACTCAAAAGTAATATTTTTTTGTCTAAATTCTTGCGTGATATGCATACGTCTTTGGTGTGCATTGGTAAGGCTGATGACATAATTTTTAAGCATGGCATTGGCAAATGGTTAAATTTGTGGTATATTGCCTAATTTTAATCATTTTGTCAAGCTGTGGATATTAAATACCTAAAAATATGGCAATAAATATTCTTGATACCTAATATTCTTGATACCTAAGACATTCATCATCTAAACTCCACCAAAGTACGACTAAATTTCCCAAATGTTTTTTTCCAAACATTGCCCAATTCGCCTTTAATCTTTTGTGGTAAGGGACGTTTAGGTTTATTTTTAATTCGCTCATCACGAGACGATTTGATGTCGCTTGGCATGGTATTTTGAGTGGGGTACAAAATAAACTCTTGGGCGACCACAGCAGGCAATAACTGATAAATGGGCAGAGCATCATGATGATTCATATAGTTATCAAACATCAGTTGGTCTATGGGTAGATAATCATTGATGGTTAAGCTCTTAATATACGTTAATAATGATAACGCACCTTTTTGGCTTAACATATAACCTGCTGTACCCAGATGATATTCATCTAATGCTTGGGCGGTTCTATCATCTGGTAGATTGATGACGGTTTGGGATAATTTACGCTCTTGTAAAAAAGTTTCGGTTTTTAAATAGTCAATGCCAGTATTTTTTAACCAACTGCTGTCATTAAAAAATACATGAGCATTATTACCCAAATAAACATCGTCTTCAAAAACAAAGATATGATCCAAACCATCATCTATCATTATTTGCCATAAAAAAACATGACTTAATAAGCACGCTTTTTCTGCATCAGAGAGTTTATTGGTTTTATTAATTGTCAAATCAAACTTTATACAATACTCATCAATCTGATTGGGCATTATGGCATCAAAAAACTCAAAAGAGACATTTTGCTTGTCAAATTCGTTTTGAATGTGTTCTCGTCTATCACTGGCAGTGGTTAGGCTAATGACGTAATTTTTTGATTTCATGGGCACTCCTTGTTATCAAATTTCGTTGATCAACATTTTTGATAAAATACATTCATCAGCAATGGCATCTAAATCCATGCCCCTTAATGTTTCGTTGTATAAATGCACGCACATACTTTTTTGACTAATAATATCAGAAATTTTTAATTTTTCATCCAACAGTTTTTGTTTTGCTTCATGATGTTGTATGGGATATAATACATCAATCTCTTGTACAAGATGAGTTAATTGTAGTTGTTTGGTGTAATAGGTAACCGCACTAGGGCCTGTAACTCCCCATCCCATTTTCCCTAAGGTATTTGCACGACCAAACAAGCGTTTTATTTTTAAGCGAATTTTATCATAGGTAGAATACCATTCGGGTGTAAAATAAGGCTGATTGGTCAGATGAATTAATATGTCTAGGAGTTCACTTTCTTGGGGTAGGGCTAGAATGGCATTGCTTATGATGCTGGGATTTTCATAGCCTAATAAATGCCCATGTTCGGGAATGTTCATGGGTTTTAAACAATATACATCACAATCAACATAAATGCCATTATCAATGACTTTTAACATATTGTAGCGAAACACATCTGAAAATGGAGCATAACTGCCACGTTTATGATGACGAAATATTCTTGATTCATCAATTATATCATTTGCATCAAGAATGTTTATGCCATTTGGAATGTCCGTGATGTTTTGATAGGTGTATAAATTAACAACATGACCATGTTTTATAAAAGATTTTAGGCAAGCACTTGCCATTAATCCCAATTTAGAACCTATCCATAAAGCATTAATGGTTGGTAAGTTGTTATTTGTCATTTTTAGCTTCCTTTGGTATAAATTTATCTCTATTGACCATAATTTGTCTTTTTTGACCTTTTGATAGTGCAATTAAAGTTTTAATACCAAGTTTTAACTGTGTCAAAATTCTATTTTTCTTAAATAAAATTTTATGGTATAAATTTGGTTGGAATTGAACTGTATTATTAACAGTACCAATAATAGATTGTGGAGGTGGCCCAAAAGGTATGTCATATGCTGGACAAATCACATCCTGCAAGAGTATGGCAGGTTCTATTTGGGTTTTTTTTAGATTTGGGCAACCATAAATAAAAGCATCTGCTAACCCTAATTTGTTTTGAGCATAATTTAGTAACTTTTTAGCACCATTTGGATAAATAATATAACCGCCAGTGCCATTTTTTTCAAGAAATAATTCATAGAGATGATATTCTTGATTTAAAAATGAATAAATAGGAGAATGACTCACCACTTTATTTCTGGGTTGAACTTCTAAATTAATAAAATCAACTTGATTATCAATATTTTTACTTTCTATGTCTTTTAATAAATCTGTAAAATCATGAGTTAATAAAGCATCATCTTCCAAAATAACACAAGGTTCATTTTTTTTTAATACCAATGACCATGCTTTTTTATGACTTAAAAAACATGCCATCTCGCTTTGCTTCATTAATCTTTGACCATATTTAATGTGGGATAAATAAAACTCTTCTGAAATATCATTGACACAAACAGCAGGTAATCTCTCAAAAGTTAAACCCAATCTTTCAAATTGTTTGATTTGGTATTCTAATCTGTCAGTTGATTGTTCTAAATTAATAATATATATTTTCATTATTTTTTTATCCTTTGGTTATATTGCCATAAAAATAAATATTTATTAAAGGTATACTGTGTAAAAATCAATGAATAAATTAAACCATATCTTCCTTGTAAAAAACGCCCATCAATCCAATATTGACGAATAAATTGCCATAATGGATTGCTGATTATTTTTAGCAGGCTGGATTTTTTGCCTTTTTTGTGTTTATCTTCTGCCCATATCTTAGCATATTCTAGGCGTTTATTTAACAAAAACTCTAAATTAGGAGCGGTATGATGATTTAAAAACCCTGATAAACTTTGTGTGTTGGCATTTTGTGTGTCTAAGGACTCATGCACTAGTAAATTATTAAAATTAAATCTTTTTGGATAGAGTCGCCAATAAGATTTTACTCCCCAATACGGATTATCAATCTGATGACCTAAGATAAAATCCAAGCGTTTTAGACCATAAACGGTATTATTAGGTTTGGTTTTGGTAACTGCCAAAATGCTATTTTTTAGCTCTTTACTAATTTCTTCATCGGCGTCTAGGGCAAGTATCCACTCGCCTGTGGCATAGGATTGGGCGAGCTGTCTTTGTCTGCCAAAACCTTGCCAGTCGGTATTGACGTACCATTTTGCCCCATATTGCTCAGCAATTTGTCTGCTATTATCGGTGCTACCGCTATCTAAGATGATAATCTCGTCCGCCAAACCGTCCAAGACAGGCAGACTGATTGCCAAATTTTTGGCTTCATTTTTGACAATCATGACGACCGATAGGGGGTATTGCTTTGAGTGTTGGTTCATTGCCAAGCATCCTTAATCCAATCACTTGGCAAAACATGACGATACCATTTACCGCCCCCACCTGTGATGGCATCTGGTGGATTAATCTCACCATGAAAGATGATGATTTTTGCCCCATGCGGTTTTTTGGGTGGCACAAAATACGCCATGGGGAGTTTTTGCAGGCAGTGATATTTAAAACTGACGCACCATGAACTATCCCAATATTCTAAATGATGATGTTCTCGCAGGTAGTTGGATAAAAATGCCTGTTCGTGGCGGAATTGTTGTCTGATTTGTTCAAAATTTTGTTCAAAATGACAAAGTAGGTTCGGATAAGTATTTTGCCCAACTTTAAAGCGATACACCGAGCTGTTACCTACCATTCGCCACGGTTTTTTCCAGTCTCTAATAATCATCACGCTGTCGTCATGTGTAGCCTTATGCGTAAAAAAACAGTCTATATTATCCACGATGACAATGTCAATGTCCAAAAACAACGCCACACCTTTTAAATCATACAATTCTGGCTTAAAGGTTGTGAGCTTTTTCCAGCCACGTTCGGGCAGATTTGCAGGCAGGTTTAGCTCTGGAATGGGGTAGCATTTGATGTCTTTGTGAATGCCTGTGCTGTCATCGGTTAAGCATACCATCTGAAAATCAAGGGTTAAATGGCGTTTTACCATATGATACAGACGATTGACATACTGTGCATCATATTTGCTTCCCCATTTCATGCAAATCACATAGCGGTTGTCGGTCATGGATTTTCCTTGTTTTTTGTTTTATAAGATTTTATTTTTGCGTGCAAATCATCAAAAGGCAACAGATAGGGGTTATCACCAAAAGGTGTATTTTTAAAGCGTCGATAACCCCACATATAATGGCTAAAATGTTCATTTATCATCATCTCCATGCTTTTGTTTAGGGCAGTGGTGGCGATGATGTCGTTTTTATTGTATAAATTTGGGCAGGTTAAATCATAACAAAACACCTCAAATCCCGCCTTACCCTTGATACAGACCAGACCAACCAACGCACAACCTGTTTTTTGGGCAAGTTTTGTGGTGAGTGTGCCTGTTATGGTGGGAATGCCAAAAAATGGCACAATCTCTCCGCCATTTTTATCAGGCACATGGTCAGGCAAAATCACGGTAAATCCGCCTGATTTTAGCGTTTTAAAAATTGCTTTAACGCCTGTGCTGTCAGTGGGGACGAGTGTGGCGGACAGCCTTTGGCGACCATTTAGGATGAATTGGTTAAGATAAGGATTGTCAGATGGCTTGTACATAATCATCAAATCACCAAAACCACACAGCCATGCGTTCATCATCTCCCAGGTGCCGATGTGTGGCACAACCAAAATCAGCCCCTTGGAATTGGCAAAACCACACTCCAAAATCTCACGGTGATGCACCGTTTTGATTTGAGCGATTGACCATTTGGGGGGCATTACCCAGCTTTTGGCACTGTCTAGAGTGCTGATAAGTTGATTTTGTAGGGTGATAAAAGCAAGCCCATCTCGCTCCTTGTCATTCATAAAAGGATGAACAAGCATCAGATTGGTGCAGATACTGCGGTAAATACTGGCATTTGACCATCTGACAAGATAAGACACAAAACGAGCCAACACCTCCAATAAGGGCATTGGCACGAATTTGATAAGATTAAGCATAAATCATTAAATCCATCAATTTATCATGAATGGGTCTTATTGCATCCTTTGACAAATTTGCTTTGACAAATTTAGGACGGATAAAACTCTCATTTGGTCATGGGTTTTATGATTGTTGTACCTTTTCTTTTTCACGCACACGAATGCCAAGTTCACGCAGTTGCTTATTGTCCACACCAGCAGGCGCTTCGGTAAGTGGGCATTCTGCCGTTTTGGTCTTAGGAAAGGCGATGACATCACGAATAGAGCTTGCTTTTGTCATGAGCATGACTAGACGATCAAGACCAAATGCCAAGCCACCATGCGGCGGTGCTCCGTATTTTAGAGCATTTAGTAGGAAGCTAAATTTCTCTTCGGCTTCGGCTTCACTAATGCCCAACGCCTCAAAGACCGCTTTTTGCATCTCTAAGGTATTAATACGCAGTGAGCCACCGCCAATTTCTGTACCGTTTAGTACCATGTCATAGGCAACCGATAGGGCACTCTCTGGATTGTTTTTCATCTCATCTACCGTACCTTTTGGTTTGGTAAAAGGATGATGAACAGATGTCCACTTTCCATCATCGGTCTCTTCAAACATGGGAAAATCCACAACCCATAGCGGTGCCCATTCTTTTGTTAGTAGATTTAAATCATGACCGATTTTAACACGTAATGCTCCCATGGCGTCATTGACCACTTTGGCTTTGTCAGCACCAAAGAAAATGATATCACCATCTTCGGCACCTGTACGTTTGATAAGTTCTACAAGCACGTCATCGGTCATATTTTTGATGATAGGCGATTGTAATCCGCTTTCTTTGTCCACGCCGTTGTTGATATTAGATGTGTCATTGACTTTAATGTATGCCAAACCTTTTGCTCCATAAATACCAACAAATTTGGTGTAGTCGTCAATCTGTTTGCGGCTAATCTTAGCACCTTGGGGAATGCGTAGGGCGACCACACGACCTTTGGGGTCTGTTGCAGGTTCAGAGAATACTTTAAATGCCACATTTTGCATGATGTCCGCCACGTCCACAAGTTTTAGGGCAATACGCAAATCAGGCTTATCAGAGGCATAATCACGCATGGCCTCGCTATATGGCATACGCTGGAATTTGTCAAATTTGACGCCCAACATTTCATCAAAGAGCTTGACCGTCATACCCTCCATCAAGTCCATGATGTCATTGTCATCAAGAAATGATGTTTCAATGTCAATTTGGGTGAATTCTGGTTGGCGGTCAGCACGCAAATCTTCATCACGAAAACATTTGGCAATTTGATAATAACGGTCAATGCCACCGACCATCAGCAGTTGTTTGAACAGTTGGGGCGACTGTGGCAGGGCATAAAATTCGCCATGAGACACACGGCTTGGCACAAGGTAATCCCTAGCTCCCTCTGGTGTGGCACGGGTCAAAATGGGCGTCTCTACATCCAAAAAGCCATGTTCATCCAAATAGTTGCGGATTAGGCTTGTTACTTTTGAGCGAAAACGCAAGCGGTCAAGCATTTCAGGACGACGAATGTCAAGAAAGCGGTATTTTAGACGCAACTCTTCTGAGACGTTGCTAAAATCGTCGTTGAGTGGAAATGGTGGCGTCTCGCTTGTGGCAAGGGTCTCAATTTCTTTGGCAAGCAGTTCAATTTGACCGCTTTTCATGTTGGGGTTTGTAGTGCCTTCATAACGGCGACGCACACGCCCTGTGATTTTTAGGATGAATTCAGAACGTGCCTTATCAGCGGTAGCAAAGGCCTCTGGGGTGTCAGGGTCAATGACGACTTGCAAGAGTCCATCTCTGTCTCTCATGTCCAAAAAAATCACTCCGCCGTGATCTCGTCTTCTGTGTACCCAACCGACAACGGTGATGCTTTGGTCAATGTAGCTTTCGGTAACACTGCCACAATATTGTGTGCGAATTGCCATAAATCTGCCTTTTTAAAGTTGCTTTAATTTTGAAAAATTTTGAAAAAGTTTAAACCTGTTATTATGCCTTTAAAATGCAATTTGGGCAAGTTTTTTTGTAAAAATTTGTCAAGGCATTGTGTGTGGCATTCACCAGATAAGTTGCACCTTTGTTATTTATTTTTGGTTAAAAATTAGCACGTTGGGGGTGATTTTGTGTTACAATTAACCTTTTTGATTGACTTTTGATGATTGATTATTGTTAAGTTTTTGATGATTGATTTTATCAGGTAAGTTTTTTATCACATCAGATTTTGCCTACAATACTAACCAACTTACCCAACCCAAAAAGGAGCGTGATGGATACCCTAAATATTTTGTACCTTGTCTCGGCGGTGCTAATTTTTGTCAGTATTATGACTAGCCAATTATCGGCTCGTTTGGGCGTACCTTTGCTGTTATTTTTTTTGGGCGTAGGCGTTTTGGCAGGTGAAGAGGGGATTTTGGGGATTGAGTTTGAGCAGTATGTCCTTGCCAATTTTATCGGACAAGCTGCCCTTGCTTGTATTTTGCTTGATGGCGGACTTAGAACGTCTCTAAATTCATTTCGGGTGGGGCTAAAACCTGCTGTTACCCTTGCAACATGGGGTGTTATCGCAACTGTCTTGACACTTGGGATTTTTATTGCTTATCTTTTGGGAGTGGATTGGCGGCTGGGGCTTTTGATTGCTGCCATTGTTGGCAGTACCGATGCTGCCGCTGTTTTTAGCCTGCTTAGAAATGGTGGGGTCAAACTCAATGACCGTGTGCAAGCGACGCTTGAACTTGAATCGGGGGCGAACGACCCCTTGGCAATTTTGCTTGTTACGGTCATGATTGCCCTAAACCTTGACCCTGAAAGCCAAACAATCTGGACGATTTTGTCGCTACTTGCCACACAAATTGGCGTGGGGCTTGTCATGGGCATGATGTCAGGTTTTGTATTGTCTAAATTATTGCCCAAGGTGCATCTGGCAGATGGCATGTATGCCATTTTGATAATGTCAGCAGGTATGGCAGTGTTTGGGGCAACCAACCTTTTGGGCGGTTCGGGCTTTTTGGCGGTGTATTTGGCGGGTGTGGCAATTGGCAATACCAAAGTGCGTGCTACCGAACACGTCCTTAGGGTCATGGACAGTTTTGCATGGCTTTCGCAAGCGGTGTTATTTGTGGTGTTGGGGCTACTGGTTACACCATCTAGCCTTTTGCAGGTGTGGCATTATTCTTTGATTGTGTTTTTGTTTTTGTTGTTTGTCGCTCGCCCCTTTGCGGTCATGACAAGTCTTTTGCCTTTTGGGTTTAATTGGCGTGAGATTGGTTTTATCTCGTGGGTAGGACTGCGTGGGGCAGTGCCAATTACCCTTGCCATCATTCCGATTATGATGGCAGTTCCCCAAGCAACTTTGGCATTTAACATTGCCTTTGGGCTTGTGATTTTATCCTTGCTTGCTCAGGGGGCGACCATTCCTTTTATGTCCCGAGCCTTTGGAGTGTGGGTACCAACTGACAGCGAGCCTAAGGCGGAGCATGAAATTTGGGTGGGCGATCACGCCAATATTACCTTGTATGAATTTGAGGTGGGTAAGGGGGCGTTTGCTGTTGGGCGACACCCCATCAATATTTCAAGTCGTTTTAATGCCAAAGATGTCAATCTGTTTGCGGTGGTAAGAAATGAGCATTTGCTTGCTGTTAATGATGACACCGCCTTACGAGCGGGGGATGTGGTATGGTACGCCATGAGCGGAGACAATGCCAGCTCTGTGGCAAAGATTTTTAATAATTCTGCCACCCAATACCAAAAAACAAGCGAGTTTTATGGTGATTGGTTGTTATCGCCCCATATTAAGATTGCTGACCTACCGTTTTTTGGTGGCAGACAATCATTTGTCAAAACCGACCACTCTGGCACATCTAAGAATACCAAAAAAACCCCTTTTGATTTTTTTGAGGTATTTACCCCACCCAAATCAACCCTTAGCGGTATGGATGATGAACTTATTGAAATATTTAATAAACACAAAAATGAGACCATTGAAGAGTATATGGTAAACCATTTTCATGCTGAGCCTGTCAATGGGGATAAAGTGCGACTAAATGAGCATTGGAGTTTGATTGTTCGTGATGTGGATCATCAGGGCAGACTGCGTGGTGTGGGTCTTAAAAATACAGCAAAAAAAGAATGACGAGTAAAGAATGATAAGTTATGTGATTCACCTTTTAAAATACCAAACAGACCCCATTATTTAAGACACTTAAATTTAAAAAGGCAAAGGTCAAATCATGCTGTTTCATTCATCTAAAAAACCCACTGAATTATCCATCATTCATCTAAACAAACTACAAAATAAACGCCAAAAGCAGTTAGACGACAGTCAAAAGGGTGATAACAGTTGTGGTCTGTTGGCTAAACTGTGCAAAAAAGCCAAAAATAAGGTTAAAGACAAAACAGACCCTAAAACAGATGACAATAAGAGCGTCTTTGTGCTGGATTTTGATGGGGACATTAAAGCATCTGCGGTGGCTCATCTGCGTGAAGAGATCAGCGTAATTGTCAGTTCAGCAAAAGCAGGCGATGAGGTGGTGATACGCTTGGAAAGTGGTGGCGGTCAAGTGAATGCCTATGGTCTGGCGGCAGCCCAACTGGTTCGCATTAAAGATGCAGGGCTTATCCTTACTGTCTGTGTGGATAAAATCTCAGCAAGTGGTGGCTATATGATGGCATGTGTGGCGGACAAAATCATCGCAAGCGACTTCGCTGTTATCGGCTCGGTGGGTGTGGTCAGCCAACTTCCCAACTTTCATGAACTTCTAAAAAAGCATAACATTGGTTATGAGATGTTCACAGCAGGCGAGTACAAACGTACTGTAACCATATTTGGTGAAAATGATGATGAAGACCGTGCCAAACACCAAGCAGATATTGAACGCATTCATGAACTGTTTAAAGCTTTTGTCAAAAAACACCGTCCAAAACTGGATGTGGAGAAGATTGCCACAGGTGAGATTTGGTTTGGACAAGATGCGCTTGATTTGGGGCTGATTGATGAGATTGGTACATCTGATGGCTATGTGCTTGAACTTATCAAAGAGCATGAGGTTTTGGTGTTACACACTCGCACCAAACCAACTTTGGTAGAAAAATTGGGGCTATCTGAGCAAGTAGGCATCAAAGCAGGTGAGATGGTTGGCCATATGGTGTCATCGTTGGGGGAGCAACTGACCAAATATCAACGCCCCTAGATATTACAAGTGATTGAATGTACACATTATTTTACTTAAAATTTTGATAAAAATGATGTAAAATATACACCATTCAACTTTTTGCAGATAATTAAAAGCGGACAATGGTTGTTCGCTTTTTCATTGATTTTAACATATGATTTGGGTTATTTATGAAAAAACTGGAAGAAGCCTTTGCCAAAGCTGATAGACTTGGACGAGTTATTGCTAATAAATTTAGCAAAATCAAAGATTTAGAAGACATTCGTGGCATCGGTCAGGGTAAAACTGTGCTGATTACAGGGGCAAGCTCTGGACTTGGGGCGATGATGGCTCGCAAGTTTGCTTTTTTGGGTTATGATTTGGCGATTTGTGCCAGACGGCTTGATCGCTTAAATATCCTAAAAGCAGAATTGGAAAAAGAGTTTGGTATTAAAGTCTATGTGCGTACGCTTGATGTTACGGTATATGACGATATCTTTACTGTATTTGAAGATTTTGTTACAAATGTGCAACATGATGGCGGTAAACTTGATAAAATTATTGTAAACGCAGGTGTGGGCGACAGTCGTGTCATTGGTCATGGACGATTTGCCATCAACCGTGCAACCGCTGAGATTAATTTTATCTCTGCTCTTGCCCAGTGTGAAGCTGCCATGGGGGTTTTTCGCCGTCAAAATAGCGGACATTTGGTGGTCATATCCAGCATGTCAGCGGTACGTGGTTTGCCACGCCACTTGACCACGTATGCCGCTGCTAAAGCAGGATTGGCAAGGCTTGCCGAGGGGATAAGAGCCGACACCATCAGAGAAAAATTGCCGATTACCGTGTCTACCATCTATCCTGGTTATGTGCGTACTGACCTAAATATTGGGGCAAAATACTTGCCTTTTGAAGTTGAAGAAGATGAAGGGGCGGATGTGATTGTCAAAGCCATTGAAGCTAAGGTTGATGAAGCCTATGTTCCTGCATGGCCATGGCTACCGATTGGATTGGGCATGAAATATTTGCCATTGAGACTCATGACAAAATTCTTGTGATTAAAATTTTGTGATTGAAAGCATTGCAATTTATCTCAAAGCAGGGTAATATGATGGGGTTCTTATTCATCAACAGACCAAACAGGAGTATTTATGAGCAGTCAAATTAGCTTAGATGGTAATGCCGTTGAAGTGGCAGGCGATTTTGCCAAAGTGGGTGAGATAATTGCTGATTTTGCCTTAGTTGGCAATGATTTGGCACAGGTTAAACTGTCTGATTTTGCAGGCAAACGCAAGATTTTAAACATTTTTCCAAGCATTGATACAGGTATTTGTGCCACATCTGTGCGTGTGTTCAACCAAAAAGCAAGTGAGCTTGACAATACTGTTGTGTTGTGTATCTCAGCAGATTTGCCCTTTGCCCAAGCTCGTTTTTGTGGGGCAGAAGGTATTGAAGGAGTTAAAATGCTCTCTGCGTTTAGAGATGATGACATCGCCGAAAATCTCGGAGTTGCCATGACAACAGGACCATTGGCAGGACTAACCGCTCGTGCGGTCATCGTGCTAGATGAAGATAATAAAGTCTTGCACAGTGAACTTGTGCCAGAGATTAAAAATGAGCCCAATTATGAGGCAGCATTGGCGGTACTTGCTTGATTTAATCAAAAACAGCCCAAATGTGGGCTGTTTTTTTATGCTTTTAAAAATTATTTAACATAATCATAGTTAAATATTTGCTTATATTGCTCCATCATTTGATAAAATGTTATAAGGTTTAATAAGTAAATCTATTTTATATCATAAATGACTGTCATCATCAGATAAAAACGCCCCAAGTGGAGCGTTTTGTCATGCCAAAGATATGATGGGTAGTCATGAGATGGTTTGTACTGCGTTTAGAAGTTCATCAGCATGGTTTATGAGAGCTTGTGGCATACGTTCGCCAAGTTTGTCAAATAACTCTTTGTGGTTTTGAATTTCTCTGAGCCACTCATCTTTGCTTTGGTGGGTAACGGTTTTAAAATCCTCTTTGGTAAAGTTGGATTCAGTCCAATTTAGATCTTCATAAGTAGGTACCAGACCAATGGGGGTAGCAACGGCATTGGCATTGCCTTCGCAGCGGTTGATAATCCATTCTAGCACACGCATATTTTGCCCAAAACCTGGCCATACAAATTCACCATTTTCATCACGGCGAAACCAGTTCACCTTAAATATTTTTGGCATTTGTGTGCCATGTTCTTTGGCGAGTTTTTCTAGTTTTTCACCCATTTCTAGCCAGTTGGTGAAATAGTCTGCCATGTTGTAGCCTGCAAAAGGAAGCATGGCAAAAGGATCACGGCGAACAACACCTTGTTGACCGACGGCAGCGGCAGTTGTCTCAGAACCCATGGTAGCAGCTTTATACACCCCATCAATCCAATCAGGGGATTCAGAAACCAAAGGCACGGTATCGGCACGGCGACCACCAAAGATAAAGGCAGAAATTGGCACACCCTCTGGATTTTCCCAGTTTGGGTCAATTGATGGGCATTGGCTTGCTGATACGGTAAAGCGGGCATTGGGGTGCGATGCCTTTTCTGTGCCATCATGCTTTTTACCTTTCCAGTTGATGAGATTATTAGGTACTTCTTTGGTTTTGCCCTCCCACCATACTTCACCATCTTCGGTCATGGCAACATTGGTATAGATGACATCAGATGATAAGGATGCCATGCAGTTGGAATTGGTTTTGGTATTGGTACCAGGGGCGACACCAAAGAAACCTGCTTCTGGGTTGATGGCGTATAGTCTGCCATCTGCTGATGGTTTTATCCAAGCAATATCATCGCCTACGGTTTCAACTTTCCACCCTTCATAACCTGCTGGTGGAATGAGCATGGCAAAGTTGGTTTTGCCACATGCTGATGGAAATGCTGCTGCCACATAGTGTTTTTTACCTTGTGGGTTAGTTACGCCCAAAATGAGCATATGTTCAGCAAGCCAACCTTGTTCACGACCCATGACAGATGCAATGCGTAGGGCTAGGCATTTTTTACCAAGCAGGGCATTACCACCATAGCCTGAACCAAATGACCATATTTCACGAGTTTCTGGGTAGTGAACAATATACTTATCATCGTTGCATGGCCATGCCACATCTTTTTCATCATCTGCCAATGGCTTGCCAACAGAATGCACACACGGAACAAATTCACCATCTGTGCCTAGCACCTCGTAAACTGCCTTGCCCATGCGAGCCATTTTACGCATACTGACAACCACATAAGGACTGTCGGTCAGCTCTATACCAATGTGGGCAATATGGCTGCCCAAAGGGCCCATACTAAATGGCACAACATACATGGTACGCCCCGCCATGCAACCGTCAAATTTGTCATTTAAGATGGCACGCATCTCATTTGGGTCTTTCCAGTTATTTGTTGCTCCTGCATCAATCTGTTTTTCGCTACAAATAAAAGTGCGGTCTTCAACACGAGCCACATCTGATGGGTCAGAAAATGCCAAATAAGAATCAGGATGCTTTTCTTCATTCAGTTTGACCATTGTGCCATTATCAATCATGAGTTGGATTAGGCGATCATACTCTTCTTGTGAACCATCACACCACTGAATACGAGCAGGTTTGGTCAGTTTGGCAATCTTAGCAACCCAATCAATGATGGCTTGATGGCGAACAAAATCAGGAGTGTTTAGAGTGGTTGTGGTCATAAAAATCTCGCTTGATAAAAGTGGGTTTATGGTGAGTTATTTATCAGTAGAATTAAAAAAATACGCTATTAAACCATATTTTCTTATGAATTGTAATATTTATTTTTTTAAAAAATGAATGTATTTTCAAAAAAAATGAACATATCTGAATATGTTCATTTTAGGTTAAGTACTGATATATTAAAGTCAAGAGACTATCTTAAAAAGAAAAAAGCCCATATTGTAACGATGGCAATGGATATGAAGTTTAGGATAAGACCAACCTGCATCATCTCTTTTTGTTTGATGTATCCTGTGCCCATGACGATGGCATTTGGTGGTGTGGCAACAGGTAACATAAACGCACAAGAAGCGCCGATGCCAATGACCATGATAAGTGCCTCAGGGGGAAGACCAAGCTGTACGCCAATCGGAGCAAATAGTGGCACAAGTAAGGCGGCAGAGGCGGTATTTGAGGTAAATTCGGTCAAGAAGATAATGAATGCAGTGATTGCCAAAATAACTACAAATATCGGTGCAACCGATAAGGCATTGGCGATTTGTTCGCCCAACAAAGCAGAAGCACCCGAGGTTTTCATGACTTCTGACAGAGCAATACCACCGCCAAAGAGCATGAGTACACCCCAATCGGTGTTATCAGATACTTGTTTCCAGCTGACCAGACCGCACCCAAGCACTGCCACCGCTGCTGCCAAAGCAATGATGGTATCAGGGGATTTAAATGCGAACATCTCACCGAGTTGTTTGCCAAAAATCCATGATAGGGCAGTAGCCACAAAGATAACGATGGTTAAAATCCGTGATGGTGTCCATGGAATGACCTCATCGTTGATGACCACATTCTGTTTTAGGTTGGGTTTTAAAAAGACGTACATCGCCCCAAGCAGTATCGGAAGCATGACAAGCATCATCGGTACACCAAATTTCATCCACTCTATAAAACTAAGCTCCAATGCTTTGGCAGCAATACCGTTTGGTGGTGAACCAATCATTGTCCCAAGACCGCCAATGCTGGCACAATAAGCAATGCCCAGCAGAACAAACAAAAAAGTGGAGCGGTCTTTTTCTTTGTCAATTTGCCCTAAAAGTCCCAAGGCCAGTGGCAACATCATGGCAGCGGTTGCGGTATTGCTGATCCACATTGATAAAATGGCGGTAGCAAAAAAGATATAAAATACCGCCAAGCCCAGCTTTCCCCCTGCCAGCTTGACCAAGCCAAAGGCGATTTTACGGTCAAGTTTTTGTACATGTAAAGCAGCAGCCAAAGCAAAACCGCCAAAGAAAACAAAGATGATGGGGTGAGCAAAATTTGCCAAGGCTTGTTTGGTGTCAAATTCAGGTACGCCAAATAACACCGCAAGAATTGGCACCAAAATGGCTGTGGCGGTTACATGAATGGCCTCGGTAAGCCACAATGTGCCAATGAAGATAAGTATCGTCAAGCCTTTATTGACATCAGTGCCAAAGGGCATGACCTGATATAGCACGATGCAAATAATGGCAGTAACAGCAAAAATAATCATGCCTTTGATGGCGTCTTTGGTAATGACACCAGATGGCGTTTTATCGTTGCTATCACCCATAAAGTCGGTGTCTAAGGTAAGTTTGGAGGCATGTTCGTCGCTATTGGGTTTATGACTGTTGTGTTGATTGGGACTGGTCATGATTTTCCTTTTTTTATCAAATATCATCGCTTGAAAATCAGTCATTACTAAAAGGTTAATGAATGAGTGGCATAAAAATACCAATATGACACATCTGACCAATGATTACCTTAGAGTCATGTGTGTTGTTATTGGTATGTTTGTTTGTATCATGTCAAAGTTAAATATCACTAAAATGATACGTTTACACAAATTATAATAACAGAATTGTAATCATTTGAAAATGGTTTGTTGATTTTGTTTTTAAAAATAGACAACGTTTACCCATTTGTCTAAATAATCATATTTTGCAACAAAATATTGACAATAAAGACATAATAAAGACCTAAGACTTGAAAAATTTGCTTGCTTGATGAGAAGTGATTGGGTAAAATGAGTTTTTTGTTTAGCTGAGAATGACATGCCTAAGACCAGTAGCTCTCCAACAACTTTCAAAGAAGCCTATGACATCTTAAAACGCAACGCTGATGCATTAGAACACAGTCAAACGCCAGACATTGATAATTTGCTGGATGTGATAGAACAGTCCATTGGTGCTTATAGAGTCTGCCAAGAACGTATCAGTGCCGTAGAGCAAGCATTAAAGCATGCCTTTGACATCCATAAAAAAGATGACACCGCCTCAAATAACTAACTCATTGACCACACTTATGACTGATTTTAACCAAAATAACGACAGCACTTCCTTGAAAAGCTTTTTTGAATCCAAAACTTTGACCGAACTTGGCGTTTATGGGCGTACTTTGACGGTCTCTGTCAATTATGAAGCATGCCAATTTGAAAAAACAGGCATGCTTGATTTTGCCAGAAAAATACCCCTATTAAAGGAGCAAACCCCATTTCGCTCACCAACGCTTGATATGGACATTGATTTATCCTGTGTGGTGCTAGATGAATCACATCAAGTGCTAGACAAGGTTTGGTATGGTAACGTGCGAAGTGCTGATGAGAATATCCGTTACATTGGGTCGTTGACAGGAGCGGATAACTTTGAAGAGACACTCATGCCACAAGAGCTTATCACCATCAAACTAAATGAGCTACCTAGTACGGTACAACGGTTGATATTTGTCATATCAAGTCATCATAAACATCCACTTTGTCAAACCAAAAGGGGCATCACGAAAATCAGTGATGATGGCAGTATCATTCATGCCTATGAGTTGGCAACGATAAGTGCAGGCGAGCATGCAGTGGTGGCGTGGATTCTTGAACGTGATGGCGATGATTTTAGGCTGTCTGCCCCACAAAAGAGCTTAGGCAGGTCATTTAATACTGATGCACTGGCTGATGAATTGGATAAACTGGCAAATGGATTCTAAGGTGATACTATATAAGAGCATGTTAAAAATAAGAACATGTAAAAGCGTGCTGGGTTTTACCTTTGATGACAATCGTTATTTGTCAAATCATTTGGTCAAGTGTCAAAACCATTTACGGCAATAATCTGCTCATCAGTTAAGCGATAAGCCACAAGCCTGCCTCCCCATACACAGCCCCCATCTAAGGCACGGACGTGTTGGGTGTCAATCCTTGCTTGTAGTGCTGCCCAGTGCCCAAATAAAATCTTGCGTTTGCGTGTCATTTTCCATAAGAACCAAGGGCGAAACCCCTTAGGCATCTCATCATTTAGGCTTTCTTTGAATGAAAATTCAAGTGTGCCATGCTTGTCGCACAGTCGCATGCGTGTTAGATAGTTGGCGATGAGTCGCAGGCGAGCATGTCCTGTTAGTTTGTCAGACCAAGACTCAATGGCTTTACTGTACAAATTGGGTAAAAGCTTATCAAGTTCATCCAAATCACCAGCAAATGCCTGTTCTAATTCTCTGGCATACCTTTTAGCATCTTTGATTTTCCAATGAGGTGGTATGCCAGCGTGAGTTAATACCGTGCTGTCATCAGGGTACACCAAAAATGGCTGATGACGCAACCAATCTAGCAACTCATCACAATCAGAGGCGGTAAAAATGGGTGCGGTTTTATCTTTGGGTTTGATGGGCAGCACCCCACGCCATGTGGCGATGAGTGTGATGTCATGATTGCCAAGCACGGTTGTCAACGCCCCAATCTCCGATAAACGTTTGACCTGTCTTAGGGTGTCCAATGAATTCTCACCACGGGCCACGATATCACCACACAGCCAAATTTTATCTTGGGTCTCATCAAAGTCCAAAGCAATCAGCAAGCGGTTAAAGGCGTAAAAACAGCCCTGCAAGTCACCAATGACATATTCATGGCGATAAGTTTTTTGTGGATTTTGGATTGTCATGTTTGTGTCAATTTTTTTGTAATCTTTCAAAGGCGATATCAGACAGTCGCACAAAGTCTGCCACGCTCAGCGTTTCGGGGCGAGCTTGTGGGTGAATGTCTGCCTTGCTAAAATCATCATCGTCCAAAGTTGGCAAGACATTCACGCTTTTAAAAATCGCCCTCAAGGTTTTGCGTCTGTGGTTGAAAGTCTCACGCACGACGTCAGCAAAGAGTTTTTCATTTTGGGCTTGTAAGGGTTTAAGCTCAAATGGTGTCAAGCGAAATACCGCAGAGGTAACTTTTGGTGGAGGGTTGAATGCACCATTTGGCACGGTCAAAAGATAATCAGTGGTGCAATGATATTGCATGATGACCGACAGACGTCCATAGGATTTGGTGTTTGGTTTGGCAGTGATGCGGTCAACCACTTCTTTTTGGAGCATAAAATGCATGTCGGTGATGACCTCGCTAAATGCCAACAGGCGAAATAAAATGGGTGTGGAGATATTATAAGGTAAATTACCAACCACACGGAACGGTCCACGCCCCACACGCTTGGCAAGCTCGTGATAGTTAATGTGCATGGCATTATCATTGATGATGGTGAAATTTGGATGGCTGTTTGCCCCAATGTTGATTTTTAGAGCATTTGCCAAATCACGGTCAAGTTCAATGACCGTCATGCCATCCACCTCTGCCAACAATGGTTCGGTTAATGCACCAAGCCCTGGCCCTATTTCTAGTAAATTATCCGAGCGAGAAAGGTGAATGCCATCAACAATCTGACGGATAATGCCTGTATCATGTAAAAAGTTTTGCCCAAAACGTTTGCGTGGTGCGTGGTGAAATTCCTTTGGCGTGCGTATGCTCATGATTTGCCTATTATTAAAACTTAACTTTAAGATTTTAGCCAATTATAGCACCCTTTGCCAAAAAACAAAAATCGGACGAACTGTCCATTCACGTTAATGATGGGAAATTCGTCCAATGATGTGACCTGCACCGAATTTTACATGCCACTTTTAGTGGTTAAAAGAATGACTGTAAAAGGGTAATTATTGTACAGGATTGATGACCTCAGGGGTTACCGAAATGATGTTGTTTAGTTTCCACACAGGAACGACCTTGCCTGCATTGGTGTCATTGACCGCTGTTTGGCTGATGTTTAGCACATAACGGTTGCCTTCTTTGAAGTTAAACCCTTCGATGTCACCACTTAGAACGTTGTAGTTACGCTCGTGAGTAGCACGATATTGTAGGCATTCGCTGGCAACGCTATTACCTGCGGTGTCGGTTAACTGACAAGTGGCTTTGCGTGGTGCAATTTCAATGTCAAAACTTGGGATATTAACGACTTTAACGGCTTTAATTTCGCCCTCAACGGTCTTGACACGAGTGTCATCAAGCTTAGCACCAACACAACCAGTAAGTGCCAAAGCCATAATGGATGATAGTGCAATGATTTTTTTCATGGGATATCCTTTGGGTATTTATGATAAAATTTTGCAAGGCACATGATTGCCTGCGACTTCATTGTAGCTTTTTTATCTTGCTATATTCTTTGTAAATTGTAATAAAAGGTAATAAAACGTTGATTTGCCTTATATTTAAACAGTTCTTTTATGAAAAATGAAGATATGATGAGTTTTATTAGGTTTTTGATATGATTTGATTGGTATTTTAAAATAATTTTTAATGTCTTTACAAAAAATAGCAATCGCTTAACAAGTGGCGGTTGTGAATTTGTTATACTGGTCATTCCTTGCCTGTCTTATGAAGACTTTTTGTCATGATTTTATGATAAGTGCCATTCACTCATCAGCCAAAAAATTCAACCAAGAGAGAAGAGATATTAAATTATGCGTTTATTTAACAGCACCGCTTTGATTTTGACTGTCCTAATTGGCATGCAAGCGTCTGCTCACTCAACCACAGCATCTTATTATGCCGATAAGTTTAATGGTCGTAAAACTGCCAGTGGTGAAATATTTAGCAATGATGGCATGACTTGTGCCTCTAACCGCTACGAGCTTGGGACTTATGTGGAGGTTACCAATGTCAAAACAGGCGAATCCATCACTTGTAAAGTTGATGACCGTATTGGCAAGGCGGGGCGTATTGACCTGACCAAAAACGCCTTTAAACAGCTTGCTCCACTATCGGTTGGCTTGCTAAAAGTGCAAGTAAAGCCTGTGGATACAGATGGTAAACAGGAGAACACAGCTGATGTCATGTTTGCCAAAGATGCTCTTGCTAAACAAAAACTGGCACAAGATGAGCAAAGGATAAATAAAAACAATCAAGATGGCACAGTGCATTTGGCATTTGACCAAGACAGATGATTTAAAATCACTGCCATTTTTTGATTTGATTTTATCAATCACAAAAACAAAAATCCGTCATGTGATTTTAACTGGCGGATTTTTTGTGTTTATTTTGAAAAAACTGGCAAGTGGTATTTATACAAGAATCAAATATATAATTTTGCTCTGATAGCCAATCTTGGCTTACCTTGTAAAATGTATTGTCAAGTTCGGCTTTACGTTCTGTTAATTGTTGCTTGACTTGGACTTGGGGGTCAATATTTTGGCAGTGGATTTGATAAGTAGCGACAAGCCCCTACCATCATACAGGCGGTAAGGTTTGGCGATGGGCTTGGCGTTGTCAATCTGTTTTACGGTAAGAGGTTTAATAACTTTCATAATCTTTGTAGTATGTTGGTTGGCGTACTACAAAGCATACTACAAAAACAGAGCGATTACAAGCGACAATGAGCGATTTATACTGACATTTTCCAGTCAAAGGGCATCTCATGATGTCCACGCAGTGCCATCATGAGTGTTTGTTTCATGTGTTGTAAGACCTCAGGGGTATAAGAGATGGCAGGATGACCCCAAACAGGATTGGGCCATTTGGTATCATTTTGATAGCGGACGACATGATGAAAATGCAGTTGGGATACTTGATTGCCAAGGGCGGCGATGTTCATTTTGTCCGCCCCAAATATTTTAGCCATTTGACCAGATACCCAGCTTGATTCACGTAAAAATTGTATCTGATCAGCTTCGCAGAGTTCATAAATCTCTTTGATGTTTGAGACACGTGGCACTAAAATTAACCAAGGAAATTGACAGTCATTCATTAAACGCACGGTACACAGGGGCAAATCGCCAACCAAAAAAGTATCTTTGGCAAGAGTGGGATGTAACTGAAACATGGGTTCGCCTTTTTTAATGATGAAGTTTAACAGAGTATTGTAACATGATTTTGCCAAAAATTTTAGCGCTGTGGCGAAATTTTACAAGTTTTTGGCACTCTGTATGTATTTGTCTGATGAAATTTGAAATTTAAGCTGGTTTTTTGGCATGAATGTGTGTTAAACTAGATGAGAAAAACGCCAAAATTTGGCATTGGTTTAACTTTAAAAAGGTGAAAGAGATGGGTAAAAATGTTGTTGTGCTTGGCAGTCAGTGGGGTGATGAGGGCAAGGGTAAGATTGTGGATTTGCTGACCGAAAAAGCAAGTGCAGTGGCACGCTATCAAGGTGGACATAATGCAGGACACACGTTGGTGGTTGATGGCGAAAAGACCGTACTACACCTTATTCCATCTGGAATTTTACGTGAGGGGGTAACCTGCTTTATTGGTAATGGTGTGGTGCTGGCTCCTGATGCTTTATTAAAAGAGATGAAAGGCTTGATTGACAAAGGCGTGCCTGTGCGTGACAGACTGCGTATCTCGCCTGCCTGTCCGCTCATCATGCCTTATCACAGTGCCCTTGACCAAGCTCGTGAGTTAAAGCGTGGCAATGGCAAAATCGGTACGACAGGGCGTGGCATTGGCCCTGCTTATGAAGATAAAGTAGCTCGCCGTGGACTTAGAGTGGCTGATTTATTCTGTGAAAATTTGGCGGACAAATTGGCGGATATTTTGGAATATCATAATTTTGCTCTGACGCAGTATTATAAAGTTCAAGCGATTGACTATGATGCTACTTTTGCTTTATGTCAAACATGGGCAGAGGAGTTAAAAGCGTTGGTTGTGGATGTAACGGACGAATTAGAAACACGCCGTCAAGCAGGCGAAAATCTGATGTTTGAGGGAGCTCAGGGTACTTTGCTTGATATTGACCACGGTACTTATCCTTTTGTTACCAGCTCTAATACAACCGCAGGAGGCGTGGCAACAGGTACAGGTTTGGGGCCTTTGTATTTTGATTACGTGCTTGGTATCACCAAAGCTTATACCACACGTGTCGGTTCAGGGCCTTTTCCAACAGAGCTTTTTGATGATGTGGGCGAACATTTAGGGCGGATTGGTCATGAATTTGGGGCGACCACGGGGCGTGCCAGACGTTGTGGCTGGCTTGATGCTGTGGCTCTAAGACGTGCGGTTGTGCTAAACTCCATGAGCGGTATCTGCCTAACCAAACTTGATGTGCTAGATGGTCTTAGTGAGATTAAGATTGCCACAGATTATACCTTGCCAACGGGTGAGATTAAGGGGGCGTATGATGCTAAGTATTATGCCAAGGTAGTGCCTGTTTATGAGACGCTACAAGGTTGGAGCGAATCTACAATTGGTATTACTAATTTTGATGACTTGCCAGATAATGCCAAAATCTATATCAAACGTATTGAAGCATTGGTTGGCTGTCCTGTGGACATCATCTCAACAGGGGCAGACAGAGATGAGACCATTGTGTTAAGAGACCCATTTGATGCGTGATATTTTTTAACATAAAAACCACTTATTTTTACAATAAGTGGTTTTTTGTTGTTATTATTTTACCATAATCTTGAAAAAATTCTTGACTTTGGGGTCATAAAACGATTATATTTAGTTGTCATTTGGGCATGTGGTACGCCTGCCTTTTATATTTGCCATAAGAGTGATGCAAAAGGACAAAAGACAGGCAGACACATCACAACTCAAATAACAAAAGTCAATTCATTTTTATCTGATATAAGGACATCCCATGAATGCAAAATTTGCACCATCAGCCTTGCTCGTGTCGCTCAGCCTTGCCTTGTTTGGCTGTGGTGATAATGGGTCAAATGCCAATACGCCAAATGCCAACACATCGGCGGATGGTGCATCAGTTGTTGCAGGCGAACTTGCTGACACCCAAGAGATAACCATCAATAACGCCGCCGAGCCTGAGTCGTTAGACCCACATAAAATAGCAGGCTTGCCAGAGTCTAACATCATCCGCCAGCTTTTGGTTGGTCTAACATCAACTGATGCCGATGGTAATACTGTGGCAGGCATGGCACAATCGTGGGAGAGTACTGATAATAAAGTATGGACATTTAAAATTCGTGATGCCAAATGGTCCAATGGTGACCCTGTAACCGCTCAGGACTTTGTGTATAGTTTTAGACGTTTGGTAAATCCTAATACAGCATCGCCTTATGCTACTTATTTGTCAGGACTTAAAGTGGTCAATGCCCAAGAGATTGTAGATGGTAAGGCAGGCGTGGAGACGCTCGGTGTCAGAGCCGTTGATGATAAGACACTTGAAATTAGCTTATCTGAACCTGTGCCTTATCTGCCTGATACACTGATTCACACCGCCGTCAAACCTGTCAATCAAAAAGCGATAGAACAGCATGGCGACAAATGGACGGCACCGGGCAATTATGTCGTTAATGGTGCTTATAACTTAAAAGACTGGCAAGTCAATGAACGTATTGTACTAGAACGTAATACCAGCTACTATGATGATGCCAATACAACCATCAATACCGTAACGATATTGGCAATCCCATCGGAGGTAACTGACGTAACCCGCTACAAGGCAGGCGAGATAGATTTAACAGCAGATTCTCTGCCATCAGAACAATTTAAACAACTTCAAGCAGAGCTGGGCGATCAAGTTAAGATTCAGCCTAAGCTATGCACTTATTATTATGAGTTTAATCACACCAAAGCTCCATTTGATGATGTGCGTGTACGCAAAGCATTGTCCTTGACATTAGACCGTGAGATCATCACGAATAATATCTTGGCACAAGGTCAGACGGTGGCTTATCAATACACACCAAACGCCATCGCAGGCATGATAGATTATGAACCTGATTGGAGGGCATGGGATAAAGCCAAGCGCATAGAGGAGGCTAAAAAACTGCTTAATGAAGCAGGTTTTAACGAATCTAACCCTTTAAAATTTGAACTGCTGTATAACACCTCAGAGTCACACAAAAAGCTGGCAGTGGCAGCGGCATCGTTTTGGAAGGATTCTTTGGGCTTTGTTGAGGTAAGTCTTAACAACCAAGAGTGGAAAACTTATCTTGAAACTCGGCGTACTCAAAAACATCAAGTCTCTCGTGGGGGTTGGTGTGCTGACTATAACGAAGCATCAACGTTCCTAAATACATTCGTCTCAACCGATTCTAACAACTATGGCAAATATAACAGTCCAGAGTTTGACCGTCTGATGAATGGTACTTTGGGGGGAGATGTAACAGCAGAACAACGTGCCCAGTTATATCGCCAAGCTGAGGCGGTGCTGGACAAGGACAGTGCGACCATCTTTGTGTATCACTATGTATCACCTCGTTTGGTAAAACCATATGTTCTGGGCTATTCAAGCAACGACCCACAAAATACATGGCAAGTCAAAGACTGGAAAATCGCCAAACACTAATCATGTCATGACAGCACAAATCGCCTGTTGGTGATTTGTGTTTGCTGTTTATGATTTTTGACCATCATGCCATTAATAAAATCAGCAACATGCCATCAGTCAGATTAACACAAACATATTAAGTTAGATGACATCTGCCAAGATTTGTCATCCGTTCATCATCATGGAGAAGTAAGATGAAATTATCAACACTAAGTTTTGCCGTACTCACGCTATTTGGAGTTTTTGCTCTGTCAGGTTGTGGGAGTGATAACCAACAGTCTGCACCATCTTTGGCGACAACAACCAAAGATGAGATAGCCATTCCCAATGGTGCAGAGCCTGAATCGTTGGATTTGCATAAGGCATCAGATTCAAGTTCATTTGCCATCATTCGCCAAATGTTTGTCGGATTGGTCAGTGCTGATGAAAAAGGAGCGACCATACCAGCATTGGCAAGTGAATGGGACAGTGCCGATGGTAAAGTGTGGACATTTAAAATCCGTGATGCCAAATGGTCAGATGATACGCCGATCACCTCTCATGATTTTGTGTATAGTTTTAGACGTCTGACCGATCCAAATACCGCATCACCATATTCTAGCTATTTGGTGGATGCCAAAGTCGTCAATGCCAAACAAATATCCGATGGTAAAGCAGGCGTGGAGACGCTCGGTGTTAGAGCCGTTGATGATAAGACACTTGAAATTACCCTGACCGATACCGTACCTTATTTGCCTGACTTGTTGGTATTGCCTGTGGCGTATGCTGTGCCAAAACATGCCATTGAGACCCATGGCGACAAATGGCTTGACCCTGCCAATATCGTGGTCAGTGGTGCGTATAAATTGACCGATTGGGTGGTTAACAGTCATATAAAAATAGAGCGAAACCCTGCTTATTTTGGGGAAGTGGCAGGCAATATCAATAAGGCAACTTTTTTGCCCATTACATCAGCATCCACAGAGGTCAATCGTTATAAGGCAGGTGAGGTTGAGATTGCTGCCATTCCATCGGAGCATCTAACCAGCATCAAAAATGAGTTGCCAAATGAGGTGCATTCATCGCCAAAGCTATGCACTTTCTTTTTAGAATATAATCACACCAAAGCACCATTTAATGATGTTAAAATTCGTCAAGCCATCTCTATGGCATTAGACCGTGAGACGATTGCCGAAAAAGTGTTGGGTCGTGGTGAGAGGGCAACTTACCAATTTACCCCACCTGCCATTCATAACATGGGTGAGGTTAATTACCCATGGACAAAAATGGACAAAACAGCACGTATGGAACATGCCCAAAAGCTGATGTCACAGGCAGGTTACTCATCTGATAATCCACTCAAATTTGAGCTACTATATAGTACCAGCGAAACAGGCAAGCGTATCTCCACAGCAGCGGCATCCATGCTAAATGAGTCATTTGGTGGCAGTGTCAATGTTTCTATCATCAACCAAGAATGGAAAACCATGCTAGATACTCGCCGTCAAGGCAAGTTTGATACGGCATTTGCAGGGTGGTGTTCTGATTATAATGAACCATCATCCTTTTTAAATGTGTTGCGTTCGGATAACAGTAATAACTCAGGCAAATATGCCAACCAAGCATTTGACCATCTGCTTGATTCAACCTTGAATGCAGGTCTGGATGATAATGCTCGCATGAACAAATATCATGAAGCAGAACAAATGCTTGATAAAGATGTTGCCATTTTGCCTATTTATAATTCTGTATCAGTACGCCTACAAAAACCTTATCTGCAAGCAGAGTCATTGAACGACCCAAGCAATAACTGGCAAATCAAGGATTGGTCATTTGACCGTAATGCACAATAAATCTGATGTCGGTCTGATGTTTGTTTCGGTTTTGTGGAAAAAATAGGGCGTATTAGAGCAATGTTTGTATACTTAGGTGCGTCCTAATTAAATTGCCTTTGTAATTTGCCATGGATTTGCAAATAATAAGAGAGAGCTTATGTTTAAACTCGTTTTTAAGCGTGTGTTAGAAGCCATTCCAACCATGCTATTTTTGATTACCATTTCGTTTTTTATGATGCGACTTGCCCCTGGCAGTCCTTTTACAGGCGAACGTAACCTACCTCCTGCGGTGCTTGCCAACATTGAGGCAAAATATCATCTCAATGACCCGATGTGGCTTCAATTTGTCAATTATCTAAAACAGCTTGCCCAAGGGGACTTTGGGCCATCTTTTAAGTATAAAGACCACACCATCAATGAACTGCTCGCCCAAGCCCTGCCTGTGTCGGTGGAGATTGGATTGTACGCTTTTATCATTGCGGTGGTGTTGGGGATTGGTTTGGGGGTGATTGCTGCCTTAAAACAAAACAGCTGGCTTGATTATACGTTGATGACATTGGCAATGACAGGCATAGTCATACCAAGTTTTGTCAAAGCACCGCTACTTGTGCTTATTTTTGCGGTCATGTTAAAATGGTTTCCTGCCGGGGGCTGGAATGGTGGGGCATTCATGAATTTGGTGCTACCTGTGGCAGCATTGGCGATAGGTTATGTGGCAAGCATCGCTCGCATCACAAGAGGTTCGATGATTGAGGTGATGAATAGCCCCTATATTCGTACCGCCAAAGCAAAGGGATTACCTTTATCACACATTGTGATTAAACATGCCTTGCGTCCTGCCATGTTGCCCATCATCTCTTATTTGGGGCCTGCATTTGTGGGGATAATCACAGGCTCTATCGTGATTGAGACGATTTTTGGTTTGCCTGGTATTGGTCAGCTTTTTGTCAATGGTGCTTTAAACCGTGATTATAGCCTTGTGCTAAGTTTGACGATTTTGGTGGGGGTATTGACAATCCTATTTAATGCGATTGTTGATATTTTGTATGCGGTGATTGACCCAAAAATTAAATACTAATAATGAAGGAATGTGTATGTCTATGAATGCAAGCAAAACCGTGCAAACCATAGAACCTGTGGTAAAGGGACGAAGTTTGTGGCAAGATGCATGGCGACGTTTTCGCCGTAACAAAGCTGCCATAGCAAGTGGTGTGGTATTACTTCTTATCACGGCATTTGTGATTGTTGCCCCCATGTTATCATCATTTGGCTATGCTGATACGGATTGGAGTAACATGGGTATTGCCCCATCCATGCAAACCAAGCACTATTTTGGTACGGATACCTTAGGGCGAGACCTGCTCGTACGGACGGCAGTCGGCGGACAAATATCACTGATGGTGGGGATTGCAGGTGCTTTGGTGGCGGTACTGGTAGGTACGGTTTATGGTGCGGTCTCTGGCTTTTTGGGCGGTAAAGTGGATATGGTCATGATGCGGTTTTTAGAGATTTTAAGTGCCTTTCCTTTCATGTTTTTTGTGATTTTGCTTGTTACCTTGTTTGGGCGTAATATCATCTTGATTTTTGTGGCAATCGGTTTGGTCTCATGGCTTGATGTGGCTCGTATCGTGCGTGGTCAGACATTGAGTCTAAAAAACAAGGAATTTATTGAAGCTGCCCGAGTAACGGGGGTTACCAACTGGCAAATTGTCATCCGTCATATCGTGCCAAATGTATTGGGTGTGGTTGTGATTTATGCATCTCTTATTGTGCCTGGGATGATTTTATTTGAATCATTTTTAAGTTTTTTAGGGCTGGGTGTGCAAGAGCCCAGAACCAGTTGGGGGGCACTGCTTCAAGAAGGAGCTCAAACCATGCAGGTTGCTCCGTGGCAGCTACTTGTGCCATCTACTTTTTTGGTGATAACACTGTTTTGTTTTAACTTTATTGGCGATGGTTTGCGTGATGCCTTAGACCCAAAGGATAGATGATATGACATTATTACAAGTAAAAAATTTGGATGTATTTTTAAAAACCGATGAAGAGCTTGTCCATGCGGTCAAAGATTTATCATTTACCGTAGAAAAAGGGGAGACGCTTGCCATCGTCGGTGAGTCAGGTTCAGGTAAGTCGGTAACATCAATGGCAATCATGCAGCTTTTGCCCAAAAATATCACCACTTTTGACAAAAAATCATCGGTGCTTTTTAATGGTAAAGAGCTGCTTGACTTATCTGAAAGACAGATGCGTGCCATCCGTGGTGATAAGATTGCCATGATTTTTCAAGAACCCATGACATCACTCAATCCATTTGTCCCCATTGGCAAACAAGTGGCAGAAGCGGTCAGTATTCACAATCCAAGCATCGGTCGCTCACAGGCGAATAAGCTGGCACTTGAAACTTTACAAAAGGTCAAAATCCCCAATGCTGACAAAAAAATGACAGCATATCCACATGAATTTTCAGGTGGGCAACTTCAACGCATCATGATTGCAATGGCAATCATTAATAAACCCGACCTACTCATCGCCGATGAACCGACTACCGCTCTTGATGTAACCACGCAGGCAGAGATTTTAGATTTAATGCTAGAATTGCAGCGTGATTTGGGCATGGCGATTATTTTAATCTCTCATGATTTGCGATTGGTGAGAAAGTACAGCGATCAAGTGTGTGTCATGCAGTATGGCGTGATTATTGAACGTGGCACGACCCAAGAGGTCTTTGATAATCCACAACATCCTTATACTGTTGAGCTGTTGACCCCCATTCCCAACAATCACAAACCCATCCTTGATGAATCTGCCCCAAAGCTCATCACAGCAGAGGACATTAAGGTGGATTATGTCATCGCACGCAACTTCTTTGGCAAGCCTACCAAAACCTTTAATGCAGTCAAGGGCATCACACTTGACCTAAAAAAAGGCGAGACATTGGGCATTGTCGGTGAGTCAGGTTCGGGAAAATCCACATTGGGACGTGCCATCATGCAGATTGTACCGTCTGTGGGCGATATTCGTTTTAATGGTGAAAAAATCATTGACACCACAGGCGATAAACGCCAAGCATTGCGTCGTGACATGCAAATTGTATTTCAAGACCCCTTTAACTCATTGTCGCCTCGTCTGACCGTGCGTGAGATTATAGAAGAGGGGCTTACTGTACATTTTCCGCAGATGAGCAAAGAAGAACGTCGGCAAAAGGTGGTTAAGATCTTAAAAGAAGTTAATCTGTCACCTACCATGATAAATCGCTATCCACATGAGTTCTCAGGGGGTCAGCGTCAGCGTATCGCCATCGCCCGAGCGATTATTTTAGAGCCAAAATTTGTTTTGCTTGATGAACCGACATCTGCCCTTGATCGCTCTACCCAAATCATGGTAGTCAATCTTTTAAATGACCTACAAAAAAAATATGGACTAAGCTATATTTTTATCAGTCATGATTTATCGGTGGTCAAAGCACTCTCTGACCGTGTGATTGTCATGAGTGAGGGCATGGTGGTGGAGATGGGTACGGCAAAACAGATCTTTGAAGAGCCACAACATGAGTATACCCAGCTTTTGGTACAAGCCTCTAATTTGTCTTAACTTTAACATTGACCAAACAAAAACCAGTCAGGCGACTGGTTTTTTGATGATTGTCTTACAAATCAGTTTAAGCATTCTAGCCGATAATTTGAAAAAATTGTAATAAAAACAATACGGTAAACCCTGCCAAAAACACAATGCCACAGATGGCATAAATGTTCATCATAGGTGAGCATTTCTTGCCATGACTTTTGATGAGTGAGTAATTAAGATAGGCAAAAATGGGTGCGGTGACAAAGGCAGAAATCATGGCAAATTTGAGCAAAGTTGCCATCTGCCCCATAAAAAATGTGATGAGTCCAAAACCTGTGATGGTGGTAATAGTCGTCCAAAACAGCGTGGTCTTGCCTGATGGCTCGTGTCCACTGATGAGTGTAAAGCATTCGGCATTGGCACGACCATAGCCATCCACGCAAGTGATGATGGTGCCAAACATGCACAAAAAGGCGATGAATGTTACCAAACCTCTTGACCATTCGCCAATGGTGTTGGTGTACATATTGATGAGCTGTCCGATATAAGCACTGCCCTGCATGGCAATTTCTTGTCCTGTGCCATATTGGACAAACACTCCCAAAGCCAAGAAAAATAACGCCAAAATGGCAGAGCTAAGATAGCCGACATTAAAGTCAAGCAAGCCTTGTTCATGTGTTGGATGGTCATCACGAATTTTTTTGGCGGTCCATACCGATGAGATGACGGAGAATTCTAATGGTGTTGGCATCCAGCCCATCAAGGCAATGACGAAGGAAAGTCCTGCCATGTTAAACGGTGATACTGCCACAAAGTCATGGGCAGGTGGTGGTGCTTTTGCCCCTGCGATGATGACCGCCAAGATGGTCGTAACGGTCAGCAAAATAATGATCCATTTGGTCACATTATCAAGCATCCGAAAATGCCCAAAGATGAGCAATGCCCAAGATGCCACCACCATCACCGCCGACAGTACAACTGTGGAGAGTTCAAAGGGGAGCATATAACTTAAAATCACCGCTGTCAGCAGTACCACAGCCCCTGTACTGATCATGCCTGATATCATGGATAGAATGAAAAATGCCCAAAGATAAAATTTAGACTTTTTGGCGTAGCCTGCAATGAGACTCTCACCCGTTTTATAAGCGTAGTCGGTGGCAAAGCGAAAAAAAGGGTATTTAAAAAAGTTTGCCAATAAAATGATGATGGCAAGTTGCCAACCATATAACGCCCCCGCCTGTGTTGATGCGATCAAGTGTGAACCACCAATGGCGGCAGATGCAATCAAAATACCTGGCCCAAAGGCTTTCCAGTTAATGCCAATTGCCATAATTACCCCAAAGTAAACATAAAGTATAAAATAAAGTTTTTAAATATTAACATATTATATCTTATTATTTCATAATTTTTTATGATAAATTATTTGTATTTTTATACAAACAGTTATATTTTGAGCCAAATTTGGTTTGAATGCACTTGACTGTGTCATTTATTTAAGCCGTACCCTTTGTATTTGAGTATTTGCCCCCATCATATGTCATTATTTTTTTTAAGAGCCATTGTAAATGACCGCTTCAATGACCACATTTGTCAGTTTTAACATTAATGGGCTACGTGCCAGATTGCACCAACTGCTTGCTGTACGTGATACGCTTGGAGCGGATATTATCGGTTTACAAGAAACTAAGGTTCATGATGATGCCTTTCCCTTACAAGAGGTGATGGATTTGGGCTATCATGTAACATTTTTTGGACAAAAAGCACATTATGGTGTGGCGATTTTGTCCAAATTTGAGCCCATCTTTGTACAAAAAGGCTTTCCCTTTGCCGATATGGATGCCCAAAGAAGGTTGATTCATGCACGATTTGAGGCGGATGGGCGTAAGATTGATGTCATCAACGGCTATTTTCCACAAGGAGAAAATCGTGAACATGCGACCAAATTCCCCATGAAACGTACCTTTTATGCTGACCTAAACCGCTACATTGATGAGTTAAAAGGGCAGGGGCGTGAGCTTATCATCATGGGTGATATGAATGTATCGCCCCATGATAATGATGTGGGCATTGGCAAATCAAATGCCAATCGCTGGCTAAAAAATGGCGTGTGTTCGTTTTTACCCGAAGAGCGTGCATGGTATGATGAGCTGTTAAATCGTGGTTTGTATGATACCTATCGTAAGTTTAAGCCTGATAGTGCAGATGAGTTTAGCTGGTTTGATTATCGTTCAAAAGGCTTTGATGACACACCAAAACGAGGGCTTAGGATTGACCATATTTTATGCACAGACCAACTCATCAAAGACTGCGTGGATGCAGGAATCAGTTATGATATTAGGGGGTTAGAAAAGCCATCCGACCATGCTCCGATTTGGGCAAGGTTTAAGCTGTCATGAGTATTTGATAACGCCATCGTAAACCATTTAAAAATACCAATAATTCAAATTACCATCAATGCACGCTCATTTGGTATTTTTATTTTTAAAATTTATTTAACATAATCATATTTAAGTTTTCAAAAATTAATCCTAAAATCACCCATATAAGTAGCATTTTCTATATTTTGTTTTTATGTTATAATAAATCATTTTCATCTTTTAAAAATATGAACACTCTAAAACCAACAACCTTAATACCTGCCAAACACATAGACAATGACGCTGTACTTGAAGTGGACGCTCATTGGACAAAGTCGGACACACTTGCTCTGATTTGTCATCCCAATCCCAAAGCAGGCGGGACAATGAATAATAAGGTCGTTACGACCCTATACCGCTTTTGTAAAAAAGCTGGCATGGACACTGTGCGATTTAATTATCGTGGAGTGGGGCGGTCAAGTGGTGAGATTGAGTATGGCAATGGTGAATATCTGGACAGTCTTTGTGTGCTTGATTGGGCATTAAAACAAACCTCTGCCAAAGTACTGTGGCTTGCTGGTTTCTCTTTTGGTGGATTTATTGCATGCCGTGTGGCGGATAAGGTGTTGACGGATAGAGATGTTAATCTGCAAAAACTCACGCTCATCGCTCCGTCTGTGGAGAGAAATGACTTGACAGGTCTTAAATTGCCGACAGATACGCTTGTCATCTATGGCGACCAAGACGAATTTGTCCGCCCAAGCAGTATGGCGGATTTTGCCGATAAATTTGGGGTACGTAGCAAAGTAATGATGGGGGCAAGTCATTTTTTTCATGGGCGACTTAGTGAGTTAAAAGAATTGATTGAAAAGTAAACCATGTCAAAATCAAAAGACCCAAATAAAGTCAGTCTCGGCGAAGTGTTTGCTTTAATAACAAGCAATAAAGCGTTATGTTGGGTGGTGGTTTTGATTACTGCTTTGATAATTGCCGTGCTTTGTGGGATTGCTTATCACAATCAGCAAAAAACCATAAAGAAACATGAGTTATTAAAAGACAATGGCGTGTTGATATTAGCCACGTCCTACCGTGAACATTGTGGAAAGAATGCCACAAGATTTTATCGTTTTGATGTGAATGGTAAAAGGTACATCAAATCTGTTGGAATGTTTTGTGGTAAGCCTTTGGGCGATACTGTCGAAGTGTATTATTTAAAAGACAAACCGCACATCAATTTATTTAAAACACAGTTACAACATGGCGTACCAAGCCATTGGCATTCGGTATTTATGATAATTGTGTGTACGTGTTCGTTGTTATTTTTGACCGTTTATAAAATCATACATTCTTATTTGGTTGCCGAAAAACATTCACAAAATGAGCTTAAATTAAGGAAAAATAATGACCAATTTATCCCCCCAAAAACGCTATGATGAAGCCCTAGCCACAGGCAATTTTAGTCACGATGACGTACAAGCAAAGGCAGTTGCCTATCTTGACAAATTGCACCATGAAATCATAGCAAACCAAAATACAAATCAAGGATTTTTTGCCAGCCTGTTCAAATCCAAACCCACAGCTCCCAAAGGCTTATATATGTGGGGCGGTGTTGGGCGTGGCAAGACGTGGCTTATGGATATGTTTTATGACAGCTTGCCAATAGAGCGAAAAATGCGACTGCATTTTCATCATTTTATGAAACGAGTGCAATCTGAACTTGTCAAATTACAAGGGCAATCTGACCCCTTGCAAAAAGTGGCGGACATCATTCATGGTGAGGCAGTTGTTATTTGTTTTGATGAGTTTTTTGTATCAAACGTATCAGATGCCATGATTTTGGGTGATTTATTCACCATGCTCTTTGAGCGTGGCATTACCCTTGTGGCAACCTCTAATATTGAACCATCTGGGCTGTATAAAAATGGCATTCATCGTCATCGTTTTTTGCCCGCCATCCATCAAGTTGAAACACACACAACCGTGATGAATATTGATGCAGGCGTGGATTATCGGCTAAGGCTATTAAAGCAAGCCAAACTCTACTCATCACCTCTAACAGATGATACCAAAGACTGGCTATCCAAGCGATTTGATACGCTTGCCAGTGGTCAAAAAGTAGTAACAGACCCCATCATTATTGGTGGGCGTGAGATTTCTATCGTCAAGCGTACCGAGACCATGCTTTTGGTAAATTTTAAGAATGTGTGTATGCAACCTCGTTCAGCATCTGATTTTATTGAGATTGCCAGTGATTTTGATACGGTCATGGTGGACAATGTGCCTGCATTGACTGATACATTGATGGACCCAACCAGACGCTTTATTTATTTGGTGGATGAGTTTTATGACCGTCGTGTCAAACTCCTTGTGCGTGCTGAGCAGTCCATTTTGGACTTGTATCAAGGTGAGAAACTTGCCTTTGAGATTGAAAGAACACGTTCACGCCTGCTTGAAATGCAATCAGAGGATTATTTATCAGAAGAGCATCGGATGGAATAAGACAATGAATTTTAAAAATCAATCATTAGCCATTTTTAATAAAGGTCATTTTGAACCTATTAATAGAGAGTTTTTAACTCAAACCACATCCGCCATAGCCCCTTTATTAAAAATTCAAGAAGAATTCAAAAAATTAGATAATGATACTTTCTTTAACGAATATAAAGACAGTTTGATTGCCAAATTTTGAATTAGTAAATACCCAAAAACATGGTTTTGATGCCAAAAAATCTCACCATGAGAATATATATTTAGAGGTTAAGCAAGCATCTTTATCTGCAAAAAGTTGGAGAATGACTTTTAATGATACAAGTGAAGAAAAAGCCGAAGCTTTTATGGACAAAAAAATGTTTTTGGCTTTGGGTGTCTGGCAAGGTTTATCAGAACTGAAATTTATTATTTATGGGCAACATCCTGATATTGGAGAATATCTATTAAAACGCATTCGAAATAGAAAAGAAGGAAGTCGTTCAACTCAAAATATCACTTTAAAAGACTTGATAGTAAAATATAATTTTTCTATCATGCCTGTGTCTGGTAAAAAAGAAACACAAGATTTATTAATTGCTAAATATGGCAATCAAGAATGGTGGAAAAATGCAATTCAATCAAGTATATAGCATGAATGCTGAATCTTTTTTGCCATTATTGGAAAATGATAGTATAAAAATGATTTATATAGATCCACCATACAACACTAAATCTAAAAAATTTGAATATCATGACGACATTGAAAATTGGAATGATTTTATTAAAAATCTACTGACCCTATCCAAAGAGAAAATGCTAGATAATGGTGTAATATTTATCTCTATTGATGATACAAAAATGGTTGATTTGAGAATGATAGGCGATGGTATTTTTGGTTATCAAAATTTTTTAGGCATGTTTATCACAAGACAAGCCACAAAAAGCAATGCCAAACATATTAATATTATTCATGAGTATGTTGTGGTTTATGCCAAAAATAAAAAAAACTGCCCCAGTTTTGAGGTGAAACGTATTGATATACCAAACTATCGTCAAATCATCTTGCCATTATGCCAAATGGTGAAAAGTGAATTTAAGAAGAATGGTATTATCAGTGCTAACAGTTTACTAAAAAATAAACTTAAATATTATAATGATGAGATGCTTCGTTGGATAAAAAATTATTCTATTGTGGACGAAAATGGTGATATTTGTTTTGCCAAAGATTTATCCATACCATCAAGACCGCATGATTTAGACATTCCAGAGATTAATATACATTTACCAGCTTTAAAAACTCGTGGTTGGTCATCAAAAGAAAAATTTATACAACTTTATCATGAAAATAAACTCATTTTTAAAGATGGCAGACCTTATGAGAAACATCTGTTGATTGATAGTAAAGACAGTGCAATGAGCATTCTTAATTTTTATTCAAGGCAAGGTAAGCATGATTTGGAAAAATTAGGCTTAGGGCATATGTTTAAAACTGCAAAACCTGTTCAAATGATAAAATATTTTATCAAACTTTGCACCTCTGATGATGATGTTGTCATGGATTATTTTGCAGGCAGTGGCACAATTGCTCAGGCAGTCATTGAATGCAATCTAGAAGATGGGTGCAACAGGCGCTTTTTGTTATGCCAAATTGTTAAACCCATTAAAAATAATCCAGAAGCCATTCAAATATTATTAAAATATGGTTATACTGCTACTATTGATAATATTGCAAGGCTAAGATTAGAAATTCTTGATAACAGACACCAATATGAACAAGTTCAACAATCTTTATTTTAAATGAGAAACCCATGAACGATTTAATCCATCTCATTCACACCAGACGCAGTATTGGCAATTTATCTCTACCCATGCCAAGCCATGATGAGCTAAACAGTGCCCTAGCATGTGCAATGAGTGCCCCTGACCATAAGGTATTACGCCCTTACCGTTTTAGTGTCATGACAGGCAAAACCCTTGATGATTTTGGTCAGGTACTGTTACAAGCAGGGCTTGATAACGCCAAAGCGGACAAAAAAAGCCTAGATGACATCGCACGCACCAAACTTATTAATATGCCAAAACGAGCCCCCATGATTATCACGGTGGCAACCGATTATAAACAGCACCCAAAAGTACCACAATTTGAACAACTTTTGTGTGTAGGGGCAGTGGTACAAAACCTACTACTTGCCTTACAAAGCATGGGTTACCAAACGGTATGGCGAACAGGTGATTTGTGTAACACGCCTGCCATCAAAGATTATTTTGGTGTCAGTGATGATAATACTGTCTGTGGATTTATTTATGTTGGGTCAAGCGATGTTGTCATGCCCAAGCGTGAAGCGGTAGATTTGGCACAATTTGTTCATTTTTATCAATGAGTCAAAATATAGAAAATATAATGAACAGATAAAAATCATTATCCAAAAAAGTCATTCAAGGATAAAAATACCATGAAATTGCCAAAAGACAATCCCAAAGTCAAAAAAATTGTAGATGTAGCAAGCCAAAGTATCAATCAAGGCTTAGAAGAAGCTCGTCATTTGCTTGAAAAATCCGAATCCGAAGGTGGGCTTTTGGCAAACCTTGCCCACTTTACCAAAAAACGCAAAAAACAAACAGACCTTGATACACTCGGCATTCATGTGGATAAAGACACAGACACGCCCTTACGTATCGTGGTGCTTGGTGGTGGCAGTTTTGGTACGGCAATGGCAAATTTGTCCGCCAAAAACGGTTGTGAGACGACCCTGTGGGTGCGTGATAAAAAGACGGTCAAAGCCTTACAAAAGACCTATATTAACAAAAAATATCTGCCCAATCATGTGCTAAGCCCTCATCTGACATTTAGCCATGATTTGGCACAGTCGGTCAAAAACAAAGACATCATCTTTGTGGCAGTGCCAAGCTCGGCGGTGCGTGAGACCCTACAAAAAATTCGCCCTCACATCACCCATCAGGCGGTGGTATCTTTGACCAAAGGCATAGAAAAAGGCACGTTTGCCCTAATGAGTGATATCATTAAGGATGAATTACCACAGGTGAATTTTGGGGTGATGAGTGGCCCCAACCTTGCCCTTGAAATCATGAATAACATGCCGTCCGCCAGTGTTATCGCCAGTCCGTCCGAGCCACTCAGAGTGGCGGTACAGACAGCACTACATAGTGCGTTTTTTCGGGTGTTTGCCTCCGATGATGTCAAGGGTGTGGAGCTTGGCGGTGCATTAAAAAATATCTATGCTCTGGCCATGGGTATGGCGAATGCCTATGGTGTGGGAGAGAATACCAAGGCCATGCTCCTAACTCGTGCATTGGCAGAGATGAGCCGATTTGGGGTGAATTTGGGGGCAAACCCCTTGACTTTTTTGGGGCTGTCAGGCGTGGGGGATTTATACGCAACCTGCAATTCCACGCTAAGCCGAAATTATCAAATTGGTAACATGCTTGGCAAGGGCATCACCCTTGACAGTGCCCTTAAAAAGTTAGGACAAACCGCCGAAGGGGTCAATACCATCGCTCAGGTAGAAGAGCAGGCAAAAAAATTGGGTGTGTATATGCCCATCACTCATGCTTTATATGCCATACTGTATGAAAATAAATCAGCACTGAGTGTGGCGGTAAACCTGATGGAAACAGGGTTTAGAAGTGATGTGGAATTTGTCATGCCTCATGATGAGAGTAATGAGAAACTCTCAAAAGAGTTTGATGAAGTGTTAAAAGCAAGCCTGCAAAATCAACCCAAAGATGACAATGTGCGTGAAAAGTAAACCATTACGCAATGGCATCAATAATATCAACGACATTAATAATTTTAAAAAGAGACGATTTGGGAGTATTGATATGAAACTTATCTTTATCCGACATGGACAAGCAACCGCTTACTGCGGTGATGACATGAGACGTGATTTGACAGAATTTGGACAAATTCAGGCAAAAGAGACTGGCACACATCTAGCCGACAGACACAACCTTGATATGATTATCACCAGCCCCTTTCATCGTGCCGACCAAACTGCCAAAATCTTACAAAATATCGCCCAAGACAAAGGACAAAATCCTACATTGATTACACTAGACAGCATCACCCCAAATGATGACCCTGTGGCAGGCGTGTCAGACATTGAGCAGATTGTTGCATCATATTATGGGGATGAACCTAATAAGACAATCGCAGTGGTATGTCACATGCCGATAGTGGCTCGTATGGTGGCATATTTGGCAGAGGATTTACCATCCATGTTTGAGCTGGCAGAATATCGGGTGATGACAACCGATGTTATCGCTTGGGGTCAGGCACGCCAAAGTGAACGATTTTCTCCCACACAGCCTTGATAAGACAACGCTTTTAAAAATTTGATTTATAAACCGCCACTTCCACTTCTTGATGGCGGTTTTTTAGGCTTAAATAAAAATAAGTTACCTTTTATCAATCAAAACCACAAAAATATTACAAATTTTAAAAATTGTGCATTAGGGATTGACTTTTGGACATGGATGGGCGTACAATTCTTTAAAGATATATTTTAAATGTATCTTTAAAATGGTCATCCAGATGATTATGTCATCTTAATGACCATATAATCAAAATTCCTAATCAAGCCACGTATAAGGAGCAAGAGATGGGTGAGTATAAAAAGCACTGGTGGGTGCTATTTGGGGTGTTACTTTGCACTTTCACATTACTAGGTTTGGGTGGGGCAGAAGTCTATCGCTCTGCACCTCCCATTCCACAGCAGTTCATAGACAGTCAAGGTAACATCATCATGACCGAAGATGATATCCTAAAAGGTCAATCAGCATGGCAGACAACAGGCGGCATGCAATTGGGTTCGGTGTTGGGGCATGGTGCATATCAAGCTCCTGACTGGACGGCTGATTGGTTGCATCGTGAATTGGTGGCTTGGCTTAATATTCGTGCTAATGAAATCTATGGCAAAGGGTATGATGCCTTAACATCATCCGAACAAGCAGGGCTGCGTCAGGCTCTAAAAGAGGAATACCGCACAAGTGCAAATGATGGCACACAAATCGTGGTACTCTCTGATACACGTATCAAGGCAATCCATGAGGTTGCTCCCTATTATGTCAATCTGTATGGCAATGACCCTAAGTACATCAAGACTCGGGAAAATTTTGCCATGAAAAATAATACATTACCTGATTTGACCGCACGGGAGCATTTGGCAAATTTTTATTTTTGGACAGCATGGATTGCATCAACAAATCGTCCTGGTACTGATGCCACATTTACCAATAACTGGCCACACGAACCACTGATTGACAACGTGCCAACCGCTGAGAACTTTATATGGTCAGTTGCCAGCGTGGTGTTTTTGATTGCTGGGGTGGGATTTTTGATTTGGGCATGGGCATTTTCCAAAAAAGAAGAAGAGATTAAATTGGCGGTGCCAGAGTCTGACCCTTTGACCAAAATAAACCTAACCCCATCACAAAAAGCATTAGGTAAATATGGACTGCTTGTGGTGGCCTTATTTGTGCTACAAGTATTTTTGGGTGGTTTCGTTGCTCACTACACGGTGGAGGGGCATGCGTTCTATGGCATTGCTGTGGCAGACTGGTTGCCTTATGCTTTGGTACGAACGTGGCACATCCAGTCGGCGCTGTTTTGGATTGCCACGGCATTTTTGGCGGCAGGTTTATTTTTAACCCCCATCATCAATGGTGGCAAAGACCCTAAATTCCAAAAATTGGGTGTGGACATCTTGTGGGTGGCGCTTATCATCGTGTGTGTGGGTTCGTTCATTGCTCAGTTCTTTGCTCTAAAACACATCATGCCTGCCCATCTTAATTTTTGGTTTGGGCATCAAGGTTATGAGTTCATTGATTTGGGACGTTTTTGGCAAATTTTAAAATTTGTTGGTATTTTGCTGTGGCTTGTGCTGATGGCACGTGGCTGGGCTAATGGGTTTAAGCAAAAAGGGGATAAGAATCTATTGTCCATCTTTGTGGCATCTGTGGCATGTGTCGGTCTGTTTTATGGCTCAGGTCTGTTTTATGGCGAACGTACCAACATTGCCATCATGGAATACTGGCGTTGGTGGGTGGTACATCTGTGGGTTGAAGGATTTTTTGAGGTATTTGCAACGGCGGCATTCGCCTTTATCTTTTATAACCTTGGTTTGGTGCGTTATAAAACCGCCACAGGAGCAACCATCATCTCAGCAGCACTGTTTTTATTAGGTGGTGTTCCAGGGACGTTTCATCATTTGTATTTTACAGGCACAACCACGCCAATCATGGCAATCGGTGCATCGTTTTCTGCCTTGGAGGTTGTACCATTGGTGGTTTTAGGTTATGAAGCCTATGAACACTGGGAGAAACAACATCAAGCCCCATGGATGGACAAGCTAAAATGGCCCATTTTGTATTTTGTGGCGGTCTCATTTTGGAACATGGTTGGTGCAGGCGTGTTTGGTTTTATGCTAAATCCACCATTGGCACTGTTTTATATCCAAGGGCTAAATACAACCGCCGTTCATGCTCATGCTGCATTATTTGGGGTATATGGATTCTTAGCTTTGGGCTTTGTGCTGTTGATTGTGCGTTATATTCGTCCAAACCATCTCTTTGATGATGGCTTGATGAGGTTGAGTTTTTGGGCACTAAACGCAGGTCTTGTACTGATGATAGTTACAAGTTTATTGCCCATTGGGGTGTATCAAGCCCATGCATCCATCACCGAAGGTCTGTGGTATGCTCGCAGTGAGGGTTTTTTACAACAGGACTTTTTGGTTAGGCTAAGATGGATTCGTACCATTGGTGATGTGGTATTTATCATCGGAGCAATGGCGGTGGCATGGCAGGTGATAAAATTGGTCTTTGCCAAAACAGATGATGATAATCATCACCGAAATGCTCCTATCAATCGGTAAAATGCCATCATCACAAACCGCCTCAAAATCACTGGGGCGGTTTTTAAAGTCCCATGGTCAAAATCAAGCGTGGGCGATTAACCTTTTGATAGTTGGATGGAATGTGTTATAATGTCAAAAGATGTATTCATTTTGAGAGAGCCATGTCATACAGCTTACTTCGCCCTTATCTGTTTTCTATGCATCCTGAAAAAGCCCATGAATGGACGCTTGAAAATTTAGAGCGACTGCATAAAGCACATTTGCTTGGATTTGCTTATCCACGCCAGTCAATGCCCACCAACTGCATGGGTATTAGCTTGATGAACCCTGTGGGAATGGCAGCAGGGCTTGATAAAAATGGCGAGTATATTGATGCCTTGGCTGAGCTTGGTTTTGGGTTTTTGGAGATTGGCACAGTAACACCAAAACCACAAGCAGGTAATGAGCGTCCAAGAATGTTCCGTTTGGCAGACAGTGGGGCAATCATCAATCGCATGGGTTTTAATAATGATGGCGTGGATAAGATGATAACCAACATTGAGCGTGCCAAATATAAGGGGGTATTGGGCATTAATATTGGTAAAAATGCAACCACGCCCGTTGAACGTGCTTTGGATGATTATGTGTACTGTTTAGAGCGGGTCTATCCTTATGCCAGTTATATCACCATTAACATATCTAGCCCCAACACCGCCAATTTACGAAACCTACAAGGGGCAAATGAGTTGGCTCATCTGTTAGATGGTATTAAGACTTGCCACACAAAACTGGCAAATGAATACGGCTATTATGTGCCACTTGCCCTAAAAATCGCTCCTGACTTAGAGATAAGCCAAATAGATGACATCGCTAAAAATCTCATTGACTTTGATATTGATGGACTCATCGCCACAAATACGACATTATCACGGGTGGGGGTTGAAGATCAAGAACACGCCCATGAAACAGGTGGATTGTCAGGCAGACCACTTAGCCATCAAAGCACACTGGTGCTGACATCATTTGCTAAGAGACTGGCAGGCAAAGTAGATTTGATTGGCGTGGGTGGCATTGATACAGGTGATTTGGCAGTACGCAAACTAAGTGCAGGGGCGAGTGCTGTACAACTGTATTCAGGACTGATTTATAAAGGCCCCTCTTTGGTACAAGACTGCATACAAAGTATTGCCAATTACAAAGAGCGTACCTTGACCATGACAGATGAGCCCAATGATTTTGATGATTTAAGCAACACAAACAAACATGATTTGGGCAGTGCGAACAAGGCATGAGCATACTTGATATTCTCATCGCTATGATGGTACTCGTAGGTCTGTGGCGTGGCTTTCATGCAGGGGCGATTAAGACGGTCATGTCTTTGGTGGCGTGGTTTGTTGCGTTCATCATGGCATCAGCACTTGCCAAAACATTCTCGCCTTTATTCATCCCTGTGGTGGATAATGAGATTTTGCAAATCTCATTGGCATTCTTAGCGGTTGTACTTATTATTGTTAGCATCACACATCTTATCTCATGGCTTGCATTAAAAACCTTAAAATTTTTAAAATTGGGATTTTTGGACAATCTTTTAGGTGGCATTTTAGGGGCTGGCAAAGGGGTGTTAAAAGTGCTGATCATCCTAAGTATCACATCTCCGTTACTGGTCAAACTGCCCCAATGGCAAGGGTCTGTACTTGCCCAAAATTTATTACCTTTTGCTCCTGTGGCACAGACGTTATTAACCCAAACACTTGATAAGGCATGGAATCAGGTGGAAAATCCGTATCAATAGGACGGATTTTTTAATGCAAAAATCTCTTATGCCTGCCTAGCCAAAACAGCACATTATCTTATGATGCACAGGTGTGATGGCAGGCGTGTGATGATGATAAATTTTTATTTTTATAAATCTTAAACTAATTGGCATGTTGCCAGACTTTTGGAGTAAGTAATTATGTGTGGTGTGATTGGTGTGTGTGCCCATGAACCTGTGGCTCAAATGTTATACGATGGCTTGACCATGTTACAGCATCGAGGGCAGGATGCGGCGGGGATTGTTACCCTAAAAGATAACCGCTTGTATCTGCGTAAAGATAATGGCATGGTGCGAGATGTGTTTTTAAACAAACACATGGTAAATTTGGTGGGAAATTTTGGTATCGGTCATGTCCGCTATCCGACCGCAGGCACATCAAGCACAGCAGAAGCACAGCCTTTGTATGTTAATTCACCCTATGGCATTGCTTTGGCACATAATGGCAATTTAACCAACGCCGACACACTTGCCAAAGAAGCCTATGAGTATGACCGCCGTCATCTAAATACCGACTCGGATTCGGAGGTTTTACTCAATATTCTTGCCCATGAGTTGCAAAAATTCACCAAAACCAAACTCGCCCCCGATGACATTTTTACCGCCTTACAAGCTGTTTATGACCGCTGTCAAGGAGCGTACGGCGTGGTGGCGATAATAGCAGGTCATGGCATGCTTGCATTTAGAGACCCTAACGGCATTCGCCCCTTAGTTTATGGTCGTCGCCTAAGTACCGCTGGTGTTGAGTATATGGTGGCATCTGAGTCGGTGGCTTTGACCGCTTTGGGCTTTGAGGTGGTGCGAGATATTAACCCCGGTGAGGCGGTATTTGTTGATTTGGATTATAATTTGCACACCAAACAATGTACTGACAAAATCAAGCACACACCTTGCATCTTTGAGTATGTCTATTTCGCTCGCCCTGACAGTATCATTGATAACATTTCGGTGCATAAGGCTCGCATGCGTATGGGGGAAAAACTTGCCCAAAGAATCATCTCCGAATGGGGTGAAAATCACGAAATTGACGTGGTGATTCCCATTCCTGATACTTCTCGAAATTCAGCATTAGAATGTGCCACACATTTGGGTGTCAAATATCGTGAAGGCTTTAACAAAAACCGCTATATTGGGCGTACTTTTATCATGCCAGGTCAGTCCATGCGTAAAAAAAGCGTTCGCCAAAAGCTAAATGCCATTACCTTAGAATTTAAAAACAAAAACGTCCTACTGGTGGATGACTCTATTGTACGTGGTACAACATGCCATGAGATTATTCAGATGGCACGAGATGCAGGGGCGAAAAATGTCTTTTTTGCATCTGTTGCACCGCCTGTGATTTTTCCAAATGTCTATGGCATTGATATGCCAGTACGCAGTGAGCTTATCTCATCGGGTCGTACGGTTGATGAGGTGCGTGAGATTATCGGAGCTGACCGCTTGATTTTTCAGGATTTGGATGATTTGGTAGAAGCGGTCAATAACACCAAATACAGTCGTGTTGATGGTTTTGACTGTTCGGTATTTGATGGCTGTTATGTGGCAGGGCAGATTAACGAAGAATATCTACAACAGCTACAAGCCAAGCGACATGATGGTGCTAAAACACAAATTACCAACAACCCTGTGGACATCACAGGAATTATGGAATAAATCAGATGAATAAAATTAAAATAAGCCTATCAACTGATGGGCTTATTTTTTATACAAATTATAACATACAAATTACAGTTTACACGCTCCGCCTGCACAACCATCATCTAACTCGCCTTGACTGTCATCCGCTCCATCTCGGGTATTATGATAATACAAGGTCTTCACGCCCAATTTATAGGCACTAAGCAGATCTTGAATCATGACTTTCATGGGGACTTTTCTGCCCTCAAACTTAGCAGGGTCATAGTTGGTATTGGCAGAGATGGACTGGTCAATGAATTTTTGCATGATGCCGACCAATTTTAGATAGCCGTTATTATCAGGCATTTGCCATAATAGTTCATACTTCTCTGCCAAATTTTCAATATCAGGTACAACTTGTTTTAAAATGCCGTCTTTGGACTGTTTGACCGATACCAAACCTCGTGGTGGTTCTATGCCATTGGTGGCATTGGCGATTTGACTGGATGTCTCAGATGGCATAAGAGCTGACAAGGTAGAATTACGTAACCCATGCTGTTTGATGCTAACACGCAAAGCCTCCCAGTCTAAATGTAATGGCTCATCACAAATGTTATCCAAATCCGCCTTATAAGTATCAATTGGTAAGATGCCTTGACTGTATGTCGTCTCAGCAAAGGCAGGACAAGACCCTTTTTCTTGGGCAAGTTTATTAGATGCTTGTAGCAGATAATATTGCAATGCCTCAAAGGTACGGTGAGTCAATCCAATCGCTTTTGCCTGTGAATAGCGTGTGTCATTTTTGGCAAGATAGTAAGCGTAGTTAATCACACCCACACCGAGTGTACGACGCTTCATACTGCCATTTTTGGCAGCAATGACAGGATAATCTTGATAATCAAGCAAAGCATCCAAAGCACGCACGATAAGTTCAGCAGGTTCTTTGATGTCTTCTGGTTTGTCAATTTTGCCCAGATTGATGGCGGACAATGTGCAAAGGGCAATCTCGCCATGCTCATCGTTGATATTATCTAGCGGTTTGGTTGGTAGGGCGATCTCCATACATAGGTTGGACTGGCGAACAGGAGCAACTGATGGGTCAAATGGGCTGTGCGTATTGCAGTGGTCAACGTTTTGAATGTAAATACGCCCTGTGCTGGCACGCTCTTGGAGCATGAGACTGAACAATTCACGAGCAGGAATTTTACGTTTTCTGATGCTCTCATCATTTTCATAACATGTATAAAGACGTTCAAATTCAGCTTGGTCAGCAAAAAACGCTTCATAAAGCCCTGCCACATCAGAGGGAGAGAATAGGGTTATCTCTTCATTTTTGATGAGTCGGGTGTAGAGTGTTTTGTTAATTTGAACACCATAATCCATATGGCGAACACGATTATCCTCCACACCACGGTTATTTTTTAGGACAAGTAAGCTCTCCACTTCCAAATGCCATAATGGATAAAACAAAGTCGCTGCTCCACCACGAACACCGCCTTGTGAACAAGATTTGACCGCCGCTTGGAACATTTTAAAAAAGGGAATGCAACCTGTGTGTTGAGCTTCACCACCACGAATGGGCGAACCTAAGGCACGAATTGCCCCTGCATTCACCCCAATGCCAGCACGCTGTGAGACGTAGCGAACGATGGCGGATGTTGTGGCATTAATACTGTCCAAATCATCGCCACACTCTATTAGCACGCATGAACTAAATTGGCGAGTGGGCGTGCGTACACCTGACATGATGGGCGTTGGCAGTGAAATGTAGAAATTGGATGTGGCATCATAAAAACGCTTGATATAATCTAGTCGCACCGCCTTATCATAACTGGCAAACAGACACATACCAACCAAAACGTACAAAAACTGGGGGCTTTCATAAACTTTTTTGGTAACACGGTCTTGAACCAAATATTTGCCCATCATCTGTTCAACTGCCGCATAAGCAAGATTCATGTCACGTTCGTGATTAATATAAGCATTTAATTCATCAAATTCAGCACGGTCATAATCTGCCAAAATATGTTTATCATATTTGCCCATCTTAGTCAAGCGGACAACATGGTCATATAAATGTGGTACTTCATAGTCGCCATAGGCAATTTTACGCAGGTGAAAAATGGCAAGACGAGCCGCCAGATATTGATAATCGGGTGTTTGTGCTGAGATTAAGTCCGCCGCCGCTTTGATGATGGTTTCATGAATGTCACGAGTGGCAATACCATCATAAAACTGAATGTGTGATTTTAGCTCCACCTGTGATACTGAGACGTTGTTTAATCCCTTGGCTGCCCATGTGATAACTTTGTGTATCTTATCAAGGTTAATGGGTTCAAAAGTACCATCTCTTTTTTTAACTTTGATTTGGTCGATATGTGTCATAAAATCACCTGTTTTGTTGTAAATTATAAAAAATTACCAAATCTCAATGACTTAGCTGTTTTCGCATTTAAAAATTAACCACTAGATGTAGTAATTCATTTTTAAGGTAGCACAATATAGCCTAAAAATTTTTAAAATACTAGCTTGTATTTTATGATAATCTGTGATTTTGTCATTTTGTTTATCAATGGGTGAGATAATGACGCATCTCTAACACGTTCTAAAATTTTGGTTTTAAGGATATTTTATGCCCAAAATAGAGTTTTTAATTTATTGTATCAATAAAAAAACCGCCCAAAGACGGTTTTTGATATGAAAAACATCAATCATCTTTCAATCCATTGACGGATTTTCTCACGCTCTTCTGGGCTGGCATCAAGCCATAACTGCATAAAGCCATCCAGATTGTCCTTGGGAGTAACCATGGTTTTGGTGGCAGGCTGTGAGGGTAATGGATTTTGGGAGATGATGACTCTTTGGTTGGCAGCGATGCCATCATGACGACCAAAGAGCCTGCCAATACTGCCTCCTAGGGCAGATAACACGCCAGAGTGACCCTCCGATGTCTGCTCAAAAGCCAATAATTTGCCATTTTGGCTGATGGCAAGAGTAGGGTTTTTGGCATATTCTTTGGCAGCTCGATAGTTGTTGGGCTGATTGGGCATGACCAGTTGATAAGTTTGATTATCTTCTAGGTCAGCGGTGATGGTTAGGTTAGCTGATTTTAGATAGTCATGCTCGCCACGGGTCAAATCAAATAAGCGATCGTAATGGGCGGTGATGACATGGCGACCAGCATCAAGGATGAACTCACGTTTTAGTGGTTGCAAGGCTCCATGTTTAATCTCTTGTCCATTAATGGCGGTAACTTTGATATGCTCATCAACAGTTAGGTGTATATTGGCAAAAGCAGGGGTAAAAAGAGCGATGATGAGCATTAGGCTTAGTTTTTTCATGGTATTTCCTATTGGGGTGTGAGATGAAGCCAAAAAGTGATGGATGTCAATTTATTAAATTTGTGTTAAATCCAAGTTATCAATATCATCAATATAACCACCCAGCTCTAAAAGCAGAGTTTGTTTGTTGATTATTTTTTTGGCATCTTCTAAGGTTTTTTTGCTAACAGAGGTGCGTGTCAGTCCCGTGAACAAGGGTGAAATGCTATCTAATACGCTCATCATGTCCGTGGCATTATAAGGGCCATCACTGACCAGATGATCAAAAATAACAGGAGGAAGTCGCCAGTTTTTGCGTCTTAGGATGGATTTTAACATTGCCTCACGGTCAGCAGGGTTATCACCGTCAGGCAGTTTAAAAGCAGGAGCGAGTGACAGTCGTGTGAGTAAGTCAAGCAGAGGAATGTCTAACTCACGGGCAGGGTTGTTGGCTAAGAATACCAATTGCTTTTGTTCACGTCTGACCTCGTTGATTAGATGAAACAGTCCCTCTTGCCATTCATGACTGCGTGCTACTGCATTAACATCATCTAGTATGACAAGATCAAACAGTTGCAAGCCTTGTAATGCTAAGGCATCATCACCCTCACTTTCTATCATTTTGTCAAGTGATAAGCTGATGGCAGTTTTGCCTGTTGTGGTATATTCATTGTAAATGGCAAGAGCAAGATGGGACTTACCAGAACCTTTTTTTCCATAAATAAAGATTTCTGATAATTCGCCTTGACAGAGTTTTTGGGCTGCGATGACAACGGCTTGATAACCCATGGACCTAAAATCCGAAAGTTGAGATTCTTCTTGCACATCAAGGTCTAGGGCGGACTGAAAAAGGTCGGTCATGTAAGCTTAGTATCCAAAAGTCTGCTATCAATACTCAGTTGTATCTTGGTTGTGTTCAACTGATTTAAAATGTGCTATATATACCAAATTTTTGATGATTTTGCAAGTTGTATTACCTTAATGCGTAAAAAATAATGCCTTTTTCATCATCGTCATTGTCATCATATGATTAATGCAAGATACAATTTACCACAATGTCAATTGTTTTTGTCCCTTATGCCAATCGCTGTCCAAATAGGCACTGTATGTATGATGAAATAGAACATTTAAAATTGCTGAGACAGGCAGGGCGATAAGCATGCCCACAAAACCGAATAAAGACGCTCCTGCCAATACTGAAAAAATCACCCAAAGTGGTGACAGTCCGATTTTATCACCAAGTAGTAGAGGTTGTAATACATAACCTTCCATCGCCTGACCAATCATAAATGCTCCGATGATAAGACCGATATAAATAGCGTCAAAGCCAAATTGGAACAGTCCCACCACAATCGCTACAATAATCCCTAACGCAAAACCCAAGTACGGCACAAAACTTGCCACGCCTGCCCCAATACCAATGAGTAATCCAAAGTTTAACCCAATCATTTGTAGTTGTATGGCATAAATAGACCCAAGCAGTAACATAACACTAAGCTGACCTTTGATAAAATTCATCAGCGTGTCATCACAGTCTTTGGCAACTTCTAAGGCTTTTTTTTGATAAGGTTTAGGTATGCTATGTAACCACATATCTAGGCGTTTTTGCCAACCGATTAAAAAATAAAAGGTTAATATTGGCACCATCACCGCCATGCCAATATTATTTGCCACCACCATGCCCGAACTTAACACCTGTTTGATGAGCAGCTGAGCATCTGCTACTTGATAATTTTTTTGGGCATATTCCATGAGTGCATTAGAGATAACATCCGCTTCTAGCGGAATAAGCTGACCATCTATGCGTTGACTTATCCATGCTCTTGCCGTGGTATTATACCACTCTACAAGCAAAGGCAACGATTCCCATACCAAGGTAATTTGTTCCCATAATACAGGCATAAACCACACAATCAATGCACCTGTCAATAAAATGCTGGCAAAGTACACGACCACGATGGCAAGCATGCGATTCATGTAGCGAGCCAATCCTGTCACCAAAGGATTTAGCATGTATGCCAAAATAAATGCTGCCAAAAAAGGCAAGAGCACCGTCCGCATCAGATACAAGGCGTACAAAAAAATCACCCAAAACAGTATGATTAGCATTCGGCGAAAAAAAGGGTCAAGGGTATAGTGTCGCATGATAGAGTAGCACAAAATAAAGTGGGCAAATATCGACGTATTTTATGCTATTTTTGATAAAAGAGTAAGACATTTATGATGAATTTTATAAAAAGATGAATTTTATAAAAATAAGTAAAGTGCATTAAAAATGTATCAGATGATGGCATTTAAAAACCCCCTAAGTCAGGGGAGACTTAGGGGATAGACTGGAAAAACCAGTTAAAAATGGCGCAGCGGACGGGACTCGAACCCGCGACCCTCGGCGTGACAGGCCGATATTCTAACCAACTGAACTACCGCTGCTAAGGTCGCTTACTTTTATTAGTAAAAGTATAAAACTTTATTGGTGGGCGGTAACGGATTCGAACCGCTGACCCTCTGCTTGTAAGGCAGACGCTCTACCAACTGAGCTAACCGCCCAAACGAGCTTACTTAACTAATTTAACCTGACCAACTAACCAATTTAGCTTAATTTTAGCTTAGTTAATGATGTCGCTTGTTGTGGTGCGTATTATATAGATTTTTTGGCAGGTGTCAAATGGTTTTTTAAAAAAAGTTTAAATTTTTTAATAAACATTTGATTTTTAATAAACTTTATTCACAATATTGCCATTATTTGTGCTACTAAATTCATAAATTTTTATACCATCCTAAGCCACCTATTGGTTTTCAAGATGAATGGATGCTGAGTTGATGCAATACCTCATGCCCGTGGTCTGCTTTGGTCCATCTGGAAAAACATGCCCCAAATGTCCGCCACAGTTGGTACAAGTGACCTCAATGCGTCTCATGCCACGCGACAAATCAAGCGTTTCGGTTAAGGCGGTGTCATTGATTGTTTTATCAAAACTTGGCCAGCCACAACCTGAATGGTATTTGTTATCACTGTCAAATAATTTGGCGTTACAACCCTTACAGCGATAGACACCTTTATCAAACACGTCGGTGTAAAATCCTGTAAATGCTCGCTCAGTGCCTTTTTGGCGTAGAATGTGATACTCATCGTCACTTAGACGATTTTTCCAATCTTGTTCGGTCAGTTGAGCGATTTCATCGGGACTTAAAGTGTTGTCAGATAGCATGATTATTCCTGATTAAAAAAAAATTGGTTAAATAAGAATGAGTAAGATAAGTGTAGCATGATTTGGCAAAGGGACAAATTGGCTTTTTGTAACGGTTTGTGACACTTGTTGGTGTGGATAAAATAACACATACATTTAACATCATGGCACAAGAATAAAAATAAACAACAAGCATAAAAATAGACAACAAGGACAGAGTTACACATTTTTCCAACTTGTAAAACACTTGCAAAATGTCCTAAATAAGCGTATGATTGTTGCAACTTTTACTTGCAATAATCACCATGACGAAAAATGTCTGCCCAATACTCACCACACAGGGTGAACGCCTAAAACAGCTTCGTAAATCCCTAGGATTGTCCGCCCAAGCCCTGGCCGATGAATTAAATGCACATGGCGCATCTGTCAGCCGTGGAGCGATTGCTAACTGGGAGTGTGGTAAGAACGGCATTACCAGCAGTAAATTGCCCACGGTTGCTCGGGTGTTAGGTACAACCGAAAGTTATTTATTAACAGGCAGATATGAGCATCCGCTTGATTTGACAAACCAATCAGCAAACAAAAACACAATAAAAGAACTTCAAGGTATTGACTTTCAAGATAATATTATAAATTCATACCACTTATCTAATCAGGTGACAATCATGAAACCCCTAAAAAAATCCGCCAAACTTGCCAATGTCTGCTATGACATTCGTGGTAAACTTCTACAAACTGCCAACCGCATGGAGGCTGAGGGTCAACGTATCATCAAGTTAAACATTGGCAACCCTGAACCTTTTGGGCTGCTGCCTCCTGATGAAATTGTTCAAGATGTGGCAATGAATTTACAAAATGCCTCTGGCTATTCAGATTCAAAAGGAATCTTTTATGCTCGTAAAGCGATTTTGCAATACTATCAAGCCAAAGGATTGCTATCGGCGACCGATGTCAATGATGTTTATGTCGGTAATGGTGTCTCAGAGCTTATCGTCATGACTTTGCAAGCCTTGCTTGATGACGGCGATGAGGTCTTAATTCCCATGCCTGATTATCCACTTTGGACAGCAGCCACCAACCTTGCAGGGGGTAGGGCGGTACATTATCGCTGCACAGAAGAGGATGATTGGCACCCTGATTTGATGGATATTGAAAAAAAGATTACCGACAAAACCAAAGCCATTGTCATCATCAACCCCAATAACCCCACAGGGGCATTATATAGCAAGGAAATCTTGCAACAAATTGCCAATTTGGCGGTCAAACATGGTCTGGTCATCATGGCAGATGAGATTTATGACCGTATTTTATACGATGATGCGGTGCATGTACCCATGTGCACCATAACCGACAAGACACTTATTTTGACCTTTAACGGCTTATCAAAATCACATCGCATCGCAGGCTATCGTTCAGGTTGGGTCATGTTGTCTGGTAAAAAAGACCATGCAAGTGATTTTATTGAAGGCTTAACCATGCTTGCCAGCATGCGACTGTGTGCCAACGTACCTGCTCAATACGCCATACAGACGGCGATGGGCGGTTATCAGTCCATGCAAACCTTAACTGCCCCCACAGGACGACTGTATAAACAACGTGAAATGGCTGTGTCTCGTCTTAATGCCATCAAGGGTATCAGCTGCATCAAACCAAAAGGGGCGTTTTATTGCTTTGCCAAAATTGATAGGGACATTTATCCCATTGATGATGACATGGATTTTATGATGGATTTGCTTATTAAAGAAAAGGTACTGATGGTGCAAGGTACAGGTTTTAATTGGGATAAGCCCGACCATTTTAGAGTGGTGTTTTTGCCAAACCTGATAGACCTAGAAGAGGCTATGGATCGGCTTGACAGATTTTTTGCCAATAAGCGTAAGGAATTTGGTACGCAATAGGGTAGGGTGATGTATTTTAAGCACTAATAAAAAGGGCGATTGGTTTCGCCCTTGGTAAGACATTATCCGATTATCCCAAAAAATCCCAATAAAAACAGCCCAGCAAATCCTGCTAAAAAGGCGATACCAAGCAGGGCATAGATGTTCATTTTAGCAGTGAGTAGATGTTCAGTTTTTGCCAAAGAATAGTTAAGATATGCAAAAATCGGAGCAGATACAAAAGAGCTTATCATGGCAAATTTAAGCAAACTTGCCATCTGACCTGCAAACACATTAATCAAAACAAATCCACCCATGACCATAATACTCGTCCAAAGCATGACATATTTTTCGGTCAATTCGGTTGTACCTGTTTTGATGAGCGACAGACTTTCAGCATTGGTACGTCCATAGCCATCGGCACTGGTTATCACTGTACCAAACATGCACAAAAAAGCGATGAATGCCACAAGTATTTTTGACCAACTGCCAATGGTATCTGTATACATTTGTACAAGTTGGTTGATGTAAGCACCACCTTTGGTAGCAATTTCTTCGCCTGTTCCATATTGCACAAAAACTCCAAGCGTCAAGAAAAATAACGCCAAAATCGCTGATGTCAAATAACCAACGTTAAAATCAATCATGCCTTGACGTGGCGTGGGATGGTCGGTACGAATCTTTTTGGATGTCCATACAGAGGTGATGACCGAAAATTCAAGCGGTGCTGGCATCCAACCCATCAGAGCAATAATAAAACCCAAAGATGCCAGATTCCAAGGCGACATTGGCACAAAATCAGGGGCGATTTGTTTTGGTGAGATACCTGCAATAATCACCGCTGCAATGGTAGCAACAGTCAATGTTAAGATAATCCATTTTGAGATGTTATCTAGAACCTTATAATGTCCTGCAACGAGTAGCCCCCATGAAACTGTCATGACCATGACAGATAAAATGAGTGGATTTAGTTCCACAGGAAGCATAAAGCCTAAAATAGTCGCACAGAGCAAAGCTACCGCCGCTGTGGTTATCATGCCTGATACAACAGACAAGGCATAAAATGCCCAAAGATAGGCTTTGGATTTTTTGGCATAACCCACCACAAGGCTATCGCCTGTTTTATAAGCGTACTCTGTACCAAAACGATAAAAAGGGTATTTAAAAAAATTGGCAAGTATTATCATGATGGCAAGTTGCCACCCATACAATGCCCCAGCTTGTGTGGATGACACAAGGTGCGATCCACCAATGGCAGCCGATGCCATCAAAATCCCGGGCCCAAAGGCTTTCCAGGTGAGTTTTTCTGCTTTGTTGGGCGTTGAGATTATCATAATAAATCAGTTGTTAGTAAAGACTTTTCAATTATAAAATTAAATTGCCTTTGTTGCAACAGTTGCAACATGGAAGAACCTAAAACTCATCTTTGTAAGAAAATAAAAACTTCGCATAATGGTAATTATGTTAAATAGCCTAAATTTCGGTTTTATTGTATCATTGCCAAATCTTGTCAGGGTTCATGATATTTTTAGGGTCAATGGCAGATTTAATGGCTTTCATGACTGCCAAGGCACCGCCATGCTCTTTTGCCATATATTGACGCTTTCCTTGTCCCACACCATGCTCACCTGTGCATGTGCCATCCATGTCAATGGCACGTTCGGCAAGTCTTGATAGAATTTGTTTGGCGTGTATAACCTCATGTTCATCATTTAAGTCCACCAATAATAATACGTGAAAATTACCATCGCCAACATGACCCACCACAGGCCCTAACATGCCACATGTTTGTATGTCTTCAACAGTCTTAGTTACACACTCAGCGAGGCGTGAAATCGGCACGCATGCATCTGTGGATAGACCACTGGCAGTTGGGCGTAAGGCACGGCTGGCATGATAAGCATTATGGCGAGCCATCCAAAGTTGTTTGCGTTTATTTTCATCTGTATCCCATACAAAGTTTTGCCCATCAAAGTCAGCAATGATTTGCCCAAACAGCTCTACCTGCTCTGCCACGCCTGCATTTGTACCATGAAATTCCACCAAGAGCGTGGCACTTTCTTTGAGTGATAGCCCAGAATAGGCATTACATGCCTTAATTTGTGTGGCATCCAATAGCTCAATACGAGCAATTGGTAAGCACATCTGTATGGTTGCCATGACCGCCTGACATGCCATATCCACATTGGGAAAATGACAAATACCACTGCCAATACATTCAGGTAAACCAAACAGCTTAACTGTAATCTCAGTTACAATCCCAAGCGTACCCTCAGAGCCAATGATAAGACGTGTTAAGTCATAGCCTGCTGATGATTTTTTGGCACGGCTGGCGGTGCGGATAATCTCACCATCAGCCATGACAACTTCAAGTGAGAGTACCACATCTTTCATCGTACCATAACGCACAGCATTAGTACCACTGGCACGAGTTGCTACCATACCGCCAATTGTAGCATTTGCCCCTGGGTCTATGGGGAAAAAAAGCCCTGTGTCTCTTAGGTATTGATTAAGAGCCTCTCGGGTCACGCCCGCCTGCACTGTTGCGGTCAAATCCTCACCATTAACCTGTAAAATTGCATTCATCTGACTCATGTCAATACACAGTCCGCCATGTGGAGCATTAAGTTGTCCCTCTAATGATGAACCCATCCCAAAGGCAATGATGGGCATGCCATGAGCGTGGCAAATCTTGACCGCATCGGCAACATCTTCTTTGGATGCCACCGTCAGCACCGCATCAGCAGGTTCATTGTCCAGCCACGTCATGGTATGGGCATGCTGTTGTCTGATGGTAAGATTTGTGCTCAAAGCGGCACCAAAACGGTTCTGTAATTCACCAATGGCAACATTAAATCTGGCAGTCATACAATGTCCTTATAAAAATAGAATAAATAGATAATGCAGGATTATCCATGATTTGACAAATTTTTGCAAGTGCATTTACAAGTGTATTTATTGGGCAAAATACATCACCGCTTTACCTGCCACCCAAAGTCCTTGTAAGTGATTTTGTCCGATAAGATAAGACAAATCGGCAGGTCTGTCTATGTCCCACAACGCCACATCAGCATCCATGCCTAGTGCAATTTGTCCTTTACTATTTTGCAGTCCTAAGGCCTTAGAAGCATGAATGGTTGTTCCCGCCAAAGCTTCTTCGGGCGTTAGACCAAACAGTGTGCATGCCATATTCATGGCAAGCAGTAGGCTTGTGGATGGCGATGTGCCAGGATTACAATCGGTAGATACTGCCATTTTTATGCCATACTGTCGCATGGTATCAATGGGGGGCAGTTTGGTTTCTTTTAGGGTATAAAAGGCGGTCGGCAATAATACACCTACCGTATCATGTTTTGCCATCTTGATAATGCTGTCGGTGGACAGATATTCAATGTGGTCGGCAGATAAGCCATTAAATTCTGCCACAAGCCCTGCCCCACCCATATCACTCATCTGTTCGGCATGAAGTTTGACAGGCAGTCCCAATGATTTGGCGACATCAAAAAGCTGACTTACCTGATTCTTATCAAAGGCAATAGACTCACAAAACGCATCCACCGCATCCACCAAATTCTCATCATGCAACACTTTTAGCCAATTGCACGCTTGATTAACATATTCATCTGCCTTTGCCACATATTCTGATGGCAGGGCATGTAAGGCAAGGTAGGTTTTTTTGACGCTAATGCCAAAGTCATCACCCAACTTTTTGGCAACTTGGAGCATTTTGCGTTCACCATCTAGGTTAAGCCCATAGCCTGATTTAATCTCAATGGTTCCAACACCCTCTTTTATCAGACTTTTAAACCGTGGCAAGCTAAGTTTGTAAAGCTCATCAATGCTTGATTGCCTGGTGGCTTGTACAGTAGATAAAATGCCACCCCCTTGTTTGGCAATCTCTTGATAATCCATACCATTTAGACGCATTTCAAATTCATCACTGCGATTGCCCCCATAGACGAGATGAGTATGGCAATCTATCAAAGCAGGTGTCAGCCAACTTTGTTTTGCATCAATGATTTTGTGAGCATCTGCCACACCGAGTTCATCTTCGGTGCCAACAAAGGCAATTTTACCGTCTTTGATACCGAGTGCACCGTCATGTATTGCCCCATATGGGGTTTTTTTGGCATAACCAAAAGCATCACTCATGGTGGCGATGTTGGTGTTTGTAATTAGGACATCAAATTGCATCATATTTACTCGCATATTTTATTTTAATTAACTGTTTTTTGACTTCAAACGCCTATTTTAATGGCAAAACACGCTTTAATAAATACGTCTCCACACACACCAAAAGCAGTCGTGCCACAGTTTTCGCTCCACGGTTATCAATATCGTAAGTTGGATTAAATTCAGCAAAATCAAGCACTTTGACTTTGTCTGTTTGTATGAGTTTTTCAAGCAAAAATTCTACCAAATCAAGCTCAATCCCTTTGGCATTAACCGCACTGAGTGCAGGCATGACCCCAGCTGACAGACAATCCAAATCTACCGTAATATATAACACATCAACACTCTTAACAAAGTCATCAAGCCTTGCCCAAATCTCATCATAAGCCAAACGATGGCAATCATCATCACTGATGACACCAACGCCTAAGGCATGGGCTTTATCAAATAGGCTTGCTGTATTAGCAAAACGATTGATGCCCACACAAAAATAATAAAACGCATCATCAATCATCTCAGCGATTTGTAAAAATGGTGTGCCTGAGGTGGCGTATTCATCTGTTCGTAAATCAAAATGGGCATCAAAATTAACAATGCCAATCTTAGCCAAACTTTTAACATTCGTTTGCAGGTATTTATATAATCCCAAAAAACTGCCATAAGCAATCTCATGCCCGCCGCCCAATCCTATCGCCAGTGCATTTTTTTGCAAGGCGTCGGTGATGTATGTGGCGTATTGATTTTGGGCGGATTCTAAACTGCCCTTGATGATGGTGTCATTATCATGGCACACCACATCACCACAGTCGCCCACAAGGCTTGATAAATCAGCGTAGGCATTTTGCACATCTGCTGTGATGGGTGATTTGGCAAAAAACTCTTTGATGATAGGAGGAGCAGATTTGGCTCCTACCCTACCCTGATTACGCCTGACCCCTTGATGACAGGCAAAACCCACCAAAGCGATGGGCTGAGCATCAAAGGCTTGTACGGCATGATGCCAATATACCGCCCTATCGCTTTCAAATGGGTCGGTGCGTCCTGTATAATGTTTGGGATTAAAAGGAGTATGGGTGGCATGGATATGAGTCATGGTGTTTTGGGCTGTTTAGAGTTGAATGAATAAAATTAGTTAAGAAAAATGAGAATTTAGATGGACAGATGGACAAATAAGCCCTCTTACACAGCCATCATCAAAACCTCAAATATTGTCAAACCAATTTTGGCGAAGCTCATCCCACCCATCAAGCAACTCACCTGATAAGACAAGCTCTTTGGCTTTTTCAATATCTGGAGCAAAGTAGCGGTCTTTATCGTAATGGGCAACATTGGCACGCACTTTTGTGTGAATATCCATCAACAGCTTATCACTGTGATAACCCAAATCTTTGCCATGAATGTCCATGCCTTGGGCAGCCGCCAAAAGCTCAATGCCCACAACGGTCGCTGTATTATGTGCCATCTCAAATAGGCGACGTCCTGCATAGGCTGCCATCGATACATGGTCTTCTTGGTTGGCAGAGGTTGGAATGCTGTCAACAGATGCTGGGTGAGCGTGTGATTTATTTTCAGATACCAAAGCGGCGGCGGTAACATGTGCTATCATAAAACCTGAGTTTACCCCTGCATTGCGTACCAAAAACGCAGGTAATCCTGATAAATTACTATCAATGAGCAAAGCAATACGTCTCTCACTCATTGAACCAATCTCACAAATGGCAAGTGCCAAAGTGTCAGCAGCAAAGGCAACAGGTTCGGCATGAAAATTACCTCCTGAGATGGCAACAGGCTCATCATCACCAAAAATAAGCGGATTGTCGGTAATGGCATTGGCTTCTATAAGTAGCGTTTTACCCGCTTGATTGATAAGGTCAAGACATGCCCCCATCACCTGAGGTTGGCATCGCAAACAATAAGGGTCTTGCACACGCAAATTTGCCACACCTCGATTGTTAGCTCTAAATTGACTATGTTCAAGCAGTGCCTTGTAGGTTTTGGCAAGCTGGGTTTGTCCATGATGACCACGTGCCTGATGGATGCGTGGGTCAAAAGGTGAATCACTGCCACAAGCCGCCTCAACTGACATGGCTCCTGTGATGACTGCACTTGCCAAAAGGTCGCACGCCATAAAATAACCACCAATGGCAAGTGCTGTGGAGGTTTGTGTGCCATTGATGAGTGCCAAACCTTCTTTGGCAACAAGCGTGATGGGCGACAGTCCTGCCTTGGCAAGTGCATCTTTGGCGGACACACGTTCACCATGAACAAGAACATCACCCTCCCCTAAAATCGCCAAAGTCATGTGCGATAAAGGAGCCAAATCTCCCGATGCCCCAACCGAGCCTTTGGCAGGAATGATGGGCATGATATCATGGTTAATAAGATTAATCAGTGCATCCACCACCTCACAACGCACCCCAGATGCCCCTTGTGATAGGCTTGATACCTTCATGGCGATAATTAGGCGAACCACACCCGCAGGCAATGCATAGCCTGTACCTACCGAATGACTTAGAATGAGATTTTTTTGTAAAAGTTCAAGTTCATCATCCACAATGCGAGTTCTGGCAAGCATTCCAAAGCCTGTATTAATGCCATAGGCAGGTTCATCACGGGCGATGATTGCTTGCACTGCTTGGTGTGATTTTGTAATGGCATCGTAGGCAGATGGGTCAAGGCGGATACTAACAGGGCTATCATAAATGGTGCGTAGCTCACTAAATGTTAAGTGACGTGGGCTAAGGGTAATATTAGGTCTCATGGGCTGTCCTTATTCATTCATAAAAGATAAATTTGTCTATACAAATATAACAAGAAATCAAAATAAGTGCAAGCCCTGATACAAAAAATTACCGCAAGATTTATGGCAATGTGTTGTACATGCCCCACCCATTTATCGCACATTCTAAGCCAGCCATCCTACCATCATGGCAAACTGTCCAAACCAGCCTGCAAGCATAATGGAGAGTGCCACACGAATGAACCACACCATCACCATCTTGCCAACGCTTAGCGGTATCTTAGTGGCAAGCACGCACGGTATCATTGCTGAAAAAAATATAATGCCCGATACCGATACCACCGCTGTTACATAACGAGTTAATACATCTGTTTTGGCAAGCAATAAGGCAGGTAGGAACATCTCTGCAAGACCCGATGACATGCCTTTTGCTGCCATCATTGGTTCATCCAATCCACCGATGAGTGTGAATGGATATAAAAATACACCTAAAATATCAAAAATGGGCGTGTACTTTTCTAGTAGCAATCCAATCAAGCCAATGGCGATGATGGATGAGACGATGGCAGATGCCATGTCAATGCCATCTTTTAAATTTTGCCAAAGCAATGTGGTTAGGCTTGGGGCATTTTTGGCGGTATGAATGCCTGTATCAATGGCAATATGTAGACGTTTGGCGGTAAGTTCATCATTATCTGGCATGCTTTTATTATCATCATATCGGCTAATAGGGGGCAGGCGGGCGGTAATTGCTGTTACTAAGAATGTGATAAAAAGACATGACCAAAAATACATGCTCCAAAATGGCATAAGCTCCAATGTCTTGGCCACAATCACCATAAAAGCGGTAGAGACGGTTGAGAATCCTGTGGCGATAATAACCGCTTCTTTGGCAGAATACGCTCCTTGCTGATATACCCTATCGGTAATTAAAAGTCCCACCGAATAACTGCCCACAAAGGATGCCACCGCATCAATGGCAGACTTGCCCGATGTTTTAAATAAGGGCTTCATCACAGGTTGCATGAGCACACCAATCATTTCAAGCAAGCCAAATCCCAACAAAAATGACAGCATTAGCGCCCCAATTGGCACAATCATGCCCACAGGCAAGGCAAGTTTTTCAAACAAAAAGGGTAACATGTCTTTTGTCATCAGATTGTCAGGGGCAGTATTGGTGATATAAAGGCATGCCAATATAAGTCCCAATATCTTTAAAATGGTTAGAACTTTGTTGGCCAGGTTTATGCTAACGGTTTTTTGCATAAAGGGCTTTATGATGCCATATATCATCTGAGCAAATAATAAGATGATGGCAAGATTTCTTTGTTCTTTGACCAGATAACTTGCCATATGGTCAAAGGCGATGGTATTTTTACCACCGATGTCAATGGGTACAAAAAACAAGAATATCCCAAGTGCACTAAATCCAATCAATTTGACAAGTGCCACATGATTTTGTGTTGTCATACATTATCCTTAATATCTATCATCACAAAAAAACAAGTCATCAACATGTTGCCGATGACTTGTTTTAATAACCTTAAAATCACTTAAAAGTTATTTCACCATCGGCAAATTCAAACCATAGTTTTTGGCAGTTTCAATCGCCAA